>CAJDVF010000080.1_pt1 | contig 15205 bp, 12 predicted proteins | sample 7391391 | NCBI WGS metagenome assembly CAJDVF01 (sample SAMEA7055697, study PRJEB34461) | soil metagenome | biome: terrestrial ecosystem; feature: Peninsula; material: soil | place: Antarctica | collected 2016 | reverse complement strand
CACCACCGCCGCCGTTGAGGATCTGGCCCGAACGCTGGACCGCGACTGGCGTGACTTGGCGTTTCTGACGGAGAGGGTTGACGGGTTGGACCCGGAGCAGCTGACCCATCTCATGACGGGAGTCAGCGGCGATGGCAGCCGTTCGAAGCCCGCGACGGCGTCAATCAGGACACGACCCGCTCCTACGGCTACCAGGGGCAGGTCTCGGCGACGCTGCGAGAGTGGTCCAAGGGCGGCTCCGATGCGTCCAGCTCGATGATCAGGTCATCGATCTCCTCGGCCACCGCAGCCGCCAGCACGTGCTCAACAGTGTGCAGCGCGTTCGCGCCCTCTCCCAACTGCGTCCGTCGCTCAGCGAATACGGCCACGCTCACGTGCGCCGGGATTGTCGGCGAGCCAGCCAGGTCGGTGCGGACGAAGTTCCGGCCGCTACCTAGAGGCGCCGGCCGGAATGTCAGCGTGCACGGCTGACCGAGATGCAGACCAACGCCGTCGAGCGTGACCGGCCGAGCTATCGTCGCGCGCTTGTCGCTCACGATTCCCCTTCGCGATCGTCGAGCAATCGCTGTAAGTCGCGCATCATGGACGGAAGCCTGTGCAGGGCGGCCGCAGCGCGTAACGACTCGCGGTGGGGCCGGGCTGGATAGCCGGACCAGCTCTGGCCGGGCGGGACGTCCCCGAAGACGCCCGCCTGGCCGCCAATGCGCGCCCCAGCGCCTATTGTGATGTGACCAGCCAGCCCCGCCTGGCCGGCGATCACACAGCCGTCTTCGATGTGCGCGGAGCCGGAAAGCCCGGCCTGCGATACGATCATGCACAGTCGCCCGATCTGCACGTTGTGGGCGACCTGGACGAGGTTATCGATCTTCGTTCCGGCGCCGATTATCGTGTCGTCCACGCTGCCGCGGTCAATCGTGGTGTTCGCGCCTATCTCGACGTCGTCGCCGATCAGGCAACGGCCGACATGGGGAATCTTCTCATGCACGCCGTCGCGATGCACGTAACCGAAGCCATCGCTACCCAGACGCGCGCCACTGTGCGCGACGGAGCGTTGGCCGATGATCGTGCCGCTGTAACAGGTAACGTGCGGATGAAGCCGGCTGTCGGCGCCCAGCGATACCCCTGCCCCAACCACGCAGTGCTCTCCAACCCATGCACGGTCGCCCACGACGGCGCCGTCACCGAGCACAGCATACGCACCGATGGTGACGTCCGCGCCTAGCTTAACACCACGACCCAATCTTGCGGTGGCGTCCACGCCAGGTACGCGCGTCGGCTGGCGGTAAAGGTGTGGTAGTAGCGCCAGGACCGCCTCGTGCGGCCGGGCGACGATTATGCGCGCCGGCACGCTGGTCTCCGTATCGGCCATTTCAGGCGATACGAGAAGAACCGAGGCGGAGGTGGTCGTGGCGTCACCGGCGTAACGAGCCGAGGCCAGAAAACTCAGTTCGCCGGTCGTGGCGCGGTACAGCGGTGCCACGGCCCGGATCTGGACGGAAGGATCTCCGACCAGTTCGCCCTTGACCAGACGCGCGATCTCCTCCGCGGTCAGTGTTTCGCCCGCGGAGGAGATGTTGGCTGGTATTGCTGCAGGAGCTACGTCGGTCACCGCTGCGGCGGCGTCTTCGGACGACTGGTCACCCCGGCCGGCCGGGAAACCGGGCCCGCACCGCTCGGCGATGCAGCCGTCGGCGTCGCGACGTTCTTCATCTTCGCGATGACCTTCGGCGTTACGTCCAGTGTGGTGTCCGCGGCGACAATCACGGATCCCTGAGCGACATCAAAGATCATGGCATAACCACCCTCTACCCGAACCTCGTCGAGCGACTTCTCCAACTGCTCCATGAGAGGACCGATGAGGCGCTGCCGGAAGTTCTGAACCGTATCCTCGATCGCCGCCATGCGCGACTCGTACTTCGCCTGACGATCCTGGATCGTCTGTGCCTTGCCGGCCCGGTCGGAGGTGTCGCTGGTGAACGAGGCAACAAGCGCCTTCAGCGTCGAGTCCATCTTCTGGGCCTCGGCGTTGTAGGGCTCGACCCGCTTGTTAAACTCTGCCTGAGCGGCCGCCATGGCGGGCGTCTGGGCTAGCACAGCCTGGGTGTTGACGTAGCCGACCTTGTTCTGGGCAGACGCCGTAGCGGCGCTCAGGGCGATGGCTACAAGACCGATAATCGACGTACGGAAAAGCTGACTCATGAAAGCTCCCGCTCAGAACATCTGTCCGAGTCTGAAGTGAAATTGCCACTTCGGCGCCGACCGGATGATTCCAGTGGTCGGATCACGCGAGGTGCGGTCGAAACCGTAGGCGTAGTCCAGGCCGAGTGGGCCGAGCGGCGTGATCGTCGAGACGCCGATACCGGCGCCACGGAACAGCCGCGTTGGGTTGAAGTCGCTCGCCCGCCGCCAGACGTTGCCGGCGTCGAAGAACGCGTTGACATAAAGGGACGAGTTGACTCGTAACCCGAGCTCGGCGGTCGTCGTGAAAAAGGCGTTGCCGAACGAGTTAAGTGAGGCCTGCTGGGTGTCCGTACTGTCGCCCAGGTAACCATCGGGCGTGATCGAGAACTCGGGGTAGCCACGCAGCTGCTCCCCGTACTGCACTCCGCCCAGAGTGAACTTCTGGGAGAAGAAGAACTGTCGCGGATCGCCGAACAGGAAACCCGCCTTGGTGCCAAGGCCGAACACCACTTCCATCGGCTGCGAACCCACCTTCCCACCACCCAGGCTAGCAATCGGAGCGTAGCCCTTCAACTCACCGGTGTAGCGCTGGAAGCTCGTGTTGCCTCCCAACGGTCCACCGTTGAACTGACCCGAGACGGTCTGAGAGCTACCGGCGACGGGGAATGGAAGTCCAACGCGCGTATCACGGGTCAGATCAACGCCGAGGTTCGAGCGGAAGGAAGATCCACTGTACATCGTCGAGTCCACCCTTCCCAGTAGCCCGTCGTTGCCGAACTTCACCGACTCACCACCATAGGAGAGGAAGACACGGGTAAAGTTGGAGTTGCGGAATGGGAATCCGAAGCGTAGTGAACCGCCTGACCGGGTGCTACGGCCGAGGTCGCCGATGTAATAACGCGAGCGCGTGTTGTATGCCTGTACCGTACCCGAGACCAGGGAGCCCTGGATAGCCGGATCCGTGTAGCTGATGTTTGCGTCGTTGATGTACCGCCCGTACTGCCACTGAATCGAGCCCCGCTTGCACTGACCAAAGAGGTTGGGCTGGTCAAGACCGATGAATCCACCGATTCCCGTTCCCTGCCCCATTGACGCGCCGAAGTTCACGTTGCCGGTGCGCTTCTCCTTGACCGTGAAGATTATATCCACGTCGCCCTCTTTCTGTTCCGACGGGCGCACGTCGGGCGGCGTCATGGGCGTCTCGAAGAAACCGAGATTGCCCAGACTCTGCCAACTACGGATGAGAAGGTCGCGATTGAACACCGCTCCGGGAACCGTCACTAGCTGGCGTCGGATGCACGACTCCTCCGTGTAGTCATTCCCGAGGATCTCAACACGATTGACGATTGCCGGGTTTCCCTCGGCAATCTCCCATCGCATGTTCACCACTGGCTGCGAATCCGGGCCGACCGCGCGCTCGATCACCGGACTCACCTGAGAGAAAATGTACCCCTCATTGCTGTAAGCGGTGCGCAGGTCTTCCGTGGCCGACTCCCATCGCGCCTCGTCAAATACTCCCTCGGAAATGTGCCGCCGACGGACGAAGTTGGTGAGCCGCTGGGTGATCGTCGGACCGTCCTCACCGAACGGGTAGTAACCGCGCACTTCCTCCGCCGAGAATCGCTGGTTGCCGATTACATCGAAACGGCCCAGGCGGTACTGGATCCCCTCGTCCACGGTCAGCCGGATGAGCGCCTTCCCCAGTTCGCGGTCGATGATCACGGTGTCCTGGGTGACCACAGCGTCAATGAAGCCGCGACTGGCATAGAGCGCCGGGATCCGCTTGCCGACGTCGGCGGCGAACTCGGTCTCCTCGAAGCTGCCCTTTCGGTACCAGAGGAAACCCTCCGGCTTGCTCTTCATCGCACCTACGATCTCGGTCGTCGGGACCTTGTCGTTGCCGGTGATCTGCATTCCGCTGATTGCCAGCCGGCCACCTTCCTGAACGACGAAGGTGAGGTCCAGCCGGTCGCCCTGGCGGGCCGAGTCGACCTGCACCCGGGACAGGAAGTAGCCACGCGACTCGTAGACCGAATCGATGGCTGCGCGCGCCACGGAGACCTGAGCGGGATCCACTGGCTCGCCGGGGATGAGTGTGATGCGGTCGCGGACCGTGCGCGTCGGCACGACCTGCGCCCCCCGGACTGTCACCTCGCCGAGCACGGGTAGTTCCGTGACGTGGAATTCCAGCCGGCTGCTACCGCCGGTGAGAAGAACGCAATCCACGCGCACGTCGCCGAACTGGCCGAGCGAGTAGAGCGAGCGGATGGCCCGCTGAATGTCGGTGGCAGTCAGAGTCTCGCCTGGAGCGAGCCCGATCTGCCCGCGGATGATACTCTCCGATACGCGGTTGTTGCCTAGGATGGCTATGGAGTCCGGCGCCACACAACTGGCTGCGGCGGCGGGTGGTTGCTGCTGGGCAAATACGGGCGCGCTCGCCAGAATGAGGGCGAGGCCAAGGGTCCACGATCGGTGCATGGCGGGAATATACACAAGACGGCCGACCGGGTTCATTTTAAAAGCCCGGCCGGCCGCTCGGCGTTGGGAAGGGTTCAGGCGTTGGTGGTGCTGGTGAGGACCCGAAAGTCCAGCTTGCCACCCTCGGGAGCGACGTCCACTTCAATCTCGTCCCCCTTGGCGAACTCGCCAAGCAGGATCTTGTCAGAGAGGGGATCCTCTATGTAACGCTGGATCGCCCGCTTCAACGGCCGTGCCCCGTATGCCTCGTCGTAACCGTGCGTGACGAGAAAGTCCGTCCCTGCCTGCGTGAGCCGAAGAGTCAATTCCTCGTCCACCAGTCGCTGCTGCACGTCACTGAGGACGATGGCCACGATCTGGGAAATGTGCTCTCGAGTCAGCGGATGGAAGACAATGATGTCGTCCAGCCGGTTCAGAAATTCCGGGTTGAACACATGATTCAACTCGTCCTTCACTTTAGCGGCGATTCGCTCAAAGTTCTGCTCGCTTCCGCCGGTCGTGAAGCCGAGTGCCTTGCCCTTTGTAATATCCCGAGCACCGACGTTGGACGTCATGATCACGACGGTGTTCTTGAAGTCGATCACTCGCCCGTAGTTATCCGTCAGATGACCCTCGTCCAGAACCTGGAGGAGGATATTAAAGACATCCGGGTGGGCCTTCTCGATCTCGTCTAGCAGGATGACGCTGTAGGGCTTCCGGCGAACTGCCTTCGTGAGCGTTCCCGAATCCTCGTACCCAACGTAGCCCGGAGGGGCGCCGATGAGACGGGAAACCGAGAACTTCTCCATGTACTCGCTCATATCCACCCGGATCAGAGCGGCCGGATCATTGAAGAGGAAGCGCGCCAACTGACGGGCGACCTCAGTCTTGCCGACGCCAGTTGGTCCAGAGAAGATGAACGTGCCGATTGGGCGCTTGGGATCCTTGAGCCCAGCCCTGCTGCGACGGATGGAGCGTGCCAGCGCCTTGATGGCCTCTTCCTGGCCCACCACACTGCGATGCATCTCCTCTTCCATGCGCAGTAGCCGCGACGTCTCAGCCTCCTGAAGACGCATCACGGGAATCCCCGTCCAGCGACTGACAATGAAGGAGATCTCCTCCTCGCCCAGTGACGGACGGAAGGACTGACGCCTCTTCTCCCACTCTTCCTGTTGCTTACGAATCTCACCCTGCAACTCGCGCTCGCTATCGCGTAGCGAGGCCGCAAGCTCGAAGTTCTGGTCGCGAACAGCGCCCTCCTTCTCGCTATTCACCTTCTCCAACTGCTCCTTCAACTCGGCCACTTCCGGCGGCGGCGCCTGGGCAGCAAGCCTGGCACGAGCTCCCGCCTCGTCGATCACGTCGATCGCCTTGTCGGGTAGGAAACGGTCGGTGATGTAGCGCTCGGACAGCTTGGCGGCGGCCTCGAGGGTGGGATCGGGGATCGTGACTCGGTGATGATCCTCGTACTTCTTCCGCAGACCCTTCAGAATTTCCACCGTCTCATCGATCGACGGTGGCTCCACAATGACGGTCTGGAAGCGACGCTCCAGGGCGCCGTCCTTCTCGATGTATTTGCGATACTCGTTGAGCGTCGAAGCGCCGACGCACTGCAACTCACCGCGAGCCAGAGCTGGCTTGAGCATGTTGCTGGCGTCAATTGCTCCCTCGGCCGCTCCCGCACCCACCAGCGTGTGCAGCTCGTCAATGAAAAGAATCACATTCTTGTTCTGGGCGATCTCGTTCATGACGGCCTTCAGCCGCTCCTCGAACTGTCCCCGGTACTTGGTGCCAGCGATCACCGCAGCCATGTCGAGCGAGAGCACCCGATGATCCCGGAGCGAGTCCGGGCAATCGCCGCCGGAGATCAGCTGGGCCAGGCCCTCGACGATCGCCGTCTTGCCGACACCAGGCTCGCCGATTAGGACCGGATTGTTCTTCTTGCGGCGCGTCAGCACCTCCATCACCCGCTCAATCTCCTTCGCTCGGCCGATCGTCGGATCGAGTTGTCCCTCGACGGCCAATTGGGTGAGATCGCGGCAGAAGTGGTCCAGGGCCGGAGTCTTCGACTTCTTATCTCCAGCGCCCTTGGACGGCGCTCCACCGGTTGGCGGCGCGCCGCCTACCTGTTGCGCGGTCGGCGATGCCGGCTCGGTACCCAGCAAGCGGAGCGTCTCCGCTCTCGCTGCCTCGAGGTTGACCGATGCATCGGTGAGCACTTGGGCGGCAATACCCTTCTCCTCCCGGAGCAAACCGAGCAGTAGATGCTCCGTGCCAACGTAGCTGTGCCCGAGTTCGCGGGCTTCACTCATGGCCAGCTCGAGCACCTTCTTGGCACGCGAAGTATAGGGCAGGTCCGGCCCGGTCGTCTGGGTCGCCTTGCCCTGCTTGACGGTTTCCTCGATGCGCTGCTGGACGTCGTCCAGGTCAACATTGAGGTTCTGCAGGACGGCAGCGGCCACGCCCTCGCCCTCGCGAATGAGCCCGAGGAGGATATGCTCGGTGCCCACGTATTCGTGGCGCAACCGCGCAGCCTCCTCGCGGGCCATCGCGAGAACCTTTCGCACACGCTCGGTGAAGTTGTAGCCGTTCATAATCCCCTCGGTCCGGAGCCGTCCCCGGTCACCCGTGCGACCCCACCTCGTCGGCGAGGACCTGCCGCACGTAGCGTGCGCGGACCAGGTTTCCCTCGCTCTGCGTCAACGCGCGCCCTTCGGCATGGGCCAGGTGCGCAAGTTGGCTGAATATCAGAAGCTTGTTGAGAGTATATACACTCAGGCCACCGATGAGTTTCAGACCCACCGCCAGTCGGAGCCCACTCAGATAGTTCATCGACTCGTCGAACGTGAGGCTGCGCGCGAACCGCAGCGTGCCATACGCTCGCCATAGCTTGTCCTCGATAATATACCCGGCGTCCCTTTGCAACACCCGCCGAGCCTCCTCCTCACGCTCGATCACGTGGCGCACCACCCGTACGAGATGGTCCACCAGTTCCTCCTCCGTTCGGCCCAGCGTCGTCTGATTGGAGACCTGGAAGAAGTTCCCTACTACCTCGCTCCCCTCGCCGTACAGACCGCGATAAGTGAGCCCCATCTGCTGCAGGCCGGCCAGCACCTTGCCGATCTCTTTGGTCAGCACGAGCCCAGGAAGATGGATCAGGACCGATGCGCGCAGACCCGTGCCAGCATTGGTCGGGCAGGCCGTCAGGTAGCCGAACTCGTCGTGGAAAGCGTACGGCAAACGACTCCCCACGCCCCGGTCCACCGCTACCATGGCAACAAAGGCTTCCTGAACGGCAAAACCGGAGCGCAACGCCTGAAGCCTGAGATGGTCCTCCTCATTGATCATGACGCTCGCCGTACCGGAGAGTATCAGCGCCGCGCCGCTTCGGACCGGATGCTGCCGGTCAACGCCCGCCAGCTCCTTGCTAACCAGGTGCCGCTCGTGTAACAGCAACCGGTCGGTCGGCGAGATCTCGTCCAGACGAAGCACCACGCTGTCGCTCAGGGCCGGCACGATCCGTACCGCCTCGCGCACCTGCTCCAGCACACGCAAACGCTCGGTATCGCGGGCGCGAGCCGGGAAGGCCATGCCGGCAAGATTGCGAGCCAGCCGGATCCGAGACGATAGGACGATGTCGCTGGCCTCTCCCGATGCGTCCAGCCAGCCCATCCCGCCGTCGGGAAGCAACGTGAGGTCGAGAGAGCTCATTCCATCCCCTTGATCTGGTCACGCAGAGAGGCGGCTAATTCGAATTCTTCGCCTTCAACCGCTCGATCCAGTCGCGTCCGAAGCTCGCCCAGCGTCACCGAATGCGTTAGCACCGCGGCTTGCGGAGGCTCGTACCGACGCCCGACGTGGACCGAGTGACCGTGCACCCGTCGTAAAAGATCACGCAGGCTACGCTCGAAAGTTTCGTAGCAGTGCGCACAACCCAACCGACCGCTCTCCCGAAAGTCGCGCAGCGTGGTCTGGCAGAAGCTACAGCCTCCGACCTCGCTACCGGTGCCTATCAGCGCACCCATGCCGCCGGTCTGCTGCTGCACAGCCTGCAGGAACTCCCCGAGCGGATTCTTCGGCTGTAAGGACGGCGTCTCCACGCCACGCTCGGCGGCGCAACGCTCGCACAGCGTGAGCTGGCGAACCGTGTCGCCCTCCACCGTCGTCAGCGTGACGACCCCGTCGTGCTCCTTGCAGTGATCGCAGAGCATCAGAACATCCCTCCACGCACGTCGGATGCAGTGAGCTGACCCTGATTCAAGAGGAGAACCCGGTCGGCCCGGTCAGCAAGCGAGTGATTGTGCGTTACGACTACCATGCCCATCCCCAAATCGCGAGCCAACTCGGCGAGCACATCGTGAAGAAGCTCGCCATTACGGTAATCTAGGTTCCCGGTCGGCTCATCCGCCAACAGCACCGCCGGCGCCGTTGCCAGCGCTCTGGCCACTGCCGCCCGCTGTTGTTCGCCGCCAGAGAGCTCACTCGGTCGGTGATTCATCCTCTCACCAAGTCCGAGACGCGTTAGAAGAAACTCTGCTCGCACCCGCGCATCAGCCGTCGCCGTGCCATGAATGCGCTGAGGAATCATCACGTTCTCCAGCGCCGAGAACTCGCGCAACAGATGATGGAACTGGAATACGAATCCAACCTCGCGGTTCCGGATCTCCGCCAGCTCGTCCTCTGAACGTCGCCCGATCGGAGTCCCGGCCAAAATCACCTCTCCAGCGGTGGGACTGTCCAGCGCCCCCAACAGGTGCAGCAGCGTGCTCTTTCCCGCTCCGCTCGCGCCAACGACCGCCACCATCTCACCGCGATGGACCTCGATGTCGAGATCCCGCAGGATATGAAGGGTGGCGCCGTCGCCGCCCTGATAGCTCTTCGTCAGTCCACGCGCCTCGAGCACTACCGGTGCGGCAGATCCCACGATAGGCTCGACGGCCCTTAGCTCCAGGGTCATTCGTGCCTGATTGCCTCGATCGGGAAGAGCCGCGCGGCCTGGCGGGCGGGGTACATCGTGGCCAGCGCAGCTACCGCCAGGCTGGCAACTACCGTCAGCCCAACGTCGAACAGATCCACCGCCACCGGCAGGTGATCAATGAAATATACCGAAGCATCCAGCTTGATCAGTTCCAGATCGCCAACAGCGTAGGCTGCCGCCAAACCGATCGCCAATCCGAGACCGGTTCCCACCACGCCGATTACCACTCCCTGTACCAGGAAGATGCGCCGGATCGATCCCGCCGTCATCCCCATCGCCTTCAGGATCCCTATCTCACGCGTCTTGTCGGTCACGACCATCGTTAGGGTGCTGACGATATTGAACGCCGCCACGATGATGATCAGGAGCAGGATCACCGACATGCCTAGCTTCTCCAACTTGAGCGCCTGGAACAGGTTCCGGTTCTGCTCCTGCCAGTCCACCAGACGGTATCTGGGGCCCAGAACGCTGCCCAGGTCGGCCATTATCCCCTTGGTGTTCCAGCGGTCAGTGATCTTGACCTCTACCGCCGTGACAGCGTCACCGAGGCCATTGAGAGACTGGGCTATAGGGAGCGCTGTGTAGACAAACTTGTTGTCGTATTCGTAGAGCCCAGTGTCGAACACACCAGTGATCAGGACGCGGTGGATGATCGGTATTATCGTGCCCGTGACAGGATTGAAGGTCACGCCCCCGGTTCCCATGATCGTGACACTATCCCCCACCGCCACACCCAATCGCTCGGCGACTTTGGAGCCCATGACGATGCCATTCCGCTCGCCGTCAGGGCTTCGGAAATCGAACGTGCCACTGGTGAGCTGGTCCCGGATGTCCGTGGCGTCGGGACCATCGGCCGGTGGATCGGGCAGGAGCCCGACTACCTGCACAACCTCGTTATACCCCTCCCCCGCTTGGATGACGGCTTCGGTGAGCACCACCGGCGCCGCCGCGACAACTCCCGGTCTCTCCTTCACCTGCTCCATCACCTCACGCCACGGCTCCATCTTCATCGGGCCGAATGTGAGCACTCGGAGGTCTGGACTGCCGATGAGGATCTTGTCACGCAGGTCGCGCTGCAGCCCGTTCATCACCGACATGATCAGAATGAGGGCGCTCACGCCCACCACCACGCCGCCAATAGCGATCACGCTGATGAAAGACAGCAGGCGCGACCCGCGTCTGCTGCGCAGGTAGCGCCATGCGATGGACAGCTCGAGCCGGCTCATTGCCATGGGTGGGCTGCTGGGTACGCGATGGTCGGGCGGGAGAACGTCACTCCGGTCGGAGTGTCGGGAAGAGTATCACGTCACGGATGTTCTGCACGTCGGTCAGGTACATGAATAGTCTGTCAAGACCGATACCCACGCCGCCCATGGGAGGCATGCCATACTCCATCGCGCGCAGATAATCCTCGTCCACACCCGATGCTTCCTCGTCGCCAGCTGCGCGAAGGCGGGCCTGGGCTTCGAAACGCTGGCGCTGGTCTATCGGATCGTTCAATTCGCTGAATGCGTTTGCCAACTCTCGCCCCCGGGCGAACAGCTCGAACCGCTCCGTGAGTGCCGGATTACCGCGCTTCGGCTTAGCCAGCGGCGACAGCTCAACCGGGTAATCGAGGACGAACGTCGGCTCCACGATCGTGGACTCCACGTGCGCCTGGAAGAGTTCGTCCAGCAGCTTCGGCCGGCTCATGGTATCGACGGATGCAACACCGGCGGTACGGGCGAGGTTCCGGAGCGACTCCTCATCCTGCGCCAGCACGTCCAGCCCCAGCGCCGCGTTAAGTGCTGGCACCCACTCCAAACGCGGGAAGGGTGTCGTGAAAACGGGCACCTCTATGGTGTCGCCGAGGGCGGCCCGCACGGCGTCGGCGGCAGCCTGCAGCAGCGACTCGACTCGGTCCATCATCCCCGTGTAGTCGGCGTAGGCCTCGTAGAATTCGAGCATCGTGAACTCCGGATTGTGCGTCCGGTCAATGCCTTCGTTCCGAAAGTCGTGGCCGATCTCATACACCCGCTCAAAGCCGCCCACCACCAGCCGCTTCAGGTAGAGCTCATCGGCAATGCGGCACCGGAGTCTCAACCTCCAGGTAGTCCCGCTCATCCAGGAAGGTGCGGATCGCCGACGTCATGCGTGAACGCGCCCTGAACAGCGCACGCACCTCAGGATGCACGGCCAGATCAGCGTAGCGTTGACGGTACCTCTGCTCGGGATCAGCAAAGCCCGAGTGGCGCACCGTCACGCCATCCACGACCTCCTCCTTCCCGAACGGGAGCGGGCGAAGCGACTTGGCCAGCAACTCCACCTGCTCCACGCGCACCGTAACCTCGCCGGTGCGGGTTCGGAACAGCGGCCCGCTCACGCCCACCACATCGCCGATGTCGAGCAGAGCGACGAGAGCGAATCCGTCCTCACCAAGCACATCGCGTCGGAAGTAGAGCTGGATCCGTCCACTTTCGTCAGCCAGGTGCGCAAAGGCGGTCTTTCCATGCCCCCGCCAGGACACCAGACGGCCGGCCACACGCACCGACGGACCTTCCTCGGCGTCGCCCAGCGTTTCCGGAGCCTGAGCTACGACATGCGTCCGATCGAACGAATACGCGTAAGGTGCGATGCCGAGTGCTTCGATGGCGGCCAGCTTCTCGCGGCGGGCCTTCAGGACGAAATGCAGCTCCTCGCTCACGTACGCTCTCCGTCAGCCGTCGTCATCTTCAGGTATGCCTCTATGAAAGGGTCGATACCTCCATCCATAACCTTCTGGACGTCGGGTATCTTCAGCTCCGTACGGTGGTCGTTGACCATTGTGTAGGGCTGGAAGACATAACTGCGGATCTGGCTGCCGAACGAGACATCGGCCTTCGTGTCGTTCAGCGCTGCCTTGGCCGCGTTCTGCTTGTCCAACTCTATCTGGTAGAGCTTGTTCTTGAGCATCTTCATTGCCGTCGCGCGGTTCTTGAACTGCGATCGCTCCGCCTGCGACGACACCACGACCCCACTCGGGATGTGGGTCAGACGGACCGCCGAGCTGGTCTTGTTCACGTGCTGACCGCCGGCGCCCGAGGCGCGAAAGACATCCATCTTGATGTCGTCCTCGTCGATGTCGATCCGGATCTCGTCATCCACCACTGGATAGACGAACAGGGATGCGAAGCTGGTGTGGCGACGAGCCTGGGAGTCGAACGGCGAGATGCGTACGAGCCGGTGTACGCCCGTCTCGGCCTTCAAAAAGCCATAAGCGTTGGCACCGCGTATCTCCAGCACGGCTCCCTTGATGCCCGCTTCTTCGCCCTCGCTCATGTCCATCACGTCCACCTCGTAGCCTCGACGCTCGGCCCAACGAGTGTACATGCGCATGAGCATCTCTGCCCAGTCCTGCGCCTCGGTGCCACCCGCGCCGGCGCTGATCTCCACCTGCGCGTCGAGAACGTCCTCCGGGCTGCGCAGTAGGGAATGCAGTTCGATGTCGGCCAGGCCGACTTCCACCTTTTCCAGCTCGTTGTCCAACTCGTCTGACATAGCCGCGTCTGGCTCAACCGTCAGGAGCGCTTCCAACTCGATCGCTTCCCTCACGCGCGCCTCAAGATCCTCCAGCGGCTCGATCCAGCCCTTGAGAGCCTTCACCTGAGTCACAACCTCGCGCGCCTTCTCCTGGTCGTCCCAGAAACTCGGGACAGCCATGCGCTCCTCGAGGCCGCTCAGCGCCTCCGCTTGGCATCGACGTCAAAGAAACCTCCGCAGTTCGCCTAGTCGCTCCGTCTGAACCTGGAGAGCACGCGAACGTTCGCTATCCGCCATCTAATTTCCGTCTCCGTAAGAAGCGAGCCGTCCTCCGCGCATGGAGGACGGCCCGGCTCGTTAAACCGACCACGAAAGATAGCCCGCATGGGGGGATCACTCCACCCCATTGTTCAGAACATCTTGCGGCCGCTGGCGAGGATGTCGTTCAGTGCGTCCTGGAAATGCGCCGTGCTCTCGGCGAACTCCGCACCAACCTGCTCCACGTACTCCTCGTAGCTCTTCTTGATCTCGTCCTTGAAAAGCTGCCTGAGTGTTCCTTCGCGCAGACCCTGCTCGCGTTGCTGCGGATGATAGGCGACAATGTCGGAGACGAGGGCCCTGGCCAGTCGCTTCGCCTTCTGGTTGGGATCGTTGGCGAGGAACGGGTTAATTGGCGGGCGCTCACTACGGGCAGCCAGGCCGGGTCCGGATGGTCGTGGTGTTGGAGCCGGCGGAGTTGAGGTGGGAGGCGGCGCGGCCTGACCGTAACGCTGCGGAGCGGCCAACGGGCTCATACCGGGTCGTCCGATTGCAGCTGTCGCCGGAGGCGGTGGGGTAGCGGTGGACGACGCGGCGATGGAACCGCCAGCGGTCGGATAGGCACGCCCCAGAGTACCGGCGACTGATGGAGTGCCAACGGGAGTGCCGGCTACCTGAGGAGTCCCGCTCGGAGCGCTCGCCACGGATGTCGGATGGACGACACCGCCAGCTACTGGAAGGGCGCCGATCGGAGTTCCCGTCGGCGACAGGGGATCGACGGACGGGTCAGAGGCCGGAGCGGCGCCGTCTGGAGTAACCGAGCCGGAAGTCCGGTGAACTGAATCGCCCGCGGCCGGCGGGGAGCCCATGTTCTGGCCGGCTACCGAAGTCGAGGCATTTGACGCTGAAGCGGCACCGGGCGACGCCGTAACCGGAGTTGTCGTAGCGGGCGACGCCGGTACTGCCCTCGACGGGCCAGCCGGAGTGGCCGCTCCTCCCATGCCAGAGCCGGCAACGGCTGAGTAATGAGGCGTCGCAGCGGGTGCTGGCGACGTCCGCCAGGGGAAGCCTGTCGCTGGCGGCGCGTTTATCGGTGTGGCACGGCGAGGAGTCGGTTGCCGCCCGGCATGAACCGGAGTAGCTGAGCGACCGGTACCGGCAGGAGCCCACGTGTCCTCGCCGAACGTCGGGGGCGCATCCACCCTCATTACCGCTCCGCATACCGAGCAACGCGCCCGCACGCCGCCGGCGGGAACCTTAGCGGGGTCCACACGGAATACCGAGCTGCACTCAGGGCAGGCGACGTTCATGATTCTTCTCCTGCGTCGGCCGCGACGCTGCCGATGGTATTCGTCGATTCATCGGCTGACTCCGATGCCTGGAGCTCCGTCACTTCGTCGCTCGAACCAGTGGCTGGGTTCGACCGCCGATCGACAGTGTAGAGAGATCCGGACAGGGTCTTGGCGTAGGTCTTCATCTCGGTAACCAGCTCACTCACCTCGGACCCCTGCTCGAAGCGACGACGCTGGTTGGTAACAACACCCACAGAAAGCGTCATCAATGGCACCTTGTGCAACTGTCCACGACGATCCTTCCCGAAAAAATAGCCGACGCGGCTGTCATGCGCCGTATATTGCAGCGGAATAAGCTCATCGAATACGCAGATAACTTCGTCGCAGACACGTTCCATCGCCGCAATTGGTACAACATAGAGGAAATCGTCGCCGCCGATATGGCCGACAAATCCGTCCTCTCCGCACAGCCCCTTCACGACATCGTGCAGCAGCCGCGCCAGCAACTGAATTACCTGATTTCCTCGATAGTAGCTATACC
>CAJDVF010000065.1_pt1 | contig 15245 bp, 11 predicted proteins | sample 7391391 | NCBI WGS metagenome assembly CAJDVF01 (sample SAMEA7055697, study PRJEB34461) | soil metagenome | biome: terrestrial ecosystem; feature: Peninsula; material: soil | place: Antarctica | collected 2016 | reverse complement strand
CGTCTGGGGTCATTGATCCAGGCATCCTCGAGCGACATGAGTAGCCGTCCTCCCCAGCCGATGTACGCAATGCGCGCCCAGATGGCGGATGCTGCGGAGAGCACACCAATCTCGGCCGGCGAGATGACGGTGACGGTGACCGTGCAGACCCGCTGGCAGTTTGTCGGTGCGGGAATGACGGCCGGTGGCCAGTCGCCCGCCTGCACCTGAACCATCAGGCAGTAGGGTGTTGGACATAATTTTTTGGAGGAGGGGCACGTCGATTGAGGTCGGCGTGCCCCTCTTCCGGTTCCGAACTCATTGTTTCACGTGAAACACGCTACTTAGTCGGGCAGCGGAGCAATTACCCCCGGCTTCCCCTTCCCAACAGCGCTCCCAAAGCCTCGATCCAGCCGACCGGCGCTCGGTCTTCCCCTTGAGAGGCGGCCCGAGGTTGTGTGCCTGTAAGCTCACGCTTCCGGGCGGGCAGATCGGCCCCGGGTTGCCGAGTGAAAGTCGCAAACTATGACCTGTTCGACCTAGCGATGCAATCGTCCGTGTGACAGCTGGGTCGGTATCTGGCGCGTGCAACGATCCTCTCACGCGAGCACACGGCTCCGCGTAGGCTCCGGTCACATTAGAGACCACTGCGCCGCATCGTTTCTGGTGACAAACCGGGACCACCGCGCCATCTAGGGTTAGGTGAAAGTCAGGACCACTGAGCCCGGTGTGCTATGGTGATAGTCGCGACCACTGCACCCCTCAGGCACTACTCACGAGAATCAGGACCATTGAACTCGACGGCGGAGCGCCCGAACCCTCCGTGCGAGAGAGGCCAGGGGTAGCGCGTCGCCACCATCCGCCTGGGTTGCCAGATCGCCCTAGCTTGGTTACGCCCGGACGCGGGGCTCAAATCAGGTAGTGAGGACAACGTAGTGCCCGAAGCGGCCACCAGTCTGCCCTCAGCCTGACGCGTCTGGACAGTGTGCGAGAGACCGCAGCCGCTTCATCCATTGCCTGGAAAACGCTGGTCGCAGGACGCCGCGGCCAGCCCACTCCCGCCCCTCGCGTTTACGGAGCGGCCTGAGGCGAGCCGCAAGCCGCCATAGTCTATTTACACGGACATTTGGCTCCAGCCGGTCCCCGCTGCGATCGCCGACCACAACACCCGGCCCCCAATTTCAGCGGAAGCCGCTCACTCTGAGGTAACGTGGGTCGAGCAGACCAGACTCGCTCACCGTAATGGCCCGTCCATTGTCGCGCCGAGCCGTCGCACAGTGCCGTCGCACAGTGCCGTCGCGCCGTGAAGCATCAGTGAATCGCCCCACACTCGCGTATCCCGCCGCGTAAACAGGAACAGAGGACTCTACGAGAACCCACTCCTCTTAAAGCATTTTCCCTCAGAAGCCAGCCCCGTGCACCGGATTAAAGTCCAACCCACGGGCCACGAATCCCGTTAATCCTGTTAATCCCGTCAAAATTCATATCCAGTAGCCGACCCGAACCAATCTCCCAGGAATAGCTCGCAACCAAACGCGCCCTCACGCTTTCTAACCATAGATCAAGGCTTTCCAGCAACCTCACCCGCCAAACCGCAGTTGAGCCTCGTCAAAAAGCCACAGAATGCCCTCTTTTCGTCCTGTTTCACGTGAAACATCGTCCTATTCTCATCACGTGATGGCCTGTCGGGCACATCAGAGCCTATATTGACCGCTCCACCCGGTCTCACCTCCTAGTCTGCATACGTGGCCCGAGTAATCGCGATCGCCAATCAGAAGGGCGGCGTGGGGAAGACAACCACAGCCGTCAATCTCGCCGCCAGTCTCGCTGTCGCCGAGCAGAAGACGCTGCTCATCGACGCCGATCCGCAAGGGAACGCCACCAGCGGGCTCGGCGTCAATCGGAACGACATCCGGCAATCCCTCTACGACGTCCTGCTCGGTGAGGCAGGGATAGAGGACGCTATCAGAACCGGTGTCCAGTTCCGCGACCTCGACCTCCTCCCCGCCACTACCGACCTCGCCGCCGCTGAGATCGAACTCGTCGACCGACCGGGACGGGAGCAGACGATGCGACAGGCGCTCGCCACTGTCCGCGATCGCTACGACATCATCCTCATCGACTGCCCGCCCTCACTAGGGCTCATCACCGTCAATATGCTCGCCGCCGCGGACGCCCTGCTCATCCCGGTCCAGTGCGAGTACTATGCCCTCGAAGGGCTTTCCCAGCTCCTCAATACAGTCCATCTGGTGCAGCGAGGAGTGAACCCCACTCTCGCCATCGATGGAGTACTGCTCACCATGTACGACACCCGCCTCAACCTGTCGCGACAGGTGGCCGCCGACGCCCGCGACTATTTCGGTCCCAAAGTCTTCGATACCATCGTACCGCGAAACGTCAGGCTCGCCGAGGCGCCCAGCTTCGGCAAGCCGATCATTCTCTACGACGTGCAGTCGATAGGCGCCCAGGCGTACATGAGCGTCGCCCGTGAACTGCTGGAGCGGCAGCGGAACGAGCAGCTGGAGAACGAACAGGAGGCAGCCGCAGCTGCGGCCGGACGGTCAGGACGCGTAACGGCGGCGGCCGATCAGCGCGGCATCGCGGCTTCACCGCCGACGCCCTCCTGACCGGCCAACCTGATCACTGGTAAGTCCGCCAGTTGAAAGGGCCGCCGCCACGACTCCTCGACCACTCTCACACCCCATGTCCTCCGACAAGCCGCGACGCCTCGGACGAGGCCTCGAAGCCCTCCTGGCTACCACCGCCCGCGCCGGTGAGACGGAGCGCCAACCAGCGCTGCAGTCCATCCCACTCGGCCGCATCCGCGCCAACCCGTATCAGCCGCGAAAAGAGTTCCGCGACGAGGAGCTCGCCGACCTGGAGGCAAGTCTCAAGGCGAGCGGACTGCTGCAGCCAATCACCGTACGCGTCGCACCCGTTGGCCGCGGCTATGAACTGATCGCCGGCGAGCGGCGCCTCCGAGCCGCTACTCGCCTCGGCTGGGCCGAGATCCCGGCCATCGTGCGGGACATCGACGACCAGACGCTGCTCACCCTGGCGCTCGTCGAGAACCTCCAGCGTGCCGACCTCAACGCCCTCGAAGAAGCCGAGGGTTATCAGCGGCTGATGGAAGAGTTCGGACTCACCCAACAGCAAGTGGCCGACGTCGTTGGAAAGGACCGGTCGACCGTCGCCAACCTGCTCAGAATCCTCGCCCTGCCGCCATCCGTCCGGCGGCTCCTCGCCGATGGCCAACTGACCCTCGGACACGCCAGAGCAATTCTGGCCGTGCCCGGCGAGCATGCAATGGCTGAGCTCGCCCGAGAAGTGGTGGCCCGCGGACTGACCGTCCGCGAGGTCGAGGCGCGAGCCCGAGCGAGCGCGGGTGAAGGAAAGAAGCGCCCAGCTCGACATCGACAGGACCGCCGACCAGCCGAAATCCGACTGCTCGAGGACGAGCTCCGGCAGCACTTTCAGACCGACATTCAGGTAACCGTCACTTCTGGCGAGCGCGGCACTGTCAGCATCCAGTTCTACTCGGCCGATGACTTGGAACGGGTAGCCGAACTGATCCTTGGAGCTGCCCGCGAGGCGAGCTGAACCACAATTGTCAGCTTTCCAGAATCGGCAATTATTGCCGGTTGCGAAACGGATCAGAAGCGCTTTTCCTCATCTTCTCCAAGTTATCCCCAGAGTTCTCCACATTCGATCTATATCCTTACGCTGCAACGGCTTATGCGATTCCACAAGAACCGTTCCAGAAAATTCTACATTCTTATCCACACTTTGCTCACCCTCACGATCGTCGGCCTCGTGGGCTGCGATGAAGGCGGCAAAAAGGATGAAGAGGGGAAAACTGGGCGGACGTTCAGGGTGGCGCTTCTGACACCAGGCTCGATCTCTGACCAGTCCTGGAACGGGGGCGCATACGCCGGACTCGAGCGCATTCGTGACAGCCTGGGAGCGCAGATCAGCCACATCCAGACCCGAACTCCGGCGGAGTTTGAGGAGAACTTCAGGCAGTACGGCGCGCAAGGTTACGACCTCGTCTTCGGCCACGGATTTGAGTTCCAGGACGCCGCCGTACGGGTCGCCCCCGACTATCCGAAGACGCTCTACGTGACGACGTCGGGGAACCAGGTGCGGGCCAACGTTGCCGGGATCACCTTCAACTTCGAGGAAGCGTCGTATCTCGCCGGGCTGGTTGCGGGCTCCATGTCCAAGTCGGGCGTGGTGGGCGCGATCGGCGGGACGGAGCTCCCTCCGGTGCGAGCGAGCTTCCAGGCATTTGAGCGAGGCGCTCTCGCGGCCAACCCTGAGATCCGAGTTCTGACCTCGTACATCGGTAACTGGGACGACGTGACCGCCGGTAAGGAGCAGGCGCTGGCCCAGATCAGTCGGCGGGCCGACGTCATCTTCCAGAACGCCGACGCCGCCGGGCTAGGGATATTCCAGGCTGCCCGAGAGAACGGGAAGGTCTACGTCATCGGCTCCAACGCCAACCAGAACGGGATCGCCCCCGAGGTGACGCTCGGGAGCGTCGTCATAGAATTGCCGCATGCCTTCCTTCTGGTCGCCCGCGAAGTCAAGGAAGGTCACTTCAAACCGCGCGTCGTGGCCCTCGGCACCGAGCAGGACGTGGTAGTCTGGGTGCCCAATCCGACACTCGAATCAGTCATTCCACCGGCCGTTCACCGGCGAGCGGATTCGCTGCAGGCGCTGATGCGCGCGGGCACATTCACCTTGCCAGGACTGGAACGCGCTTTCCCCGACAAGCCCTGAACCAGACGATCGTCTACTATCAGGTTACTCGGCAGGCGGCGGCCCGCGATGTAGTCAGCGCCCAATCAGAGCAGACCCCAACATGTCAGCATCCCCGCAGTCCGACCACACGCCCATGACCGCCGCGGCCGTCGCCGAGTACCTGGACGGCCTGCTGGAAACAGCCACGACACCCGACTACTCGGGCGCGCTAAACGGGCTGCAACTGGACAATCGTACGCCCGTCCGACGCGTGGCCGCAGCGGTGGACTTCTCCCTTCGCACGATCGAGGGAGCAATCGCCGAAGGCGCGAATCTGATGATCGTGCACCACGGAATGTTCTGGAGTGGCGCCCAGCGCATCGTGGGGCCGTCCTACGAGCGACTCCGGCTGCTGATGCAGAATGACGTGGCCGTCTACAGTGCGCACCTGCCGCTGGATCGCCACCCGGAATTGGGCAACAATGTGCTGCTCGCCAGCGAGTTGGGGTTAAAGCCTTCGGGTGGCTTCGCCCAGTACAAGGGGATGGCGATCGGCGTGCGCGGACAGGCGGACCTGCCCACGGCGACCATAGTGGAGCGGGCGACAGCGCTCGCCAGACAACACGGCGGGAACACGGTGGTGACTCCGTACGCCAGCGACAGGGTTACCAGACGCTGGGGTATCTGCAGTGGGGGCGGAGCGAGTAGCGAGACGTTGCGCGAGGCGCACGAGGCGGGGCTGGACACGCTTATCGTGGGCGAGGGACCGCACCATACGGCGGTGGACGCACCGGAGCTGGGGCTGGTGGTGGTCTACACAGGACATTACGCCACGGAGACGCTCGGCGTGCGCGCGCTGGCGGCTAACCTGGAAGCGCAATACGGATTGCCGTGGAGCTTCATCGCCGCGCCGAGCGGGCTCTGATATAACAAGCGACCGACCGGTGAGTGATTTGAATGCACCCGTCGCTGCGACGCCGGCACTGTCCGCCGACAGCCACCCGTCCGCGCTGGCGCTGACGCACATCGCGAAGCGCTTCGGGAACGCAGTCGCGCTACGTGACGCGACGCTGGTCGTCCAGCCAGGGTCGCTCCACGGCCTGCTGGGCGAGAACGGGGCGGGGAAGAGCACCCTGCTCCATGTGGCATTCGGCCACCTTCGCCCCGATGCTGGCCAGGTCACGGTGGACGGGTTGGCGCATGACTTCGGCTCCCCCGCTGACGCCATCCGTGCTGGGCTCGGGATGGTGCACCAGCACTTCCGGCTCGTGCCGGCAATGACGGTGGCGGAGAACGTCGCCCTCGGGAGGCCCGGCCGGCGGCTGGCACTGGAGAGAGTGGCCGAGGAGATCCGGGCGGTGGGAGAGGAGAGCGGCCTCCGAGTGGATCCCGACGCCAGGGTGTCGACATTGGGCGTGGCGGCGCAGCAGCGGGTGGAAATAGTGAAGGCGCTACTGCGCGGTGCGCGAGTGCTGATCCTGGACGAGCCGACGGCTGTGCTCGCACCTTCGGAGGCGGTGGAGTTGCTAGCCTGGGTGCGGCGTTACGTGGACCGGGGTAACGCGGCAGTGCTCATCACCCACAAGCTCCGGGAAGCGCTCGGTGTGGCTGACATGGTGACCGTCCTGAGGAGGGGCGACAGCGTGCTGACGGCGTCGGCAAGGTCGGTGGATGAGAGATCGCTGATAGAAGCGATGATCGGAACGAGCACACTGTCGGAGGCGGCGGGAGCGGGGGTGGGAGCGGGGGCGGGAGGGGTTGAGGCGGCTGACGATCTCGCGCGGGGGGCCCCCCCCGAAGAACATGATCCCGCCGCCGCAGCTGGCTCGCGTCACCCAACGACGGCGCAGCCAATCCAAGCGACGCCCGCTGTGCCCGACTCACCGGCAGTGCGCGCGCACCGCCCAGTAGTAATGAGTCTCCGCGATGTCGGCTACCGCGACGCCACTGGCGTCACGCGACTCGCATCAGTGACGCTCGATGTCCACGCCGGCGAGATTCTCGGCGTCGCCGGCGTCGAAGGGGCCGGACAGCACGAGTTGATGCGGCTGCTCGCCGGCCGACTCTCACCCACCAGCGGTGAGGCCGTACTTCCGTCCACGATCGGCTTCGTGCCCGAGGACCGGCAACGTGACGCGCTCGCCCTCAGCAGGTCGCTCGTCGACAACGTTGTGCTCCGCGACGCCGGTCAACTGCACGGACGCGTGCGGTGGAGCACCGAGCGCGCACGAACCGACGCGCTCCTGAGCGCCTACGACGTGCGCGGCGGCACGTCGCTCACCCTCGCCAGTTCGCTCTCCGGCGGCAACCAGCAGAAGCTGGTACTCGCTCGCGAACTCGACGGAGATCCGCCAGCACTGGTAGTGGAGAGTCCCACCCGAGGGCTGGACGTGCATGCCGGTGCGGCCGTGATCGATCGGTTGCGGGCCGCCCGGGCGCGCGGCGTTGGCGTGGCCGTCTACTCCAGCGATCTGGACGAACTGCTCCTTCTTGCCGATCGCGTAGTGGTCGCCTACGACGGTGGGGTGCAGGAGGTGCCGGTCACGCGCGAGGCAATTGGCCAGGCGCTCGTCGGGGCTTACTGAACGACGGTGGTGCCCGCAGCATCGACGCCCGTCACAGCTATGCCCAGTCGCCGGATGCTGGCGATACCGAGAACCGGCCCAACGGCAAGCAGAGTGAAGGCCCACTGCCAACCGACCGCCGCTACCACGGGCGGTACCAGTTGGATCACCAATGAGGTGAGCAGGAAGCCCAGTGACGTCTGCAGGGTGAGAGCGGTGCCCACCGCGTGAGGGGGCACGCTCTCCGTGACGAGCACCGAGAACTGCGCGCTGTCGGCGACCACGAAGAAACCCCAGAGGAGCGATACTGGTACGAGCAGCCAGAGCGAGGCGCCGAAGGTGAGACCGATGCCCAGCGCGCACAGGCCGCTCAACGACATCGCCACCGTCACCAGCCATTCGCGTCCGCGACGGTCGGCGGCGAGACCACCCCAGACGCAGCCCAGTCCGCCCATTGCCAGGGCGGCAAAGGCGATCGCGCTGGCGGTCATGTCACCGGCGGCGCCGGCGTCAGGGTTACGGGAGGCGATGCTTGCCGCGATGAAGACAGGCAGCCATGTCCAGGCCGGGTACAACTCGATCATGTGGCCCAGGTAGCCGCCCGTCGCCAGCCGCCACCGCCGCTCGCGCACAACTTCGCCCACCAGTCCCCAGGAGAACTGTCGGGGTGGAAAGGGATATGGGCCGTCGCGGTAGCCGAACCAGACGATCGTCGCGGCGATGAAAGCGGCGGCCGACGCGGTGAGAGCCACCGGGCCGATACCCGCGCCGGGAAAGGCGTGGATCAGGTAAGGGAGCGCCTTGCCGACCGTGAGCGCGCCAACCACGGTTCCGACGGCCAGCCCGCGACGGGCGCGGAACCAGGTGGCGATCATCTTCATGGCCGGCGGGTAAACGCCGGCCAGGCAGGCGCCGGTGAGAAAACGCCAGACAAGTGCCGGCCCGAGTCCAGGCGCCGTCAGCACGAGCGCATTAGCCACGGCGCCGGCCAGCGCCGAGAGAGCAAAGAAGCGCCGCGCCGGTATGACGTCGGCCAGGTTTAGCACCGCCGACGCCGCGGTCCCAGCGACGAAACCGAGGCTGACAATAGTCGTGAGCCAGCCGGCCTCGCTGGCCGAGAGGTTCCAGAGCGTCCGATACTGCGCGCTCACCGCGCTCGCCGCGAACCAGAGCGACATCCCCAGCAACTCGGCCACAGAGAGGAGCACGAGCACGCGCCAGCGCGCGGGGTGGGTGTCGACGTTGGGTGTCGGTGGTTGCACTGGACCGATCGACTCAGGGCGCCGCGACTGAAGGCTGCCCCGCGAAGCGGGAATGGTGATGTCGTGAGCGCCCGGGCTCGACCGCCCAATACTGCTAGCCGCCAAGTCTATGCCGGGTACCGACCGAACGTCAATCCGCAGAGGTCGCCACCCACTCTCGGACCAGGCCGGGCGGAGCAATGATTCAAAATCAATTCCGATAGATCTTGTCGGGATTACCAGAATGGTGCATCTTTCACGTTGTACTCTGAGAACGCTTCTCACCTTCGTCATTCCGGCCCCCGCAGTTCCATCGCACTAGCGGCCTCATGAGGGACGACGATGTCCGTAGATGGACCGCCATTTCCGGCCCTGCTCCGCTCACACACACGAATTCATGCCCGTCCTCGGTCCCCGTCTAAAAGTCATTCGCCGTCTCGGCACCTCGCTCCCCGGTCTTACCCGTAAGGACGGCGAGCGTCGCCCGTATCCGCCCGGCGTCCATGGGCAGAAGCCTGTCCGCAGGAAGAAGAACGAGTTCCGTCGTCAACTCGAGGAAAAGCAGAAGATGCGCTTCCACTACGGCGTCTCGGAAGCACAACTCCGGCGTGCGTTCGAGGTGGCCACGAAGCAGCCGGGCCGTACCGGTGACAACCTCTTCTCCCTACTCGAGCGCAGGCTCAGCAACGTCATCTTCCGGCTCGGCTTTGCCCCCACCATTCCGGCGGCGCGTCAGCTCGTGTCGCACGGGAATGTCCTGGTCAACGGACGGAGACTTGACCGGCCCAGCGCGCTCGTCTCGGTCGGCGACGCAATCGCGCTGAGCGAGAAGTCGCGGAGCGGACCGTCGGTGCTGGACGCGCTCGCCCGCGGTCCGCAGGTGCGCCTGCCCGGCTACCTCGCCCTCGACCCTGCCGAGAAGTTCGAAGGGCGAGTGATCAACATGCCCATGCGCGGTGACGTGCCGTTCATCGTGGACGAGGCAGCCATCGTCGAGTTCTACGCCCGGTAATCGGAACAGCCTGGGAGTTCGGGCCGCCAGTGCAACGGCCGACCGAGACGACCGTGCCCGGTCAGCGAATGACGCGCGCTACGCCGTCGCGGTAGATCACTATCTCGTCTGCCCGACCATTGAGATCGCTGTCCTGCCAACGCTGAACGAGCGCCCGGCGGCGGTCGTACCAGAGGATTTCCTCTGGAACGCCGTTGCGATCGCGGTCACGGTATTGAGCCGTCACAGCGCCATCTCCCAGCCAGTATCGCTCCACTTCGCGACGTTGATCCCGTTCGAGGGTGTAGGTGCGTGACATCATCGGCATGTCGCGTCGGCCAGTGCTGACGCAGCGGCCGCTCGGGTCGAGGTAGGCGCAGGACGAGGCGCCGCTGTTTCCAGTGCGGTTGCGCCCGTCGCTCCCCACACGGCTCCGCCCGGGCTCGCCGCGCCCCTTTTCAGGCACACCGTCGCGCCGGAGTTGCCAGCCGCCACTCCGCCGGTCATCGTCACGATCATCCCGCTCGCTACGGCGGCGGTCATTCTGGCTGCCGTCCAGCCGCGCCTGCCAGCCGCCACCCCGCCGGTGATCATTGCGGCCGTCTCGATCAGCACCGCGGCGCCGATCATTCTGGCGGTCGTCCTGACGTCGCTCGCCCCGCACCTCGCCCCGCGCGTCGCCGTAGATGACCCGAGCGTTCTGCCCAGCGCGGCGCTCGGCGTCGCGGCACGAAGTGGGAGCAGGCTGGCGGCCGGGGGGCACGTTGTCATACCACACCCTGCACAGGCCGGCGGGCGGGCGCTGGCCCGGCGGCACGCCCTGCGGACCACGACCCTGAGCCGGCGCCGCACCAGCGGTGGCCAACATCACCGTCGCACCAATTATCGTCACTGCAAACTTTCGACGCTCCATTCTCTCCCCTCCGTCAACGCCATCGACAGCGATGGCTGGCAGGGATATAGGCAGGCGGCACGCCATCCACACGGCACCTGAACTGTGCCTCCGATCTCCTTACTGCTCTTTCGCTTACGGTCGTCTCGTGAGAGCTTGTCGAGATCGACCATAATCGAACTGTCTACTAACGGTGACACTGCGTCGGTCCCTGCTTGTGGCATGCAAGGTGACAGTGAGGCCGATCGGGTGAGCTGATCCCGTAGCTTAGTTTCGCACGCCTTCGCCAGTGCTCAACGCCAAACCTTCCACCTTCATGGCCAAACAGACAGCCAGCCAGCGACGCCCATTACGCGTCTTCATCGCCGGAGCCACCGGCTATACAGGTAGGGCGGTCGCGGAGGCCTGTGCACGCGGCGGTGCGGCGACTGTGGCTCACGTGCGGCCCGACTCACCACGTCTGGCCGAGTGGAAAGCGCACTTCAAGGCGCTGGGCGCGGGAGTGGATACGACCCCCTGGGAAGCCGCAGCGATGCGCGCCACCATGGTGCGGCTCGAGCCCACTCATGTCATGGCTCTGCTCGGCACGACCCGCAGTCGCGCCCGTGCCGCCACCCTTCGGGGCGAACCGGCAGAGAGTTACAGATCGGTCGACTACGGTCTCACCCATCTCCTGATACAAGCTGCCGTCGGGGCCGCCGCGGTGACCGGCGTCGCCCCGCGCTTGGTCTATCTCTCCGCCGTCGGTGCCGGAGAGGAAACACGGAACTCCTATCTGCGAGTGCGCGGCGTCATTGAGCGAGAGCTACGCGAGAGTGGGCTACCGTACCTCGCCATCCGTCCCTCCTTCATCACCGGCGACGACCGGGACGAGACGCGCCGGGCCGAGCGTTGGACGGCGCGAATCATGGATACGCTACTGGCTCCGCTGGCACTGGTTGGAGGCGGGCGGCTGCGCAATCGCTACCGTTCCGTGACCGGTCCCGAGCTTGGCTATGCAGTGGCCCGGCTAGCCCTGGAAGACGACGGAAGCAGTCGCGTTGTGTCGATGGATGAACTCAGGCGGGAACCGACCGAACCAGGTCATAAGCACGGGACTGGACCGGACAGGTTATAATTCATATAGCATGCTCGAGCTCTCTCTGACGTCGCGCCGTCACGCGTGAGTACGCTGGACCACATGTCCGCCCGCGCGGTGCCTTCCACACTGGCCGACGCACCACCGCTGCCAACAGATCCCGTCGTCATCAACAACAACGCCGCCCGGCGCACTCGCGCCAGAGTCATTGCGGCGCGCACTCTGCATCGGAGCATCGTGACACGGGCGGCGGCGGCGTCGCCTGGGCGATTCCGATGCGCGACGAAGTACTGTCGGGCAGCGCACCCAGATCAATCCCGCAGTTGCAGTACCGGAGCATCGTCCAGCCTGCCGCCATCGCGGCTCTGGACTGGCGCTCTCCCGCCATCCGGCCAGTTAATGGCAGTGGACCCGGCGGGTCGAACGCGCCCCGAGCGGCGGCGCACTCTTCACGCTCCGCATGCCGGCGATTCCTCCGGTGCGTTACGAGCTTTCCCAAGACAGACCTGATGCCTTTCTCTTCGCTACAGCTTCACCCCGATCTCGCACGTGCTGTTCAGGACCTCGGCTACACACAGCCGACGCCCATTCAGCTCCAGTCCATTCCCCCTGCCATGGAAGGGCGCGACGTTCTCGCTTGCGCCGCCACCGGTAGCGGTAAGACCGCAGCCTTCGTTCTCCCCATCCTTCAGCGGCTGCGTGAGTTGCCGCGTGGAACCACGCGTGTGCTGGTGCTCGCACCCACTCGCGAACTGGCCTCCCAGGTCGAAGAGCAGGTCAAACTGCTCGGCAAGCACACCAGGGTTAGCAGCGCAGCCATCTTCGGTGGCGTCGGAATGGGTCCGCAGGAAGCAGCATTCCGTCGCGGCGTCGACATTATCGTGGCCACGCCGGGTCGGTTGCTGGACCACCTGAAGTCGCCGTACGCGTCGCTCGCCAACATCGAGGTGCTGGTGCTCGACGAGGCCGACCGCATGCTCGATATGGGCTTCATGCCCGACATTAAGCGCATCCTCGCGCAGATGCCCGCCAAGCGCCAGACCCTTTTCTTCTCGGCCACCATGCCGGCTCCGATCATGGAGCTCACACGGAAGCTACTGCACAACCCGGCGACCATCGCCGTCGAGCGCAAGCAGGCGCCGGCTAAGGGAATCGACCAGGCGATATGGCCGGTTGCGGCAGAGCTCAAGTCAGCATTGCTGGTCGCACTGCTGCGAGAGGGCGTGCTCAAACAGGCGCTGGTCTTCACGCGCACCAAGCACCGCGCCAACCGGCTGGCCGAGGTACTGGCGAAGGCGCAGGTGTCGTCTACGCGTATCCACGGAAACCGCTCGCAGGCGCAGCGCACAGACGCGCTGGAAGGATTCAAGAAGGGACGCTACGAAGTGCTCGTCGCCACCGACATCGCCGCCCGCGGCATCGACGTGGAAGCGCTGGACCATGTGGTCAACTTCGACGTGCCGGCAATGGCGGAGGACTACATCCACCGTGTCGGTCGTACCGGTCGCGCCGACGCGACGGGTGAAGCGTACACCTTCGTCGCGCCAGACGAGGAGTCAGACTTGAGGACGATCGAACGGGCCATCGGAGTGAAGCTTCCGCGGCGGACGCTGCCGGGCTTTGACTACACGGCCCGTCCGACGCAGCGCTTCGAGGTGCCGATCGCCGAACGGATCGCCGATATCCGGAAGCGCAAGGCAGAGGAGCGGGCACGGGCAAAGGAGAAGCTCGAGCGGCGCAACCAGCGAGTAGCCGAGGAGGCTGCCCGTCCGGCCGCCAGCCGCACTGCGCGCAGTGGTGGAAGCAGCGGCCAGCGGAGTACGGCCGCCGGCAGCCAGAGCAGCAGCGGCCAGCGGAGCACTTCGTCGACCAGCGGCCAGAGCGGTAGTAGCGAAGGCGGCCGGTCCAGCGGTAGTGGTCGGCCCAGTAGTGGGAGCGGTGACGCTGGCAGGCGCCGCAGTGGTGCCGGTGGACGGGGTCGCGGCGGTAGTGGAGCTGCTGGCAGTGGCTCATCGTCTGGCGCCGGCCGGCCGAGCGGCAATCCGTACGCCGACTGACATAAGTACGGCCACTCCGTGAGCCGGCTAGCGCCACTCCTTACGCCGCTGCTCACCGTTGCGGCAATAGCTGGTGCTCTCCTGCTGCTACTGGCGGCAGGGGGGCATGATGTGGGAGTGGCGCTGACGGCGCTCGGGCGGGGCGCGTTCGGTTCGTACTATGCTTTCTTTTCCGGCACCCTGGTCCGTTCGGTGCCGCTCATCCTGGCCGGTTTGGCGGTTGCGCTAGCCTTCCGGGCGGGGATTCTGAACATCGGCGCCGAAGGACAGTTGCTGGCCGGCGCCGGCGCTGCAGCGGCGGTCGGGATCGTCCTGGGCGACCGACTGGGAATGTTTGCCCTGCCGGCACTGCTAATTGCCGGCATGATTGTCGGTGCTGCCTGGGCGGGCATCGCGGCCGTGCTGCGATCACGGTTTGGCGTGCTGGAGGTGATCAGCACGATCATGCTCAACTTCGTCGCGCTCTACGGGGTGGGCTGGCTGGTGCACGGCCCGCTCCAGGAGCCGTCGCGCATTTACCCTCAGTCGCTCCCCCTGCCCGAAGTAGCCCGACTGCCCATGATCCTGCCGGGCACGCGACTGCATCTGGGTTTCCCGCTGGCGCTCGTCGCGGCGGCCGTGACCTGGTACGCCCTGCGCTACACCGCGGCGGGGTTCCGGGTGCTGATGACGGGTGCCAACGCAGACGCGGCGCGCAGCGCCGGCCGCATCAGGGTGGCGCGGACTATGGCCGGTGCCTTCCTGGCTAGCGGCGCCCTCGCCGGCCTGGCTGGGGCGAGCGAGGTCTCCGGAGTCACCTTCGCCCTCTACGAAAACCTCTCGCCCGGATACGGCTACACGGCCATCGCGGTCGCCCTTCTCGCCCGACTGGAGCCCTGGCTGGTGGTGCCCAGTGGAATCATGTTCGGGGCACTGGAGGCGGGCGCGGCGGCGATGCAGCGCGACGCTGGCGTACCCGCGTCGGTGGTGACGGTGGTGGAGGCGGCGGTCATTCTGATCGTCCTCGCGGCCGGCCAGGTGAAGGCGATATCAGCACAAAGTTCGAATCCCCCGCAATACGGCGATCGTGTGGCGGGGGATTCTATCTGACGAGCGAATTGGCTCGTACTGGTCAGGCCTTCCGCCGCCGCCGCAGATAGAGAATCGCGCCCAGCCCGGATCCTAGAAGCAGTAGGCTCGAGGGCTCCGGGACTGTCGTCGGCGCCACACTCGACAGAGCAATGTTGTCGATGTTGTAGGAAGTGGCGCTGACGGAATTCAGCGAAATTCGCAGCTCATCAATCGCCGCCGCATTCGGACTGGCAAAGAATGAGAAGCCTGCGGACGCGGACAGGTTACCTCCTGCCGAATACTGCGAAACACCCCCGAGGAACCCCGCAAAAGAGTACGTCGACGTGCCGCCGTTCGAGGCGAGATCCGTGCCGAGGAAACTGAAGGTGCCACTAGCGGTTTTCATGATGCGCAGAACCGATGACGTGCTTCCCGCATTGCAGAAAGTACCGCCGTACAGATCGGGCGTCGGGTTGCCGTAAGCTTGCGCTGCGCAGATATAGCCAGCGTAGAGGTCCACAGTGAACCCGGATTCCGCGTAGCTGGAAAACGAAGAACCGTTGCTCAACGTCAGGTCGTCAAACCCAATCGTCTGCGCACCTGCGATTGAACCGGACAGGTACGCCAGGCCGGCGGCGACACTCCATGCC
>CAJDVF010000072.1_pt1 | contig 15333 bp, 9 predicted proteins | sample 7391391 | NCBI WGS metagenome assembly CAJDVF01 (sample SAMEA7055697, study PRJEB34461) | soil metagenome | biome: terrestrial ecosystem; feature: Peninsula; material: soil | place: Antarctica | collected 2016 | reverse complement strand
AAATTTTCTAAAATATGCCTTATTTATTTACATCAGAATCGGTAAGCGAAGGCCATCCGGACAAAGTAGCAGATCAGATAAGCGATGCCCTGATTGATAATTTTTTAGCATTTGATCCTGAAAGTAAGGTAGCCTGCGAAACACTTGTTACTACAGGACAGGTAGTTTTAGCCGGCGAAGTAAAATCAAAATCTTATCTGGATGTCCAGGAAATTGAAGATCGCCGGCCGGAACAGCTCGGGGTTCGGGCGGATTTCGAGGGGGCTTCCATACGGATTTCGCACCCAGGACATATTCGTCAAGATGAGCAGCTTGTCGCGGGAAAGAGGGAAGATGGTGTGCGTCCCCGCCATGCGGATGTCGGGGTCGCCGTGGCCGCGACACCATTTTGACCGTGGGAAGCATCCGGGGTTGTACAGTGTGACCGGGTGGTCGGACACGATGAATTTGGTCGGCGAGAGGCTCGCGTCGGCGATGCTCCACACGGCCTCTGTCCAGATCGCTCCGTACATCTCGGCAAGCGCCTGCATCGCCAGCAGAACCGCGTTACGGTCACCGAGCTTCGCCATCTCCGCGAGCGCCGCGAGACCTGTCGGAGTTCGTAGCCGCTGCAAGGTCACGTACTGCATCAAGTCCTGCAAAGCGTCGGAATCGACCGACGGATGCTCGAACTCGGTGAAGTAGTCAACAGCGCGGCGGCCCCGCGGGTCCACCTGGCCAAAGTAGCGCTGTTCGATCTGCGTGGAGAACCAAGAGCCGAACCGCGTGGTGTAGAGGTCCCGCTCGGCGAAGCATCGCGGTGTTCCCCACCGGAGCAGAGCCCCGCGGGTGTAGCTGCGGGGCCCCTGCTTCACCTTCTCCGGCCGCAGGTCCAGATAGTGGAACTTCTGCTCGCGCCCTCGTTCAGGGAGGAAGCGCTTCTGGTACCATTGGGCGACGTAGTGGTGGTTTCGGTAGTCGCTCATCATCCTCAAATGCGCGTTGTTGCTCACATTGACAGCAGTGCTACGCTTGCCCGTTTACCGGCCGCGCAGGCCCAGACAGTCACCGCCACAGGACCGCGTGTGCGGGCGCTCCGGCGTACCACGGCAGTGTGGCGCGGTAGAGGTACTACCTCGCGCTGCGGGAGGTGGTGCTCGCACCGCCTGCGGTCGTCCTACCCGCCATTCTGCCGAGATCCCACCAGCCTAAACATCGCGCCCGACTGGTGGCGCGTTGGCGATCTTAGACCAGAGCGAGCCGGCAATGACGGGAGCGGCTAGCCGACACTATTGTTCCGCACCAGTACTTCCCTAGTTTGCTGCCCCCGCACCGTCGGCTCCGCCGTCAGACTACGCCCGGTCGGCGCCGGGGCCGCGGCACCCTCCTCGATCATGGCTCGGCAGGGTCGATGAGCTTGGGGATCTGCGTGCCAACGCTCGGGGCGAAGTGCGGGACGTCACCCCGAGTGCCTTCAACCTCTAACTTGCACCGTTCAAGCTGGCGCGGCCTTGAGACATCGTCTTTCGACTCCCGAGGCCCGGGCTGTCAGCTGCTGGCGAGAGACCCGCTTCGCCGATAGACGCGCACGGCTCTCCGTCTACGTGATCGGCCTCCTACCGGTAGGCCCCCCTGTTGGCCGGGGACCGCCGCAGCCGGCCTAGACGGCTCCCGTGGCGGTCGGGATTCGCAACCGGTCAGCCCAGGGGGTGAGCCTTCCCTCAGCCGACCGGCTTCGTTTCCCTGACGTCAATTTTCTTGTACCCGACTTTAATGGGTTGAACCAGACTTTAATGTCGAACTACAACTCGCGCCCTCACCCACACTCCGAGAACCCGCAAACATGGCACTTCACGCACCCCTCCGCGTACTCCAACTGCGACCCACAATCCGGACACGTCCCCATGAACGCCTCGGCGTCATGATACCCGTTCTCCGCCGTCTCCATCATCTGCTCGCCCATCGATAACGATGCACTAACTGGCATCGACTCCCTCCGCGGCGACGAACCAGAAGCTGGGGGGCTAGCCAACAGATCCTGCTGCACCCCCTGCTTGTCGCGCCACCAACGCTCCAACGCGATCCCGACAGCGTCCGGCACCGACAACACCTTGTTCGGCCCCAGCCCCACCGCCCGATCCGAACTGATCCCGCGCAACTGCCGGTGGATCTCCATGATCGGGATGCCCGACCTCAGCGCCATCGAGATCAATCGCCCCAGTGCCTCGGGCCATCGAGATCAATCGGCCCAGAGCCTCGGCGTCGGCCATCGCGCTGCCGCCGGCCTTGCCCAGGCTCAGGAAAACCTCGAACGGCTGGCCCTTGTCGTCCTCGGTGATGTTCACGAACATCGTCCCGAGGGGCGTCTCCATGCGGTAGGTCGTGCCGCGGAGTGCCTCGGGGCGCGAGCGCTTGGCGCGGCGCTGGAGGTTCTCGGCCTCGCTGTCGAACAGTGACTTGCGCGTGCGCTCCAGGTCGGCCTCCAACTCGGCGATCGTGCCCTGTAGCTCGCCCACCTGGCGCTTCAGTGCTGCGCCGTCGCCGGTTGGTGCGGCTACCGTTCCGCTGGCCGCTGCTGCGCCTGCCTTGCCACGCTCGGCCTTCGCCTTCGCCGTCGCGCCGGTGCTCAGCACCTGGCCATCGCGCGAGCCGTCGCGGTAGACCGTCACGCCCTTGCACTTCAGCTCATACGCCAGCTCATAGATGGCGCGCACGTTGTCCATCGTCGCCGTGTGGGCGAAGTTGGTCGTCTTGCTGATGGCCGAGTCGCAGTGCTCCTGGAAGGCCGCCTGCATGCGCACGTGCCACTCGGGGCTGATCTGGTTGGCGGTCGTGAATACACGCTGCCACTTGGCCGGCACTTCGGGGAACTTGATCGTGCCGTCGCGGGCGATGCGGGCCATCAGGTCTTCCGAATACCAGCCCTCCTCGCGGGCGATGCGCACGAAGTCCTCGTTCACGTCGGGCATCATCACGCCGGCCTGGTTGCGCATGAAGGCCACGGCAAACAGAGGCTCCAGGCCGGACGAGCAGCCGGCGATGATGGAGATGGTGCCGGTGGGGGCGACGGTGGTGACGTTGCAATTACGCAGCATCTGCATCGGCTTGATGCGCTCACCGTCGGCGTCGCGGGCACAGGTCTCGTCGGGGCCCCAGATGGAACGCGCCCACTCCGGGAACGGCCCGCGAGCTCCGGCCAGCCGCTCGCTCTCCACCTTCGACTCCACGTCCACGAACTCCATCACTCGGCGTCCGAAGGCCACGCCTTCCGGCGAGTCGTAGGAGATGCCGAGGCGGATAAGTGCATCGGCGAAACCCATCACGCCCAGTCCGATGCGCCGGATGCGCTTGGAGAGCGCGTCGATCTCCGGCAGCGGATAGCGGTTGGCGTCGATGACGTTGTCGAGGAACCGTGTCGACAGATGGATGTCGTTGCGGAACGCGTCCCAGTCCAGCCCGCCGTCCTGCACGTAATAGCCGACGTTGATCGAGCCGAGGTTGCAGACGTCGTAGGCAAGTAGCGGCTGCTCGCCACACGGGTTGGTGGCCTCGTACTCGCCCAGGTGCGGCACTGGGTTGTAGCGATTGGCCTCGTCGATGAAGAAGACGCCAGGCTCACCGGTGCGCCAGGCGCCCAGGATCATCTTCTCCCAGACCATGTTAGCGTCCAGCTCGCCCACCACGCTGCCGTCGCTGGGATCTATCAAATCATAGGAAGTGCCAGCCTTCAACGCCTGCATGAACCGGTCGGTGATGGCCACGGAGATGTTGAAGTTCGTAATCTGCGTGAGGTCTTCCTTGCAGCTGATGAACTCCATGACGTCCGGATGATCCACCCGCAGGATCCCCATGTTCGCGCCGCGTCGCGTCCCGCCCTGCTTGACCGCGTCGGTACTGGCGTCGTAGAGCTTCATGAAGCTCACCGGTCCGCTGGCCACCCCGGTGGTGGAGCGCACCATCGAGCCGCGCGGACGCAGCCGGCTGAAGCTGAAGCCGGTGCCGCCGCCGCTCTGATGGATCAGAGCCATTGAACGGAGGGTGTCGTAGATGCCGTCGCGGCCGTTGGATAGAGAGTCTTCCACCGGTAGCACGAAGCACGCGCTGAGCTGGCCCAACGGACGACCGGCGTTCATCAGCGTCGGCGAGTTCGGCTCGAATCGACGCTGCGTCATCAACTCGTAGAACGTCTCCGCGACCTCCTGCACTGCCGCGTCGCTAGCCCCGTAACGGCGATCCACTTCGGCGATCGTCTTCGCCACCCGCCAGAACATCTGTTCTGGCGTCTCGGTCGGCTGGCCACTCGAATCCTTCACGAGGTAGCGCTTCTCGAGTACGGTGCGCGCGTTGGACGACAGTGCCGCGGGACGGCTCGGAGGGTTCTGCGACAGGGTCATGGCAACGCTCTCTATCCTGGAAGTGAAACGGGACTACATCTCGCGAACCGGCGGATCGGAATGACGCGCGGGGTCCTGATTCGGGGCGGGGTGTGATAGTACCTCAGCACGTGAAAGCACGCCAGTCCTTGATTAACGCGCTACACATCAACGCATTCTGTTTTTTCATATCACAGATCTCCCGATCAACAGCTTATCCACCAGTATTCCACAGGAGAGCTGGGCAGTTCGAAACAGAAAGTATAAATCTACTCGACGCAACCGTGCAACTGCTTGAAATATATGGACTTTACAGACTGAGGCAACGAGGTGAACAACAGGGTCAGCAGCAGTTTAAGCGGCCCCTAACATACCGGGGAAGAGCTGATCAAAGGCGCTTCTTGCCTGCTCTCACGACCGTACCTTGCCTGCACCTGGCATGCCCGTTTGGTGCTGCGGCGTCGAATTACCGGATGTCGTTGAGACCCGCAAAAACGGGCAAGCTGGCGACGCCAAAGTCGCCCTCTTCATGGGTCGGCGCCCGGGGTCTCCAACCTCGCATGCTGCCCGGCGCGATGCTCATCCTGCAAAGTCACGTAGCTCGCCACCGTTCGGCGGATCCGCTCCCTCTCATCGGGCGTCGTATCGCGCACGACGCGACCGGGCACGCCCAGTACGAGGGAGTTGACGGGAATATCCATTCCTTCCGGACAGATGGCGCCAGCACCGACTATCGAGCCACTTCCCACATGCACTCGATTGAGCAGAATCGCCCCCATGCCGACCAGGCAATCATTATCCACTGTCGCTCCGTGGATGATGGCCCGATGACCCACTGCCACCCGCTCACCGATGACACAAGGCACGCCATGGTCAACGTGGACCACCGTGCCATCCTGAATGTTGCTGTCAGCCCCAATGGTCACCGGAGCGGTGTCCCCTCGTACCACTGCGGTGGGCCAGATGGACACCCGTGGCCCCACTTTGACGTCACCGGCGACGAAAGCCAGCGGGTGGATGAAAGCAGTGTCGTGGACTGGCATTGGCGATCGGGATAGGGAGGCGGGAAGAAAAAATGCCACGACTGCCGAGTCGATTCCAGTCTTGCTTTTCACGGGTCCAGCGGTCCGATAGCACCACCAGAAACGGGCCTAAAAAAGGAGACTTGCTACCCCGGTCCAGGACAACGGCTTAGGCCTCACCGAGCGTCTTCCGGGGGTCAGAAGGATCGACCCACCGCGACGAAAATCCGAGCTTTGCCACTCACTCCGGCGGCGTCATCGCGCCGCGGCAGAGCGATGCCGAGTCGTGCCCGATAGCCAACGTCGTACTGGACGGCGATGTCGACGTTCAGTTCAGCGCCAACCGAGCTCAGCCACCGGGCTTCGTTGGGTGACCCGAGACAGGCGGCTCTGCCAGCAGCCGATGGTGGGCACCAGGCGGTAGCAGCGTCGGCGAAGAGGACCATCGACGCGCGGTCAACGAACACGGGCAGCCGTCCAACGCCGCGGCCCGGCGCCGCCAGCGGTGCGCGATACTCCACCGACCCGGCGGCCGCCCGCGTACCGTACAGAGTGGCCGCGGATACGCCACGAACGCCGAAGGTGCGCTGCCCCTCCCCAACCACCACGCCGGGAAAGAGTTCCACCACGCCGCCGCTCACACCGCCAGCCTGGAATTCGTTGGTCGCTGCGTCGTCGGCCCAACCACCTGCGACCCGGGCGGCCAGCACATGATGGGCAAAGCCAGGCAACCGGGGCAGGCTCCGATAGCCACTCAGCACGCCGACCGCGCTTCTCGTCGTTGGCGCGATATCCCCATCCAACCAGCGCTGACGGACGGTGCCGGATAGCGCAATACCGTCCTCGGGGGAGATGGACAGCGACGGTCGCTGAGTGTTGCTAAATCCTGCCGACAGCTGCGCCGCCGGTACCAGGCGCGGTTCCTGGAAGTAGACGTCCAGTTGGGCCAACAGTGGCGCCGGATCGGTGGCGTAAAGACGCTGCTCCAGTTCCGCGCCCACCGAGGCCCACGCGTTGGTCCTCACGCGGGGACGCTGGAAGACAGCGGCAGTGCGCAGGGAGCGAGTGCGCCGTCGACGCTCACCGGCCACCGATCCATCGCGCCGTCGGAGAGTCAGCCGCTGCCAATCTTGAGCGGCTGCCACGTCCAGTAGCGGGCGTCCCAGTCCAGCGTACCGATAGGTGGCCGTCCCTTCGAACAGGCCGGTCTCGAGGCCGACAAAAGCGTCGGCGGTGTAACCGTGGCGGCCGATGACGTCGCGCGCGCTGGTGGATGCGCCAACGAATGCCTCGTCCAGATCACCAACACTTAGCAGCGGCACCCAGTACCGTGGCATGAGCGTACGCCACGGCGAGAAGGGCTCTGCCGGCGTCGCCACCGGCTCCAAAGGTGGGAGTGGGGCCACGGACGCGAACCTCGCTCGCCATGCATCGTCGCCGCGTCCTTCAGTGCCGGCATCGGTCGTCGCCGAATCCAATGGCGCAACCACCACCGCCCAACCGTCGGCCTCGTACTGCACAGCGGCAAGCCGACGATTGTCCGGTGACGGCGATGGATCGAAGAGACTGGTCGACGTAGCGGTCAGTCGTTCGGCCGACGTGACGACGATGGGCGACGAGGCGCCGTCGCGGAGCCCACCGGCCGACGGAGTAGGAATGGCGGTGCGATAGAGCTCGCCTCGTCCGCTGCTGTCGCTCATGAAGTACAGCCCCAGCCCGTCCGGCGTCCAACTCGGCGCTGACTGGACGGAGCGTGAACTGGCTGCGATGACCTCCACCCGGCCCAAGCTGTCCAGCACGACGATGTCGGCCCGACCGCCAGCGACAAGGCGAACGGCCGCAATCCGTGAGCCGTCGGGTGACCAGCGGGGCTCCGTCCATTGCACGTAGCCGTCAGTGCTGGTGAGTGGGGCTATGGACGACCCGTCCGCCGATACACGAACCAGACGAGTTGTACCCGCCACAGACTGCACCGCCACAATCTCCCCGTCGGGGCGGGCGTCGGGTCGGAACAGGCGAGCGCCGGTTGTCAGACGCTTCTCACGACGACCGTGCGAGATGTACAGATCGGAGCGCAGCCGATAGGGATCGAGATAGTCGAGTTGAGCGTAGAGCAGTCCGCCATCGGCCAGCGGCACCTGTGATGATCCGTCGTTACGGCGACCTAACCGGGTCAGTTCGCCATCCAACGTTAGCGAGTAGGCACCCGGCGTCTCACGCCCGTCGTTCAGCCCCACCACCAGCGTGGATGCGTCACGCCAGCGCGGCACTCGAGTCTGCCAAAGCTTACCAACGAGTTCCCGGAACTCCGCGTCGGCGCCGTCCGCGACTCCCGGCACGAGTCCGGCCTCAATGGAATCACGCCAACCGCGCCAGGCACGATGGAACCCCACGCCGAAGCTCCGACGGGCGTCATAATCGAGCAGGAAGGGGATCGGGTCGGCCGCCACCGTCTCGATGTACTTTGGCACGCTTGCCGCGCCGCTCGTCCGTGCCAGATAATCGAAGAACAGGCCGCCCAGCGCGTACGATTGCTCGCCGCCGGGAAAGCGCGGTGTGGCCAGACTCACATCGGCCAGACGCGGAAAATCGCCCCCGATTGTGGCAGCGCGGGCAATCGTCCGGTGCTGGGTTCCGGCGACGCGGCCACTGCCGGTTAGTCGGGTCTCGTAATACACGGCGATCCCCTCGATCGCCCATGACGGTAGGTACTGATTGGGAAAGAGGAACGGGCTGCGACCAAAGACATACTGCGCCGCACGCCACCATCCACGCGTCCGATCCAGATGGAAGATGTGAACCAGCTCGTGGGTGATTACGAGGGTGCTCCAGTCATCGTAGAAGCGCAGCGAGGTGGCATCCACCGGCGGCTGCGCGTGGATGATCATCCGATTGCTGGGGAACGGAGTCGCGCTGCCGTTGCTGTAATCCACATTGTCGGTCACGACGATGTCCACCAGCCCGCGCGGTGTCGGCAGCTCCGCTCTGAGCTGTTCGTACGCTCGCTCGGCATTCGCCGCCGCGCGCCGGGCCAGTTGCTCGACGTCGGGGGTGAAGTGGACGCGAAAGTGTTCGGTGGCGATGGTCTGCCAGCGCTCGTCGGGAGCCTGCGCCGGAAGTGCTCCGGCGCCCATGACGACCAGCGCCAGGATCACGGCTACGGCTCGCACCCATTTCGACAGCCGTTCGCCAATAGCTTTTACGTCGGTCATGACGGTCTACCGGAGCAGGCCGCCGGCGCAGCCATGACCAGGCTGCGTAAGTGTCGCGCCAGACCGTCTGCGAGTCCGTCCGCAACCGGCTGTCGAAAGGCGGATGTGCGCAATGCGGCTTCCTGTGCGGGCATCGTGAGGAGTGCACCCTCGGCGACTATGGTGGGCATCCAGTTGGGCGGGCTGAGGTGCATCCTTTCAAGCTAACGGCGCTACATACTAGCCCGCACGTCGTACACTTGGAGGGGGAAGGCGGCGGTCGTGGACGATTGCTGGGATTCCCGGTTCGCGGCTACCCGGAGCGAGCCAGGGCCTGTCGCGACATCGCTCTAGATGCCACTGTTACACGGCTCCGGCTGCGGGCGTCATCTCCACGGGCGCGCTTGAGGATGCGCTCCAGCGTGAAACCCGCTAGCGTCCGCAACAGTAAGGATAAAGGTAGGAGTTGGCGGCATTTGCTCGCCGCCGTCGCGGGCGGTGCCAGGCGGCAACTGGTGTTTATGTCGTCATTGGAGACGGACGACTAGCCAACTGGCCGTCACTTTCCCGATCTTACCCGTACGTTTTCTCGCCAACGAGGCACTAGCCCTCCCGTCCCTGCGGACGTACTCTACCGCGCACGTGTCCTCATTGTCCTCTCCCTTCCCGTCCCCGCCTTCTGACGCCGCGCCTATTCGCGTGGACGTTTGCGGTCGCACCGACGTAGGCCGAACACGTGAGCACAACGAGGATGCATTTCTCGTTGCTGACGTGGCGGCTGGCACTCCGCTGCCTGCTGAAGGGGTGGCGGGGTACCCGGCGGAAGACCGCTGTCTGCTGTTCATGGTGGCTGACGGTATGGGCGGCGCGGCGGCCGGAGAGGTTGCCAGCGCGATGGCCGTCCACACGGTATTGGAGACCGTCGCCAGCAGCTGGCGGAATGCCACCAACCACGCGCCGGCCAGCTTCGCCCGGGCGCTCCGCGAGTCGGCAGAGGAGGCGAACAGGCGCATTCACGCCACGGCCATCGAGCAGCCGGAATATCGAGGAATGGGTACGACGGCCACGATTGCCGGATTGCTTGGAGACACGCTCTACCTGGCCCAGGTAGGCGACAGCCGGGCCTATCTGGTGCGCGATGGCCGGGCTCTCCAGATCACGAAGGATCAGTCGCTACTGCAGCGCCTCGTGGAAGCTGGCGAGATGACACTGGAAGAGGCTGAGCGGAGCGCCCGCCGAAACATCATCCTGCAGGCGCTGGGCCCGGAGGCGAGTGTCATAATTGACCTCACTCACCAGACCGTCCGCCGGGGCGATGTGCTGATACTCTGCAGCGACGGCCTGTCGGGTCTGGTGCGAGGCGACGAGATCGCTCGAGTGGCGACCGAGGCGCCGTCATTGTGTGAGCTGTGCGAAGAGCTCATCGCCCTGGCTAACGAGAACGGCGGACCAGACAACATCACGGTGGTGGCGGTCCGCTTTGATGGCGAGGGTTTATCCGCTGCTGTCCCCGACGACGCGGTGGGCCACCGCCGATTCGCTGACGACGAGAACGACGCCGATGACGACTGGATAAATGCGACGGTCGAGTCGGTAGATGCGCCATCCAGTTTTGAAGGATACGCCATCACACCGCCCCAGGGTGTACCGCGCGCCGAACGGCCGGTGCCCATTGAAGCGACTCTGGAGCGGCAGGAGAAGGGGCGGCTCTGGATGACTTTGCTAGCTCTACTACTGGTCATCACCGCAGTCGTGGCTCTCTGGCGCTGGCTGCGCTAGAACGCCGCGCGATCATGCCGGCCAGGTCAGAGTGCACCTGAATCTGCTCGTCTCCGGTGGTACGCTCGATGGCCGCCGTTTTCCGCTCTCTCAGGAGCGCATCCTGGTGGGTCGCGATCCGGCCGCCGACATCCGCTTCGACGCCGACAACGACCGTCAGGTCTCTGCTCGTCACGCCGAGATCCGCTGGCACGGCGAAGTCTGGCAGCTCCGCGACCTGAACAGCACCAACGGCACGTTCCGTAACGGATCTCGAGTCCACGGCGACTCGGCCCTCCACGATGGCGACCGAGTAAGCCTTGGAGTTGACGGTCCGGTGCTGATGGTGGAGTCGGGATCGCCGGCGGCGAGCGGGAGCCCGCCATCGGGCAAGGCGGCTGCCGCTGGGCCGGTCCGACCGAAGGGTTCCCGCACATCGCGCATGCTCATCGTTGGAGCGGTCGCGGCGACAGTGATCGCCTTGGGCCTCACAACGATAGCAGTGCTCCGTGGGCGACGGGTCGCCGCAGCCATGCCGGCGCCGTCGGCGGCGGTTAGCCCAGCCGGGACAACCGCCGTCACCTCGGGCGGAGGCGAGATGGACTTCGCCGCCGTGAACGAAGCCAGCGCCCGCGCAGTTGCCCTGGTGGCGGTTCAGATGCCCGGCGGGGACGCGTCGTCGGGCACCGCCTTCGCCGTCGGCGAGAGGCTGCTCGTGACCAATCGCCACGTGATTGAGAACGAGGACGGCACGAGGGCGCGGCGGGTGCTGGTGAAGTTCTCCGAGACCGAGGCCTGGCTACCGGCGATCGTGGAGCGGGTGGATAGGGGCGCCGATCTGGCTACCCTACTGCTCGAGGAGCCGGCACGCACTCCTCAACAGGTGCTCGGCATAGCCGCTGCCGGTACTGCACCACGGGTGGGAGACCCAGTGGCGTTGATTGGCTACCCGTTGGGTATCGATACTCCGATGGAGCAGACGGCCGACGACTTCATCGCCGCACCCTCCGTCTTCCGGGGAATGGTGAGCAAGAGCGTACGGGACGTACTCCAGGTCGACGCCTTCGCCGGCCACGGGAGCAGCGGCAGCCCCATCCTCGATCGGCGCGGCGCCGTCGTAGGGGTCGTATATGGCGGGCCGGCGGAGTCTGGCGGACGAATAGTCTACGCCGTCTCCCCAACCGCGCTACTCGACTTCCTGGCCGGGACCACTGTCACTCGTATCCCTTGACTCCGGTGTCGGCTCTAGCGTCCTCCTGCCGCCGACGTTACCGGGAGTGTAGCTCCCCAACACGCGGGCTGCGCGAGCACCGGTAGCCGACGGAACGTTGCCCGGCTGCCCGGACAGGTAAAGGTGGCCGAGTAGCGCGAACGCCACCGCCTCCTTGGCATCCCCATCGAAGAAGATCTGGTCGAACGGAACGACAGAGCGCGGTGCCACAGCAACGCTGATGGCCGCCACGAGCGCGCGATTCCGCGCTCCGCCGCCGCTCAGCAGCACCTCGGAGACCTCAGCCGGCAACCAGCGCCCGTAGGCGTCACCAATGCTGCGGGCGGTGACGGCGACCGCGGTCGCCACCATGTCCTCGCTGGAGCAATTCGGCGAGTGGGTGCGGCAGGAGGCTATGAGGGCATCTGCGTAATCCACCCCGAAAAGTTCACGACCCGTGCTCTTGGGCGGCAGAGCCCGAAAGTATGGGTGAGTGAGGCAGTCGTCCACGACTGGCTGGATGGCGGTTCCGCGAGCTGCCAACTGACCATCCACATCGTATGCCAGCGCCGGCCAGAGCCGGCGCACCACGGCATCGATCACGGCCACCCCAGGTCCCGTATCAAACGCGCTCACCCTATCGCCGTCACCGCCCGGCGGGACGGCGGTGACGTTGCCGATGCCGCCCAGATTCTGAAGTGCCCGCCAGTGTGTGGGGTGGGAGAAGAGGAGACGGTCGGCGATCGGGACCAGCGGTGCGCCCTCACCTCCAGCGGCAATGTCTCGACTGCGAAAGTCGTGAATCACCGCAATCCCGGTGCGTTCGACGATCGTCGCTGGATCGCCAATCTGCCAGCTGGAATGTCCGGGCTCGTGCCATATAGTCTGGCCGTGCGAGGCGATGGCATCCACGTCGTGCGGCCCTAGCCCAAGCCTATCCATTACGCCCATCGCGGCATCAGCGAACCAGTGGGCGATGTCCACTCGGAGACGGCAGTATTCCGCTGGTGACGCTCCACGCAGTGCCGCTGCCAGCCGCTCTCGCTGCGCGTTGGAGTAGGGTGTCGTGTTCCAGCCAAGTAGTTCCGCGACTACTGCGTCACCTTCGCCAGGAAGGAAGCGCACCACCGCCGCAGTGACGCCATCCAGCGACGTTCCCGACATCAAACCCACCAACGTCGTCGTTCGAGTCATGCCGCTCTCCGGCTGCGCCACATGATGAGAGAATGTGCCCGCGCGTCGCGCTCAGGCCACTGGCGGCGGTTCGTCGGCGATGAGGAGACGTATCACCCCGCCAGCTTCGTCGAGCGCTCTGGCGGCGGCATACCGATCGATGTCCAACGCCTGCATCACTATCGCCATCTTCACACTGCCGCCGGCGTTGTCGAGTAACTCGCGCGCCCGAGAACGGGTGACTCCGCATACCTCGACGAGGATTCGCTCGCTTCGGTCCTCGAGTTTGGCGTTGGTCGCTCGAAGGTCAACCATCAGATTGCCGAACGTTTTACCGAGGCGGATAAATGCGCCGGTGGTGATGATGTTGAGTACCATCTTGGTGGCCGTGCCAGCCTTCAGCCGCGTGGAGCCGGTCACCACTTCGGGGCCCACCAATGGTAGCAGGGCCACGTCCACATCGGCCAGAATCGCCGCTGGCGGTGGCGAACAGGCGACGATCGCGGTGCGGGCACCGACTTCGCGCGCCCTATGAAGGGCAGCGGCTACGAACGGCGTGGTTCCTGAGGCAGCGATACCGATCACGAAGTCCAACTTGCTTAAACCGCGCTCGTCCAACGCCTTCGCACCGTCGCTAGCCGCGTCCTCGGCGCCTTCCTGGGCACGCGTGAGCGCGGGCAGCCCACCGGCAATGATGCCCTGCACCATCTCCGGATCTGAGCCGAAGGTTGGCGGGCACTCGCTAGCGTCCAGCACGCCCAGCCGCCCCGACGTGCCCGCACCCACATAGAACAGTCGGCCACCGGCTCTGAAGGTCGCTTCGGCTATTGAGATTGCCGCCGCGAGCTGCTCGCGCTGGGTGGCTACCGCCGGCGCCACGAGGCTGTCCTCGGCGTTCATGAGATCCACGATCTCCTGAGGCGACGCGAGATCGATGTTCGCGCTGCGCGGGTTGCGGCGCTCGGTGAGCCGAGATTCGATGGGGCGTTCGGCAGACGATGACGTAACTGCTGGCGAGTCTGGCACGCAGGCGGTGGTGATGGGGAGAACGCCGGTGCGTGGCGTCGCTCGCCGCGCCGGGGCCTGCCGGCGAGCGGGAGCCGGTCTGTCTGTCGTCAATCCGCAGGCGGCGCTAAGTTATCGGACGTGGGGCGGATGGGGCAACCCACGCTCCACCCCCACTCGCGGCCAGACGGAGAAAGTGCCCGGCCGCCGGACCAGACGGAGTCGGTTCGCTCCGTACACAACAGTGCGTGCGTCGCGCGACCAGCGCGATCCGCGCCGCACCAGAGACCGATGCAACTCACCGAGTCGAGTACTTCATCCGTCGTTCGACTTGAGCCGCGTGCTCTGGCAACGGCTCTCCTGCTGTCACTCGTCACCGTCGCCGGTTGTAGTCGTGGTGTGACGCTGAGCTCAGCGGCGCCGAGCAAGGCGCCGGCCATCCCTGCTCGGGAACCGGCCTCGTTCCCCGATGGTTGGCGATTTCCGGCCGGTCAACTTCAGGCCGCCATCGCGCCCAGCGCGATGATTACGAGCGACAACGGAATCGCGTCAGAGGCGGGGCTGGAAATCTTGAGACAGGGCGGCAACGCGGTTGACGCAGCGGTGGCAACCGGATTCGCCCTCGCCGTCAGCTATCCGGAGGCCGGCAACCTGGGCGGCGGCGGTTACATGGTCATCCGCATGGCCGACGGGCGCGCAGCGGCTCTGGACTACCGCGAGATCGCACCGCTAGCGGCCACGCGCGACATGTACCTGGACGCCTCCGGTAAGCTGAGCGATCGCAGCGTGGTGGGTCATCTGGCTTCTGGGGTGCCGGGCGCCGTGGCCGGAATGGCAGCGGCGCTGGAGAAGTACGGCACGATGCGGCTGGACGAGGTGTTGGCCCCAGCCATCAAGCTGGCCGAAGACGGATTCGTAGTGGACAGCGCCCTCCACAGTTCGCTTCGCGCGGACAGCGCGCTGATCATGAAATTCGCTGGCGCTCCTCTTTTCCTACCAGGAGGAAAGCCGCTGGCGGTGGGCAGCAGGCTGGTTCAGCCAGCGCTCGCACGCACGCTACGCACGATCGCGAGTGGTGGCGCGCGGGCTTTCTACACCGGCTGGCCAGCCGATTCCCTGGCCGCGGAGATGAAGCGCGGCGGCGGCATTATCACTGCCCAGGATATGTCCGGCTACAAGCCCGAATGGCGAGACCCCGTGCGCACCACTTACCGAGGCTACTCGCTCGTATCCATGCCCCCGTCCTCGTCCGGCGGCGTGACAATCGCCGAGACGCTCAACATCCTGGAACCGTTCGGCGATCTGCCGCGCTTTGGCAGCGCCGAGTACACCGGTCTGTTGGCGGCAGCATATCAGCGGGCCTTCGTGGACCGCAACGAGAAGCTTGCCGACCCGGCCTTTGTTCAGGTGCCGATCGCCGAGTTGACCAGTAAGGCATACGGAGCGCGGCTGCAAAAGACGATCACGCCCGGCCGTTGGACGCCAACGCCGCAAGTCGCGCGAACGATGCGTGAAGGGATGGAGACCACGAACTACAACGTCGTCGATTCCCGCGGAAATGCGGTTGCGACGACGACGACGATCAACAGCCTCTATGGCTCCGGCGTGTACGTTCCGGGCGT
>CAJDVF010000063.1_pt1 | contig 15491 bp, 13 predicted proteins | sample 7391391 | NCBI WGS metagenome assembly CAJDVF01 (sample SAMEA7055697, study PRJEB34461) | soil metagenome | biome: terrestrial ecosystem; feature: Peninsula; material: soil | place: Antarctica | collected 2016 | reverse complement strand
GCTTCGCTGAGCATGAATTCCATGCTGAAATACGCGGCACAAGTAAGTGGGGCCTCAGCATGCTTCCGCTGGAACCACGCGGGTGTTTTGGCCGCCTGCCTACTGACCTCGATCAAACCATCAACTTCCTGGCGGAAAACTGGATCTTCTAATACTCCTTCAATCCGGTCTCGCGAGACTGTCTGCAGAACGACCCAGGGGTTATGCGTGCTCTCCCACAGGGCGGGATCAAGTTTGCGCCACACCTTGTCGGTGGCATGATTCCATGACCAATGCATATCCAGGGCAAGTTCCGCCAGGGAGTCGAACCCGTCGATTTCCGTCGGTAGAAGACTGTAGATCGGGTGGCTGCCACGAGTGACTTTGCTCATAATTTTTCCCTGGTGTCCGACGCCGCCATGGTGTCGGTGACGATCGACTGGACTTCCTTCAAGATTCGCTGCCCTGCGAAGGTTCCTACCGGCGCATGGCTGGCAGCGACAGAGGCTCGAGGCCGGGCTGATGCACCGGTCGGATCATGGCAGCCAATTTGCGAGCGGACAGAACCAGGCGCGGTTCGCCGCACGCGGCTCGGCCTGGTGCGCAGAATGAGTCGGTCGAGCAACTGCTGTGGCAGTGTTGATGCGGAGAACTTCTCTGCCATGCTCAGGCGAGAAGTGATCCTCAGATTCCACCATGTCATCCCAGGACGGGCCTCGGTCTCGCGCTAGTGCAGCACGTCAACGGTCCGTGCAATCGCAAGCGTCGATACTCATCCAGTGGAGGTCGGTTATGGCAGAGCCAATTAGCGACCAAAAGAACAACCAGCATGCGGGCCGGAATTCGGCGATCCATCCGAAAATGGTCCATTTCCCCATCGCGTTGTTTCTGGTCAGCGCCCTCTTCATGATTCTGTGGTTCTGGCGAGCTGAGATTTTCTTTCTCAATGCCGCCTACTGGACCTTCATGCTTGCCGCGCTTGGTGCTGTCGTTGCTGGTGCTACCGGGATTTTCGATTATTACAACGCCCCCTACCCAGAGCATCCAGCAGCAGAAGCGGCCAGGGTCTCATCTCTACACATCCGGATGGGTGTGGCCGTGACCACTATCGCCCTGATCAGCGCCGCGTATTTCCTGATAAAGCAACCAGTCAACGATCTGGTTTTGGTTAGGTGGTTTGCCATCATCGTCTTCCTGGAGGCCTTCCTAGTGATGGTTCAGGGATTTTCGGGTGGCCGCCTGGTTTTCAAGCACCATTATGGGATTGAGCCCCGGTAGAACCGAAACAAATGCGACGCCCACCGGAGTCTGACCGCAGCCACTGATGGGCATGACTTCCCTGACCAGCTGGATGCCGTGCTCGCGGCGTGCGAGACAGTGCTTGCTCCAACGGAGACGGTGCGGTGTTCCGGGCCGAAGCCCGGCAGTCAGAACGAAAAACGAATCGCATCTCGCTGCCGGATCGACGACGAAAGGACCCGACACAGTGAGCGCCGAGAGACGGCATTTCCAGTTGGCCTACAGTTGTTGAAGCGACGGACCGAGTCCGGGAGGCAGCGATGCAGTTAGGAATGATTGGGCTGGGGCGCATGGGCGCCAACATGGTGCGGCGGTTGATGCGGGGCGGACACACCTGCGTCGTTTACGACACGGCGCCCAAGGCGGTTGATACACTCGTAGCTGAAGGCGCCGTGGGGACCCGAAAGCTCGACGAGTTCGTCTCCGGGCTCGACTGCCCTCGGGCGATATGGCTGATGGTGCCTGCGGGCCTGGTAGACGCCACCCTCGACCTCCTGCTCCCCCTGCTGACCAGGGGCGACGTGGTGATCGACGGCGGTAACTCCTACTATCGCGACGATCTGCTCCGGGCCAAGCGTCTCGCTGATGTAGGAATACACCACGTCGATTGCGGCACCAGCGGTGGCGTTTTCGGGCTGGAGCGGGGCTATTCCCTGATGATCGGCGGCGAAGCCGACATCATCCAGCACCTCGATCCGATCTTTGCTTCACTGGCGCCCGGTGCCGGGTCGATTGCCCGGACTCCGGGCCGCGAGGGACGCGAGGGCACAGCTGAACAGGGCTATCTCCGCTGCGGCCCCAACGGGGCCGGCCACTTCGTCAAGATGGTGCACAACGGCATCGAATACGGAATGATGGCCGCCTATGCCGAGGGATTGAACATCCTCAAGCACGCCGCAGTGGGCAAGCAAACGGAGGCCGCTGACGCCGAGACCACGCCGCTGCGCGATCCTGAAGCGTATCAATACGACCTGGATCTTCCACAGATTGCCGAAGTTTGGCGCCGGGGGAGTGTGATTGCGTCGTGGCTCCTTGACCTCACGGCAGCGGCCCTCACGGCCGACCCGGGACTGGAACACTTCAAAGGCCGGGTATCCGATTCGGGCGAGGGACGGTGGACCCTTAAAGCGGCCATCGATGAGGCGGTACCGGCACCCGTGCTTGCTGCGGCCCTCTTTGCGCGTTTCAGTTCGCGCGGCGAAGACGAATTCCAGAACCGCGTTCTCTCTGCCATGCGCGCCGAATTCGGCGGCCATGCGGAAAAAAGTGCGCCGCCGGCAGGTTGACCTACCCCCCTTTTCGGCGCCCGTTGGGGCTGGCCAGGATTCGCCCTGTGGTTGGAACCACACAAGCTGAAAGGTGCCAATGAAAGATCGTGCTCCGCCCTCTGATGCCCTGGTGCTGTTCGGCGTCACCGGCGACCTGGCCCACAAGATGATCTTCCCCGCCCTCTATGACATGGTCAGGCACGGCACCCTGACGGTGCCAGTGATTGGGGTGGCGTCTTCGCCGTGGACGCTGGCAGAACTGCGACGACGGGCGACCGATAGCATCCAGAAGTCCGGAGCCACGGTGGATCGTCAGGCGCTCGCCCGACTCCTGGCGCTACTCCGCTACGTCCCCGGGGACTACAAGGACCCAGCAACCTTTGCGGCGGTCAGGAACGCACTGGGAAAGGCACAGCGACCGGCTCACTACCTCGCCATTCCACCGCAGCTTTTCGGGACGGTGATCGAGGGACTGGGCACCGCCGGCCTGGCGCACCAAGCGCGCGTCATCGTCGAGAAGCCGTTCGGCCGCGACCTGGCATCCGCGCGAAAGCTCAACTCGATCGCCCATGCCGTCTTTCCTGAGGACTCGATCTTCCGGATCGACCACTACCTCGGAAAGGAGGCGATCATGAACATCCTCTACTTCCGCTTCGCCAATTCGCTCTTCGAGCCAGTTTGGAACCGTAACTATATCGCCAGCGTTCAGATCACGCTCGCCGAGCGGTTCGGCGTTGGCAGCCGCGGCGCATTTTACGAGACCGCGGGATGCCTGCGCGATGTGATCCAGAACCATCTCTTTCAGGTCGTGGCCCTGCTAGCGATGGAGCCGCCGGCGATCCGGAACTACGGCTCGGTGCAAGCCGAGAAGGCGAAAGTATTCGAGGCGATGCGTCCGCTGCGGGCGGGCGACATGGTCCGCGGCCAGTACTCCGGCTACCGCAAGGCGCCCCGTGTGGCGCGCGATTCCGACGTCGAGACCTACTGCGCCGTGCGGCTGTTCATCGATTCCTGGCGATGGCACGGTGTGCCGTGGTACCTGCGATCGGGGAAGTGCCTGGCCGCAACAGCCGCCGAGGTGCGGGTTGAGCTAAAGGCACCACCGACCGCCTTGTTCGCGGACTCGACGTTGGACGCCGCGGAGGGAGACTATGTCCGGTTCCGACTGTCGCCGGACGCCGCCGTCGCTATCGCTGCCCGCGTCAAGCGTCCTGGGAAAGACTTCGTCGGCGACCAGCGGGAACTATACCTGCTGGAAGAGCTGGCGAGTGCCGAGTCGCCGTACGAACGCCTGTTGAGCGACGCCATGATCGGCGACGGCGCACTCTTCACTCGCGAGGACGCGGTGGAAGCCGCCTGGGCTGCGGTCAACCCTGTCCTCACGAAGCATCCGCGAGTGCTGCCCTATCAAAGGGGGTCGTGGGGTCCGGCCGCGGCCGACAAACTGATCGCGAGCTCGGGTCAGTGGCATAACCCGCTACCCAACCGCTCCCCGATGGACCGAGGAGCACCATGAGTTCGCCGGAATGGATGGTCAACGAGACGCCGTCCAGAGCACGAACGGCCACCTCACGCATCCGATAGACCTTCGCAACGTCGCGCAGTTCGAATGCTTCCGACCCGGTCGCGGCCGGCGCACCCGCCGCGACGGCGGCCGTCATGCCTGCTCAGCCGTCGAATCTGTAGCCGGCCTTCCACACCGTAAGGATATGTCGGGGCTGACTGGCATCGTCTTCCAGCTTTCGACGTAGCTCAGCGATGTGTATGTCAACCGTACGAGTGGCCACCTCGGCGCGGTGGCCCCAGACCTCGCGCAGAAGATCGCTGCGGGAGGCGACAGCGCCGCGGCGGCGCATCAGGGCGAGTAAGAGGTCCAGTTCCTTCGGCGTAAGCGATACCGGCTCGCCGCGCTTGAGTACCGAACGGCGCGCTTCGTAGACTTCCACGTCGCCAAAACGCTCCACCACGTTGGCCGCCGCTGCCGCCGCGTCAGGTGCAGCAACGGCCGCCGGAGGACGGCTACTGCGCCTGAGAAGGGCCGCCACTCGAGCCAACAGCTCGAGCACGCCACAGGGCTTCACGACATAATCATCGGCTCCGATGCGGAAGCCGAGGACCTTGTCGGCCTCCTCGCTACGGGCTGTCAGGATGAGCACGGGGACCTCATTGCCCTCCTCGCGAAGGGTGCGCAGCACCTTGTAGCCGTCCATTCCCGGCAGGGTGAGGTCGAGAATTATGAGATCCGGCTTGAAGGAGCGCGCCAGTTCCAGTCCGGTTGGACCGTCTTCGGCGTGCTGCACATCATAGCCTTCAATCTCGAGACCGGTGCGCAGACCGAAGGCGAGATCAACATTGTCCTCGACGATTAGCAGGCGGGGCATGCGTTGCGGGATGCGGAGGAAGAGTTAGCTGCGTCGATTGTCACGATGCTGCGGTTACTGCGATGCTCCTAAGAACCACCTGCCGTACCGGCCGGCTCGGGATCGATGCTATCAGTGTGCTCGGTAGCCTGGCTGGCAGCCACTGCCTGCGCCGCGGGAAACTCGATGAGTATGCGCGCGCCGCCAGCGGATCCGCTCTCGATCCAGCGACGTCCATGCTGCTGAGCCACCAGGTCACCAACTACGGCAAGGCCGATACCGCTCCCCGTGGCTACCGAACCACGATCGCGCTCGGCCCGGTAGAACGGCTGCCAGACGCGCACTCGTTCGGATTCCGGTACCCCAGGCCCCTCATCCTCCACCCACATCCGCACGCGCTCAGCAGCGGCTCGCGCGACGCCTACGATCACCGTCTGCGATGGAGGCCCGTACTTGGCAGCGTTGTCGAGCAGGTTGAGCAGAATCTGACGAAAAGCGGCGCGGTCCACCAGCGCCCACACATCCTCTTCCATAACCGTCCGCACTGCGATTCGTCGCGACTCCACCAGGGGCGCAAACGCGTCCACGATTTCGCGCACCTCCGACGAAAGTTGAACCGGCTCCGGGCGGAGCCGTGCCGAGCGCGACCCGCTGCGAGAGAAATTGAGCACGTTCTCGACGAGGAAGGCCAGACGACGAGCTTCCTGATCTATGATCCTCAGGCTGCGCTCCCGCTCCTCTGGAGAGCGCAGTCGGCCCATTCGGAGCAGTTCGGCAAACCAGCGGATCTGCGCTAACGGCGTCCGTAACTCGTGTGACACGCCAGCCACGAAGTCGCTCCGCATGCGAGCCAGCTCCTGCTGTCGACGCATCTGCAGCAGCGCCACCACTGCCAGGCCGGTGGTTAGCAGGAAGAGAGCCAGAAGAAGGGGAAGCCGAGACCTGGGGAGTCCGCCGACGAGCAATTGTTCTGCTATTTCCGGCACCACGGCCAGGTGTACGCGCAGTGAGCCGAATCGCGGAGATATCGTGTCCACGGCGGCGTACTTGTCAGCGAATCTGGGGGATGTCCTGTACAGTTCGTGTCCGAGCGCGTCATCCACGATCACGGACAGCACGTCGCGGTTCTTCTGCCCTCTCATCAGCGAGGGCGGGAGCAACCGCTCCTCCTCTATCGTGAGATCCATCAGTGGGTGGAGCCACCCTCTCGGCTCGGCCTCGTAGCCATAGACAGCAAGCGCTTTCCCATCCAGGTCGCGACTTACCACATAGGCGAGCAGCCGTCCCTCCCCATCTACCTCGCCGATGAGGAAGCCGTAGGAATCGTTCGTGATGGCCAGGTCGAATCGACGGGAACGACCGTCCGAGGCCCCGAACGTTGTTACAGTCGTCGGGCTGTGGGATGCTTCGCCGGTGGCGTAGACGAGGAGAGTGTCGCGTATCCAGCGCTGGACTTCTGGCGGTGGCAACGGGCTCCCGACCGCGTCGCCGATGGCCGCCGGCCGTCGTCCCTCGCGTTCGCTTTGCACGGGCCGCGAGAGATCCAGCGCGCCAGTCCCGACATCCAACGAGAAGAAGAAACGCACGCTGTCCAGGCAGGCGCACCAGTATGGCTCGATACGATTCCGGCGCTGCCACGCCACATCCCTGGCGACCGCGGAAGCGCTGGCCAGGGATGCGGGCTGAGCGTTTAGCCCTGTCAGAACCCTGCTGAACGAGAGTCGCAGCAACGTCTGGCTGTGCACGCCCAGTTGTCGCGAGAACTCATTAGTCCCGAAGGCCGAGTAGTCGCGCAGCGTGTTCTCAGCCGTCACTCTTTCTGAGCGCGCGGCGTCCAGCGCCTGGTAGGCGAGGACGGCAGCGAGCACTATGACGCCGGCGAGCAGGAGGATCGGGAGGGAAACTGAGCTCGGGTATCCGCGCGAACTCTTCCGATCGGAACGAGAGGTGGGCACGGATGGAATATACGGGCCGGCTTATGCGTTGGTTACAAACCGCAGAGTCGTCTCACGCTCGACCAACTCGGCGTCCTGCCGGTTGGCAACAGGACGCGCGCGACGAGTGACCTACTGCTCGATGGCGATACCGCTGTCCACAGCCGGTGCGGAGGACCAGGACCCGGCCCAGATTCCACCGAAGGGCGCAAAGGTGAAACTGCCGGTCGCCTGCCATGCCAGTCGGCTCGCCATTCGTAGCGCGATGGTTGCGGCGCGCTCTTCATCGAACGCCGCTGAGCCGTCCGCAGTAGCATCATCCAGGACGTCGGCGTCGCTAATGGCCACCGGGAGCAGCAGAGTTGTCTTCCCCATCGCATCGAGCTGGCTGTCAGGCAGCGGTACTAGCTCCTCGCCGCCCTCAAAGCTGCCCGTAGGCAGGTATTCGGCAGTCTCGGACCAGGCATCCTCTGTCGGCGCCACTAGTGCCGGTTCGCGCAGCGTGGCGAGAGCGAGTAGAAGCGCCATCCCAGCTACCGCCGCGGGCTTCAGAGGAGCGGCAATCGGCCGCGGCTGGCGACGTCGGGGACGGATAGTGGTACGGTCGCGATCAGGCGGGGGTGCGGCTAACGGCATGGCACAACCATGGTACAATCTGCGAGGGTGGCAGGATGCTCTGATGGGGAAGGGTTGATCAGGCAACATTTGATCGGCCGTGACCCTTGCCTATGCCGTCCCCAAGCGCAAGCTTCGTGCGCGCCCGCCATTTCCTGCTGAGTTCGCCAGATAGAAGAGTTATCTTCCCCTCTATATTCAATCGACCGTCCGGAACGCGGCACGGGAGGTTGTCATTCAGTGTTCCCCCAGCCCTGTCCATCTTCGGGGATGACGGGTTGGAAATGAGGAGGCTTAAAACGTCAGAGATCTCCTCTAGCCAGGGAGCGCAGACTTTCACCGCTGACACGGTAAACAGTCCAGTCACTCTGCGGCTTCGCCCCTACTGCCTCGTAGAGGGCAATTGCCGATCGGTTCCAGTCCAGCACTGACCACTCGAATCGACCGCAGTCGCGCTCCACAGCGATAGCCGCGAGCCGGGATAGCAGGGCCCGACCAATTCCATGACCGCGGTGCTCGGGCTTCACGAAAAGATCCTCGAGGTAGAGGCCGCGGCGGCCAAGGAAGGTCGAGAAGTTGTGGAAAAAGAGAGCGAAGCCGGCTGGTATGCCGTCCAGTTCGGAGATGATCACCTCGGCGTCGGGTCGCGTGCCGAAGAGTGCCTCTGTCACTCCGGCCTCGCTAGCCACCGCCTCGTGCTCCAGCCGCTCGTAGACAGCGAGGTCCCGAATGAAGTCGAGAATGATGCCAACGTCGGCGATAGTCGCGGAACGAATCGTGAGGGTCATGCAGGAGGAGGGTCAGGTGGGCAGTGAAACGGGCTGGCTGTCTGACGAGTGATCTAGCACCCTTCTTCACGTTGACCAATTCTCATTTCACCTTGGAACCGTCGTGCTGCCCGAGTCGGCAAACGGAAACGCTCCATTTCGGGTAGTACGGCGACGCTCTCTGTTCTGCTCTTACCTGTCCCACTGTTCAGGAACACCACAATATGCCCACTCCAGTAGACCTCCCCTCCTCACCGGAAGCTTTTGCCGGTGCCACCTGGGATGACGTATCGCCTTACTACGAAGCGCTAGCCGCGGTGCCGCTGGACAGCACGAAGGTGGAAGAATGGCTGGAGAACTGGTCAACGCTGGAGGCACTAGTCTCGGAAGCGGGGACGGTGGCCATGACGGCGTACACGGGCAACACCGCCGATCCCGCACTGGAGGCAGCCTATCTCCGCTTCTCCACCGAGATCTTCCCGAAGATGAACGAGCAGCAGGTGCGCATGGCTCGGCGGTTGCTCGACCTCGGCTGGAGCCGGAGCGATCTCGACGAGCTGTTGCGTCAGTTCCGAACCGACGCGGAGATCTTTCGCGAAGTCAACGTCCCACTGTTCGCAGAGTTGGAGGCCCTGGGCGCGAATTACCAGAAGATCACAGGCGGCCTGGCTGTTGAGTGGGATGGGGAAAAGAAGACCATCCCGCAGTTGCAGCCGCATCTGCAGTCCGAGGATCGGTCGGAGCGAGAACGCGCCTTCAGGCTCGGCGCTGGAGCGTATCTGGAGCACCGCACGGAGTTGGCGGCGCTATTCGATCGGATGTTCGCGCTGCGCCAGCAAGTGGCGCTCAATGCGGGCTTTGAGAACTTCGAGCAGTACGCCTTTCGAGCCAAGCATCGCTTCTACTACACGGCGGATGACTGCCGGCAGTTCCACGACGCAGTGGCGACTACGGTTGTGCCGGCGGCGGCCAGGCGTTTGGCCGAACGCCGTCGTTCGCTGGGGCTGGAGGTGCTGAGGCCGTGGGATATGGGCGTTGACCCGCGACAGCGGCCAGCGCTCAGACCATTCGCCGACACCGAGGAATTCGTCAGCGGTGCGCGCCGGATTTTTAGTGCCGTGGACCGAGAGTTGGGCGAGCAGTTCGGCATCATGGCCGACGAGGGACTGCTTGACCTGGAGAGTCGACCGGGGAAGGCACCGGGCGGCTACTGCACCAAGTTACCGTTCCGCGGCCGGCCTTTCGTCTTCATGAATGCAGTCGGCGTGGCTGACGACGTCAACACCCTGGTGCACGAAGCGGGGCACTGCTTCCATGCCTTCCTCGCCAATCCTCAGCCATACATCTGGCAGCGGGACACGGGCTCCGAAGCGGCCGAGTTGGCCAGCATGAGCATGGAACTTCTGGCCGCCCCACATCTGGCCGAACCGGTCGGATACTACAGCGCGGACGACGCCCGACGCGCCCAGATAGAGCACCTTGAAGACGTGCTCCTGACTCTCCCGCACATAGCGAGCGTAGACGCATTCCAGAGCTGGATCTACACCAGCGGTCAGGGTCACGACGCGGCCGCTCGCGACGCCGCCTGGCTGGAGATTCGGGCGCGCTTCGAGAGCGGGCTCGATTGGAGCGGGCTCGAGGACCAGCGGGTTGCGCGCTGGTACAGGCAGCTGCACATCTTCGAGTACCCGTACTATTACATCGAATACGGCATAGCCCAACTAGGTGCGCTCCAGGTGTGGCGGCGCAGTCTGGAAAATCCGCATCAGGCGGTGGTCGACTACAAGCGAGCTCTTACCCTCGGCGGCACCAAGCCGTTGCCGGAGATCTACCGCGAGGCTGGCGCTAAGCTGATCTTCGACGCTGAGGCCATGGGCGAATTGGTAGCGGTAGTAGAAGCCCGACTGGCCGAGCTGGAACAGTAATTCGGGCCCTACGCCGGCCTGCGCCGGCCGTCATGCGAGCACTGTCCGTGGTCGTGATCGGACCGTCGAGTGAAACGCATCAGGCGGCCAGACATCGCAACTTGCTGAGGATCTTATGCACCGATCAGCACTTCCCCGCGTTGCCGCCATTGGTGCGGCTATCCTGATGACGAACGCCTGTGAGAAGGCGGCCCCCAATGCGACAATGACCCCGACATCCTCCGTGGAAACCGTTGCCGCTGGTCTGGCTCGCTACACTACCGTTCCGCTTGTTGCCGACACCACAGCGCTGACGCCAGCCGAGCGGCGTATGCTGCCGTTGCTCATCGCCGCGGCCAACGAGATGAATGAGATCTACTGGGATCAGGCCTACGGTAACGGTGATTCCCTACTCGCTTCCCTCGGGGACACGGATACCCGCCGATTCGCCGCCATCAACTACGGACCGTGGGACAGGCTGGATGAGGATCGTCCGTTCATTTCCGGGGTGGACGGCAAGCCGGACGGGGCCAATCTCTACCCGCACGACATCACAAAGGCGGAATTCGACGCTGCCGTAGTGGCCGGGCCGACGGCACACGCTGACTCACTGAGGAGCCTCTACACACTCGTCCGGCGCGACTCAGCGGGACAGCTCGTGGCAGTTCCCTACCATGTAGCGTACGCGCAACCGCTGGGACGCGCGGCGTCGCTACTTCGGGAGGCCGCCGTGCTCTCCGAGTCGGCTGCTCTAAGACGTTACCTGAACCTGCGTGCTGACGCTCTGCTATCTGATGACTTCCACGCAAGCGATCTTGCCTGGATGGAGATGAAGGACAACACACTGGACGTCGTCATCGGACCGATCGAGACGTACGAGGACCGGCTATACGGCTACAAGGCGGCTAACGAAGGCTACGTGTTGATAAAGGATCGGGAGTGGAGCCAGCGACTGGCGCACTACATCGATCTGCTTCCAGGGCTGCAGCGAGGGCTCCCGGTGGACGAGCAGTATCGGCGCGAAACCCCCGGCTCCGGCTCCGAGCTGAACGCCTACGACGCCGTCTTCTATGCCGGTCAGGCCAATGCGGGCGCGAAGACGATCGCTATCAACCTGCCCAACGACGAGGACGTGCAGCTGACCAAGGGAACGCGCCGGCTGCAGCTCAAGAATGCCATGCGGGCCAAGTTCGACCGGATACTTGTGCCTATTGCCGGGGAACTGATAGTACCAACACAGCAAGGCAACATCACCTTTGACGCCTTCTTCGAGAACACCATGTTCCACGAGGTCGCCCACGGCCTCGGTATCAAGAATACCATCAGCGGTGGAGGTACTGTACGAGAGGCGCTGAAGGAGCTGGCGAGCGGACTGGAGGAGGAGAAGGCGGACGTGCTCGGACTTTACATGGTCACGCAGCTGACGAAGGAGGGCGAGTTGCCGGCGGCAGAGTTAATGGACAACTACGTCACCTTCCTGGCGGGTCTCTTTCGCTCGGTGCGGTTCGGCGCGAGCGACGCACACGGAATCGCCAACATGGCGACGTTCAATTTCTTCCAGGACGAAGGAGCGTTCTCGCGTGACTCGACGACCGGGCGGTACAGCGTGAACATGGAGCGCATGCAGCAGGCTGTTAACGACCTGTCCGCGCGAATCCTTCAGCTTCAGGGGGATGGCGACTACGCAGGCGTGACCCAGTTCATGCAGACGATGGGCGTTGTTCGACCTGAGCTTGGGGAGGAGCTGGCAGCGCTATCGAACAAGGGAATCCCGGTGGACGTCATCTTCGAGCAGGCCACTCCAGCCACGACGTCGCCCGCTCCATGATTTTTCGGAACGGGCTCAGCGACTATCGCCTCAATGAGCTGCCTCGTCGGCATGGCGAGGGACGACAATTGTGATAGAAACGAAGCGGGGCCGGAGAGTAATCTCCGGCCCCGCTTCACATTGTCGTAAGCTGAAGTCAGCCGCCGACCTTGAAATCCTTGGACTCAAGTTCACGACCGTCGAGCATGATCGAGACCTTGTAGTCTCCAGCTGGCCAGCCAGATGCCTTCGAGACATGGAACTCGGTCATCGCCGGGCCGGTAGGTGAAATGGTCTGCGAGCTCTCGTCCACTACCTGCCCGTCGCCGTAAGTCCAGCGAGCGGTAAGAGCGGCCCCAGTGGCCGTGCCGGTGGTGTGGGCAACGGCGTAAATCGTGTCCATTGGAGCGAACTCGTCACGATCCTCGGCGATGCGTCCATCAGTGCCCAGGGCCCGGCCGACATGGAGTTCGTCCACGGCGAGCGTGGACGCCGGTGCAGCCGATGTGGCCGGCGGCACGTCTACCATGGCGTTGTCGTTCTTGTCGCTCTTGCCGCATGCGGCGAGCGCGACAGTCAGGCCAAAAGCCAGGCCTATCGTGCGAGAAGTGATACGGTTCATATGAGTCTCCGAGCTCAGGATTTTGCGGGTATGCGCAGCTTCTGACCCGGGTGGATCAGGTCTGGATTCTTGATCGTGTCGCGGTTGGCCTCGTAGATGGCGTGCCACTTCGACGCGTCACCATACTCGCGCTTGGCGATGGCCGACAGCGAGTCGCCAGACACGACCGTGTACTCGTGCTCGTTGGCCACAGTAGCGGCCGCGCTGACCGGTGCTGTGGAGGAGCTCCCACTGCTGACATCTGAGAAGTCTGCCTTGGGCGTCGGCTTCTCGTCGTCCTTTCCCAAGATCTTGTCGAACAAACCCATGCTGACCTCCTGACAGGTTGATTGCGTCGTCCGTGAGGGCAACGACAGGAGGGAGCAGTGCACATGCCGTGCCCTGATTGGAAATCAAAGTCCCCTGGGCGGCAGTGTTGCCGACCAGGGGACGATGGGTAAAAGCGACCGATGAAGGTGTTTTATAAAAGTCCGAGTGAGTCCGAAAATCAGAGCACGGAAGCGGACATTTCTGCCTTGGCTGCTTCCTCGTCCACACGGGCCATCGCGGTAATTCTCGGTAGCAACAAGCGGTTGGCCAGGACAAGGCCAGCGAGAACGATGCCCCACTGGAAGAGGATCGTCCCCAGGTTCTCTATACCGAACGGATTCAGCCAGCCCTCACCGCGCACCTGGTAGATCCACCAGATGATGAGCACCACGGCCTGAAGCGGGACGAGAACGCTGATGACGATCTCCCACCACCGCCCAACCTTAATATCCGAATAAGGATTATTGATCTGCTCGACACGAAAGCGCCGGACGCCGTAGCTGATGACGGCGAGGGCGAAGAATAGACCGGATACCATCAAGGCAACGCTCCACACCCAGTCCTGGTTGTGCAGTACCTGCAGCGAAAGCGCCGACGGGAATCCGAGCGCGAAGCCGCCGACACCGACGATCCAGACGGACCGTTCACGACTCACGCCCATGTCCACTACCACCCGCGTTGCCAGTTCCATCATTGCGACCAGGCTGGTGAAGGCGGCAAAGGCGAGAGCGACGAAGAACACCACCATCAGCAACTGACCGAACGGCAGGCTGGCAAACAGTTGCGGAATCCAGATGAAGGTGAGGCCCTCATTTCCGGCGCCAAAGATCGTGCGCTGAATCAGGTCGGCGGAGAGCAACTCGCCCCCGCGAACCGCCTCGGCAAGCGCCGGATAGGCCGACAGGGCGTCGGGATTGGAGGCGAAGTTGGCGACGAGGACTGGGATGACGGTGAACACGGTGCAGAACACCATCATGCCGGCGAGGAGCGAGATGGTGTTGTTGGCTATGGGCAGTATGAAAGCGTTAAGCGCGGTGTCTTCGTGCGACCCGGCGTAGGCGGCGTACACTGTCACGAGGCCCCATCCGGCCCCCGTATCCCAAGCGTTCTGCGTTAGCGCCTGAAGCCAGATACTGGCATTGCCCAGCTTGTGCCACTCGATGCCGAAGAAGAAGGCAAGGCCGTCTGAAGCTCCGGGCAACGTCACCGCGCGCAGCGTGAGCAGAACGACGAGCACAATCAGTGTCGGCATGAGTATCGACGAGACACGTCCGATCGCCTTTACACCGCGCGCAACGACCAGGGCGGCGAGCCCCATCGCGACGGCATGACCGACCACCGGCCACCACGAATGGATGAACGTCTCCCAGAACTGACCCGGGTTGGCTCCCGGAACCTCACCCAGCGCGGACGCGACCACGTAGCGGAACGTCCAGCCGGCGACGACCGAGTAGTAGAACATGATCGCCGTTGCCACAAAGGCTATGAAGCCACCCATCCATGCCCACTTCGGACCCATGAGTCGGGCGAATGCACGCACTGGCCCGCTGCGTGTCATGCGCCCGATGTTGAACTCGACCAGGATTAGTGGGATCGACCAGAGAAAGAGGAATACCACCCAAGCCACGAGGAACTCGCCGCCGCCATTCTGGGCCGCAATACGTGGGAAGCGCCAGATGTTGCCGGTGCCCACTGCCATGCCGAGCATGGTGAGCATCATCACCCAGCGCGAAGAGAATCTCTGCTCGGTCGCCTCTGCCACTGTCATTCCTCTGATCGGATGGGGGAGCCCACGGCGGACAGCGGCCTAGGGCATCAGACTGGCGACCGCACACACAGGAACATGCGCCCACACTCCCGTTAACGGTGCGCGGCCGGGTCGCGCAGCGAAACTACGCCAGTGGTGCGTCGCGCACCATGCCTGCGCGGCGGCAATGCCGCATAAGAATGTGACTGAGGAGGCGCCGCGCACCTACAACGCGCCGGCCGGGGCTACCCGATCCTGCCTCTCCTCGACCTCAAGACCCAATTTGAGGATAGACGAACGGCCACCAGAGGTCCAAAGACTCCCGATGGCCGGTCGTAAAAACGCCAACGGCCGTGCCGCTCCGTCGTGCTGTTAAACGCGCCGCCGGGCAGGCGGAGAGCCGGTCGGATCGACCGCGGCGTTGCAGGAGAGACGCGGAGATGACTCTGCTGCAACATCCTCGCGGCAACATTATCGCGGAGCATGGCGTCCCACGAAGCCTCCCATGGATTCTCCCATGGATTCTCCCGTGAAGTTTGGTATAGAAAGTCCCATTCACCAATGCCGTTCGCTTGCACACTTGAGCCTACCGTCCCCCGTCCCTACCGGATATGCACGGCGAGCGGACGGCCGGTGAGGCTGTTGGGCGGCGCGTGACCTCACCCTTGGCGCCTCCGGATGAGCTGCGTCGGACGGACGCCGGCCAACACGTCGGACTTCCCCGATCGAACGGCGCTCGCCTTCGTGAACTCGGCGAATCGGTGCCGGAGCTGGCGCGGGAGCGCGGCGCTAGTCTGGCCGGCGCTGCCAGCGCCGAACCCACCGACTCTGGCGGGCCGCCCATCATGAGTGGCAGGATAAGTCTGCCAATGGGGCTGCC
>CAJDVF010000092.1_pt1 | contig 15653 bp, 18 predicted proteins | sample 7391391 | NCBI WGS metagenome assembly CAJDVF01 (sample SAMEA7055697, study PRJEB34461) | soil metagenome | biome: terrestrial ecosystem; feature: Peninsula; material: soil | place: Antarctica | collected 2016 | reverse complement strand
GCTCTTCCTGAAATGCGTCAGGAACAGCCGTCGGCGAGATCAGCCTGAGCAGGTGCGACCCCGCACGCACCCGAGGAGATCCCATGCGTCGCTACCTACCTGTTGTGCTTGTTCTGCTGTCGGCCTCGTGCGGCGGTGAAGAATCGTCCGCGATTAGCACGTCGGACCCGAACGTCCAGCCTGCCGCGGCCGCGGTGGAGGCGCCCGCGGAGAAGTCCGCGGAGCCGGAGATCACCGCACGGGAGCCGCTGGCATTCGGCATCGCCCGTTACCCCGGCTCGACTCAACTGGGCGATTCGCCGGATCTGATGGCCGAGAACAAGGCGCAGAAGGTCAGGTGGCTGCAGTTCGAGACGACGGATGCGCCCGAGAAGGTGATCGCCTTCTACAAGGCCGAAGCGGGCAAGGCAGGCTTTGCGGTGACGGAGGAGAGTGAGAAGCGGTTGGCCAAGTCGATGCTGCTGAAGGCGGAGCGTCCGCAGGGCGGCTTCCTGAAGGTGAGCACCATGCTGCAGCCGGACGGCAAGGTTTTCATCGACATGCGTATCGGTGAGGACCTGTAGGTCGGATATATCACCGGAGTATTGCAGTAGGGTGGTGACCGCCTGGGCGTGGGGCTGGTGAATGCTCGGCGTTCGGTCTGGAGCTGCCGGCCCTGGTTGTGACGCTTTCGTGCGCCACCATTGCGAGCAGTGCACCAGCTGTGACCAGCGGAGGGCGCAACGATCGTCAGGCTACCCGGAGCGGTGTGATACGAGATATTTCGTCCTTCACCGCCTGCGTCGCGTCCCAGAGATCGACAACGCGCTGCGCATTCATCCAGAACTCGGCCGAGTTACCGAACAGCCGAGCGAGGCGCAGTGCCATCTCCGGGCTCACCGCCCGGCGTCCGCGCAGCAACTCGTTGATCGACTGGCGGGAGACTCCGGCGGCCTGGGCGAGGCTCGTGACGGTAAGGCTGTAGTCGGGCAGAAAGTCCCCACGCAACATCTCGACCGGGTGTGTCGGGCGTCGGTTCATCTGGCGCGTATTCGGAATGGGCATGGCGGTCTCTGACTAGTGGTAGTCGCAGACTTCGACATCGTATGCGTCACGATCAACGAATCGAAAGCAGATTCGCCACTGATAATTGATGGCGATGGCATGCTGGCCCTTGCGATCGTCTCTCAGTGCATGCAGCCGATTGCCCGACGGCCCTCTGCCTGGCCGAGAGCCTCCTCGCCTCGCGCGGCTGCAACCCAGAAGACCAGATGGACCGCTACCTCCGCTGGTTCACCGAGGGTTACTGGTCCAGCACCGGCACGTGCTTCGACATCGGCAACACCACCCGCCAAGCGCTCAAGTCCTTCCGCCGCACCAATAACCCTTTCTCCGGCCCCACCGCCGAGAACACCGCCGGCAACGGCTCCCTGATGCGCCTGGCTCCCGTCCCGCTGTTCTTCGCCCAAGACCCAGAGCGAGCCATCCAGATGGCTGCTGAGAGCTCCCGCACCACCCACGGAGCGTAGCCCACGCCGCGATCGACGCCTGCCGCAACTACGCCGCCCTCATCCTCAGCGCCCTCGCCGGCAAGCCCAAGGCTGACCTCCTCGCCCCCATGTTCACCCTGGTCCCCGGTCTCTGGGAGCGCGAGCCGCTCAACCCCGCCGTCGCCGAGGTGGCCGCCGGCTCCTTCATTATGAAGGCACCCCCTGACATTCGCGGCACCGGTTACGTCGTCCAGTCGCTGGAGGCTGCCCTCTGGGCCTTTGCTTCCACGCCCGACTTCCGGAGCGGTGCCCTGGCCGCCGGCAACCTGGGCGACGACGCCGACACCACCGGCGCGGTCTACGGTCAGCTCGCCGGCGCCTACTACGGTGAAGAGAACATCCCCCAGCACTGGCGCGACCTGCTCACTCGCGGCAGCGAGATCGGGGACATGGCGGAGCAGCTACTCCAGGCGGCGGGGCTCTGAACCGGCGAGAATACGCCGAGAAACCCAAACTTCCGCCCCCCACGGAACCTTACCGTGTACCGACCGGTATAACTCCCATCGGGTGACCTGTCGCCATATCCGGGCTCGTCGCCCACCCAACGTCAGAAGCATCAATCACGACACAGCGGAAACGCCCCGAATTCTGGACTCCACCCTGCCCACGCCATTCGCATAGGCGATCGCACCGGCCAGAACCGACCGCTCCAGTCAGGGCTCACCACTGTCATTCGCGCCCTTTGCCGGTTATCTTTGTTGAAAACCCGGTCACCTTCCCCTGTTTGGGAGTCGGTTCGCGACAGTCTCGTCGTGCGCCGGCGTAGCACACACTTGGAGGGGTCATGCGCAAGCCACGTCCTGCCGCCTACAATCCGGCTCAGGCGCTGCACCTGATCGCGAACGACCGCAATGGCACGCCCCTGAGCTGTCCGTCATGCTCCGGCGACGTTCAACGCTCACCGAACCTGATGCCCCCGCGGCCTCAGTCCCAGGTGACGCTCCTCTGCCAGGCTTGCGGTCGCGTTGCCCGCTATATCGCTGGCGCCGCCTGAACTCAGCTAGTAGTAGTACCAGGCACAACACAAGTTACGCAGAACCGCCGCGCCCCTCGTCGTAACATCGACGGGGGGCGCGGCGGTTCTCGTTCGTGGGTGCCAGCTCTCAGCATGGAACTTGCCCCTTCCCCTGTTGTCTGACTGCCACACTCCGCAGGAAGTGGGGAGTGGCACACTGGATCGCCTTACAGGGTTCACGGTTACGGCAGCATGCCGAGCCGACCTGCCCCCGCCGGGGCGATCAGCACACCGAGAATGCCCCGATGCAGGGGAGAGGAAGGATTCCCATGGCACGTATTAAAGGCACCGTCAAGTGGTTCAACGACGCCAAAGGCTTTGGCTTCATCGCCCACGAGGGCGGACCAGACGTCTTCGTCCACTTCAGCGCCATCCAGTCGTCGGGGTTCAAGTCGCTGGCTGAGGGCGATCAGGTAGAGTTCGAAATAGTTCAGGGAGACAAGGGACCGCAGGCGGCGGAAGTCACACGGGTCGAGTAGCACAGTTCCAGCACTGCGCGGCCAGGGGGAGCCTGGAGTGACACTCCCACCTGTCCGGATTACGGAACGGCCTCGCACAGCACACAGCTGCGGGGCCGTTCGCCCCCCCCCGCACCGTCTCGTCGCTACCGTCGGCCGGAGTTCACTATGGACAGAATGACCTTTCAAGTGTTATAGAAGGGAAGCATCAGGCTATGCAATGCCGCGCAGGTGGCCGCGAGACGTGTCCAGTCCGCTCGTATGTCCCTCACGGTATTGCACCGCGCTTCCCTGCCTGTTCCCCCGCCGCTCTGGCACAGTAACAACCCCAGCCTCTCTCCCGCCCGCCGAGTCTCCATAATCGTCGGCGGCCCGCCTTTCGCTCCTCCCGCGCTCAGTCACCCCCGGTCCATCTCGCGGAGGTCCCCATGTCCGAACAGGAAGCGACGCTCTACATCCGCCAGCTACCGGGCGGCGGCTACGTCTCCATCCAGGCGGACGGAACGGACGACATCATCCCCTTCCAGGCTGCCCTCTGCGTGGAGCGCCGCAGCGTGGCCGACAGACGGGACGGTCATCCACCACCTGTCGTGCTCATGACCTCGGGTGACGACCGGCAGTCGGTGTACGACGGGCTGGTGGAGATCGCCAATAGCAACGTCGCGGTGGCTGTGGCACTGCTACGCTGGCAGGCCGGACGGCAGCAGGCGCTCTAGGGCTGGGAGGCGCCGGCAGGAGCAGAGCTGAACGAACTGCCCCCGACCGACGCGCTGTCTGTTAAACCGCCAGAGCGGCCGCGACTCGCGGCTGCTTGAGGCGGTGGCTCTCTGCCCAGACCACGAAATGGCGCCCGGGAAGCTGTGAAGCCTCGCGGGCGCCGCCTTTCGTTCAGGCAATGCTGAGTATCAGCGCTGCTCCTGACCACGCCTACGACGGGCGGCCACTCCGCCCAGAGCGAGGAGACCGCTGGCGAGCAGCAGCACCGAAGCCGGCTCCGGCACCGTGCTGACGGCCTGGGTCTCGAAGTTCCAGGTGGTGGAACCCTGACCGGCGAAGCCGAGTTGGACGTTGTCCACGTAGCCCTCAAAGGTCCCGGCCGCGCCGCTGCCGAAGCCCACACTGATACCCGTGACCTTGGCGTTTCGGCCGTAACTGGCGATCCAATCGCCGAACGTCTGGTTGACCTGCGCCCCGCCAGACATGACCACTCCACCGGCGTACTTGAAGAACAGTTGGTCAGAGGCGAGCAGGTTTACGGCCTGCCAGCCATCGGTCGGAGCGGCCGTGTGCGGGTTGCTGTAAACGAACTCCCAGACCAGGTCGGAACTCTTTACACCGTCAGTTATGTGCACCCGGAACGCCGGGCTGTAATGCGCGGCTGCCGTGCTGGCGCTCGACCGGAACCAGTCGAAGCTAAGGGCGTCGATCTGCGACGCCTTCCCCATCGACGGGGCGAGAAAACCTGTTCCCCCCTGGATGTACCGTACCCGTCCGCTGCCGTCAGCGGTGTTCATCTCCAACGACCCGTTACCAGTGCGCGCCTGCCCGGTAGTGATGTCAACGGTGCCGCTGCCCTGCGTGCCGGTGCTGCTCCAGCCCTGCGTGTCGCCTGGCATGACAACGGTCGTCTGCGCCACTGCTGACGTTGACCAACCGATCATGAGAGCCGCTGTCGCGAGAGCCAGCCTTGTACCCGTTTGCATGATCTTTCTCAGAATGGTGGGAGTGTTGTAGCGAGCCTGCCCATTCTACTCCCACCCTCTGACAATGCAATACGGCTGGGTCTGGTTGACGCTCCACACAATCCTTCACGGGCGGCCCGGTGCCTGTCGTCCAAGCCGCCGGTAGAGCCAGCCGCCGTCGCCTTTCCCTCGACCCGCGATAGAGCCGGCCCTCATCCCCCCTAGTGCTCGATCGTCCCCTGCTTGGAAGCGTCGATCGCGTCGCCACTGCCACCGCCGAACAGGAAGGCGGTCATGTTCCGCGTCAGGAACGACCGGGCCTGCGGATCCATCAGGTTCAGGCCATAGTGGTTGATGAGCTGCATCTGCTGCTTCAACCACTTACCCCAGCATTCCTGGCAGATCTCCTCCACAACCCGCGCGCCGGCGGGGCCTGGGAAGGGGGGCTTCTCGAATCCCGCGCGCGTCTCGCCGCAGCGGGTGCATGTCACGGTCTCTGGCATGATATACGGAATCGGGTGAGTGTATCCCTTATCCCCTGAATCTATACAGATCCGGAGCCGGCGTGGATGATCCCCGATGCGGGGTGGGGATGGAGAGACATCGTCGGCGTCTTGTGCCGATGGACCACATAGCGGCTGATGTCGTCGTGACCGCGCCACAGCTGTCGCTGACCGGCCACAGCAATCGACCTCATCCCCTTGTACCAATGTCGGTCCTGACAGCTGTCAAACGGAGCCAAGTCGTTTCGCGCCATCCACTTGCGACTAAAAAGTGACTGTTCAGTCTGCCCGGTGACGTTCTTGCCTCTATCTCACCTTCCTTAGAGTGTGCCGTATCCCCCGATGGGAGATAGACATGCGAACGACCGCAGCAATGTTGCTAGGCCTCATGTGTTTCGCAGCTGTGCCCGCCCACGCCCAGGATGTAGTGCTTAACTGGAATACGGGTGAAGCCCCGGCGGGGAGTTATTTCAATGTCAACGAGGCAGGCTGGTACTACACGCCCGCTAACTCAGTCTGGGTCAGCTTCCTCGGCACTCAGTTCGAGGCTTATGGCGGTGACCGAGATGTGATCGCTGAGATTCGCACCGATCGCGGCGCCGAGGGCGGGACGGTTCTCGCCTCCGGGACGTTCAACTCGTCTGGCGCTAAGGGCGGCATAGGCGGAGCGATGTTCGAAGATCTTCTCCTCGATGCCGGAACGACCTACTTCCTCGGCTTCCGCAACCTCGTGGGCCTCGGGGTCAATTACACCAGCTCCCCAACCGCCACCGCCGGGCCGGTCGGCTACTGGTATTCGGTTGCCGGCGACGGTGATTACGACCGCTACAGCGAGAGGGGAAACCCGAAACCGATCATTGAGATGCGCGGACACTTCGCGTCAGTCGATCCGACGGTGGTTCCCGAGCCGGCGAGTGTCGCCCTCCTCGCCACTGGCCTGGTTGGCCTCGGCGTTATCGCCCGGCGGCGGCGCAAGACAGTCGACCAGAGCTGACGCCTGCGGCGAATCAACCTGCCCCGCATGTCCGACTGCCCCGCCGAGTGATCACCCGGGCCAGTCCGAACAGCGACAGTAGCCGGATGTAGATCCAGCCAGCGTCCACCTCATACCACTTGGCCTTGAACTTCGCCGAGTGGGGGTCGGCGTGGTGGTTGTTGTGCAACTCCTCGCCGCCCAGCCAGATGGCTATGGGCGAGATGTTCCGGCTCTCGTCCTTCACTTCGAAGTTGCGGTAGCCGAGGGCGTGGCCGATGCCGTTCACGATACCGGCGGCCCAGAAGGGGATCCAGATCATCTGGACGCCCCACACCACCGGACCCACGAAGAAGCCAAAGAGATAGATGTCGATCGCCAGCATGATGGCGATCCCGATCCACGTCCGCTGGCCGAACACGTAACGCTCGATCCAATCGTTCGGGGTTCCCTTACCGTACTTCTCCAGCACGCCCGGCTGGCTGACCGCCTTGCGGTAATAGAAGGCGCCCTTGAGGACGATCTCGCGCAGTCCTTCCACCAGTGGACTGTGAGGATCGCCCTCACGGTCGGAGAACGCGTGGTGCTTGCGGTGACAGGCCACCCACTCCTTGGTCACGATAGCCGTCGACAGCCAGAGCCAGACACGCATCGGGAGCTGGACGAGGTAGTTGAACCTCACACCCTTGTGCGTCTGTTCTCGATGAAGAAAGAGCGTCACGCAGACGTTGGTGAAGTGACCGGCAATGACAATGAACAGAACCGGCTTCCACCACGTCGTTCCCCAACTTCCAAAATCGGGCATCTTCCCTTCTTCTATATAGACGAACCGCGCGCCGGCTCGGCGGCCGGCCGCGCGGACTGGTTTCAACGGCAGATCTGAAAGATAGCACGCTCCCGCAAACGACGACGGATGCACCCCACCAGCCAGGGATACATCCGTTGTCGTCAGCGCTCCAGCCCAAGCGTGGTCAGCGCGGGCTGATGGTCCCACTCAACCCGCCCGCGGTCACCGGACCGGGCGGATTGGCCGCCGGGGCGTCGCCCCAGACGTCGTTCGTCGCGTCCCAGTCGGGCACCGTCCCCGACGGCCACAGTCGCACGCCGGTCACGTTGGCGCTCACCTGCAACTCAGCGCTGAAGTTCCGGCCGCCGGCCCAGATGTCCACTGGCAAACGCACGTCGCGGATCGAGCCGTCGGCCAGCTTGAGCCTCATAACGACCGGGAATGGCACGGATGTCACCATCCGCAGTGGGATGACGGCGATCTTGAGTCCGGTCGTGTCGCGCATGGTCACCGGACCGACGGCTATGTCCAGCACGTCGGTGGTGTAGAAGAAGCTGCGCCAGAACCAGCTCAGGTCCTGACCGGAGACGTCCTCGATGGTGCGGAAGAAGTCGGCCGGCAAGGGATGCTTGAACGCCCACCGGCGAGCGTACTCGCGGAACGCCAGGTCGAAGCTCTCCGGCCCCACCACATGGTTGCGTAAGGCGATCAGAACGGCCGCTGGCTTCCGGTAGCCGAGTGCGCCGAGGGCGGTGCGGTCCATATGATCGGGGCGCGTCATCAGCGGCTCGTCGACACCGCCGGCGATCACCTGTCGCCAGTTGGCGAGGTAGCCCTGGTAGACGTCCTGGCCGGGATAACGGCGCTCGCGCGAGAAGGTGTTGATGTAGGTATTGATACCCTCATCCATCCAGGCGTAACGGCGCTCGTTGCTCCCCACCACCATCGGGAACCACTCGTGTCCGTGCTCGTGGTCAATAGTGCCGAAGACGGAATTGGGGTCGTCGTTACGGCCGTAATGGACCATCACGAACATTGGGTACTCCATCCCGCCAACGGGTCCGGCAACCGACGTAGCCTGCGGATATGGGTAGCGGAGAAAGAGCTGGGACATGTTGCGTATCGTCCACTGCGTCTGCTCGGCCGCCTGCTCCCACGCCTTTCCGGTCTTCTGGGGCTGGTAGTAGGCCTGGGTGAGGATACCGTCCCAGCTCGTGGCGTCCCACCGGAAGTCGGGCGCGCCGGCCCACGCAAAGTCACGCACATTCTCGGCTTTGAAACGCCAGGCCTTGAGGCCCGGTACCGTGCGCGCTGCGGCCTCGGAGGCTGGTATGACGGCGATCACCGTGTCGGCGTTCCGCGCCTGTTGTAGCCGCGTGCGCTGACCCGAGGTGAGCACCTCGCTCTCGTTCTGCAGCGTGCCGGTGGCGGCAATGGTGTAGCCGGCCGGGGCGTTGATGGTGACGTCGAAGTCGCCGTACTCCAGATAGAACTCGCTCTGCCCCAGATAGGGGTCGGCGTTCCAACCGTTGGCGTCGTCATAGACAGCCATTCGCGGATACCACTGGGCCAGTTCGTATAGCGTGCCGTCGCGTCCCATGCGGTCGGATCCGTGCTCCGGGACGCGGAAGCTGAAACGCATGGTGATGGTGGCCATGCCGCCGCGGGCGGCAATCGGATTTCCAGACACGTCCAGCCGCATCCGGGTGTCGTCAATGTACGGCGTAACGGCCCGGCCGTTGACCGTCACTTCCTGGATGTCGAAGCCACCCTCAAAGCCGCGCACTCCCCAGCGCGAGTCGGGCGGGTTCATGGCCGAACCCTGACTGCCGGGCCGGTAGAGATTCTGCTCGGCCAGCATCCAGAGCACGCGGAGGGTATCTGGCGCGTTGTTCGTATAGCGGATGGAGACGGTGCCGCTCACCGACTGCGTTGTTGTGTCCAGCGTGGCGACGAGGGTGTAGTCGGCACGCTGCTGCCAGTACTGCGGGCCTGGCTTGCCGCTAGCAGTGCGGTATGCGTTGGGTCCCGCCAGGTCCATGCGGAAGATGGACTGGAACGGATCGTCGGCGGTGGAGAGGGGGCGGGCGGCGCGGGCCGCGGCGACCGCGGGCTGCACGGGGCGCACCACCGAGTCAGCCCGCGCCGGCGCCACCTCGACCACCTGCGGACGAGCGCAGGCGGTTACTGAAGTGAAGGCGAGGACTGTGGTGGCGAGCAGCGCGGTGTTGCTGAACCGGGTGGAGATCATCGTTCAGGAGGGAGGAGGAAATACCGCGCACGGGCAGTGCCCGGCGGGCGAACCGCGCCGTACGTGGCCGCGGTCCGCGTAAGGCATTGTTAGCGGCTGATGGTTGGAGGCGTGACCATCAGATGCAGGCTGTGGTTGATACGCATACCGACGATGCCGGAGGAGGGCACGCTGGCCTTCGCCACGGCCGTTACCTGCTTGTCGTTAACCATGAAGTGCACCGAGTCAGCGTCTACCTTCGCGCTCAGCTTGTAGGCGGCCTTGCCGTCGTCACCACTCTTCGGGACGTCAGGGCTGGCCGTCCAGTCGGAGACGGTGCGGGTGGTTGCACCCTCGCGGACGCGCACCATGTACTCGCCCTTATGACGGACGATGAAGTAGGTGTAGGTCTGACCAGTGAGCTGGTCCAGCTTGCTGCCACCGATGATGAGGCCGAACGCTTCCGGGTGCTCTGGCTTCGCGATCTGGTCCATCATAACCGTAGCCGTGTAGTTGCCAGATGCGGTATCGGCGGTGGAGTAGACAATGTGCGCCGGTCCGGTGGTGACTTCCCAGCGTCCGTCCTTGGCTACGTACTGGGCCTGTCCGATGTCGGCCGGCTGCTGTCCTTCGCGTGGCGGGTCCACCTGTCCGAGGTAGCCGGCTGGCACACCGCCACCCTGCGTTACCGCATCGGGGTCGGCGGCCATGGCCGACGGCGCCGGCGCCATGGTGGTGTCGGCAGTGCCGACGGCGGCGTCTTTACTGCCGCTGCACGCGGCCAGTACGGCCACGCCGAACAGCGTCGTCAGTGTCGGGAGAGCACGCATGGAAACCTCGAGAGAAATGTGGTGAACAACGGCGACACGACCACGTTGACGTTGACAGTGCGGTGGCGCAACTGTGTTTGACGCGGACGCGCGGGATGCGCCAATTCTAGCGCCCCAACCATAGTCTGCGAGAGCCATGCCGCCAACGGCACGACCTCTGCACGAGTGCGCGCGATTCTTGCACCTGCGCAATCGAACCTCCACCAGGAGCGCAATATGGCGACACGTTCGGGTACATCCCGCGGAACGACCACCAAGCGCGGCACCGCGAAGAGCAGCGCGGCGTCCAAGCGCAGTAGTACAGCCACAACGAAGCGCTCCGCAAAGGCGAGCGGCGCGAGCAAGAGCACAACGGCAAAGCGCGGCGCAGCGGCCAAGAGCACGGCGGCCAAGCGTGGTGCAACGGCCAAGAGCACCACGGCAAAGCGCGGAGCAACGGCCAAGAGCACGACGGCCGCCAAGCGCGGCACGGCATCTAAGGCGGCCAGCACGGCCAAGCGTGGCACGGCGACCAAGGCCACGAAGCGGAGCGGTACGGCGAAGCGTGGAACCATGGCCAAGCGCGGAACCGCGGCGACGCGTTCAGCAACGGCCAAGCGCGCTGGCGCTACGGCCGCCAAGCGTGCAGCGGCGGCGAAGCGCGGGACGACGGCCAAGCGTGGTACGACGGCCAAGCGTGGTACGGCCGCCAAGGGTACCACGACCGCCAAGCGGGGCACGGCGGCGAAGCGTAGCAGCACCGGCGCCAAGCGCTCCACAACCGCCAAGCGCGCCGGCGCCAGCACGGCCAAGCGTGGGACGGCAGCGAAGCGTTCCACAACGGCCAGGCGCGGCACGTCCGTCGCGAAGAGCACCACGGCCCGGAAGAGTCCAGCGGCGAAGCGTAGCAGCACCGCCGCCAAGCGCTCCACTACCAAGCGTCCGGCCTCTCCGAAGCGTCCCGCCGGCGCCGCCAAGGGAGCAAAGAAGAGCACTCGGAAAAGTGCTGATACAGCGGGTCCGGTGGAGCGCGCTCGTCGCGTCGCCGTCGGTATCGCCCAGCAGGCCTATGAGGGCGCCGAGCGAATCGCCAGCGCGGCGACCAGCGCGGCGAGCGACCTTGTGGACCGTGTGACGCCGGGCGACGACGACTGACCGTCATCGAACACCGGCTAACGACGAAGGGGAACGGGCAGCTGCCCGTTCCCCTTCATCGTTTGTGCAATCGCGAGACGTCGCCGCTACACCTGCTTCACCTCGCTCACCAGCGCTGACAGCGACTTCTTCGCGTCCCCGAACAGCATCGATGTCCGCGGGTTGTAGAACAGGTCGTTCTCGATGCCCGCGAAGCCGGCGCTCATGCCGCGCTTCATCACGATCACGCTCTTCGCGTGGTCGGCGTTCAGGATCGGCATGCCATAGATGGGTGAAGACGTCTCCGTGCGCGCGGCTGGGTTCACGACGTCGTTCGCCCCGATCACCAGCGCCACGTCGGCCCGCTCGAACTCCGGATTGATGTCATCCATGTCGTACAGCTTGTCGTACGGCACGTTCGCCTCGGCCAACAGCACGTTCATGTGCCCGGGCATCCGGCCGGCCACTGGATGAATGGCGTACTTCACCTCGCCGCCGCGCTTCTCGATCAGGTCGGCCAGCTCGCGCACCTGCTGCTGCGCCTGGGCCACCGCCAGTCCGTAACCCGGCACCACGATCACCAGCCGGGCGTAGGCCAACTGCATCGCCGCGTCCTCGACGTTGATTGTGCGAACGGTAAGCCCCTCGGAGCTCCGCTCGCCACCGGCGGCGCCGCTCGTCGCGCCAAAAGCACCAAACAGCACGTTGGCCAGCGAGCGGTTCATCGCCTTGCACATGATCTGGCTCAGGATGATGCCCGACGACCCGACCAGAGCACCGCTGATGATCAGACCGGTGTTGCCAATAACAAAGCCAGTCATGGCCGCGGCGATACCGGAATACGAGTTGAGCAGCGAGATCACCACCGGCATATCAGCACCACCGATCGGGATCACCAACATCACGCCCAGCACCATTGCCAGTCCGGCCACGGTGTAGAAGGTCCAGAGCAGCGGAACCGGCGTTATGACCTGGTAGGCGGCGAGGCCAATGATGGCCGCGAAGACCAAACCGCTGAACAGTTTCTGCCCAGCGAAGGTGATTGGCTTACCGCTCATCAGCTCCTGCAGCTTGGCGAACGCCACCAAACTTCCAGTGAGCGTCACCGCACCAATGAGTACTGCTAGCTGCACGGTGATCCCGGCGTCCACCGGCATCGTCTCGCCGAGTCGGTGGGTGCGCAGCAGTTCAGCGCCTCCCACGAGTAGCGACGCCGCGCCGCCAAATCCGTTGAGCAGCGCGACCATCTGCGGCATCGACGTCATCTTCACCGAGCGCGCCATCCACAGTCCCAGCGCGCCACCCACCACCAGTCCGGCGGCGATCACGCTGTACGAGATGACTGCCCGGTCGACGAGCGTGATGGCGATGGCCAGCAGCATGCCGATGCTCGACAGCCGGTTTCCGGTGCGAGCCGTGGCGGGGCTGTTCAGCCGCTTGAGGCCGAGTATGAAGAGAACGGCGGAGAGCAGGTAGCCCAGCGCCTGTAGGGATGGCGACATCAGCGACCCGCCTCCTTACCCGGCGCGCCAGCGGCGCCGCGAGCTGGCTCGTCACGCTTGAACATTTCCAGCATGCGATCGGTTACGGCGTACCCGCCAACCACGTTCATCATCGCGAAGACGATGGCGAGGAAGCCGATGACGTTGGAGATCCAGCCGAAGCCTGAGCCGGCGATGATGATGGCGCCCACCACCGTGATTCCGCTCACCGCGTTGGCGGCGGACATTAGCGGAGTATGGAGCGTGGGCGGTACACGCCCGATCAGCTCCGCACCCAGGAAGGTGGCGAGGACGAACACTACTATGCCTAACAGAAGTGCGTCTGACATGCTGTCGATGGGTGAAGGGTTGGCGCTTGGGGACGAGCGATCATGAGTGACGGTTGGACGGGTCGGATGCGCGACTCATTGCTTCGCGCCCGGCAGCTCAACCGGTTCCCTTCTGGAGCATCGCACCAGTGATCTCGTCGGCCTCGTCTATCACCAGGGCGTCGTCCTTGACGAGGTGCTTGATGAATGTCTCGACGTTCTTGCTGAACATCTGGCTGGCATGCTGCGGCACCGTGCTCGCCAGGTTGGCCGGACCAATGATGGACACGCCCTTCACCTCTACCGTCTCACCGGCGCGGGTTAGTTCGCAGTTGCCGCCACTCTCGGCGGCAAGATCCACAATCACCGACCCGGGCTTCATTCCGTCCACCATCGCTGCCGTCAACAGGCGGGGCGCGGGGCGGCCGGGAATGAGAGCAGTGGTGATCACAAGATCCATGGTGCGCAGATGCTCGGATAGCGCTTCCTGCACCTTGGCCTGCTCCTCTTCGGTCTGAGCGCGGGCATAACCACCGGTTCCCTCAGAGGTAGCGCTCACCAGGTCACCGGCCACGAAGGTCGCACCCAGGCTGGCCACCTGTTCCATTGCCGCCGGCCGCACGTCGAAGGCGCTCACGACGGCGCCCAGACGGCGCGCGGTGGCAATGGCCTGCAGTCCGGCCACGCCTGCTCCCAGCACGAATACCTTCGCTGGTGCCAGCGTGCCGGCGGCGGTGGTGAGCATTGGTAGCAGCTTGCCCAGTGCCGACGCGCCGACCAGAACTGCCTTGTAGCCGGTGACGGTACTCTGCGAGCTGAGCACGTCCATGCTCTGGGCGCGGGTTATACGCGGCACCTTCTCGAGCGAGAAGGGCTTCACCCCGCGCGCATTCATCTGCGCGATCAGCTCGGCGTGTGAACTGGGCTGGAGCAGCGAGACCGACGCCACTCCTGCCGGCAACAACTCCACCTCGGCGGCGGTCGGGGGCTGCACCTTGGCGACAAGTACGGCGCCGGTGATGGCGCTAGCGGCGTCGGGCGCGATGGTGGCGCCGGCAGCTTCGTAGGCCGCGTCGGTGAAGCCGGCGGACAGCCCCGCGCCACTCTGCACGGTGACTGCGAGCCCGCTCTTCACGAGCCGGCCGACGCTATCTGGCACGAGCGCCACTCGCCGCTCGTTCGCGGTGGTCTCGGAGAGAACTGAGAGGAGCATGAGGAAGGGTAGGAGGAGATGGGAGACGCGACGATGATCGCGCCACGGCTACCGGCCGCTGCTCGACCGCGCGACAGGTAAGATGGCCCACGACCGCGCGACGGCAACCGCAAGCGCCGGTGGAGAGTGCTTACAACGGCGGTACGACCTCGTCGAGCCATGTCTCGATGAGGTCGAAAAGCTGCTCCCGCCCCCTGTCCACAGCCAGCACGTGCCCCCCCTCGTCCAGCCAGACGAGTCGCTTGCGCGCGCTACCGAAGCGCTCGAAACCGTCCAGGGTGACCTCCTGGGCAATTCGGTGGTCTCGACGCGACTGGGCAATGAGAAGGGGCGAGTGCACCCGCGGATAGACTACGCGGGCGCGGTCGACGAGGTTGAGCAACTGCCGCAGCACCCGCCCGTTCACGGCGCCATAGCCGAGACTGAGGCCGCGCTCCGTCTCGTCGAGGATGCTCTCCTCGCCGCCCGAATCCACGTAGGGCAGCGGTATGGACCAGATTCTGGAGAGACGCGCCAGCCGGCGCACCCTGGGCGGCATGTCCAAGTAAGGGGCGAGGAGGACGAGCGCTGGCGGGGGAGAGGCGGCGGCGAGGATACTGGCCAGCGCGCCGCCCATCGACTGCCCCATCAGGACGACGCGGCGATGGGTGTCCTGAAGCGCCACCATCTCCTCAGCGGCGCACTCCAGCCAGTCGGCCGCCGAGGAGCGGCCGAACTCGCGCAGGGTGCGGCCGTGACCAGGGAGGAGGGGGGCGCGAACAGTCCAACCGGCCACGTGCAGGTGAGTGGCCAGAGGTGCCACCGACTGCGGCGTATCGCCGAAACCGTGAAGTATAAGAGCTGCCCGGTCTCCACCATCGTCCTGACGCAGATCGATAGTGCCGGCTCCGGCAAGCACGCCGTCGGCGCCGAGTCCGGCGCGCCCGTCGAGCAGCGCGGCGTGGCGGCGGAGAGCCGCGCGGCGGCTGGCCACGACCGCGACAGTTACGGCCGTAGCCGCCGTGATCGCCGTGACCGCCGAGCCCAGGATGCCGGCAAGGCCGGCCGGTCGTGGCAGGGCGGACGGGCGCATCAGTATCGCGCTATCGTCGGATCCACTTCCCGGCTCCAGCGGTCAATGCCGCCCGAGAGATTCCGTGCCTGGCGAACCCCTTGGCGGCGGAGGAAGTCGATTGCGGCGGCGCTCCGGACGCCGTGATGACAGTAGACCACCCACTCGACCGCTGGATCGATGCTCTGGACCAGGCTGGGAAGAGTGGCTAGGGGGATGAGCCGTGCTCCTTCCAGGAAGCCGAGAGCATGCTCATCCGGCTCTCGGACGTCTAGAAGGGCGGGCCGGTCACCAGCGTCCCACCGAATAGCGAGCTCGGCGGGCGTGATCTCCGGTAGCCCCGGTTCGTCGGGGAGATCTTCTGAATACAATTGGAAGGGTTCGTTCAATTTGCTGTTGGGTTGGTGCGGGGTTAGTGCTGGGTTGATGACGCTATACACACCGCAAAGTGGCGGCAGA
>CAJDVF010000062.1_pt1 | contig 15737 bp, 11 predicted proteins | sample 7391391 | NCBI WGS metagenome assembly CAJDVF01 (sample SAMEA7055697, study PRJEB34461) | soil metagenome | biome: terrestrial ecosystem; feature: Peninsula; material: soil | place: Antarctica | collected 2016 | reverse complement strand
TTCCGTCAGGCCCCCATCAGCGACGTCCAGCTCAGCGCGAGCGGTGGCAGCGACCGCGTCCAGTACTTCCTATCCGGATCGTACTTCGACCAGAAGGGAGTGGTAATCGGTTCCGGCTACGACCGTAGCTCTGGCCGACTGAACCTCGACTTCGCCGCCACCGACCGCCTGTCACTGCGCACCTCCGTCGCCGCGTCGAAGGAGAACAATCAACGAATAGAGGGCGACGGGAGCCTGGACGGCATCGTCACCAACGCGATCGGCATGCAGCCCATGCGGCCCATCTATCGGGATGACGGCTCGTTCGCCGGTCGCAAGGAGGGTCTCCGCTACTCGAGTCCGGTAGCACTGGCCAGCCTGAATAGCACGACCCTGTCCACGCAGCGAGTGCTGGGGAACGTCGAGGCCCAGTTCAGCTTCTCCGACCGCCTGAGCCTGACCGGCCGCGCCGGCGCCGACATACTCAGCCTGGATGAGTCGCAGTGGCAGTCTCCGTTGGTGGACCGCACTTATGCCCAGAGCGCCGCCGGCGTCGGCAAGGTGGGGCACACGGGGGCCAACAAGTACCTTCTGGAGAGCTTCCTCGCCTACGACGCCCTGCGTTCGGATCGATCCACGCTCTCGATCGTGGCCGGAGCCAGCACGGAGCGGAACAACAGCGAGTTGAGCTTCGTGCGTGGCGAGGGATTCACGAGCGGCTTCACGAAGTACGTACGGAATGCCGCCAACGTCACTTCGTACGACGGGAGCGCGACGGAACACAATCTCGTCTCGTTCTTTTCACGTGCTAACATGTCGTACGAAAACCGCTACCTGTTCTCTCTGAGCGCGCGCTCCGATGGATCGTCGCGCTTTGGTGAGGACAACCGCTACGGAATATTCCCGGCGGCATCTGTTGGTTGGAACGTCACCAACGAGTCATTCGCCGAGAGCCTGTCACGGCTGGCGACGTTGAAGTTGCGCGTCAGCTACGGACTGACCGGCAACGAGGGTATCGGTGACTTCGCTGCCCTCGGGCTAGCCGCGGGCGCGCCATACTCGGGAATTCCGGGCATCGCCGCGACCACCTTTGCCAACCCTGATCTCCGCTGGGAGACCACCCGCGAGCTGGACACCGGAATGGACCTCTCGTTCTTCGGCGGCCGGGCGACGATCATCGCTGACTACTACGACCGGACTACCGAGGACCTGCTGGTACAGCGTCCGATCCCGATGACAAGTGGATTCAGTTCCATTTGGGACAACATCGGTACGATCAGGAATCGAGGCGTGGACCTGGGGCTCAACACCGTCAACATCAGCCCGGCTGGCGATGGCGGATTCCGTTGGACGAGCGACCTCAATGTCACGTTCAACCGCAACAAGGTGGAGAGCCTCTACAACGACCAGCAGTTCGTCAGCGGTATTAATGGCCGTGAGACCAGCCTGGTCACCGTTGGCCAGCCACTGGGCGTCTTCTACATGTACAAGTTCGACGGTGTTGATCCGGCCACAGGCGACGCGATCATCCACGATGTCGATGGCGACGGTGACATCACTTCAGCCGACCGTACAGTGGTCGGGAGCCCACATCCGGACTACTTCGGCGGGTTCACCAACACGTTCAGCCTCGGAGTCCTCGAACTGCGCACCTTCCTCGACTTCAGTCAGGGGAACGACGTCTTTAACATGATGCGCATCTTCACCGACGACGGCGGCTGCACATGGGACAATCTGAGCACGCTGGTCCTGAATAGGTGGCAGAAGCCTGGCGACATCACTGATGTGCCGCGTATGAGCTATGACTGCACCTCAGGCGCCGACCTCATAAGCAGCCGATTCCTTGAGGATGGCTCCTACGTGCGTCTGGGTGAGGTGACCCTCGGCCTGCGTCTTCCTGCACGCTGGGCGAGCAGAGCCGGTATGGAGAGCGCGCGTGTCTACGTCTCCGGCCGCAACCTGAAGACCTGGACCAACTACAGCGGCTACAACCCGGCAGTGAACAGCGCCGGTTCGGACGCGAATATGGTTATGGGCACCGACTACTACGCCTATCCACTCGCCCGCACCTTCACCTTCGGCATAAGCGCAGGGTGGTGACCATGCTATCCGGACACCGCCATTCTCACGCGAGGACGATCGACATCATGCGACTGAGATTCCTCTTGCCGGCGCTTGCAATTCTTACTGCCACCGGCTGCGATTCCGCGCTCCAGACTGAGCCTGTCGACCGTGTCCCCGTTGGCCAGGCGATCGTCGACGGCGCTGGCGCCCGCGCCGCTCTCGTCGGCGCCTACGACGGTCTTCAACGTCTCAGCTATTACGGCACCGACCTTCTGCTGCTCGGTGACCTCTCCTCGGACAACGCCGAGCATGTCGGCACATACCAATATCTGGGACAGGTAGATCGCCACCAAGTGCAGTCGGATAACACTGCCGTCACCGGCCTTTGGGAGGCGATCTACGCCGCAATCGGTCGGGTGAACCTGGTGCTCGCTCGCGTGCCCGAGGTCCCCGGACTCACCGATGCGGAGCGCAACCAGATCCTCGGCGAAGCGCATTTCCTTCGGGCGCTTCACTTTCACAACCTGGTCAAGTTCTGGGGCGGCGTCCCGATGCCGCTGACACCTGTTCAAACGGCGGCCGAGGCGGCGGCATTCACGCGAGCCTCGGTGGACCAGGTATACACTCAGATTATCGCCGATCTGGACATGGCCGAGCAGATGATGACCAACGACTCCCAGACGCGCCAGGCGTCGCTGGGCGCGGTGAGGGCTCTGCGAGCGCGAGTGCTGCTCTACAAGGGCGACTGGGCTGGTGCCGAGGCGGCAGCCGACAAGGTGCTCGGCATGGGCTACTCGCTAGCCGGCAACTACTCGTCGCTGTTCACTCCGGACGGCACCGACACTCCAGAGGACATCTTCCGGGTGAGCTTCACTCCGCAGGAGTACAACGAGATGGGTTACTACTATCTCTGGGACGGCCGATCTGAGGTGGCGCCGACGGAAGACCTTTACGACAGCTACGAGAGCGGCGACATCCGTCGCGACTGGAGCATCGAGGAGGATGACGGCGATTTTCAGGGTACCAAATTCCCGACGACTATTGGTGGTGAGGACATTCACGTCATCCGGCTGGCGGAGGTCATGCTCATCCGGGCCGAGGCGCTTGCCAGGCAGGGCAAGCTCAGTGATGCAGTTGCGGCCTACAACCCGATCCGCGAACGGGCCGGGCTGGCCCCGCACACCCTGGGAAGCGACGTGACCGGGCAGGCTGAAGTGCTCGACGCCATCTGGCACGAGCGGCGAGTGGAGCTGGCACTGGAGGGCGACCGCTGGCCGGACCTGGTGCGCACCGGTCGCGCCGCTTCGGTGCTCGGCCTGGCTGCTGATCGTGTTTTCCAGACTCTCTATCCGATCCCGGCTAGTGAGATGGTAGTGTCTCCTCAGCTCACCCAGAACCCGGGTTACTGAACGCCACTATTCACGAAGTTGACCGGCCTCCACGTTCTCGGAACGTGGAGGCCGGTCAGCGTTCCGGCCAAAACGAGGTCCGTTATGGCCGACGGGTATGCTGCTAGCTGGGAGACGATCGGACGACTCGACGACGCTCGTCAGCATCCGGAAGTGCGTCCTCGCATTGACCTGGCGCCAGCGAAAATGACAACTTCCATATCTAATGTCCACACGCTCTCCGCTCGACCTCGATCAGGCTACGATGCAGCGGCTCGGCCACCAGGTGGCCGATCTTGTAGCCGAGCATCTCGCCACGCTCAGTTCGCAGCCGGTGATTGCCGGCGACCTTCCAGCGACAGTACGACACCAACTCTCCCGTCCACCGCAAGAGGAGGGAATGGAGTTCGATGGGCTGCTGGAGACGTTGCGCACCGAGGTTCTGTCACGCACTGCTCGAGAGCCGCATCCCGGCTTCATGGGATACGTTCCCAGTTGTCCCACCTTTCCCGGTATACTCGGCGATTGGCTGGCGACAGGATACAACATATTCGCTGGAGTCTGGACCATTGCCGAAGGGCCGAACGCGATCGAACTGGCTGTGCTGGATTGGTTCCGTCAGTGGATCGGCATGCCCGAGGGGACAGGCGGACTGCTCACCAGTGGCGGCTCTGGTGCGACGCTGACCGCCATCATCGCGGCGCGACACGCGGTGGTGGGTGAGGATGCCAGCCGGCTCGCTCGCCTTACCCTTTACACCTCGGATCAGGCCCATTCTGCGGTCACGCGCGCGGCCTGGATTGCTGGCGTTCCGCGCGGGCAGGTAAGAGTACTCACAAGCGATGATGAGTTCCGCCTGCAACCCGCTGACGTGCGAGCGGCGATGGCGGCCGACCGGGCCGCAGGACTGATTCCGCTGGCGGTGGTGGCGAGCGCCGGCACTACTAACACGGGAGCTGTCGATCCGCTGGACGAACTCGCTGACCTTTGCGCCGAAGAGGGCGTCTGGTTGCATGTCGACGCCGCCTACGGCGGCTTCGCCAGTCTAACCACGGGCGGTCGTGAACTTCTGACGGGGCTGGGCCGTTGCGATTCCGTGGCCCTCGATCCCCATAAGTGGCTGTATGTCCCAATCGAGTGCGGCTGTCTGCTGGCGCGCGATCCTGAGCGTCTTCGTGACGCATTCCAGATCATGCCCGATTACCTGCACGACTCGGCGGCGCCAGAGCAGCAGGTCAACTTCGCTGACTACGGCGAACAGCTAACGCGTTCGGCTAAGGCGCTCAAGATCTGGCTGAGCGTTCGCTACTTTGGACTTGCAGCAATACGCACCGAGATCGAGAACGGCATCGTGCGGGGGGAGCACATTGAGCGACTGGTGCGCGAGCAGCCGGCGCTCGAGCTACTCGCCCCGGCGCAGTTGGGGGTGGTCTGTTTCCGCGTGCGACCGCCGGACATGGACGACCCGGCAGAGTTGGACGAATTCAACCAGCGAGTGAACAGCGCCGTGAACGCCACGGGACGCCACCTGATCTCGTCCACCCGGTTACGGGGCGTGTTCTCGCTACGCGCGTGCGTGCTGGGCTTCCGGACAGGTATTGACGATGTGGAGGCGATGATGCGCTCGGTCCTCGTCTCCGCCCGCCAACTTCACCCGGCGCTGGAACTGGCTCCCGAAAAGCCGGCGACCGCGGTTGTCGACACTGCCACTCTCATGCACTAGCGTCCTTCCGGCTCCTTCCAACCTCGGCAGATGCTACACGCCTCCAATATCGAGTGCGGCGGCGACCAGTTCGTACGAACGATATCGGGCCGCTGGATCGTGCAGCATCGTGGATATCATGAGCTCGTCGGCACCCGTCCGGTCGACGGCATCGGAGAGCTGACGAGCTACGTCGTCCGGGGCGCCGATGATCTGGAGGTTGCGATGGCTGGCCACGAGCGTTCGCTCCGACGGCGTGTACTGGTAGGCCGTCGCCTCCTCCGGCGTCGGCAACTTTCCGAACTCACCGCGCCGCAGCCGCACCCAGGAGAGGTCCATGGATGAGGCCAGGAAGTCGGCCCGTTCGGCGTCCTCAGCGCAGACCACGGCCACTCCTAGTATCACGTGCGGCCGGGGGAACTGCGCGGATGGTTGGAACGACTCGCGGTACGCCTCGAGGGCCGGCTCTGGCGAGGTCTGGCTGAAGTGGCTGGCGAACGAGTAGCCCAACCCCAGCTGGCCAGCCATGCGAGCGCTAGCGCCGCTGGAGCCGAGTAACCACACCGGCGGCAGGTCAACACCTTCCGGAATGACGCGAACTCCGTGGAAAGGATGATCGGCTGGGAAGTTACCTCTTGAGAGGGCGAAGAGTTCGGCCAGTTGCCGCGGGAACTGCTCGGCGTCGAACGGTCGCAGCGCTTGGGAGGTGGCTGGATCGGTACCCGGCGCGCGTCCTATGCCCAGATCGATTCGATCCGGATAGAGCGCTTCCAAAGTGTGGAACGATTCGGCAATTCTGAGTGGCGCGTGGTTGGGGAGCATTATCCCCCCGGCCCCGACGCGGATCTGGCTCGTCGCCCCCGCCACAAGCCCGATGAGCAGCTCCGGCGCCGCACTGGCAATACCTGGCATGCCGTGATGCTCGGCAAGCCAGAACCGTTTGTAGCCCAATCTTTCCCCCAGTCGGGCCAACTCAACCGTGCGAGGTAGAACCTCGGCAGCCGTGTATCCCACGCCCACGGGCGCCAGATCCAGTATGGAGAGCGAAAGCGTCATGGATTCCTCGTGAGTAACTAGCGGCAGAGCATCCGAGGGTCAGTAGCTGGAGCCGCCTCCGCCGCCACTCGTGCTGCCGCTACCACCAAAGCTACTGCCTCCACCGCCTCCACTGGAGCCGGAACCGGAACTGGAGCTGGCCGGCACGACTTTCGGAATCACGCGGCGCGTGACGTTGTGATAGCCACAGTTTTTGCAGTCCAGCTCCACCTCGTCCACGCCTGTGCTGGCTACCGTCGCCCGGGTGATGACGTTTACGGTGCGAGTCATGGTGGCGAAGTTGCACTTCGGGCACCGCTTGTAGCGTGACCACCTCTTGTAGGGTATGACTCGGCGCTCATTGCAGGTGGGACAGACCCAGACATCGTAGTCCACGCTGCCGAGCTGCTCCTCCGTCCGCTGGCCAGTCATGAGGGCGATGTCGTCCTCCGCTTCAGACAACCGAATCATCTTCCCATGACCGCGCGAGCACCGTCGTGGACGCCTACGGCGCCAGCGACGAATGCCAAGGACCAGGCCAGCTAGACCGCCCACCCCTGCCCCGCCAAAGAGGATCCGGGAAAGAATTCCTTGTCCGCCAGACCGCCGACTACGGCCGCTTCCGGAGAGCGGCGCCGCTCCAACCGTCGTCTTGTCGAAAAAAGCCGCTATCCCGTCTATTCCGGCTGCCACCGCATCCTCATAGCGAAGCTCGCGCAGCTGCGGAATGACGAGATTGCGGCAGATATCGCCAGCGTCGGCGTCGTGCAACTCGGCCTCAGCGCCACGGCCGGTGGTGATCCAGCATTCCCCGCGGCCCGATGGGGCGACCTCCTTGGGAACGATCAGCAGCAGGGCTCCAAGATCGCGCCTGCTCGAGCCGATTGAGTCCACTCTCCCGACTCCCCACCATCGGTAGATCGAGACTCCCATGTCCGATGGAGCCCGATCTTCCAGGTCCCGCAGAAGCACCACTCCCACATCGCCGCCGGTCCGCTGCTGCACCGCGAGGATCTTCGCGTTAAGGCGGTCCAGAGCCGCAGCGTCGAGTAGATCGGTGACGTCAACGATAAAACCGTTGGACGGCGGAACGGAGGGGAAACGACGTTCGAGTTCTGGCTGCGCTGCCAGTGCATGCGCTCCCGACGCCGTTATAAGCAGCGGGAGCAGAAGGAGCTTTAAAAGAGCTGAGGTTGCCTGGCGTCTGAGCGCAGATCGAGATGGTGGCAATGCCAGGTGGTTGGGGTCAGGGAGATGCCGGGCTGGCCAACATCGCATTTAGTCCCTGTCGCATCACATCTAGCGGTAGCGCCCCCTCCACCATCTGGCCGTTTATGAAGAAGGTCGGCGTCGCCCTCACTCCAAGCTTGGCGGCAATGGCACTGGCGGCAGTGGTGCGCTGATCGACGCGACGGGCGTCGTAACAGGACGACCATTTCGCCTCATCGGGCACAGCTCCACTGGCCAGCGATTTGAACAACTTATCGGCATCGCTCCCCTTCTTCCAATCCTTCTGGTGCGCGAATACACTGTCGTGCATCGCCCAGAACCGGTCCTGTTCGCCCGCACACTCGGCGGCGCGGGCGGCACGATCACTGTTCGGAAACATCCCGATAATGAATGGGATGTGCTTGTAGTAGACCTTGCCCGTCTTCACAAACTCGGTCTCCAGGGCCGGAAGTGTCTCCATTGCGTGCTTGGCGCAGTACACGCATCCGAAGTCGCTCAACTCGACTATGACGATTGGTGCGCCAACCGTCCCGATGTCATGGCCGTAGTCAGTAACGTCCACGCCCTGAACGACGATACGCGCACCGGTCGCCGCCGTGGCCAGCGCACTGGTCGGCTGAGCACTGGCCTCATTCGCGGCCGATGCGGCATTGGCAGCCGATGTGTCGCTGGACGAGCATGCCGCCGAGATGGCCAGCACCGCCAGCAAAAGGGCGGTCATGGTCGATTTGCGCTGGAGCAGTGGAGCGCGTACGACGGGTCCATCGCGATCAAAAAATGGCTGCATCTGGAATATCCACCAGTTGAGACGAGCTGGTACGAACCAGCCATGAAGTTACAGACTAACATGAGAAGACAACTCGCGAGAGCTGCCTGACGGCCGCCCTGAACCTGAGGCGGTCTCGCCATCGGAGACAGTTCAAGTAGCCGTTGTAGTGATGAGTACACACGGCGAGCCCGGAAGTACCGGAAAGCTGCGGAAGCCTACCCCCGATTCGACTACCTGAACAGTGACGAGCTCGGATGCTCATCCGGTCACTGGAGCTAGTCAGGTCGGCGACGTCAGATACTAAGGATAAGGGGCGAGCATCGTTCCGCGCAGTGGTACGGCGCCGCCCGTCTCCATGATGGCGGCACCGGCGTCGCTGGCCACGAATGCCAGGAAGCTCCTCACTGCCGGTGCCGGGTCATCGCTGATGATAAGGAAGGATTGTCGAACCAGAGGATGCAGGCCGGCCAGCACGTTTGCCGGCGTCGGTTCCACTCCATTGATCGCCAGTACACGGAAAGCGCCGCCACTGACCTGCACGAACGGGAGCGACGTCATGCCCACCGCGCCCGGTGTGTCAGCCAGCGCCGCAGCCATCTCGTCGGGCTGTTCCAGCACTCTCACTCCCCTCATGTCGCCAACAGCAGGAAAACAGGGGACGCCGGCCGCAACGACATCGCCGTCCACCTCGCCCTCCGGACGGGCGAGAAGAACGACCGGCGAGTCAACTCCTCCCAGCTCTCGCCAGTTCGCTATCTTACCTCTGTAAACATCACATATTTGCTGTTCGGTCACAGCTACCGGACCGGCGCTGGTGTGGAGGCCGAACACCACCGCCACCCGCGCTATCTCGACTGCCGTCAGGCCGCGACTACGTAGATCTTGCATATCCACCCCATGGCTGGCCATGGCGATATCAATTCGGCCTTCGGCCGCCGCGACCACTCGCGCCGTTGAGCCAAGACCGTCCCCAATGAGTATTGTGGTATTCGGCCGTTGTGCGGAATATCCGCCTGCCAGCGCCTCCACGAGGGGTCTCACTCCGGCTGAGCCATCTATCCTGATCGTGTCTGACGCCGTGCCAGCTGTGACGTCAGCGTCGGCGATTGGAACGGCCGGCCGCGACTCGCAGGCGATGATGAAGACGACACCGGCCGCAATCATTGCAGTCCGCAGCAGGCGTCCGGGATTTTTCAACGTCGACTTGAAGGGTTGCACAGGGAGGAGTTAGAGGATCAGTCAGAACTACGGAAGTGGATGAAGAGGAGAGCTTATGACGTTGGACATGACGATGCCAGTCAAAGAACCGGATGGTGACCAGCAAGCACTGGCCTGCGTTTTCGCCCATCCTGATGATGAGACGTACTCATCAGCGGCTACGCTGGCCAGACACGCGGCTGGCGGAGGGTCCTGCCACCTGCTGTGCGCCACCGATGGCGATGCCGGCCGCAGCTCTTCCATTGCAGTGAACTCGCCAGCCGAACTGGGTACTCTGCGGCGCTCCGAGTTGCGAGTTGCGGCCTCCATTCTGGGCATTCAGACCGTGCATTCACTCGGCTTGCCCGACGGAGCCCTGCCCCAGGCCGATGCCGATGCGCTGCTCGCCGAGATTGTCCGCTTCATTCGAACAAACCGTCCGGCAGTGGTGATTACCTTCGGGCCTGAGGGTGGACCGAACGCGCACCGTGACCACAAGGTCATCTCTCGACTTACCACGGCAGCCTTCTTTCTCGCCGCCATGCCCACTGCCTGGCCGGAGCAGTTAAGCGCCGAAATGCTGAGGCCACATACAGTTCGTCGGCTCTATTACGTGGCATGGGACCCCCCGCAGCCCGGCGCCTCTGAGCCCTACTCGGTTCCGATAACTGCCCGTGTAAACGGACAGCCGTGGGAACGGGTGAAGCGCTCGGCATTCGAGGCGCATCGCACTCAGCTGTCCCTTCTCGACACTTTTGAGCGGCTGGCGATGACGGACTATGAAGGCTTTGCCCTGGCCGCCGGCGAGCCACAGACCCGCTCGCTCGCCGAAGATCTCTTTGAAGGACTCTGACCTGTAATGAACCAGCTCTTCGAACGAATCTCTCTTCCTACGTTTCTCCAGCCGGCCTGGGTTCAGGCTCTGATCGGCATCGCCGTCCTGGCGCTCTTTGTTTTTATTCTGCACGTGGTAGTGCGCAAGTACCTGTTGAAAGCGGTACACGTGCTGGTAAAGAGGAGCCCTGGCGACTGGGACGAGGTGCTCTTCCAGCACAGGGTGCCACACAGAGCGTCGGGGGTCATAGCGCTTCTTGCCCTGCGGATCGGCGTGGATTGGATCCCGGGGCTACCGCCATTCGTCGTCGAGCTACTGAACCGCGTAGTTGGCGCGGGACTGGTGCTGGTGATGGCGCTTACAGTGGACTCGCTGCTGAGCGCCGCCCACACCTTCTACCTGCGCACCCCTTCGTCGGCGCTGCGACCAATAAAGAGCTACGTCCAGCTGACGAAGATCTTCGTCTACGTGATCGCCTTTATCTTCATCGTCGCCACGCTCGCCAAGCAGTCGCCGTGGTACCTGGTAAGCGGCCTGGGAGCGGCGATGGCGATCATCCTGCTCATTTTCCGCGACACCCTGCTATCGCTCGTCGCCAGCGTGCAGCTGTCGAACAATGACCTGATCCGGGTGGGAGACTGGATCGAGATGCCGCAGTTCAACGCCGACGGTGACGTGGTGGATATTGCCCTCACCGCCGTCAAGGTGAGGAACTGGGACAAGACGATCACGGTCGTCCCAACTCACAAATTCCTCGACAATAGCTTCAAGAACTGGCGAGCCATGTCTGAGGGAGGTGGCAGGCGCATCAAGCGGGCTATCCACATCAATACGACCTCGATACGGTTCCTGACCGACGAGGAGATCGAACGATTTGGACGCTTCCCGCTGCTTCGCGACTACATAGCGACAAAGGTTGCGGAGTTGGGCGAACACAACGCTCGCTACGCGGCCGACCCAGCCGCGATCCTGACGTCACGGCGGCTCACGAATATCGGCACCCTGCGCGCATACATATCGGCCTATCTGCGCGGGCATCCGTCGATCCATCAGGAACTCACCTTCCTCGTCCGCCAACTCGAACCGACGCCTGAAGGACTTCCGATCCAGATCTACGTGTTCACGAATGACACCAGATGGGCGTACTACGAAGGCATCCAGGCGGACATCTTCGACCACATCCTGGCCGTGATAGACCAGTTCGGGCTGGAGATATATCAGCGTCCATCGGGGCGGGATGTGGCCAGTCTCGCGGGCGTAGCTTCGAGCCTGGCGACGGATTAGTTCTCCAAGTCCCAGCCGCTCGCCCGCTCGCCCGCTCGCCCGCTCGCCCAATGGCGCGTTAGCGCTTGGCCGGCTGTCCAGGCTTGGGCATCGTCTGGCTGATGAACTCCCGGATATCCTCGTTCGACGTCGCCAGATCCTCGGCCCGCAGATACATCATGTGACCCGATCGGTAGCCCTTGAAGTGCATGCGATCCTGGAAACGGCCTGACGGATCCATCGCCCAGAGGTTGTACTTTGCGTCGAAGTAGGGCGTGCCGCCATCGTAGTATCCGGACTGGTTAAACACGTGCAAATACGGGTTCTCGGCCATCGCCTGCTGTAGCTGCTGGCCGGTGCGCTCACCCTGTCGGTTCCACGGATTTACGGGCCCAAAGAGCCAGTACTGCAGGTCGGTCTTGAAGCCGAGTTCCTGGCGCAGATAGTAGTTGATGGCCGGCGCGAAGGCGTGGTTCCAGGAAGTCAGCGCCGGATCAAAGTCGGGCGAGGTGCCAGCATTAGTACGATCAAGACCGCGATACCGCGAGTCCAGACGGCCCACAGTGAGTCCCTCGTCGCGCAGCAGCTCCTTCCAGTAGAACGACGTCGGTACAGCCATGTTGTATTGGAGCACAGCTTTCACGTCCAGACCGGAGTAACGGGCATAGCGCGCGGCAAGGGTCTGACGCTCAGCATCCGGCAGCGAGCCCCCCTTAGCCATCGCCGGCAGGAGCTCGTTCATCGTGAACGCCTCTACCTCCGGCAGGATCGTATCCAGATCCTTCGACTGCAGGTCGGCCGAAAGCTTCTTGTGGTACCAGGCAGTGGCAGCGTAGTAGGGCAACTTGAGCGCGTCGCCCACCGGGCCGCCACGCTCCAGTCCCAGTCCGGTCGGCGAGACCAGGATGACACCGTTCAGGTACATCCAGTGCGAACCCTGCAGCCGGCCGGCGAGACCGGCAACGCGTGTCGTGCCGTAACTCTCGCCGATGAGGTACTTGGGCGACGTCCAACGCTCGGCGCGAGTGACAAACATGTCCAGCCATCTGGCCAGGTAGATGATGTCTTCATTGACGCCGAAGAATTGCTCCCGCTTGGCATCGCCGATGATGCGCGAGTAGCCAGTGTTGACTGGGTCTATGTAAACGATGTCGGCGACGTCCAGGATTGAGTGCGGGTTGTCCTGAACGCCGTAAGGCTGAACCGGGTAGCCCTCATCATCGATACGAAGGAGCTTGGGTCCGGTATAGGCGATATGCATCCAGACGGACGCCGAACCCGGGCCGCCGTTGAAAGAAATCACCAGTGGCCGGGTACTCCTATCCTTGACGTCCGTGCGCTCGTAGTAGGTATAGAAGAGCGACGCTATCGCCTTGTTGTCCGCATCGAATGACGGCTGCATGCCCACAGTCACCCGATACGGCACCTGACGTCCCTTGATAGTCACCACCCGATTGGAACTGATGGCGGTATCGGCAATGACGCGGATGCGCTCGGCATCGGGCCGGTTGGATTCCTGCCGGCTCTGTGCCGGGGCGCCAGCGACTGGCGGAGCTCCTGGACGGCCCTGCGCTGCGGTGGCCCCCGGACGCCCCTGGGCGGCCAGGGGCGTCGTGATCACGAGGGCGAGCAGCAGCGGTCGGAAGGTCGCGGATGTCAGCATCGTTATCAGTTGATCGAGCGTTCAGGAATTGGGTGGTCACGCGCCTCCAACGTAGCCCGCCGCAGCGCAGTTTGCTACCATTTGACACCTTCAACGCCCTCTCGTCATCGCGAGCGGGCGTGCAATAGCTGTCGTCTGCCAGCGTGCGCCGCCGTCGCAGCACTTCAATCCTTCTTTTCCCACTCTCTCTGATGGACGTCGAGACGCATCCTGGAGCGAGCCGACTGGCCGCGACCGACGTCACTCGCCTTTATGGTGACGTTCGGGCACTGGACGGCGTCAGCATCGCCGTGCCAGCCGGCAGCGCGTTGGCGCTGGTGGGAGAGAGCGGCTCGGGCAAGACGACCTTGCTTCGTTGCTTCAACCGCATGGTGGAGCCGGATTCGGGCAAGATCACCGTTGGAGGTGTGGACGTCAGAGACGGGTCAGCCATCGATCTCCGTCGCCGGACAGGATATGTACCTCAGAGCGGTGGCCTGCTTCCGCACTGGCGCGTCCTCCGCAACGTGGCGCTCGTCCCGACGCTAATAGGAATGGACGACGCTGAGGCAGCGGCAACGACGGCGCTGGAGCTGGTGGGCATGCCGGCGTCACGTTATGGTCGCCGCTTCCCGCACGAACTGTCCGGAGGGCAGCGCCAGCGTGTCGCCCTCGCTCGAGCCCTTGCCGCGCGACCAGGCGTGATACTGCTAGACGAGCCGTTCGGGGCGGTGGACGCGATAACGAGGGCTGAGCTTCAGTCTGCCTTCGCCGCGCTGCGTGAGGAGGTTCCGGTGACCGCCCTCCTCGTCACGCACGATCTTTCCGAGGCGGCCCGTCTGGCAGACACGATAGCCGTCATGCGTGAGGGGCGGATCGAGCAACAGGGAACGGTGGACGAACTGCTCACATCGCCCGATAGCGAATATGTCGCCTCGCTATTCGAACAGGCGCTCGCCGCCTCGTCGCCGCTCCGACGGGGATGACAACGGCTCTGCGCAGTTTCTGGCTGATGTGGGTGCTCACCATGTCGTCGTGGTGTGCGGTGGTCATGCCGGTACAGGCACAGCGCACCGCCGATAGCGCCGCAGCGGTGGACGCCGGTCCGGCGGTGGTCGTGGCCTCCAAGCCGTTCGGCGAGTCTTACCTGCTGGCCGAGATGTTCGCGCAGTTACTGGAATCACGCGGAATTGTCGTGACGAGGCGACCGGGTCTGGGCGCGACGGAAATCGCCTTCGGCGCCTTGCGTCAGGACGAGATTGACGTGTATCCGGAGTACACCGGCACGGGATTGTTGGTGGTGCTGGGGGACTCGCTTACCGACTCCCTGCGCCGGGACCCTCGCGCTGTGTACGGTCGAGTGGCCGAGGCCTCGAACCGGCGGTGGCAGGTGCGCTGGCTGCCGCCGTTAGGATTCCAGAACAGCTACGCCATCGCTGTCAGGCGGGAAACGGCTGAGCGGCTGTCGCTGCGGACATTGAGTGACCTGGCACGTGAAGCGCCGCAACTGCGGGCAGGATTCACAGCCGACTTCATCGGCCGCGCCGACGGGCTCCCGGGGCTCGTTCGGACTTACGGACTGAGGCTGAATGAAGTCCGTCCGCTGGCTCCTGCAGTGAAGTATCAGGCTCTCGCCGCCGGCGCGGTGGACGTTATAGACGGCTACTCCACCGATGGCCTGCTGGCGCGCTACGACCTCGTGACTCTCGACGACGACCGCAGCTTCTTCCCGCCCTATGAGGCCGCCGCGGTAGTCAGTGCGCGACTCGCCCGCGAGCGGCCAGACGCGATCGCCGTCCTCACGCTCCTCAGTGATCGCCTGGATGTCGTCTACATGCGCACCCTCAACCGGCGCCTCGAGGTGGATGGTGAGGAAGTGCGCACGGTGGCCGCGGCTGCGCTGGCGAACCTCGGCCTGGTCGATGCGCCGCCGCCGTTGGCCGAGTCGAGGATGAGTGGGGACAGCGGCCTGGCGCGCTACCTCTGGGAGCGGCGTAGCACCCTTGGAGCTCTGGCACTGCGGCATCTACTACTGGTGGGTATCGCTCTGGGCGCGGCGATCCTTGTCGCAATCCCACTCGCGCTCATCCTCGAACGCGCCCGAGGAGTTGCCGAGCCAATTATCGGTGCGCTGGGCGTGGTGCAGACAATACCGAGCATCGCCATGCTCGCTTTCATGATCCCCCTGCTCGGGATCGGCACCACACCGGCTCTCGTCGCGCTCTGGCTCTACGCTCTCTACCCGATTGCCCGGAGCACTTACACGGGAGTGAGAGATGCCGATCCAGCGGCGGTGGAGGCAGCCCGGGCGCTGGGGACGACCCCAATGCAGGAACTGCTGCTAGTCCGCCTCCCGCTGGCCGCGCCAATCATAATGGCCGGCGTCCGTACTGCCGCCATAATCACCGTCGGCGCCGCCACGCTGGCGGCTTTCATCGGTGCCGGTGGTCTGGGGGAGCCAATTGTGGCCGGTCTTGCCCTTGCCGACAGCCGGATGATTCTCTCCGGAGCCCTGCCGGCGGCTGTTCTGGCGATCCTCGTAGACGGGACGCTAGCGATGGTGGAGCGCGCAGTTACACCGGCTCATCGACGTGCCGCTGGCAAGGAGCGCTCAACAGTGGCACAGGGATGAA
>CAJDVF010000060.1_pt1 | contig 16366 bp, 12 predicted proteins | sample 7391391 | NCBI WGS metagenome assembly CAJDVF01 (sample SAMEA7055697, study PRJEB34461) | soil metagenome | biome: terrestrial ecosystem; feature: Peninsula; material: soil | place: Antarctica | collected 2016 | reverse complement strand
TGTGTTCTCAAGAGGAGCGTGAGCCAGGATCCCGCCAGACTAGCGTCTACGCATAGACCACACCCGACACGGGTTAACGCAATGCCGATTTCTCGCGTCCAGTTTGACGCGCGGAATTCAACTGTCGTCGGTGTTTTGTGACGACTCATTGCGGCTGCTGCACATCGAAACCGACGTTGTGGCAAGCTCCTCGCAGTGACACCCAATGATTCCACTCCCGATCTTCGGGCGCGCCTGTTATAGATGAGCACTGGCCGTAACCGCATCACGGCGCGATGTTTGGTGCACAGCTCTCTGATCTACCCACTAGCGGAGGATCCATGCACACAGTTGGAGAACCGAACCGCAATCGCAACAGATCGTGGCTTCCTGGAGTAATCCTCGTCGCTGCTCTGATGGCTTGCTCCGGCGGGGACAAGCCGGCAGCCGACCAGGATAATGCCCCCGCCGCTGGGCCGGTCGCCTCTGCTGAGCAGAAGCCAGGACAGCAGGCGTACCAGCTTTGCGCCACCTGTCACCAGCAGAACGGAGAGGGACTGCCGGGTGCGTTCCCGCCGCTCGCCGGCGGCGAGTTCGCCAACGCCTCCAACCCGGCCGTGCCCATCAGTATCCTGTTGTACGGTTTCCAGGGACCGGTGACAGTTAAGGGACAGCCTTTTAATAGCGTCATGCCAGCCTACGGCACTGGCGTCGAGATGTCTGACGAGGAAGTAGCTGATGTGCTCACTTACGTCCGTAGTTCGTGGGGTAACACGGCGAGCGCGATCACTGAGGAGGAGGTCGAGCACGTGCGGAAGGCCACGCGTGAGAAGAAGGGACCAGTTACTGCCGAGGAACTGGAAGCAATGATGACGGCGAAGTAAGGGGACTGGTTTGGCAAGTGTGACTGCAGAACGCGCAGCACCGCGGCACTAGCGCACAGGCTGTGCGCGCTCGCGATGGTTGAGCCGAGCTGCCCTGAGATTGCAGGCGGCTCGGCTCCTTCTGTTTCCCGGTCAGTGTCAGGATGGCGCGGTGTTGTCGGTCTGGGCGGAGCAAGGGGCCGGCAGCACCGCGGTCGTCAACGGGAATCACGCTAGCTAGTTTTCATGGGATGGCCGTCGTCGTCCCAACTCCCGATCTCTCTGATCTCGCCGCGCTTGTAGAACTGCTCCGCGGGCGTCGCGTAGTCGTACTCGCCGGAGCCGGATGTAGTACCGAGTCCGGCATTCCGGACTACCGGGGGCCGGAGGCGCTCCAGCGATCCCGGAAGCCAATTCAGTATCAGGAGTTCGTGCGCAGCGAGGCGACGCGTGCTCGCTACTGGGCCCGCAGCACCGTCGGTTGGTCGCGGGTTGCCGCTGCGCAGCCCAACCAGGCGCACCTCGCCCTCGCTCGAATGGAGGCCGACGGCGTCGTTCAGGGGATCATAACCCAGAACGTCGATGGTCTTCATCAGCGTGCAGGTAGCCAGCGGGTGGTGGAGCTGCACGGTTCGCTTTCCTGTGTCCGCTGTCTCGCTTGCGGCAACGCCGTGTCGCGTGATGACTTCCAGGCTCGTCTGAGGAGTCTCAATGCGACCTGGGCGGCCGACATGGATCGCTGGTCCAGCGGCGGTGGAGTCGAGGCTGCGCCGGACGGAGACGCCGAGTTGCCGGCAGCCGCAAGCGACGGCTTCCAGGTACCCGCCTGCGAACGTTGCGCCGGCGTACTCAAGCCCGACGTCGTCTTCTTCGGCGAGAACGTTCCGCGCGACCGGTTGGACGAGGCATGGCGCCTGTTCGACGTCGGCCAGGTACTGCTCGTAGTCGGCTCGTCGCTGACGGTTTACTCGGGCCGACGATTCATCTACCGGGCGGGCGAGACCGGCGTTCCTGTAGCCATCGTCAACCTCGGTGCTACCCGTGCCGACGATGTGGCGGCGATGAAGCTGGAGGCACGCGTGGGCGCGCTACTACCTCAGCTTGCAGACGCTCTGGGTTCGCGGCAAAGCTGACGGCGCCCGGCATCAGAGTCGCACCGTGACGAGCAAGGAGATCCGATCCTTATTACGCCTGCCGTCGGGCGTTAGTGGTTGTGCCTCGTGCTGCTACTCCGGTCGGCCTCCTGCGCCCTCGACTCCGTATCCACGCCCGCCGCACTTGTCACCGCCAGTGCAAGTTCACGCTCGGAGAAAGGCTTCTGGAGAAAGCCGGTGGAATCCGAAAGGTCGCCGCGGGCTACCAACTCTGCCTCGGCGTAGCCGCTCATCAGCACGATCGGAACGTCGACACCACGTTCACGGAGTGCTCGGGCCGTGGTCGGTCCATCCATCGCCGGCATTGTGACATCCATCAGAACCAGGCTGACGATCTCGCCAGCGTCCACTGCCGCGACCGCTCCGGCGCCGTTGGCGGCACCCAGAGCGTCGTAACCCAGCTTCCTTAGCATCCGCTGAGTAAGGTGACGTACGTCCGCCTCGTCATCCACGACAAGGACGCGCCGACCTCCTCCGAGCCGCAATGCCTCCGGGCCAGTGAACCCGCTGTTTCGAAGCTCTGGTCCGGCTACCGTGGCGAGCGGAAGGTAGATCCGGAAGCGCGATCCGCAACCTGGTGCGGTGATAACATTCAGTGCGCCCCGATGCGCTCTTACGATACCCAGCAGGGCGGCGAGGCCCAGTCCACGGCCGGTAAACTTGGTGCTGTAAAACGGATCGAAGATCCTGGACAGCGCCGCCGGATCCAGGCCAATACCGTCGTCGGTTACTTCGAGCAGCGCATACGGGCCTCGTGAGGGCATCTCCGGCGCGACATGGAGCAGCGAGAGAGCGCTTCGGGGACGCGTCTCGAACCCGACTCGGACTGTCACCTGGCCAGATCTCGCGCCGATAGCCTCGCTGGCGTTGGTCACGAGGTTCATGACCACCTGGCGGAGTTGCGTCGCGTCCGCCTCCACTATCGGCGAGTCCAGCTGGGCTCCGTGGAACTGGAAGGCTATGGTTCTCGGAACAGCACTCCTCACGAGGGCGAGCATCCCGCTCACCAATTCGACCAGGTTCACCGGTTCGACAACGAAGCGTCCCTTTCCGGCATAGGCCAGTAGTTGACGCGTGAGGTCGGCAGCCCGCAGCGCTGCCTGGCGGATGTTTGCGACAGTCTGGATGCCATCGCTTCCTGCCGGCAGTTCGTCCTCGAGGAGCTCGGCATTCCCGAGCACGCCGACGAGCAGATTATTAAAGTCGTGGGCAATACCTCCGGCCAGGATGCCCAGGCTTTCGGCCTGCTGTGCCTGTAATACCTTGGCCTCCAGCGTGGCTCGGGCGGCGTCCGCTTCACGCGCTGTGGTCACGTCGGTGATCACTCCCGTCCAGACCATCGACCCGTTCGGTTCAGTGGCCACACGCGCCTGAACTGACAACCAACAGTTGGTGCTGTCGCTGCCGGTCAGCCTCCACTCGGCCTGCCAGGGCTGAGCCGTCTCGCGCGATTGCGTCAGCGAGCGCTGCAGCGTCGGCGCGTCGTCGGGATGAGCAACGGCCATCAAACGCTCGGCAATCAGCCCCCGATCACCGTCCTCGGGCGCTAGCGTCTCCTGGTCGGGAAATCTGTCCAACCACAGCCGGCGCACGCCTTCGCTCACGAATGGGAATTCGCGTCGTCCATCGGCAGTCTCGCGCATCTGGAAGACAGCGCCGGGCACGGCCGCGGTGATGTCGAACAGTTCTCGTGCCGCCGCACGCTCGCCGTCCAGGGCGGCATTGAGCCGGGCCTGAGAGTCGGTCAGCTTTTGGGTCTGCGCTTCCACCCGCTCCTCCAACCAGACGCTTCGGCGACGCGCCGCGGCGAGACGCAAGCGGATCAGGCCGGCGATGAGTGCGGCGGCGATGAAGACCGCGAGCGTTCGAGCCCACCATGTTCCCCACCATGGCGGGCTCACTACGATAGTGACGGCCGCGATACGCTCGCCGAGCGACCCGTCCCGTCCGGCGGCCCTGGCGCGGAATACGTATCGACCGGGAGGTACGGAAGCGTAAGTGGCGATACCGCGGTTCCCGCCGGTGATCCAACTCCGGTCCACCCCATCCAATTGATAGGAGTAGACGACTCTCTGAGGCTCGGAAAAATCAAGCGAGCGGAAGATGATCGAGAACGCATTCTCGTCGTGACGCAACGTCACCAGGGAGTCCTCGCTAAAGCCGAGCATCAGCCGCAGCTTCGAGCCATTAGCGAGTTGGAGCCCCAGGAATGACACCAGTTGAGCCGGTGGCGAGGATGTGGCGGCGTCAGGATGAAAGATCGTCAGGCCATTGACGCCGCCGAAGAACATCGTGCCATCGGCTGAGCGATGATATGCGCGACGGTTGAATTCCCGCGCCTGGAGCCCATCCTCCAGGCCGTAGCGAACGATCTGGCCGGTGCGCGAGTCGCGCCTGGCGATACCGTCGTCACTACTCAGCCAGAGGTCGCCGTGGGCATCCTCGAGAATCCCATAGATGAAACTGTGCGGCAGTCCATTTTCAGTGCCGATGGTGGTAAAGCTGCCGCTGCCTCGATCGAAGCTGCTCAGCCCACCGCCCTTCGTCCCAAACCACAGCTTGCCGTGTTTATCCTCCGCCATGCTCGTGACGAAACTGTTCTGTAGCTTCCCGCGCTCTCCGCTAACGGCGGCGAAGTGAGTGACCTCCATCTTGCTTCGGTTAACACGGGTGAGGCCGTCGACTCCGCCGGCCCACAGCATGCCGTCGGAATCTTGCAGTATTGTCTGGATGTCATCGCTCTGCAGCTTGCGCCAGTCGCCGGCCGCGCTGGAGTAGCGCGCCACGCGCTTCCGATCGCGCGATAGCTCGATCATCCCAGCTCCCTCGGTGCCGATGAGCAGGGCGCCGGAGCGATCCTCGTAGAGCACGTTCACGCTCTGATCGTTGTCAACCACCGACGACTGTGTGAAGGCTCCGGTCGCCTGATCGAGAACACCGAGTCCTTTTCGGTGCAGTCCGACCCAGAGCCGTCCGGTGTGGTCCTCTAAGGACGCCCACACGTCATCACCGGGTAATGATGCGGGATTCGACGCACTGTGGCGGTAAACAGTAATCTGCTCCCGCTCGCGGTCATAACGGTTCAGACCGCCGAACTGCGTCGCTATCCAGACGCCACCTGCCCTGTCCTCGCTTATGCCGCGAATGTAGCCGTTGCTGAGCGATACACGTGAGGACGGATCGTCGCCGATAGTTTCAAAATGGATCGCCGATGGCGCATGCTTGCTGAGCCCATAACTCTCCAGGCCTACCCACAGTACGCCGCCTCGGTCCTTCAGGACGGACCGAACTATGGCGCCGCCCAGCGACAGGCGATCGCCGCGCACCTGACGATGGCGCTCATACTTTCCGCTGGACGGATCCAGCTCGGTGAGACCATCGTCACTGCCGATCCAGAGTTTTCCTTCGGGCTCCGCCACGAGCGTCAGTATACGTCCGCCGAATGGAGAAGGTCGGAGTGGGCTGCTGGAGGCATAGCGCTCCCGAATCGTCATCCCGACGGGATCGATGGCCACCAACTCGTGCTCTGATCCCAACCAGATGGTGCCGTCCTGACCGCGCACTAACGCTCGCACCGTACTTTCTCGCAGGCCGATCTCAAGGTTCCGGAAGCGACCTTGCTGTCGATCGAATAGAAGGACGCCCGTGCGAGTGCCGACCCAGAGGACGCCAGCTTCATCCTCGGCGATCGCAAGGATTGCCGCGCCGATTTCTGGACTGACAGCCGGCGCGGGATCGTATCGCTGGACAACGCCGGATATCGGATTGAGCCGATCAAGCCCTGCGTCGGAACCGACCCAGATGAAGCCGTCGCCGGTTTCATGAATCGCCGAGACGCGGTCGCTGCTTAATGTGTGTGAGTCACCATCGGAATGTCGGTACCGCTGGAATCCGGCACGCTCAGGAACCAGCCTGTTCAATCCGCCGCTGAGCGTGCCGACCCAGAGCGAGCCACTCCTGCTCACGAGAAGAGCGGTGACCCATGAGTGACCGAGAGAAGAACTGTCACCGGGTATTGAGCGGTACGTTACGAAGCCAGAACCGTCGTAGCGATTGAGGCCGTCCTCTGTGCCCATCCAGAGAAAGCCCGCTGGCCCCTGGGAGAGCGCAGTGACGGTTCCGTTGGAAAGTCCATGCTCCTGTCCGAGTCGTTCGAAACGAACCGCTGTCGCTCGTTGTGCGACAGCGATTAGTGGCGTGCATATGAGTATGAGAGCCAGCAAGCAGGCGCTCGCAACGCGTCCTCCGGTGAGTCTACTGACTCTCCAGAGGACGCGTTGTTGTTTCGGCACGGACATTCCTTCCGGGCTGCGGTCAACAGGTATCCCCGGTCAGGACCACCAGCCCCCGGTTAACGTAACGCTACCGTCGCGTCGTCAACACACGCCCTCGCGCGGAACAGTTGATCAGCGCGTCAGATCGCCGCAGCCGATGATCTTGCCCATCTCCGCTGCCGACGCGTGCAGGTTTACGTGGTACTGCTTGCTCTCGTCTAGTACGATCGGAATGGTGGCTGTAGCAGTCGCAGTGCTATCGGCACCAGCCGTGATGGGCTTGTACGACGACGCTCCGCCCACGATCGCTCCGGGGCCGCAGGGGCCTTCGTGAATGTGCCACGGGAAGGCGGAGTCGGGCGGTGCACCAGTCAGCTTCAGCATTACCACGGTCTGATCGGCGTTCTCGTGTGTCATGAGTTCGCCGTGCAGACCGGGATGAGCCTCAGAATCGAAGCTGGCATGCCAGTCGGCGAGGTCGAGCGAGGGCATGGCGGCGGCCGCGGTGAACGCGGTAGCGGCACAGCCGGCAACGATCATGGCGAGCTTGCGCATCTACATCTCCTTCTGCTGCAGTGTGACTGCGCTCGGAAGCGCCTGCCGACGGTTCCGGCGTCCTGAACCGGACGACGGATCCAGCCGGATCGGTGAGTTCTCCGAGATCGAGCCTTTATGGATTGCAGAGCGCGAGCCAAGCATGCCCAGTCGAACTCGCTCCAGCTCCAACTACGCGCCGCAAAAGCTTCACCATTGTATGACAGATCACACTATGCACGTGGCCGAACACGCCTTAGCGTATAGCTCTCGCCTTTTCTCGGCTGAGGAGCGTTGTCACAGCTGTCGCCGAACGGCGGAAGGAGCCTCATGCTGCAGAGGTCGTTCGCCCAGCCCAGAAGCCATCACTTCCGCCTCGCTCAGTGCCTTGTCCTGGCCACCCTGGTGTGGTCCGGATGTGACCGCGGCGAGGACGATGAGTCGCGATCACCCAGTTCGATCACACTTGCGGACCCGTCGGCGCCTGTAGCACACTCGACAGCGGAAACTGGAGGAGGTCCGGACGCCCAGGCGACCGATGGCGTTCACCATTTCGGAGCCTTCTGGGTTGAGTTCAGGAGAGCCGCGCTGGACGGGAATAGCGCCGCTCTTCTGTCTATGACTGAGCTGCCATTCCACACCCGCGGCCCGTTGGACGAAGATCCGCTAGTGGAGCACGATTCCGCCGCTTTCGTCGCCATACTGCCTCGTCTGCTCGCTGCCGATCCCGGTCTCTCTGCGCGGCCCAGCACAATGCGGCGGTTGCTGGAGGCCGCAGTGACGCCGCCGGCCGGCATAGTGGAACTAGATGAGGCAAGGGTAGGCGACTTCGTCTTTGCGCGTCGCGGCGGCCGTTGGCGCTTCGCGCGAGCGTATCTGTCCGATCCGCTCCACCAGTAACTCCCTCAACCACCGCTTGATCGCGAGGCAGAGATGCACACGCTACGCAGGGGGGACAACGGTCCCGATGTGGAGCGACTCCAATCGTCGCTGAATCGGTTGGCGCAGCCATCACCGATGCTGCTGACGGACGGCGACTTTGGCGAGCGAACAGAGAACGCGCTCATCCGCTTCCAGCTGGCTCATCGGCTCAGCCCGGATGGTCAGGCTGGCCCGGACAGCCTGCATGCGCTGGGCCTTGACGATTCGTCGGGTAGCGCGGACGCGACACCGACCGCACCCATTCAAGTACCCTGGCTGACCATTGCGCGCGCCGAGTTAGGCGTGAGCGAGTTGCTGGCGCCAGGAGTCGATAACCCGCGAATCGTCGAATATCACGCGACCACGACTCTCCGCGCTTCTGACGACGAGACGCCATGGTGCTCGTCCTTCGTGAACTGGGTGCTCGCCCATGCCGGTTATAAGGGGACGCGGAGCGCGCGCGCTCGCGACTGGCTGGGATGGGGGCTCAAGATGCAACAGCCGAGCGCCGGCGCTGTTACGGTGCTGCACCGGCAGAGAGGCCCTCGACATGACAGGAGTACCGGCTCGTCGAGCGGCTACCATGTGGCGTTCTTTGTCTCTCGCACACCCACTCACATCCGGCTCCTGGGCGGCAACCAGAGCAATCAGGTCAAATACTCGGACTTTTCCCTGGCCGGTTACGAGGTGAGCGGCTATCGCTGGCCCGATGGTCCTAACGCGGGGTGAACTCGACGTTGACGCGGAGTTCCTGGTCAGCATCCAACCGCGCCAAAAGTGGGTGATCGAGCAGAACGAAGCGGCTGTTGTCCTTCTCCGGACGCCCCGTCTTGTGCTCCTCACGGCCGTTTACGGCCACGATGTCGGCCGTGTAGTCGAAGTTGGTTACGAGACCATCCGCATCGCCGTTGTTATGGCCGAGTAGCGAACTCCCGACTCCGTATGCGGAAGCGGGAACACCGTTTGTCTCGAAGCGTCTGATCTTACTCGGCTTGAAGCCGCCTGAGACAATGATGCCAACGCCTCCGAAACCGGCATCGTCGAGCGCTACTCGCAGTCGTCGCACGACCGCCGAGTTGACGCCACCGCGACGCTCTCCGGGCAGCAATTCACTGTCGGCTACGTCAACCATCACGCGATCCTCCAACGTCTCGCTGGTATCGACTCGCACGGCGCCCAGAATGCCGTCACCGAACTCCTCGCGCATTGCCCGAGCGACGGCCAGCGAATCCCCGATCACGTCGTTCCGGTAGTCCACCAGGCTGGAGACGGCAATTCCCGGCTCGTGCTCGTTTACGTATCGCGTGAAGGCGAGCGTCGCGGCGACCACATCGCCATCGAATGCTGCGATGAGGGAGTGGGGCATCGTGCCCACCCCTTCCTCTCCCCACCAGGCACCGCCGGCGTTGCTGGAGACGCTACCGGCCCCACCCACCAGCGCCGCGTAGCCGTCAGGCGTCTGTACGCGCCAGTCGTCGTGACGAGCGCCCATGAAGATCACCGGCTTTCCGGCAGCCGCGTCGATCGTCCGACGCACATTGGTGGCGATCAGCGAGCGACGGGCCAGCACGCCCAGCGCGGCCGTCTCGAGGTGAGCGAAGGCGCGGTAGGGCCCGTCGATGTGCATCACGGATTCCCGGGGCTCCACCTGATCACCATCCATCAACGTACGAATGCGCAGAGCCTCGAACGGCACCATGGAGGAGGCACCATCGTTCGCCATTTGGGTCTGCAGAAGGCGAACGGTCTCGAATACCCCAGCCACGACGCCGGTCTGCTTCGCAAAGACCTGCATACGGACTACCGGATCGCGGCCGTCGTGCACCAGCGTTGCTGCCGAGCGCAGAAAGTAGCGGTCGGCGTACCACCCTTCGCGCATACGCGGATCGAACTGGAACAGCGCCGCCGGCATCGCGGCGAGCTGCGAGTGAAAGGCAACGCAGCGATCGTCGCCGTTGGCGTTGGGCACATGAACGGCGGGCGGAAGCGACATGGACGGCGGAGGAGGGTCGGAATCGATTGTGGGAAAGCGGGGCCACCAAACCTGCATGACGGTAGCCCCGTTCGCGTCCGTTGGCGAATGTTGCCCACGATCGAATCGTTACCAGCTAGCTCTCTAACGGCGCTCGCAGAGGGCCGCTGGTGGCATGTTTGACGCCGCCATGCGAGATTGGCGGTGTGCGGCCGCGATGCCGAGACAGTCGTGCTGGCGCTCAAACCCTGAATTCTGATGTCTGCCCCGGCTCTAGCATCCCCGTCGGAACCTCCGACTTCGCCAACTTCGTTCGACCTGACGGCGTTGCCCCGTCGCGCCGTCACAGCTGTCGGCCGTAGAGTGCGGTCGGCAGTCGGGGCCCTGGGCAAGGGAGCGCTGTTCACGCTGCGCACGATCCGTAGCGCCCGCGAGGTGAAGACCTGGGCCCCGCACGTCGGACCCCAGGCAAGGCTTTTGGGTGTCGACTCGATACCGATCGGGATGTTTATCTCGGGCTTCACGGGCATCGTTCTGGCACTTCTGGCCAGCTACTCGTTCACCGGCGCCATACCTCTCTACTTTGTCGGGACCCTGGTTGAGAAGGCAATCACGATGGAACTGGCTCCGGTGCTCACGGGCCTCGCCCTCGCTGGCCGTGTGGGCGCCAACATAGCCGCCGAATTGGGAACGATGAGGGTGACTGAGCAGGTGGATGCGCTGGAGACGCTATCGTTCGACCCGTTAGCCTATCTGGTTGTGCCGAGAGTGATTGCCGGCACGTTGATGTTCCCGATCGTCGTCGGCCTCTCCATGGTTGCCGGTATGATAGCTGGATGGTTGGCGTCCCTCTACCTTCTGGATCTGTCGACGCCGCAGTTTTTGAAGGGGATGCGACTGTTTTTTGAATACTTCGACGTGCGCTACGGACTGGTGAAGGCGGCCAGCTTTGGTTTTGCTGTCGCCCTGATCGGTAGCGCAGCCGGCCTGGGAACCAGCGGTGGCTCTCAGGGGGTTGGGAAGGCCGCCACCAGTGCGGTAGTCAGGTCGGCGGTCCTCATTCTGGTGCTGGACGCGTTCTGGGCTGTCGTCTGGTTGCTTGGACGGGCGACGTGACGGATTCACGAGTGGCATACAACAGGTCTGGCGATGGCTTCTAAACGGAACGATGATTTCATCGTGGGATTAGTGGTGGTCGCCGCAACGGTGATCATCGTCGTAGCGGCGATGTGGGTGCAACAGGTGGACTTTCGCCATCGGCAGAACCCTGTCCAGGCCCGATTCCGCGACGTCGGGAACACCACTGTCGGGGGCGCGGTGGTGGTACGCGGCGTGAACTCCGGACGGATTACGGGCATTGAACTGGGCGACGACGGCTGGGTGAACGTGCGGCTCCGTCTGGATGAGGGTGTCAAGCTGCCCTCTGACCCGGTTGTGCTGCTGAGTCAGGCCAGCCTGTTCGGAGAGTGGCAGGCGACGATCGTGGGGCGATCTGCTCTACCACCCAATCCCGATGTCAAACGTCAGGTCGCGGAATCTTCCGGCGATCCGGGGGTGCTGCCCGGCGCATCGCTTCCCGATGTGGCTCAGCTGACTGCCGTCGCCGGCCGCATTGCCGATGACGTTGCGAGTCTGGCCGATAGGGTGCAGACCGCCTTTGACGATAGCGCGGCGAGCGAGCTACGCTCGTCCATCAGGGACGTGTCAGAGATGTCGGCCATCCTCGCCGAAACCGTTCGGCGCCAGTCGCAGAACCTCGACGCCATCACGGCCGACGTGGGAAGTGGCGTACACGCCTTGAGCGATGCTGCCGAGACCGTTCAGCGAGTTGCTGAGCGCATTGACAGTTCTACCGCCTCCGGGCAGGTCCGCAGCGTCGTCGACAACGCCGCCGCCGCATCCGAAGAACTGCGCGACGCGGCGGGCTCTCTGCGCATCCTCGCCGAGCGGTTGTCGGTCTCCCAAGCTCGAATTGACAGCGTGTTAGTGAGCAGCAATTCGCTGGTCGCCAAGCTGGACTCCGGTACTGGTTCGTTGGGCTTGCTCGTGAATGACCCGTCGCTCTACCAGCAGACCGATTCGCTGGTGCGCCAACTTCGTGTCCTGCTCGCCGACTTCCAGGCAAACCCGAAACGCTACTTCGGCCTTCGCATCTTCTGAGTCAGCTCAACCGTCGGTCGGCGGTGGTGGGGCCAGTTTGCCGCTCTCCAGGGCGCGTTCGGCGATTGCTGTCATCCGTCCGTCCTGATTGCGACGCAGGGCCCGCAACTGTCTCCGGGCCCGTCGGCAGGCCAGGGGTACGAACAGCTTCGCGCAGTCCAACGCCGAAGCCACCTCCTCCTCCCGCCCACCCGCGCGCTCCAGTTCTGCCGTCACTCGCGACAGCGTTGCCGTGGCGACGTAGATCTCGATCGCGGCGTTCGCCAGTCGCTCCTGGATGAACTGGCGCTCCACTATTCCAGCGCCATGACGCATGAGCGCCTTCTCGGTGCCCACAGCCAGCTTGTGGGCCGCTCGGGCAACGGCCGCAGCCTCACGGGCCAGTGCCGGATGAACGCGACTGAAAGATGGGGGCGTGAGCGTCCTTCGCGCCCGGCCGGCCAGAAAGGAGCCGATTGCGCCGAGTGACTGAATGGGCCGACGGAACGCGCTCCCGATAGCCTTCAGGCGTTCGCCAGGCTGTTGCAGCGCCATTAGCGCGATGAGGGCGCGGAGCACCTCATTGGTGCCCTCGAAAATCAGGTTGATGCGGGCATCTCGCACCGCCTGCTCATACGGGTACTCCTTTGAATATCCAATTCCGCCGGCGATCTGCAGAGCGTCGCCGGCGGCACGGTTGGATAGCTCCGAGCAGAATATCTTGACCGCCGCCGTCTCCAGCGCGTAGTCCACGTCACCCCGGTCCACCATGTCGGCCGTCACCATCCACGCCGCGTCAGCGGCATAGAGCTCGGCCGCCGTGACGGCAAACTTGCGCTGAAGCATCTCGAACTGGCCGATCGGGCGACCGAACTGCTGCCGCTGGGTGGCATGCTCGAGCGCTCGCTCCATGATCACACGCGTGCCCAGTGCAGAGCCGGCGGCCAGTCCGAGACGTCCGGAATTCAATATCTCGAGAGCGATCCGGAAGCCGTGACCTACATCCCCCAGCCTGTCCTCCATTGGTACACGGACATTTTCGAAGCTGATGGAGCGCGTATCGCTCGCCTTGATTCCCATCTTGTCCTCAAGCTTGCCGAGCGACACACCGGGAGCGTGGGCGTCAACGATGAATGCCGTCACCCGACCCTTCACCACCCCGTCCTTCTCCACCGGTACCTTGGCGAAGACGGTCAGAAGGCCAGCGTAACCGGCGTTGGAAATCCAGATTTTGGTTCCATTCAGCAGATAGTGCGTGCCGTCCTCGCTGGGTGTCGCACTCGTGGTCATCGCCTGCGCGTCAGAGCCAGAGCCGGGCTCGGTGAGGCAGAAGGCGGCGATCAGTTCACCGCTCGCGCACCGCGGCAGGTAGCGGGTCTTCTGCGATTCGTTGCCGAACAGGGTGATACCCTTGCAGCCGATGGACTGGTGAGCGCCGAAGTAGACAGCGAGCGCCGGATCGGTGCAGCCGATCTCCCCGAATACTCGATTGAAGACCTTGGCCGACGCGCCGAAGCCGCCGTATTCTGCCGGAATGTTCAGACCCATCAGTCCCAACTCATGCATCCCCATCCGCACCTCATCGGGAAAGCTCCCTGCGCGGTCCATCGCCGCCGAGTCGATCTTGTCGGCAGCAAAGTCGCGGAAGGCATCGAGGACCATGGCTAGCGATTCCGAATCCTCGGCTGACAGGGAGGGGAAGGGGAAGACTAGTCCCTCGCGCAGTTCACCCAGGAACAGCCCTTTGGTGAACGAAGTCTGCCCCTCCGGGGCGTCGGAGTGAGGTCGGTTGACCGGCTGCGGGGCGGCTGGCGAGGTGGCGCTCATGGGAGTCGGCTCGAGGGCGAGAGAGGCAAGTGGTGGGCGCTCTACCCACTGGCTAACATGCTTGTGGAGCAAGGTGCCTGGATGACAGCTCCTGAAGTCTACCCCCGGACGCGGTAAGCGCAGTAGGCGATCACCCCCCGGCCGCGTCGGGGAGCGTCCTACCCGAGCGACAGTACTCCCGCGGTTCGGGGCTCGATTCATCGGCCTCGGGACCCCGCACGCCACTCATGTGCGGATAGTCCGAAGCTCAACGCCTGTCCGTGAGCAAGCGGTCGGCCCCTAAAGCGACCGCCCCACTGCCTTCCGAGCAACTACCGGACATCCCCTCACGAGATCGCCAGATGACCACCAGATCCGTATCCTTCACCGGTGCGATGGGCCGCAGCGTACCGGGCCGCCTCGAGATGCCCCCTGATGGCGAGCCGCGAGCCTGCGCGATCTTCGCCCATTGCTTCTCCTGCACGAGCAACCACAAAGCTGCTGTCTATGTGAGTCGCGCCCTGGCTGAACGTCAGATCGCCGTCCTGCGGTTCGACTTCAGCGAAGGCCCGTCAACCGAGGATGAAGGTGGGGGCGAGATGGACCGCAGCGTGAGCTCGATCCTCGCCGCCAACGTGGATGATCTGGTGGCGGCGGCCGCATTCCTGGCGAGTGAACTGGAGGCTCCGGCCCTGCTGATCGGTCACTCTCTTGGTGGTGCGGCAGCGATCATGGCCGCACAACGGATCCCGACAGCGCGGGCGGTGGCGACCATTGGAAGTCCGTCCAGGGTTCGTGCCATTCGAGGGATCCTCCCCGACATGACGGCGGACTCAGCGACGGACGACGGTCTCGTGTCTGCTCGATCGGGAGGCGATGAGGCGGAAGGCGAAAGCCTTGAGGAAGTTGTCGGAGAGCTCAAGGCGGCGCTCCTCATCATGCACGCGACAGACGACCGGGTAGTGAGCCTGGAACACGCTGCCCGCCTGTACACCGCAGCGCGTCATCCAAAGAGCTTTGTAGCGCTTCCGGATGCTGGCCACCTGCTGCTTGAACAGCGCGACGCCGAGTACGCGGCTGGAATTCTGGCCGCCTGGGCCGAGCGCTACTTCCCTCCGGTGGAGCACACAACCAAGGACGAAGCGGAGCGGCCCACCAGAGTGACCGTCTCCACGGGCGCGGAGGGATTCCGCACGGAGATCGGTGTGCGCTCTCATACGCTTCTCGCCGACGAGCCTGTGAGTATGGGCGGCACCGATTCAGGTCCCACTCCTTATGACCTTCTGGTTGCCGCGCTCGGTGCGTGCACCACGATGACGCTACAGCTATACGCCCGGCGAAAGGGCTGGCCGCTGGAAGAGGCGGTGGCGAGGCTCAAACATGCAAAGGTGTACGCCACCGACCAGGAGAAATCCTCCGACCGGCCGGTGCAGCTGGACCAGGTTGAGCGCGAGCTGGAGTTGAAAGGTCCGCTGGATGACGCCCAACGCAAACGACTCATGGAGATCGCCGATCGGTGCCCGGTTCATCGGACGCTCGAGGGCAGCGTCACCGTTCGAACCAGCCTCATGCCCTAACGGACCACGGCCCGGCGATCCAATAGGATCGTCGGGCCGTGGTTGCTAAGTCTGGAACGGAGGGTCAACCCTTTCTGGGAGCTCCGCCTTTCTTGGCCTCTTTCTGCGCAAGTCGACCCGGAACCGGGGGCGCTTCCGGTCCAGTCCCGTCGGGATCGAAGTGGTCCTTGGACCTCAGGATGCGCGCGAAGGACCAGCCCATCAGGCCGAGAACGAACGTCCAACTCATGGCCATGAAGATGATGGCACCTGTGCTCATCTGGCCGCCTCCCGGGAGCTTGAGTCAACCGGCGGAGTGCCGGCGGGGGTGTTGGTGACTTCCACGAAGCCTTCTCTATCGCGATAACCGTTCCGCTTCCAGGCGATGCGAATCATCACCAGGAAGAAGACGATGAAGGCGACGATGATGAGGCGGGACATGTGGATGTAGAACTCCGTTCCCGGCTTCGCATTCTGCAGCGTGAGGATCGGCAGCGCCTGCTGCCAGGCCCAGGCGACGAGAATCACGCCGAGGTAGAGCGGAGTGACGTACGTCATAACGAACTTGTACACGGTCGGGATGCGAATGTCAGCGCCCTGATGTAGCGATTTCCAGGCATTCTCGGGCTTGAACACCCACATGAATATTATGACCTCGATGAAGGCGAACACTGCCAACCCGAAAGTCCCAGCCCAGAAGTCCCACTCGTCCAGGAAGCCGTACTGAAGCCAGACGATAGTGAGAAGGCCGAAGCAGAGCGCCACTCCACCAATGATCCAGGCGACCGTTTCGCGACGGAACCCAAATTCCTCTCGGAAGAATGCGACTACTGGCGTCGCCATGGCGACCGAAGAAGTGATGCCGGCGAAGAAGAGAAGGCCGAACCACATCGCGCCGAGCAACTGACCGCCCGGCATCTGCTGGAAAATCAGCGGCATCGTGACGAACGCGATATCGAACGAGCCCGACTGGGCAACCGCCATCGCTCCGCTCACACCGAAGAAGGCGACCGCCGCTGGAATGGCGATCGAGCCACCGAGCACTACCTCGGCGGTCTCGTTCGTGGCCGCAGTCGCAAGCCCGGACAGGACGATGTCGTCACTGGTGGAAAGATACGACGCGTAGCACTGCAGCGTCCCCATGCCCACCGAGAGCGTGAAGAAGATC
>CAJDVF010000058.1_pt1 | contig 16391 bp, 14 predicted proteins | sample 7391391 | NCBI WGS metagenome assembly CAJDVF01 (sample SAMEA7055697, study PRJEB34461) | soil metagenome | biome: terrestrial ecosystem; feature: Peninsula; material: soil | place: Antarctica | collected 2016 | reverse complement strand
CGGGATGACGCCGCAGCAGGCCGCCGAGGCGCCGAACATAAACAGCTATCAAATGCGAGCGTCGTTCGGCGCGCACGAGATTAGGCCGGGCGCGCTACTAGTGGCCAGCTCCACGCCGGATAGTGTGCGTACGCGGCTGCGGGCGATGGGCTACACCCTGGAGTTCCAGCCGCGCACGTCGGGGCCTATCAATGCGATCCTGTTCGACCGTGTGCACGGAACGATGTGGGGCGCGTCGAGCAATGATGGGGAGGACTACGGGATAGGGTGGTGACGGCGCGGCGTCCACTGTCGCCGCCGGTACGAACACACCCGCACCGACGTGCCAGACATCAACTGCGGTATCCCGTGTGATGACTGTTGAGGGGGCGTCCAGCGGCCGCCCACGTCATCAGGGCACGTACTGCGCGTAGAGTTCGTCCAGTGCTCGCTGTGGGCTCTTGCTCAGCCCCTCGTGCACGGGCCCGCACTGGATCACGTCGGAGCGCGGCGCGGTGATCCAGTGGAATCGCTCCGACGGCGGAGCCAATGCGACGGGTCCTGCATCGGTGTCACCAGCGCATATGGCCGCGCAGGCGCGGAGATAGAGGGCCAGAAGCGAGACGTCCACGTCAGGCAGGCGTCGAGCCAGTTCGTCGGCGTCGGTGATTACAGCGAGGCGGAGAAAGCCGGCGGTGCGAGCATGGACCACGACGCCCACCGGGACCGCCGCCCCCAGGTGTGGATGCTCGAGAACCCGCAGTACGGCGAAGTCGTAGGCCACCCAGCCGTTGCTCTCGTCGGGTCGTTCACTTGAAGTCGCGCCATCGGTCACGGTAGTCGGCGCCGTCACCGGCGTGCCTGCAGCCGCTGGGGCGGTGACACGGCCACCCGCACGCGCGCAGCTTCAGCGGTGTCGACGAATGCCGACCGACCCTGCAGACGCGTTAGCATGTATTCGGTGTAGCGTTCCCGCGCCGCCGCGGCATCGGGGAAATCACCCAGACCCACCGGCCCGGTGGCGTCCTCGAACAATTCGTCTGGCACGACATCCACCAACGCTCGCAATACGGGCTCGTTGAGCAGGGTTGCCATCGCCTCGTCGGCAGCGAGGATGCTAGCGGCTCCTCGAATGAGTACGTGTCGCTCGATGAGCGGGAACGGCGTCCGCGTACGAGCTTCGTCGACCGAAGCCCAGTCGTGTTGAGCGTACAGCGCCGCACCATGGTCTATGAGCCAGGGCTGCCGCTCCCAGATCATGAGGTTTGGGTTCCGCGCCGTGCGGTCAGGATTGGTGATCAGAGCGTCGAGCCATACGATGCGGGCAGCGAGGTCGGCATCGATGATATCGCCGGCCGCCAGCGGATCGAAGTTGAATGCGCCGTCCAGGTAGCGCATGCCGATGTTAATACCATGGCTGCGCCGCAGGATCTCCTGAATCTCCGGGTCGGGCTCGCTGCGGCCGAAGCGTTCGGAGAGTTGGATGAGGGAGAGCGCCGGCACTGGCAGGCCCAGTATGTCTGCCATGCCCCCGACAATCAACTCGGCGATCAGCACCTTAGCCCCCTGCCCGGCGCCACGGAACTTGACGACCTGCAGACCCCCGGTGTCAGTCTCCACAACGGCTGGTAGGGAACCGCCCTCGCGCAACGGCTGGACGTAGCGGATGGCGTGATGAAGTGGCAGAACGGACGACGTCATGGCATCAGGAATGGGCCACCGGCGATATGTGCGCACGCACCGCGTGTTAACGAATACAGGCGAGCTTGCCGTCGGATATTCAGTTGAAAGATACCTTGAACGAGGCCGATCCGCCGGTCGTGAACGGGGCAGAAACCATGCGGCATCCGCCATTCCCGTGAAAGCGGTAAGCCATGTCGGCCCCGGGCTTCACGACAGCCCACATCACACCCAGCGCCGCACCCGCCCTTTATACTCGGCGTACTCCGCGCCAAAGGCGCTATTCAGGTATCGCTCCTCGCGCTCGATAACCATCGACAGTAGCGCCATAATCACCAATGGCAGAATCAGCAGTGGCCACGCCGAGTTGATGATCAGGGTGAAACCGATGTAGACGACAGTGAAGCCAGTGTACATCGGGTTGCGGCTGAATCTGTAAGGCCCGGCGGTGACGAGGCGCGACGCTGGACGGTTGGGGATGACCGTGGTGCGAGCAGCGAGGAATGTCACCAGCGCCCAGAACATGAAGAGGAGTCCGGCACCTACGAGAATGAGGCCTATCGGCTCGCGCACCGTGGTGGACGGTGGCAGTACCGGCAGTGCGTGGACGCGGTTGAGCAGCCAGCCAATGAGGAATCCGAACAGGAAGAATAGCGGTGGTGGAAAGTGGACCCCCGCGCTGATCGGCGCCCCCCGTGACGGTGGTGTGGAGGTCATAATGGCCGCGCCTCTACCGTGCGCTCGTTCAGGTGCTGACCGGTATTGCGCGTCGTACCGGGCTCGAACAGCACTACCTCGACCACCTCCCGGGCGACTGGCCGATGCTCGACACCGCGCGGCACGATGATCACCTCACCGGGGCCCAGCTCCACTACTCTGTCGCGGAACTCCATCCGCAGGTTGCCGCGATAGACGAGGAAGAGTTCGTCCTCAGCGTCATGGTGATGCCAGACGAATTCGCCGAGCATTTTGGCGAGCTTCACCTGCTGGCCGTTCAGCTCGCCCACTATGCGCGGCTGCCAGTATTCGTGGATGAGAGCGAACTTATCCTCGAGAGCAAATGGCTGCGGCATCTGCGGGCCGTGAACTGAAGGGTTCATGTCACGATCACTATTAACTATGCGATTCCGGATATACCCATTGGTTCGCCCAGGCCGTCCAGAAGCTCCTCGGTAACTGCCGCCCCTTCGTCCATTCCCTGGGCGCCCAGTAGGAGCACGGTATCCGCCACCCCCACCCCGTCGAGAGTCTGGCCGACCGCCGAGCGCAAGGTTGCCTCGTAGTGAAACTGCACCCCGCGATCACGAAGGGCGCCCAAAGTCGCGTCCAGTTCGTCGTCAGTGACGCGGTTGCGCTCATCGGCGGTATCCGTGCTCGACGTCACCACAAGTCGTGCGCTGGTGGCGTGCGTGAGATCGGCGAGGGCACTGGCACAATGCGCATTGATGGTAGGACCACGGTTACCGCGTACCGCATAGACTATGCGCGGTGAATGAATGCCGAGTGCGCTGATGAGTCGCTGCACCTGATGGATGCTGCGCGGGTTACCCGCCGTATCATCGATGATTACTGGAGCAGAGGCGCGCACGACCTCCGTCCGGCGACGGATGGCCGACGTGGCGGCGAGACCGCGGGCGACGTCATCGACAGGGACGCCGGCGACGACTGCAGCAGTCGCGGCAAGCGCCGCATTGTCAATCTGATGATTACCCAGTAAGGGGACGTGCAGCCGGTGCTCACCGGTCGTTATAGTGGCCCCGTTCACGGTGCGGAATTCACGCCGGAAAACGAGCGTGAAATCCCCGCCACCCACATGCAAGCGGTCGTCGCGCACGTGCACCGTGGCCTTGGCATGCCCGGCACGGCTTACGCCAATCACCGGGCCTGAGGTCCGGCCCTCGGCGGCGCGGGTAACTAGTGGATCGTCAGCGTTGTAAACCAGCGGCGCGCCGGGACGGATGAGATCCAGGAAGCGCAGCTTGGTGCGGACGTAGTGCTCCGGGGTTGGGTGGAATTCCAGATGCTCGTCGGGAGCAAGGTTGGTGAAAACTCCAAGCGCCAGTTCCAGCCCACGCACCCGATCGAGCAGTATGCCATGTGAACTGACCTCGGTGATCGCCATGCCCACCCCTTCGTTGGCCATCCACCGCAATTCGCGTTGCAAGGTTGGCGCGTCAGGGGTGGTGAGGCCAGTGTCGTGGATCACGCCGCGGGCACGCACGCCCAGCGAACCAATAACGCCGGCACGCAATCCACCTCCAGCCAGGCAGGCCTGGGTGAGGAAAGCGGTGGACGTCTTACCGAGCGATCCGGTTATGCCGATCACCGAGACGTCACGTGCCGGATGCTCGAGGAGGACCGCGGCCAGATCGGCCAGAGCGGCCCGCGGTGAATCGGCCACAAGAGTGGGAACGTCGGGGACCAGGCTGGTCGCACAGATGGCCGAGGCGCCGTCGCGAATGGCATCGGCGATATATCTCTCGCCGTCCTCGATGGTGCCCGGCACGGCGACGAAAAGATCGCCCGGTCGCACGACCCTCGAATCCGCACTGATGTCCCGAACGAGAACATCGCCGCCGCGCATGAGAAGACCAGTCGCCCGTCCCAATTCGCTGAGCAATCGCGGTCGCACAGGCGGACGAGCGGGAAGTGTCACAGGCTATCTCCCGATCTCAATTCGTGCACCTTTCCTCCCACACCCAGACGGACGGGATTCTGTGCGCCGCGCTCTCGTGCGGAGACGCTCAACCCGTCCGGGGTGGCACGCACATCCAACGACTGGCCGCGATAGCGCAATGTCGCGCTCACCGACTCCACATTGGGGGGCAGTCGCGGATCGAACCAGAGCACGTCGTCGGAGAGCGAAACGCCCAGATAGCCGCCCTGAACGACGTCGACGGTCGCCGCCATCGCGCCTATGTCGACCGTCTCCCCCGTTGCTCCGTCGGCGCGAATGGCCAGAGTCTGCTCCAGAAGTGACCAGGATCGTTGCTGGTCAACGCTGGCGAGAACGCGAGCACGGATGGCCGCGGAGAGCGCCGAACGGGGTTGTGTCGACGCAGCGTCGCTATCCAGGTAGTGGCGTATCGTGCGCTCCACCAGCTTCTCATCGGCTCCGTATCCCATCCATTCCAGCAGCCCCGCCAACTCCGACTCGCCGAGCAGATAGTGAAGCATGAGCACATCGTCTCCGCTGCCAAGCCCATCCACCGTTACTGGATAGTGAGATTCTGATGGATCACTGATCTCTGTTGAGCCCCCGCCGCCAGTATCCTGCTCGGCACCGGCGAACTGACTGATGATTCCGTCATGTACTGGCACTACGAGTCCTCGCCCAACCTCGCTCCAGTAAGCGCGCTCGTCGTTGGTGATTTCCAGCTGATCACAGAGCTCGTCGCTCCGGTCTGTGGGCAATAACGCCAGCACTCGCTCAGCGCACCGCAGTACCCACGCGGCCATAATGTTGGTGTAAGCGTCGTCGTCCACCCCCCTGTCGTCTTCATCACCATGCCGACGGTTAGCCTCCACTGGCCCCATAACACCGCGCAGGTGGTAGCGTCCATCGGCCTCGTCGAGGGCGGCCCGACTGGCCCAGTAGCGGGCGATCTCGAGCACTACTTCGGCGCCGAAGAAGGAGAGGAATTCGTGGTCAGCTGTGGCCTGATGGTAGCGCCATACGTCCAGCGCTACAGCCGAGTTGAGGTGAGACTGTAGATGGGTGTGATCGGGATGCCATCGGCCGGACTGCGGCTCCTTCCACTCATGGGGCGACTCGTCGCGCCCATTACTCCCGCTGCGCCATGGGAAGCGGGCGCCGCGAGCACCTTCGGCGGCCGCGATGAGTCGAGCCGCGCCAAGGCGCCGGAAGCGATACATGAGCAGGGCGCGGGCAATCTCCGGAACGCGCAAGCTGAGGAGCGGGAAGACGAACAGTTCGTCCCAACTCACATGCCCGCGCGGTTCTTCGCCTTGCCAACCGTGAGTGGGAACGCCAGCGTCCAGTTCTACAGTGTGCGGTGAGACGGTCTGCAGAATGTGAAAGATCCGCAGTCGGATCAGCGTCTGAATGGACGGCGGACCCTCACCGCGAGTGGTAGTCACGCCGGCGATTCGGACGCGGATGTCGCAGCGTTGCCAGATTCTCTTCCAGGCCAGGGCGTGGGTGCGTAGCAGCTCCGAGAAGTGGGGTGCGCGACGGGCCAGCTCGACCGCTTCGGTCAGCGGTTCACTCACCGCGTTGTCGCGCGAGGTGAAAATGGCGACCGTCTTCTCCACCCGTACGGTGCGTCCCGGGCCGCTATTGAAGCGCAGCTCCTCGCCCACATAGCCGGACAGCTCTACCGCCTGTCGGTCAACCTTCAGCTCCCGGCCGTCGCCGAAAACTAGCGTTCGGGCCGCCTGAGCCATACGGAGGTGTGACTGTGCTGTCTCCACAAGCAGGCGGATCACCTCGTCGCCCTCCTGCTCGGCGACTATGGGAACAAGGTGACGGGCGGTAACGCGAGGGTGCCCCTCGCTGGGTGCGTTTGCAACGGTAGCGTCGAGGGCGCTACGAACCACGATCGGGCCTGACCAGTTCTCTGGTGTGATCTCCCACTCAATAGCAGCGAGATGCGCGCGCTCCATGTGGACGAGACGTCGGCTACGCATTGCCGTGACACGTCCGTCGGGATCCCGCACCCTCAGCCGACGAACGAGCACGCCGCGCTGCATGTCGAGCGTGTAGCGCTGCTCGAGCATTGTCCAGGAGACGGTGTCGAGCCACTCACCTTCGCCGGCGCGGAAGGTGAGAGCGAGCCAATTCGGCCAGTTTACCAGCTCCTCTATCTCGATCATCCGACCGGCGGCTTCGCTCGGGAGGCGATCGTAGCCGCCAGCGACGTAGGTGCCAGGACGGTTGGTGTTATCAGCCGGACGTTCGGCGCCGGCGCCGCGGGTAACGACGTAGCCGTTGCCGAGGGCACAGATGGATTCTCGCAACGGAGAACGGACTGCGTCGTGGTCATCGAAGTTGAGAGCCCAGCCGTTCATGCGAACCTCAGCAGGTGGAGTTGGCGACCGCCAGACAGGGCCAACCCCTGATGGCTGGCGGCTGGATGCTGACTCAGCATGGTGGTTACGGTGGACTGATGTGTGGAGCTTCCATCCCTCGATGGTGACACCTTGCGAGCGAGGCGTCAACGGCTCCAGGCGGGAACCCTGTCGGGTTGCCGGGGTGCCACTCTGTCCGCGTGTGAATTTGGGTGTCATACTTCTCTCGGACAGTATCGACCCCCGACGGTCGCGCGGCCGGAGACAGCCTGTATCCCCAATCCAATATCGTCATGCCCAGGTCGTACCGCAGTATCCTTACCGTAGCCGCGGCGATGCTCGCCGCTGGCATGGTCAGCGCTTCGTCTGTGGGCGCGCAGAACGCGTACAAGACCGGATCGAACAGCTACCGGGTGGACCAGTCGATCAATGCCACCCAGACGATGCAGGGCCAGTCGGTAGAGAGCAGTGCGAGCACCCTGCAACTCATCTCGCTTTCCATCTCGCCGGCATCTCCGGGCCTGCAGTTCTCGCTCACCGTAGACTCGGCCAGCACCATGCTAGTCGGCGCACCGCCGCAGCAGCAGGATATGGCCAACGACGCGATGCGCGAGCTCAAGGGCAAGCGGGTCACCGGTACCATGTCACCACAGGGCCGGGTGGCGACGGCGCAGGCGTCCGATAGCGCACCCTCCAGTGAGCAGATGCTTTCCAGCGCGCGCGGCTTTCTTCCCAAGTTGCCGGACGGTGGGCTGAAGGCAGGTGCTTCGTGGAACGACTCCACTACCAGTCGCTTCAACAACAACGGCGTGGAGGGTACCACCACCGTGGTCAGCTCGCACTCCGTTGTCGGGGACACCACGATCAGCGGCCAGCCGGCCTGGAAGATCGCCCAGAAAGGAACGGTGAGAATGGTCGGTTCCGGCGTCTCGCAGGGCGCCGAGATCTCGCTCGACGGAAACGGAACGGTGGAAGGTCACTCCTTCGTCAGCAAGAGCGGCGTCTACCTGGGCGGAGACCAGCAGCTCAAGCAGAACATGACGATCTCCGTTCCGGCGGCAGGGATGAAGATACCGATGGAACAGAATGTCACGACCAAGGTGACGAGGGTCGGCAGCTAACGGTAGAAAGGGGCGGCTTTCTGGCCGCCCCTGACCCTTCACCGCTCCCGACATGAGCCCCGGACTAGGCGGCGCTGGAAGACGAGCACCAGCGCCGAAAGCTGACGGAAGAAACTCGCCAGCGGCCAGACCGTTAGCGGCATGGCAAAGGTGAGGTAGAGAAGCACGAGACCGGGTTACGTGTTCAGCAGGGTGCACCGCCCAGCGCGCCGGGATCCTGAGCGCGAGCCACCAGCCACTGCACTAGGCGTTGTCGTCGTCGCTACGCGTCGTTGGGCGTCTGGCGCAGCTAGTCCTCTTCGTCCGACCCCTGCTCAGCTACCTCTGCTCCGGAAACATTAGGCATCCTCTTGTGCAGCGCCACCTTGGCCATCAGGTGCGCACTCACCGGTGTCGTGATGAAGACAAAGAAGACGATGAGCAACTCGTGAAGGCTCAACTCGCCGCGCATCGTGAAATAGATCGAGGAAGCGATGAGCGTTGCGCCCAGGCCGAGCGTGGTGGCCTTGGACGGAGCGTGCAGACGGCAGTAGAAATCGGGTAGCCGGACAAGGCCGAGCGAACCGATGAAGACGAACAACGAGCCCGCCAGCAGGCAGGCTGCGACGATGAATTCGGCGAACGGTGAGAGCACGGCTGTTTCCATCAGTGTTACCTCACTCGATTATGTCGCCGCGCAACAGATACTTGCTGAGCGCGATCGTACTGACAAAGCCGAACAGCGCAATCAGCAACGCTGCTTCGAAGTAGATGGAAGTACCCCGGCCAATGTCGGACACGAGAAGGATCGCGATGGCTGATGCCGAGAGCGTATCCATGGCCAGGATGCGATCCACCACATGGGGGCCGCGGATCAACCTCCAGCCGTTGAGTACCACTGCGCCGGCGAGGAGGATGAGCGAAATTTTTACGGCAATAATCAGCATCCAAAAATCTCCATCAACGGTCGCTCGTAACGCCTCTTGATGTCGGCAACGATAGCATCCGGATCGGTGGTGCTCAGGGCGTGAACGAGGAGAGTTCGACGGTCGCCGCTGATGTTGGCCGAGACGGTGCCGGGCGTGAGTGTAATGATGCCAGCGAGTGTTGTGAGAGCCAGTGGGCTCGTAAGCTCCAGCGGAACCTGAACGAAGCGCGGATGAATACGGCTCATGGGTCCCAGCACGAGGATGGCCACTCGTATGTTGGCGGACAGAATGTCCCAGAACACCACGGCCAGTAGCGCTGGCATGGGCGCCAGGCGAATCGTGTGTGGGCTATCCTCGAGGAAGCCTTTGGTCAGCAGGGGGATGGCGATGGAGAGTATTGCGCCGGCGATCAAGGTGCCCAGTGCGACACTGTTCTGGAGCAGGCTCCAGACCACAAACATCATCGCGCTGAGAACCGGATGAGGGAGAATGCGCGACCTGAGCCGGGCGGTGTCCTTCCGACGCTGAGGATCTGGCTGAGTGGACATCGGTCGGCTCACCTTGGAGATACTACTGCGTTCACGTAGCCGGCCGGTGCCAGCAGTTGTTCGGCTGTTGCACCGGTGTAGCGGGTTGCCGGCCCGGCCAGCGCGGAGAGGAGAATTACAGCTCCAAGTAGAGCGATCACGGGTACCGTCCGCCAGTAAGAACCAGCTCTACCATCTGTGCCAATAGGCGCAATGGCGATGGTCGTCTGAACCGCCTCGCTACCTCCGCGATGGGCCTTCGTCGTCGTGGTGTTCCAGAAGACAATGGAACCGGCCCGACTGCTGGCGATGAGCGACAACAGGCCGGCGCTGAGCGTCACGCTCCACAGCCAGATACCCCGGGCGTCCATTGGTGTCGCAGCGAGCACCATTGCCTTTCCGAGGAAGCCGGAGAGCGGCGGAAGGCCTACCACCCCCATGGACGCGACGAAGAAAAGACCGCCCAGGACGGCCGGCTGGGCTACGGCGGCAGCAGGACGTAGACGCGCGCCGCTGACACCGCGCTGACGCGAGATCGCGTCGACGAGCAGGAACAGGACGGCGGTGATAAGCGTGCTGTGCACCAGGTAGTAGAGCGCCGCACCAACTCCTCCCTGAGAGAAGAGTCCGATGCCGGCGAGCATGAGTCCGACCGAGGTGACCAGCAGATATGCCTGGAGCCGGCGCAGATCACGCGCAGTGATGGCGCCGAGTACGCCGGCTGCTTGGGTGGCCAGGGCGACGGGGAGAAGCCAGGGCAGGGCAAGGTCGGCGGCAGGTCCGGCCAGCGGACCGAAGATGAGCGTGGACACCCGGAGGATGCTGTAAACTCCCACCTTCGTCATCAGCGCGAACAGCGCAGCCACCGGGCCGGTAGCAGCGGCGTACGACTTCGGCAGCCAGAAGTAAAGCGGCAACACTGCCGCCTTAAGCGCGAAGACGACGAAGAGCAGTAGTCCGGCCGTGCGGAGAAGAGCCGCGTCGGACGGTGTCACCTGAGCCACTCGCAGGCTCAGATCGGCCATGTTGAGCGCCCCGGTTACGGCGTACAGCAGCCCGACAGCGATGAGAAAGAGCGCCGAGCCAACCAGGTTGAGCGTCACGTAATGAAGTCCCGCTCGCAGCCGCGACGCGCCACCGCCGTGCAGCAGCAGACAGTATGACGCAATTAGCAGGACCTCGAAGAAGACGAACAGGTTAAACAGGTCCCCGGTTAGGAAGGCCCCGTTCAGGCCGGCTAACTGGAGTTGGAAGAGGGCATGGAAGTGCGACCCCTTACGGTCGGTACCCAGGCAGGCATAGACCAGACTGCCCAGTGCGACGACGGACGTGAGCAGGACCATCAACGCGCTAAGGCGGTCGAGCACGAGCACGATCGCCGCCGGCGCCGGCCAGTCACCCAGCCGGTAGACGGTGTAGTCGCCGCCGGCTGCGCTCACAAACAGGGCGATGGCCACTGCGACACCCACTGTGGCGACAACGAGACTCACAGTTCGCTGCAGCGCGAGCTTCCGGCGACCGAGCAGGACGAGGACCATGCCCGCCGCGAGCGGAAGGGCGATGGGCGCGACTAGCAGGTGCGCGGACATCGGCATCACTCGCGGCCGTCCACGTGATCGGTACGCAGGGTGATGCGTGCCCTGAGCGCGAGTACCACGAGGAATGCAGTCATGCCGAATCCGATAACGATCGCCGTCAGCACCAGCGCCTGCGGCAGCGGATCGGCGTAGTCGGTAAGGCCGTCCCGCAGGATGGGCGCTGTGGCTGAGCGTACGCGGCCAGTGGCGAGTAGATAGAGATTAACGGCATAGGAAACGAGAGTGAGTCCGAAGATTACCGAGAAGGTGCGCGGGCGCAGGATGAGGTAGACACCGGCCCCCATCAGGACGCCGATCGCCGAGGCCATCAGGACTTCCATGGGTCACTCTCTCGGAGAAATGCTGGCTCGACCGTGCCGCCATGACTCAGTTTGCCCAACCGGGCGAGGATGAGCATGACCGCGCCCACGACAGCGATGTAGACGCCCAGGTCGAAGATCATGGCCGTCGCCAGTTCGATGTCACCGATAACCGGGATGTGCCGGTGAGTGTAAGACATCGACATGAACGGCACGCCGAAGAGCAGTGCGCCGGCGCCGACTGAGACCGCCAGCAGCACGCCAATAGCGATGAAAGTCAGGAAATTCAGACGCAGCCGCTGACGGGTCCAGGCCACCCCACTCGCTATGTACTGGAGTATCAATGCGGCCGAGGTGAGAATGGCGGCAATGAACCCGCCACCCGGCTGGTTGTGGCCGCGGAAGAGCACATGCACGGCTACCAGTAGCGCCAGCGGCAGCAGCGGACGGCTTATGGTGGAGAGGAAGAGCGGATGCCGATCGCGGGCCTTCGCGCTCTCCTGCATCGGGGACGGTCGTGGACGCAGACCGGCAAGCAGGCCGGCCACGCCGATCGCGGCGATCCCGATGACGCTGATCTCTCCCATCGTGTCGAAGCCGCGGAAATCCACCAGGATCACGTTCACGACGTTCGTACCACCGCCCAGCGGAAGACTGGTTTCCAGGAAGTAGTCGGCGAGCGTGCTGATCGCCGGTCTCGTGAGCATCGCCCAACTCAGCCCCGCTGCTCCAACACCGGCGATAGTCGCGATCACCCCATCCCTCAGCCGCCGCCCCTCCGACGACGAGTGCTCCGCCGTCCTCGGCATGTGGTAGAGCGCGAGCATGAGGAGGATGACGGTCACCACCTCAACGAGTAGCTGGGTGAGGGCGAGGTCGGGCGCGGCAAAACGGACAAAGGCGAGGGATACGGCCAGTCCCACCCCGCCCATGAGGACGATCGCCTTGAACCGATCGTGGAGATGTCGAACGAGACCTGCCGTGGCCGCAACCAGTAGCAGCCAGACGGCGATGCTGGGCGCATCTAACGGAGTGAGCGGCATGCGTTCCGGAGCCGGTGAACCTCCGGAGACAAGCAATGCCTGCATTGCCGGCCATCCGCCGGCCACCAACGCGCTCAGCACCACCAGCAGTACGTATCGCTGTAGCGAGCCTGTCTCCAGCAGCGCCGTGACCCGATCGGCACCGCGAAGCATCGCCCGCTGCAGCGCATGGAAGACGCTCGATGCAGTGATGATCGGGATCACTGGGTCGCGCGCTCCCTCCAGCTTCGGCATGAGCAGCCGGTAGGCAATGAATCCGCCAACGAAAGCGATGACAGTCATCGCCAGCGGCAGGGTGAAGCCGTGCCAGATGTCGAGGCTGTAGTACGGGAGCGGCCCGCCAACCACGTTCCGGGCGCTGATCGAGAGTATTGGTTCGACGAAGATCCGTGGCAGGATACCAACCAGGACGCACAGGATCGCCAGCACTTCCACCGGTAACCGCATGAAACGCGGCGGCTCGTGAGGGACGCGCGGCATTCCCGTGCCTGGCCCGGAAAAGAACACCTGATGGATGAAGCGAATCGAATAACTCACGCTGAACGCAGCACCCAGAGTCGCCAGTGCCGGAACCAGCCAGGCGAATGGGTGGCCATGCAAGACATCGAGCGCCTCGCTGAAGAACATCTCCTTGCTCAGGAAGCCGTTGAACAGCGGCACTCCGGCCATCGCTGCCGCCGCGATCACCGCCAGCGCGGTGGTATAAGGCATGAAGCGCCAGAGACCGTTCAACACCCGCAGGTCGCGCGTTCCCGTCTCATGGTCCACGATACCCGCGGCCATGAACAGCGACGCCTTGAACGTCGCGTGGTTGATGATGTGGAAGACCGCTGCCACGGCAGCCACGGGTGAGCTGAGGCCGAGGAGCATCGTGATCAGCCCGAGATGGCTGATCGTCGAATAGGCCAATACCTCCTTCATGTCATTCTTGAACTGCGCCGTATAAGCCGCGAAGACAAAGGTCAGGAGACCCGTCCCGCTCACCAACCAGAGGTACTCCGTACTGCCCGCGAGCACCGGATGCAGCCGTGCGAGCAGGAAGACGCCCGCCTTCACCATCGTCGCTGAGTGCAGGTAGGCGCTCACCGGCGTGGGGGCGGCCATCGCCGACGGGAGCCAGAAGTGGAACGGGAACTGGGCCGATTTGGTGAACGCAGCTACGAGGATGAGCAGGAGCGCGGGCAGGTAGAACTCGTGCTGGCGCACCGTCTCACCGGAGGCAAGCACGGTGGCGAGGTCGTAGGATCCGGCAGCCTTGCCCAGCAGTATGACGCCGCCGAGGAGCGCGAAACCACCCAGTCCGGTAACGGTCAGCGCGGTCTTGGCCCCTACCCGGGCATCGGTGCGATGAGTCCAGTAACCGATGCAGAGGAACGAGGCGAGACTCGTCAGCTCCCAGCAGACGGCGATGAGAAGAAGGTTACCGGCCAGGACGAGCGCTGCCATCGCCCCCATGAAGAGGAGGAGAAAAGCGTATAGCCGCCCCATGGAGTCGTTCGCGTGCAGGTAGTAGCGCGCGTAGACGATGACGAGAAAGCCGATCCCGAAGACAAGGAAGGCGAAGAGGACGGCGAGGCCGTCCAGCCGGATTACGAGATCCAATCCAAGGGACGGCAGCCAGGAATGCTCCCAGCTGGGCACCTGGCCCGCGCGCACCGCCGGCAGCAGGCCAACCAGGAGTGCAATGGCCGCCAGGGGTGGGACGGCTGCGGCGATCGCGCTCCAGTGCCTGCTACCCCAACGATCCACCATCGGCGCGATGAGGGCGCCTATGAACGGAAGGAGCAGGATTATGGGGAGTGCGGTTGACGCGAGGGGCATGACGTTAAAGCACGGGCAACGGCTAGCCGGCGAACCCCTGAGGGGTAGCAGGACGGACGGGCGGACTGGACCCCGGCCAGCGCCCGGCTGGCACGCTGGCACAGGCCAGTTTGGCCGGTTGGTCGGGCCGTTGTACAGGCCTCGCACCGGAAGCCACGAAATATGTCATCTTGACACGGACTGCGGGTTTATTGAGCGTACAGTATGCGAAAGTGAGCCAAGGCTCACATTTCGGGTCGTCGGCGAGAGTTGCCGTCGCTCTTCCATCAGCCGGAGCCGTGCATGGATCGAACGTCGTTGGATCAACCGACTCGGAGACTATTCGTTGCTGTCGCTCTCGCAACTGCTGCCCTGGCCGCGCCTTCGCTGGCTTTCGGACAGGGTTTCGGCCTCAATGAAGTAGGTAGTTGTAGTGTGGGTCGCGCTGGGGCCGGGGTGGCGGCGCCGTGCGAGGATGCCTCGCGCATCTACTGGAATCCGGCTGCCGCTGTCCGCCTGCCGGGGGTGAATCTGCTTGTTGGAGGGGCCGCGGTGGCTGTTGACGGTCGCTTCACAACCGATCTCAGCGGGCGGATTCACGACGGCGATGTTCCGGTAGAAATCCCGCCGCATCTCTTCGCTACCTACCAGGTGCAGTCGCGCTTCAACGTCGGCCTGGGTGTCTACGTCCCCTACGGGCTGACTTCTCAGTGGGCCAATGACTTCCCCGGCCGCTTCTCGGCCAAGAGGGCCTCGCTGGCTTCGATCTACATCCAGCCCAACTTTGCTTTTGACGTGGTTCCCGGAAAGTTCGCCGTTGGTGGCGGCCCGGTCATCGGCATCTCCGATGTCGAACTCGTGCAGTCAGTCGATCTGGCGCACCAGATGACGCCAGCTGGCGTCACCTTCGGGCAGTTGGGCATTCCGGAACGGACCGAGTTCGCCAGCGCCGGCCTACGTGGCCAGTCAGTTGTCTGGGGTTATAACGTCGGCGTCCACTGGCAGGTGGTGCCGACCGTATCCCTGGGCGCCCGCTACCTGTCTGAGATGAACTTCAAGTACAACGGTGCGACGGCCAACTTCACCCAGGTCCCTACTGGTCTGACGCTGGCTGCCAATAACCCGTTGGGCCTCCCTGCGGGCACTCCGGTTGACGCCTTGGTCGCCGGCCAATTTGCCCCCGGCGGCGCGCTCACCACTCGCGGCGTCAGGACGGGCATCGCCCATCCGGCGCAGGCACAGGTGGGACTAGGGGTCACGGCGATCCCGCGGACGACGCTCAACGTGGACTATGCCTGGGTCGGATGGTCGTCGTTCAAGGAATTGCCGGTGACGTTCCTGGGCTCCAATCCACCGCCCGCCAAGGTGCTCCTCGAGGACTATGAGAACTCGTGGGCCGTCCGCGGATCGTTGGACTATGCATTCGGCAACGGCTGGACGGGCCGCGTGGGATCCAGCTACATCAAGACTCCGGCGCCCGACGTGTCAGTCACGCCGCTGCTTCCGGACATGGATCGCTACAACTTCGCCGGCGGTCTGAGCGTGCCGCTCACCAAGCATTTCGCGGTCGACGCCTCCTACCTGCGGGTGGAGAGCAAGGGACGCCGCGGTCGTATCGTCGAGCGCACTGATCGCAACCAGACCGCAGAGGAGCTGAACGGCGGCTTCTACAACCTGACGGCTAACGTGTTGTCGCTGAGCCTCAAGGCGACCTTCTAGGGAGATTGACGCATGTACCGCATACGCAGTATCTGTGGCATCGCCGTCGCCGGCAGCGCCATCGCCCTCCTCGCCGCCTGCGAGGGGCCGCTGGAGATCAGGCAGCCGCCCACCAGCTCCGTCGATGGTCTGTTCAACCGCTACGTCGCCCTAGGTAACAGCCTCACCGCCGGATATCAGTCCGGCGGCATCAATGACAGCACCCAGAAGGAGGGCTATGCCTATCTTCTGGGCCGACAGATGATGGGTGAGGACTACCGATACCCGCAACTGGCGGGCCGCGGTTGCGCGCCGCCAGTGGCCAACTTCCAGACTCAGGAGCGAGTCGGCGGTCCGACCGTCACCGACAAGACGTGCGACCTGCGCACGGCGAGCTCGGTGACCGCGGCTTTGAACAACGTGGCCGTGCCCGGGGCGACGTCGCTCGACCCGTTCTCCACCTCCACCGACGCTTCCAACGCCCTTACCACGTTCATCCTGGGCGGACGTACACAGGTTCAGGCGGCGTTGGCCGCTGATCCCACATTCGTCTCGATCTGGATCGGCAACAACGACGTCCTCGAGGCGGCCGTGAGCGGTGTCCTCACGGCCATGCCCGGTGTCTCGCGCGGCGTGACACCGGTCGCCACTTTCTCGGCGAATCTGGATCAGACCACGGGCCCGCTGGCGGCCGGGCCGAGCATGCG
>CAJDVF010000096.1_pt1 | contig 16551 bp, 13 predicted proteins | sample 7391391 | NCBI WGS metagenome assembly CAJDVF01 (sample SAMEA7055697, study PRJEB34461) | soil metagenome | biome: terrestrial ecosystem; feature: Peninsula; material: soil | place: Antarctica | collected 2016 | reverse complement strand
GCCTCCGTCATCCTGGCAATCAGCGCGTCCATCTTGGCCGGCCACATTGTCCAGCTATCGGTCTTACCGGCGGCAATCGCGTCGTGGCCCATCTTCCAGATGTTGTACTGGAACTTCTCCCGGTAACGCGACACCAGGTCAAGCACCGCGCGGTTGGCGGTCACGGAGTAGTCCACCGACTGCCGGAAATGCCATTCCTGCGGCTTGATCGGGAAGGGGAGGTCGGCCGAGCGGATCTGCTTCTCGGGGATAAACGGGATAGTCTGCGGGGTTGGGCCGCCGATCGTCTCCGTGAGCAGTCCGATGATGTTGTGGAAGTACGCCTCAGTGCGCAGGCCGCCATTCCACCAGGTGGAGTAAGGCGCGCCAGAGCGAATGGTCACCCCCGGCTTGTCCTCGGCTATGAAGCGGTTCATCATCGCCGAGCCCACGACGTCCAGTCCGCTGGTGATGAGCGGGTGGAAGTTGTAGTTGGCAGGGTCGCGGAATGGCGGCGCGAACATCACCGTACCGGCGGGGCCGGTTTGGTGGTGGTTGTACATCACCTGCGGATACCACGTCCGGTATAGAATCCGGTTCATGTTCTCCGACTCTGGCTGCGACGCCATATAGAAGTCACGGTTGTTGTCGTGACCGACGTACTTCTGATAGAGACGGGGAATGCCGCTGGTGCTTCGCTTCTTGGTGTCGCTCTCCTGCATGTACCAGTCGGAAACGAGCTGCATCCCGTCTGGGTTGGCATGCACCGCGAGGATGATCAGGTCGTCCAGAAAACGCATTGTCTCGGCGTCGGTGTCACTCACCAACTGGTAGACAGTCTCGGTCAGCTGCTGTGCACCGAGTACCTCGGAGCTTCTCGGCAATCTCGCGGTAGCGAGCGATTTTGCTCCTGTTGGCCGGCGAGGTGATGATGGCCATCAACTGCGGCCGCCCCTCGGCGGTTAGCCCGATGGTGTCGAGCGTCATCCGGTCGGATTCCTTCGCGAGCTTCTCCCAGTACTTGGCGAACTGGGTGTAGTTGGGAAGGACGTAATCGGCGCCGATGACGTGGCCGAACTCCTGCTGGGGGCTCGTGACACGTGGTTGTTGCGCGGTAACGGTTGCCGGAGCAAGCGCGGAGAGCACGCATGCGCTGACGGCGACTGTTAACGGGCGTGCCAGACGGGAAATCATGATTGGACGACCCCCTTGGATCGTGAGGATAAAGCGTTGAAGACAGGTCGGGCTGGTCGCGGCCATTCCCAGGAAGCTGGAACGAGGGCGGCCCATACACTTACGCACCGAACGGGGTCGGGCGTTGGCGATAGTTCTAGTTGGGGCCAGCTGGCCGTTGGCGCAAGATCCCTGGGCATTCACGCCTGAGGTTGGAGAGTGGCCGAGCGTGGTCCGCACTGGAAGACCGCCTCGGCGCCGCGTACAATCCTCAGCGTGACGACCCTCGCCGCCTCCGACCCCGCTGCTTCCCCCGCGCCGCCCAACCCGGCACCCCCGGGTTTAATGCGCGGGAGCACGGGCGTCCTGGTGGTTCTAACGACGGCCCATCTGGTCAACGACAGCTACACCGCGCTGCTGACGCCAATACTCCCGGTGCTGCGCACCACCTTCGGAGTCAGCATCGGGCAGACAGCCATCCTGGTGGCCGTCTCGGCTTTCGTCGGGTCGGTACTCCAGCCGGCGTTCGGGGTGCTCGCCGACCGCTCCGATCGGCGGCTGCTGACTGCATTTGGGCCGGCCCTGTGCGGAGTGGGGATGTCGATGCTCGGGCTCGCACCCACCTTTGCCGTGGCTTTGCTGCTGGTAACAGTCGGCGGGGTGGGAAGCGGGATCTTTCACCCGGCCGCCATCGCCTACGTCCACCGCGGCGCCAGTGCCCGCCGACGCGGACTCTTCGCCTCCCTCTTTTCGGCCGGCGGCACAGCCGGACAGGCCATCGGGCCCCTGGCCGTCACCGTACTCGGGATGGGACGGCTGCACTGGACTCTTCCACTTGGCTTCCTGAGTGGACTGGCGAGCTGGTTTATAACGCCGAGCACTCGCGAGCCCGCCCACCTGAGACCGAAATGGAGTAGCTACGGCGCCGTCTTCCGCGGTCCGATCCGCCTGCTCTGGGGAGCGAGCGTGCTCCGGTCGCTGTGTACCGTCTCATACATGAGCCTGCTCGGCTTCACCCTCACTGCGCACGGTTTCGCCGCACACATCGGACCGTCGCTCGCTGTCTACAGCATCTTCGCGGCGGGTGGCGGAATAGTGGGTGGCTTCGCCTCCGACCGCATGGGGAGGATAGCGGTGCTCCGATCGAGCATCGTGCTCTCCATACCACTGTTCGTGGCGCTCGTCTACTCGACCCCGGCTGGGTGGTGGTATTACCCGCTCACGGCGGTCGTGGGCGCGGTGGTCAACGCCAATACTCCAGTGGCGATAGTCACGGCCCAGGAATACGCCCCCGGCCATGTGGCCACCGCCAGTGCGCTCATGATGGGGTTCGCCTGGGGTACGTCCGGCGTCCTGTTCATGGCCATCGGCGCATTGGCCGATGTCACCTCTCCGCGCATCGCGATGGTGATGGCGATCTTCCTGCTTCTGCCGGCGCTCTGGCTCACGGTCAGGCTACCGGAGCCGACGGAGATGTAACGCCGCCTAATCCGCCGCAACGCCCCCGCCATCAACCCACGTCACCAGTGCATCCACCGCTACCGGGCACAGTTTCGTACCGCGATCACCGAGTACGATACCCACGGCGACATCGGAAGCCAGCCCGGCGCGGTAGGGACGATCGGCCGTCAGCGCCTCATAGATGTCGGCAACTGCCAGCGTACGCGCCATCGGGCTCAGGTCGCCGTCCTTGAGTCCCCACGGATAGCCGCTGCCATCCAGCTTCTCATGGTGCGCCGACGCATCCAGAGCGAAGTCACCAAATGCGCGCACACGCGACAAAATTTCCCAGCTGTACAGAGGGTGTAGTTCCACCTGCGCGCGTTCGGCTTCGTCGAGGCGGCCAGGTTTATCCAGAACGAGATTGGATACGCCCAGCTTTCCGATGTCGTGCAGCAGTCCGGCGCGGTAGATCCGGGCCAACTCCTCGCCATTCGCACCCTGCATCGCCAGCAACGAACGGGCGTAGCTCGCGACGTTCCGCGAGTGGCGCGACGTGTACGGCGACTTGGCGTCAATGATGTCGGCAAAGGCCAGGGCGACTCCGTCCAACTCGGCAGCGCCAGCTTCCCGGTCGATGACAGAAATGGTGGGCGAGTGGATGGCTGCCACCTTCTCGTTGGCGTCGATGCCGGCGAGCGCCTCCCACCAGTCGCGATCGCGACAGAGAGTCTCCAGGTGAGCCACCAATCGTGGATCGAACCAGCGCTTGCTCCGCTTTCTGGCGACCGCCAGCGCCGCATCCACTCCATGCTCGGCGTGCACCACCTCCACCACCTGGGCCAGATTGGCCAGTCGCGACAGCAGAGGGATTTTCTCGGCTCGCAGACCGTCCGGGTAGCCCAGCCCACACCAATGCTCGTCGAGCGAACGGATGGTGAGCGCCACCGTCTCGCCAAAGCCCAGCCCGCGGGCGATTGCAGCGCCGCGCTCGCAGCGTACCTGGATCAGCTCGCGAGAGACGTCGGGGCTGCGTGCGAGGTCGGTGAACAGTCGCAGCCGCTCGCTCCACTTTCGCCCACGCCCGACGGTTGTCACGGTGGCGAACGCCAGTGACAATTGACGTTGCCAGTCGGTGGCCTTCATGCGCGGCTTAACCCACTGGTCGTCGGCGCCGAACAACGCCGCCATGCGCGCGGCGTTACTGGAGCAGCCAGCGTCCTTCAGCAGCATCGCGTAGTGCAGATCACCCAGCGCCTGTGCGTCCAGCCCGGCCATCTCGCCCAGTCTGACGGCGATCGCGCAGCTCCGCGCGCTGTGTCCGGCCACGGCGCCGCTGGTGAGGTCCAGGGCCCGGGAGAGTGCAGCGAGCACTTCAGACAGCGACACCCGACCGTGAGTCGCGGCAGAGGTGTCCAGACTGAGATATGGCGACGCCGGAGCGTTGCGTGAGTTGAGACGGGGCGCGGCCATGACTGCTGAAAGAGGAGTTGAGACCGATATGACGCCCCAGCAGAACATGCGTTTCGCGTCGTCCGCGGCTCTCGCGGCTGGCAGCATTGGCCGTGCTTCCAGATACGTCCTCTCTGGCCGCGCCTCTCGCGGCCGCCCGCGTCGGCCATATCTTCTACCCATGCCAACGATTGACCTGAACGCTGACCTCGGCGAGGGATTTGGGCGCTGGCAGGTAGCCGACGAGGAGGCCGTGCTGCCGCTGGTGAGCTCGGCGAGCATCGCCTGCGGCTTCCACGCCGGTGACCCAATGACCATGCGCGCCAGCGTGCGTCACGCGGCCGCACTGGGCGTCTGCGTGGGCGCCCATCCGGGATATCCCGACCTGCTCGGCTTCGGCCGACGAGAGCTGGGCGCATCGGCCGCCGAGGTCACGGCGTACGTGCTGTACCAGGTGGGAGCGCTGGCGGCGATCTGTCGCGCCGAGGGTGTCGGACTCCACTACGTGAAGCCACACGGTGCGCTCTACAACCGCGCTTCGGTGGACCTGGAGATCGCCGACGCCGTGGCGAACGGGGTGCGACTGGCGGATTCGAGTCTGGTGCTGCTCGGGCTGGCGGGGAGCGCGCTTATTACCGCTGGCAACAACGCCGAGCTGCGCACCGCCAGCGAGGCCTTCGCCGACCGCTCCTACCTGTCCAACGGCTCGCTGGCACCGCGCGACAGGCCGGGCGCTGTGCTCGCCGACGAGGAGCAGGTTGTCTCCCAGGCGCTCTCCATCATCGTCAACGAGCGGGTGCGCACGATAGACGGCGGCGAGTTGCAGGTGCGCGCCGACTCTCTCTGCGTGCACGGCGACAACCCACGAGCGCCAGCACTGCTGATGGCGCTCCGCGCACGCCTGGCTGAAAGCGGTATAACAGTCGCGCCGTTCGCCCCTTCAGCACCATGACCGGTCCCGACGCGGCAGCGCCTCGCCATTCACCGACGGCCTTGATACCCGACGTGTCGCCCACCGCGCGTGCTGCCGCCCTTGCCTCTCTCCGACTTGTCCCACTCGGCGATGCCGCTGTCACGATCATACTCGGACACGAGATAGACCGGGCGACGAACTCGCTGGTACATGCAGTGGCTACCGTCGTAAGTGCAGCCGCTCTGCCCTGGGTGGTAGACATCGTGCCGGCCTACGCATCGTTGGCGGTACACTACGATCTGCTCTACACCAACCACGCTACCGTCATAACTGCGCTCGAAACGCTCACGCGCGCGACCCTGGGAAGCGGCGAGTTGCACCGGCATGAAGCGCGGGAGCACGTGATCCAGGTCCGCTACGACGGTGTTGATCTGGAGGCCGTCGCTCAAGCCACCGGCCTCGAACCAGACCAGGTGGTAGCGCTGCACTGCGAGCCCCTGTACACCGTCTACATGCTCGGCTTCGTCCCCGGCTTCGCCTACCTGGGCGACCTGCACTCGGCCCTTGTGCTGGAGCGGCGCGCCGAGCCTCGGGCCAGCGTAGCGCCCGGATCGGTCGCCATTGCCGGCCGCCAGAGCGCCATCTATCCGCTGCGGACGCCCGGCGGCTGGCATATTCTAGGCAACACCGACTTCCGACCGTTCGACGCCGGTGCGACTCCGCCGTGCCGGCTGGCGGCGGGTGACGTCGTGCGGTTCGTGGCGGCCGTTTCGTGAGCGTTCGATTGGCCGCGCGATGAATGGACGCGGCGCCCCGACCTGTCGCGGCAAACAGCACGTTCCGGGCTACTCGCGCGTAACCTTGCGCGTCGTATCGCACTCACCCCACTTCCGCCAATCGGGCCGACCATGAGACGATGCTCGAGGACCGACCCTTAGTGTTGACCGTCCTGGCGCCCCCATCGCTACTGACCGTCCAGGACCTCGGACGCCCCGGGCACCGCGCCTTCGGCCTGCCGGTCGGCGGCGCCATGGACCCGTGGGCACTGCGTGCCGCGAACGCCCTCGTCGGCAACTCGGAGGGCGCGGCAGCACTGGAATGGGCCGTGGGAGGGGGATTGTTAAGACTCGAGGGCCACTCGTCGCTCATCGCCCTCACCGGCGCCGACGCTGAGGCGACCGTGGACGGCGCTCCTCTGCCGCTCAACAGATCGATCCGCGTACCGGAAGGCGCGCGTATCCGCATCCAGGGACTGCGTAGGGGCCAGTTTCTCTACCTCGCCATAGCTGGCGGCGTGGACGTCCCCGTCGTTCTCGGCGGCCGCGGCAGCTACTTGCCGGCGGGGCTAGGCGGAGTAGCTGGGCGCTCCCTGCGCGGAGGTGATCTGGTGCCGCTTGCCGCCGAACCTCCCGACCTCCCCATGGCAGGCACCACCCTGCCCGAAGACCTTCGTGACCCGCTCCCACCGCCGGCCGGCTTCGTGCGCCTCACCGCCGGCCCCCACGCCGAGTTGCTCGACGTCGAAGGTTGGGAACGACTACTCGGCACGGCCTTTACCGTCGCCGTGACCGCCGACCGGACCGGTTACCGCCTGTCTGGTCCTCCCGTTGTTACCGGCCGGCTGGCCGATCTACCGTCGGAGCCCACCTGTCCCGGCGCGCTACAGCTACCGCCTGGTGGCCAGCCGATCGTCCTCATGGCCGACGGGCCGACCGTCGGCGGCTATCCCACCCCAGCAGTGGTGTGCGCGGCCGACCTGGGCAGACTGGCGCAGTGCGCGCCGGGCACTGCCGTGCGGTTCGCCCTGACCGATGTGACCGAGGCACAGCGACTCTACCGTCGGCGGCGGGTGGCTATAGACACGCTCGACAGGATTGTCCGGGGCGCGGCACTACCTACGCAGTAATTGTGGTGGACGCGTCCGCAATGCGCCGCCCGTCGGGATGGCTCCGCGGCTAACGGCCACCCCGTTTCTCTTCACTCCGCTTACATCCGCGGTCGGCTGCCCCTCGGTTCTATGGCCGGGCGCCCATCCGCGTTGGCCAGGGTCCAGCTTGTCGCGTGCAACAACTTCACGACGCGCGTCATCTTCTCGTAGTTGATCTTATCCGCGTCGTCCCCGGCCCTGTGGTAATCGGGATGGAGCCCGGTGAAGAACCAGACCGCCGGCACTCCGTTGTTCAGGAACGGCCACTGATCGCTTCGCCGGAGCAAGCCCGACTCGTTGTTGTCATAACGAAGGCGAATCGTGAGGTCGAATGGCTTGTTGTCGGCCTGGATGATGGCCGCCAGTTCGGGCGTCCTACTGGATCCAATGATGTTGAGCGCGTTGTTGTTGGATTCGGCGGTCTGCGGCTCCAGGCCGCGGAAGCGCCCGCCACCACCGTCCGCCGGCACTTCTTCGTTGCGGCCGATCATGTCCATGTTGAGAACGGCCACCGTCTGCTGCAATGGGAAGCGCGGATGCAGCGTATAGAACCACGACCCCAACTCGGGACGCTCCTCGGCGTCCCACGAGACGAAGAGGACGGATCGGCGAGGACGCTTGCCCTCTTTCGCCGCGCTCGCATAGGCTTCAGCGATGGCCATGACGCCGACCGTTCCAGAGCCGTTGTCATCGGCGCCGTTAAACACGTCGACGCTGTCGGCGCCCTCGTGGTCGTGATGGCCGCTGACGATCACTACTTCCTTGCCCAGTGTGGAATCGGAGCCTTCGATCATCGCCATGATATTGCGACCCACCATGACGTGGCGGTCAACAGCGGTAGTGAGGCTTGCCTGGGCGCCCTTGAGGTCTACGACGCCGAGTCCGTGCTGCGAATCCTCCGCGGCGGCTGTCAACTCGGTGAGCGTGCGCCCGCTTCCCTTAACGAGCGCGTCGGCCAACTCAGTGGAGATCTCGGCGGCGGGGATGGTGATGACATTCACCCAGTCGGCGAGCAACAATCTCTCAATACGGCGGGGCTCCGCGGGCCAGGCCGCGGTATTCATGCGTGCCCACGCATCGGAGCTCGAATCCGAGCTGGGGCGAATGAAAAGGATGGCCGCTGCACCCTTCTCGGAGGCCGTCATTGCTTTCCGCCAGGAACGTCCGGCCTCTGACGTAACGAGTCCGTCGAACGGGCTTGCCGGGTCGGCGGTACCGGGCTCGCCGTCGAGCACGAGCACCACCTTACCGCGCACATCCTGACCCTGGAAGTCATCCCAGCCGATATCAGGCGCGACTATGCCGTATCCGGCGTAAACCACCGGTCCCGATGCCGAGGTGGATGCGGCGAAGCTGGCGGGCGTCCAACCGTTCCCAGGCTCGCGGGCAGCGCCGGCGCCGGCGATGGTCAGACTATTTCCCGACCCTAGGCTGAACCAGTTCATGTCGAACTTCTGGAAGTAGCCATCGTCGCCGGCGGGCACGAGCCCAAGCGATTTAAAGCGGGCGGCGATCCAGTCACCCGCTTCCGCATTTTCGGGGGTGCCGACAAGGCGACCACGCATGGAGTCGGCAGAGATCGCGTGCAGATCGGCGGAGAGCGCGTCCTCGGTGATGGAAGCGCTGCCGGGCGCACCGGAGTCGGCACAGGCCAGGAGCGCAAGTGCGAGCGCGGGTAACGTCGGTAACAGGGGGAAGCGGCGCATGGCGGCGGGTTCTCCATGAGGGCAAACGGCTGGGGACGCCAATATGCACCGCGCGGGGGAAACGCGCGAATTGTGTGTCCTCAGGCTTGGGGATGCCGTCCCGCATTGACCCCATGACCGTGACAGTCGGCACGACGCGCCGTGGCGAACATGTCGCAGCGCTCGCCGGTGTCGGCGCCGGGACTATCCGCCGTTGGCTTTTCACGATCCCTCTGGCGAGAGATGGCAGTGCTGTTCTTAGGCTCTAAGTCGGCGCCAGGCTCACTATTCCCGGTGGCTCTCGCTGTCCCCTTATCGGCCCTGGTGATTTAAGCGACGCGGCGAATCCCAGCGTCGAGCCACTACAAGCGCCGCCTGATGGAGCTGATGTTCGATGGCGAACCGCGTGCCGAGGCTGTGGCCACAGCGGGGGCCGTAGCCAACCGCAAGGGCTTCGATGCATTCGTCAAATTGATGGAGTATCCAGCCGACGCAAAGGCGCTGGACGGGCTGGCGCCGCACTATCGCAGCGACGCGCTGGGCGAGCTTGTTGTAACCCGACAGGACGGCAAGGCCTGGTTCGACGTCGGCGCGTTCCGTTCCGAAGTGGCCACCATGCCTCAGCCTGACGGCAGCCTTGCCTTCGTCACAATCGACCCGGTTGCCCTCGGCTTCGTTTTCGTGCGCGACGACAAGGACGGCGCGCGCAAGCTCATCGTGCGCGATGGCCAGCACGAGTACGTCTTCAACGAGGTGAAGTAGGGCAAATCGATCTCCCGTGCCTCTATCTGCTCAGGCCCAGCGCAGAGGCGTTCATTTTCACGTCTGGCGGAGCGCCGACTCCGGTCCGCCCGGCGGACGCGCCGCCAGAGTGCCCGTCGTTCTGCGCCGTCGGAGCGGGAGTGCCGCCTGCGGCGACACCATCAACTCGCCGAGGGCCCCATTTTTGCCCCTGTATCGTTGTCTGTTCACTCCAACACAACGAGGCAATTCATGAGCATTTTCGGGAAACTCTGGGACAGGATCAAGGACGCCGGCAGGGGAGCCGTAAGTATGGACCCGTCGCCGAAGCACGCGGCGCCGACCGCCGCGCCTACCGCAGGCGGCACGGTTTCGCCCAGCACCGGATCGGCACCGGTGGATGTCGAGGCGATCATGACCAACCTTGAGACGGCAAGCGGACACAAGAGCAATTGGCGCTACTCAATTGTGGACCTGATGTCGCTGCTCGGCATGGACAACAGCCTCTCCGACCGCAAGGAGCTCGCCCAGGAGCTTGGCTTCACGGGCGACATGAACGACAGCGCGACAATGAACATCTGGCTGCACAAGCAGGTGATGAAAAAGATGGCCGAGAACGGCGGGAAGGTCCCGGCGAACCTGCTCGACTGAGCGCCTTCATGAGCGACCGCCGAGCGGGACGGTGAGGTTAGCAGCGGCGCGTCCGTAAGCGGACGCGCCGCAATTGGTTGTGCGGTGTGATGTCATGGCGCGCCTTGAGCCCGTCATGGCCACATCTCCGCGCCAAGGCTTGCATAGCCATGGTAAAGCGCGACGACTGGGGCTCGCCCCGCTCGCCCTGTCGACGCATAATTTCCAAACAACGATTCAATTTCTTGTCTGGAGCCTAGATGCGCCGACTGCTGCTTCTCACCCTGTCGCTGCTCCTCGCAGCCCCCGTCTCTGCCCACGCCCAGTCTGACCCGGCCCGGCTGACGCTGGACCGCATCTTCGTCTCGCGTGACTTCGCCGGCCAGGGTGGCGGCGTTGGACGCTGGCAGGACTCGGCGCACACGACGACGTTCAGACTAAACGCCGCGGGAGGGGTCGAACTCGTTCGTGTCGCGGTCGCGACCGGCGACGCCGAGACGCTCGTCACGCCCGCGCAGATGACGCCGGCTGGCGCCAACCAACAGCTCCGGGTCGAGGACTACGCGTTCAGCGCCGACGAGACGGCGCTACTTCTCTACGCCAACTCCAAGCGCGTCTGGCGCCAGAACACGCGCGGCGACTACTGGATTCTGGAGCGTGCCTCGGGCCGCCTTCGACAGCTGGGTGGGCCTAACGCGGCGCCGTCCAGTCTCATGTTCGCGACGTTCTCGCCGGACGGCAGACGCATCGCTTACGTTCGCGACCACAATCTCTACGTTGAGGACGCGCAGACTGGTGCCATCACGGCGCTCACAACGGACGGTTCGTCGACGATCATCAACGGCACCTTCGACTGGGTGTACGAGGAAGAGTTCGGCCTCCAGAACGGATTCCGCTGGAGCCCCGACGGTGCACAGATCGCCTACTGGCGACTCGACGCGTCAGGCGTCCGCGACTTCCTGATGATCAATGACACGGACTCGCTCTACAGCTTCACGATCCCGGTCCAGTACCCGAAGGCCGGCGAGACCAACAGTGCGGCGAAGATCGGCGTCGTATCGTCTGCCGGTGGCCCAACGCGCTGGTTCCATCTCTCCGATGACGACCGCAATCACTACCCGGCTCGCATGGAGTGGGCGAACTCGTCCACCGAACTCGTCATCCAGCACCTGGACCGGCCGCAGCAGCGCAACGAACTCCTGCTGGCCGACACCCGCACGATGACGACGCGGCCGATCCTCGTCGAGACTGACACGGCCTGGACCGACGCCATCGACGACGTCGTCTGGTTCGACGACGGCCGACACGTCACATGGATCTCGGACCGCGACGGCTGGAAGCGCGTCTACGTGATCGCTCGGGACGGCAGCGGTCTGCGCGCGGCGACGCCCGCCGGCCTGGACGTGCTGTCAGTTCTGCAGATCGACACCGACGGCGGCTGGATCTACTACATGTCCGCCCCAGCCGAGGCGGCCACTCAGCGCATCCTCCAGCGGACGCGCATAGACGGCTCGCGCACGGAACGCCTCACACCAGCCAGCGAGCCGGGCACGCACCGTTACGACCTCTCGCCGGGTGCCCGGTTTGCCGTTCACTCATGGAGCCAGTTCGGCGACCCGCCGCGGACCGAACTGATTCGCCTGCCCAGCCACGAGACGGTCCGCGTTCTCGCCGACAACGCTTCGCTCCGAGCCGCCGTGAACGCGCTGGACCGCGGCCGCTCCTTCTTCACCCGCCTCCCCGCCGACGACGGAACGCTGCTCGACGCCTACGTCATGCTCCCGCCGGGCATGGACTCGACGATGCGTTACCCGCTGCTGATGCATGTCTACGGTGAGCCGGCGAGCACGACCGTCAACGACGCGTGGGGCGGAAATACCTACCTCTGGCACCTGATGCTCACGCAGCAGGGCTACATCGTGATGAGCGTCGACCCGCGCGGAACGCCGAGCCCGCGTGGCCGCGCCTGGCGCAAGAGCGTCTACGGCCGCGTTGGCGTGCAGGCGTCGGCCGACATGGCGGCGGCGGCGCGGGCGATGGAAGCGGCTCACTCCTACGTGGATCCGGCGCGCGTCGGTATCTGGGGCTGGTCCGGCGGCGGCTCGCAAACGCTCAACAGCATGTTCCGCTATCCCGACGTGTTCGCTGTCGGCATGGCCGTCGCGCCCGTCCCCGACCAGCGGCTCTACGACACCATCTACCAGGAGCGCTACTCGGGCAACCCCAACACGGACCCCGAGAACTACCGCCTCGGCTCGCCGATCTCGTTCGCCGAGGGGCTGAAGGGAGACCTGCTGATCGTCCATGGCACCGGCGACGACAACGTGCATTACCAGGGCACCGAGCGGCTCATCAACCGCCTTATAGAGTTGAACAAGCCGTTTACGATGATGGCGTACCCGAACCGCAGTCACGGTATCTACGAGGGCGAGGGCACGACGCTGCACCTCTACAGCTTGCTCACACGCTACCTGAAGGAGCACCTGCTGGGCCGCGGTAGGCGCGCCTGACCGATCAGTAATCGATAGTCGCAGGGCCGACAGCTTCAGTGCTGACGCCAAGCCTGGTGGTCGATAATCAGGTAACAAGGTGCGCCGATGTCGTGCCGCTGTCGGAACTCAGGGGCATTCACCCAGGAGCCCCGTAGTACTCCATCACCACGCCATTAATGCGCCTGTATCGACGCACAACTATCTCCTGACCTATTCGGATCCGGTCGGTCGTGAGCCCATTCATGGCTTTCAGAACTTCCGGCGTCACGTTGTAGAGTCGAGCCAGACTGTAGAGAGTCTCGCCGGACACAACCCGGTGTACCTCCGGCGGTGGCGGTGGCAGAGCGATAATGCTGTCCCGGAGCGCCTGCTGTTGCTCGTAGTCGGCCAGCAGGGCCGCTCGCCGATCATCCACCAGGCGCACTACTGTCTGCACCGCCGAACGTTCGTCGGCATCCACCGCGAGCGAGTACTCACCGCCTCCCGAGTCCACGACGATCCCCGCCCGCGTACCCGCTAACACCCGACCGGCGCGCGCGGAGAGCGCGGTGTCGTAGACGAAGCTGCGGACGAGGAAGGTGGGCGGATCGTCGCCTATCGATCGGAAGAGCGCGGGCGGAGCGGTGGAGACCACCAGCAGCCGGCTATCGGTGGCGGCAAGTACGCCCGGGGTGACCCGGAAATGGTCGTACCAGTGATGCTCGGCGACGTCCAGCCGTACAAGAACGGTCTCCCTGGTCTGCAACTGCCTTGTCAACTCCGCGCGGGCCTGCTGGCGACCTAGTTCGGCGTCTCCACGGTGCAGTACGACGCCCGCCACGATCACGAGCCCGCCCATGATGGCGAGGCCAACGAGGACGGCGAACTGGAGAGCCAGCTCGCGGCGGCGGGAGACCGGTTGACGGAGGACGGCGCGGTAGCTGCCGGTGGACGACGACATGGGCGAATGATAGCGCCAACCGGGGCCGCTGACACCAGGGTGCCAGCGGCGCAACCCTTGCGGCCCTGGGAGTCAGAGTACGCTCCCGCAACTCCACCAACGGTCACCATCAAGGCGCAAATGCTCCTCGCCGAACGCGCCATCCCCCACCCCGTCGACAGTGAGGCTGGCCGCAACGCGCTCCTCGACATCATCGGCGATTGCTCCTTCGTTCTACTCGGCGAGGCCTCTCACGGCACCCACGAGTTCTACGCCACACGGGCACGAATCACCCGGCAATTGATCGAGGAGCGTGGCTTCGACGCGGTGGTCGTGGAAGCCGACTGGCCGGACGCCTATCGAGTGAATCGCTGGGTGCGTGGAGCCGGCGATGACGGCGACGCTAACTCCGCCCTGCTCAGTTTCCGTCGCTTCCCAACCTGGATGTGGCGCAACACCGACGTGCTCTCCTTCATCACCTGGCTGCGCGAACACAACGCCACTCAACCAGACCTGCGTCGGGCCGGATTCTACGGCATGGACCTGTACAGTCTGCACAGCTCGATCGATGCCGTATTGGAGTACCTGGACCGCGTGGATCCGGACGCCGGGCAGCGGGCGCACCAGCGCTACTCCTGCTTCGATCACTTCGGCGAGGACACCCATGCCTACGGTCACGCCGCCACGCTCGACGTTTCAAAGTCGTGCGAGGAAGACGCCTTGAATCAGCTTGTCGAGATGCGTGAGCGCTCCGATGACCTCCTCGGCGCCGGTGTCTCCGGCACGCTCACCGCCGACGAAGCGTTCGATGCCGAGCAGAACGCGCGGTTGGTGCTCAATGCCGAGCGTTACTATCGGTCCATGTTCCGCAGCGACGTACATTCTTGGAATTTGCGCGACACCCACATGATGGACACGCTGGACGCGCTCCGCGCACGGTTGAACGATGTCCACGGCCGTCCGGCGCGGCTCGTTGTCTGGGCACACAACTCCCACCTTGGCGACGCCCGGGCGACGGAACTCAGCGAGGAGGGTGAGCTGAATGTGGGACAGCTCGTGCGTGAGAGGCATGGCGACGATGCCGTGCTGATCGGCTTCACGACGCACAGCGGCACAGTTACCGCAGCGTCTGAATGGGACGAGCCACCGCAGCGGAAGATCGTGCGGCCGTCGCTCGCCGGCAGTTACGAGCGCCTGTTTCACGACAGCGGAGTACCGAATTTCCTCGTCGACCTGCGCCACGACGCAGAGCTTCGCCAGCTGCTCGGCGGCCCCCTCCTCCAGCGCGCTATCGGCGTCATCTACCGGCCGGACACCGAGCGTCAGAGTCACTACTTCCGCGCCGATATTACCGCTCAATTCGACGCCGTGATTCACTTCGACGAGACGACAGCCGTGCAGCCGCTGGACCCGCCGGCGCGGTGGCCCGCGCACGAGGTGCCGGACACCTTCCCCAGCGGACTCTGAAGAAGTGAGGTCACCAGACCCAACCCGCCGTCAGACAGAATAGCCAGCTCGCATTCCCTATAGCCGATCCTACCAGACCGCTGCATGTTGAAGCCTCCTAATTCTCCTGGAGACCACATGAAAGTGCTTCGCCGCGTCGCCGTTAGCATCGGCGTCGTCGTCGTCCTGGTAGTGCTCCTTGCTGGCGCGGTCCAGTTTGCCTCGACCCGGGATATCGCCCGGCACTACCCGATAGCCGTGCGTCCACTCGCTGAACCTGTCGTCGACAGCGCGTTGCTCGCGCGGGGCGCCCATCTTGCCGGACCGATTGGCAAGTGCGCCGAGTGCCATGGCGATGATCTGGGCGGAAAAATCGTCGCCGATGATCCCGCGATCGGTCTCCTGAGTGCACCGAACATTACCAATGGTCGCGGCGGCGTCACGACCGACTTCGCGATGGTCGACTGGGACCGCGCCATTCGCCACGGTGTCCGCCCCGACAGCACCGGACTCCTGCTGATGCCGAGCGACGACTACGCGCCCATGACCGACGCCGATCTGGCGGCGCTCGTGAGCTACATCCGTCAGCTCCCGCCGGTTGACCGCGTGATGCCGCAGCGTTCGGAACTCCACATCGTGGGGCGCGGTCTGCTGGTCGCCGGCAAACTTCCCCTTCTCTCCGTCGAACGGATCGACCACACAGCCCCGCCGCCTGAGGTCCAGCCCGGCCCGACGCCGGAGTATGGAGCCTACCTGGCCGACCTCGGCGGCTGTCGTGGCTGCCACGGACCGCAATTGAGCGGTGGCCCCATTCCAGGAATGCCTCCGGGAACGCCGCCGGCTGCCAACATCACTCCTACCGGTATCGGCGAGTTCAGCCAGGCCGACTTCTTCCGCGCCATGCGTGACGGTCTTCGTCCAGACGGCACGAAGATCAGTGACGTGATGCCAGTGCGGTTCACCCGCCAGATGACCGACGATGAGACGCTGGCACTCTACCGTTATCTGCGTACCGTCGCGCCGCGTCCCTTCGGCGGCCGGTGAGCTGGATTCCCGCTTTCGCGGGAATGACGAATGTTGTGGTATCGCCGAATCAGGCGGGGATGACGATCCAGGAGGGAATGACGAACCGGGCTCGGTTGTCACCCCGCCGTCGCGGGTAGAATCACCTCGCAATGGTCACCCCCGCGAAAGCGGGGGTCCATTGTCTCGCGTCCCCAACATGGATTCCCGCTTTCGCGGGATGAAGGGACACGCGGGAATGACGGGACACACGAGATTACCGGAACACGCGGAAGTGCCGAAGCACTCCGATCTGCCTACTTCACCGGAGTCAGACTGCTGATTCCCGCGTACTTCACGTTAATTGCGAGTGCCACGCCGTTGGCAATCATGACATTCGCCGGCCGCCGTGGGTGTACGCCATCCAGCGAGAAGTAGTCGCCGAAGGTGTTGGTGGCGCTGGCCAGATTGGGCACGGCGGGAATCGCCCCGCTCTGTCGAAGCGAGTTCAGTTCCGGATTGGGATCATAGTAGGCCCACCCGAGCGACGTGGCCTTGGATTGCAGCGCCGCGTTGTAAGCAGCCACGGTCTGGCCTAGTGTGGCGATCTCCGCCGGATCGAGCACGAACAGTTCGCCCACCAGCGCCGACGGCGGGAACTGCCCCTTCGCGCAGGCGATCACCGGCGGATGGCCCGACGTGCCTCCAGTCGCCACGTACTTGCGAATCTCGCTGACAATCCGGAACGAGAT
>CAJDVF010000059.1_pt1 | contig 16652 bp, 14 predicted proteins | sample 7391391 | NCBI WGS metagenome assembly CAJDVF01 (sample SAMEA7055697, study PRJEB34461) | soil metagenome | biome: terrestrial ecosystem; feature: Peninsula; material: soil | place: Antarctica | collected 2016 | reverse complement strand
GGCGACGGCCCGCTCCCGAATAGTCAGCGAGGGATCGGGGACCATCGACTTCTCGGTCACCTCGTAAACCCGTCCCAGCCCATGGCACTCCGGGCACGCGCCCTCGGGCGTATTGGGCGAGAACGACTCGGCATAGAGAAGCGGCTGCTTCGGCGGATAGTCTCCCGCGCGAGAGTATAGCATGCGCAGGAGGTTGGAAAGTGTGGTGACGCTCCCGACCGACGAACGCGTGGATGGTGAGCCCCGCTGCTGCTGGAGGGCGACGCCGAGCTGGTGGAAGAGCCGCCTGGCGTAGGGAGAGACCGACTCGAGGTAGCGACGCTGGGCCTCTCCGTAGAGCGTGCTGAAGGCAAGCGACGACTTGCCCGACCCCGAGACGCCCGTGAAAACGACGATGGCGTTCCGGGGGATGTCGACGTCGACATCCTTGAGGTTGTGCTCCCTGGCACCCCGCACCCTGACGAAGCCAGAAAGGTCGCCGACCACGCCTGGCGAGTCGCCGGAGCTCGGCAACGCAATCGGATCCATTCCGGCCGCAACGCCCGACCTGTCAACTCGGAACTCGGCTCTCGTTGCCTGTGTCTTCGCCTGTGTCTTCTTTCTCATGGACCACTCCGATTGGCAATCCGGATGCCGGGGATTTCCTGGCCGGCACGGTGCGCCGGAGTTGATAGCGAACGTCGGCACTCTCGGATGAGGTCGCCCGGAGTCCGACGCTGACCAACGCGTTTGGCGCGAGGGACCCTATCTCTCTCGGAGCCCGAGCCACTCGGCGATGATCCGCAGGTCGAGATCTTTAGAGCGTCACACTGGGCCGGACTCGTGACCCGTTAGTCGTCCAAATCCGAAAAGCTGTCACATTGTGAGGAGCTTGCCGCTCCTAGTGTGGGAATCAACCTGGAACGAGAATAATGAGCACCTTCACTGTTACCGGCGGAACCTCGGGACCGGGAGTTCCAACTGTCGGTCGGCTTCGCGCCAACGGTCACGACGTTCGAATCCTCAGTCGACAGCCGGGGGACTCGCACGTCGTCGGCAACCTCGACACCGGTGTGGGCTTGGATGCTGCATTGGCGGGTGCCGATGTGGTCGTGCATCTCGCGACCAATCGTCGGAGCGACCTGGCCGGTACCGAACGTCTATTAACTGCCATCCGGAAAGCCGGGGTGGGGCACGTCGTCTATCTCTCGATTGTCGGGGTCGACCAGATCCCGTTTGCTTATTACCGCGACAAATTCGCCAACGAGAGAGCGATAGCGGCGTCGGGGGTGCCATACACGCTGTTGCGTGCGACACAGTTCCACTCCTTCCCAGGGGAGCTCATCAAGATGATGGGCGGACACTTCTTCGTCGCCCTACCTGTCCAGCCGATCGGGGTGGAGGATGTGGGGGCCCGACTGGCCGAGCTCGCCGTCGAGCCGCCAGCGGGCAGGGTCGCAGACATCGGCGGACCAGAGATTCTTGAGGGACGCGACATAGTCTCCCGCCTGCAGGCGGCCGGGAGGGTGAAGAAGCCCGTCTTCACGCTCTCTCTTCCCGGCAAGACATTCGCTGCGTTCCGGGCTGGACACCATATCGCGGGTCTTCCTGGCTACGGCACGCAGACCTTCGATGAGTGGCTCGCTTCAGGAGCAACCAGGTGACCATGACGACAGGTGAACGCTCGTCGGTCGCCTGAGTCTATTCGGTTATTGGCCGACTCCGGAGCGACTCTGTACTTGTGCTCAATCTCGGCTAAAACGTTTGACCTCAACCGCGACGATGCTATGGACGATACTGAGGATATCATTACCGTCGGTGAGTTTTACGAGATGGCCGCTGGCAGACAGACCAGTTTCACCTGAGCACGGAAGGGCATGTTGAATTTCCGAAATTCCGCAATCGCAATTGCGTCAATGATATTTGTCGCCGGTTGTGCGTCGTCACAGGGGTCGCGAACCGGCTCGGTAACGCGGCCGATGGCGACAAAAGTGACCACCCACGTGGTGACACACGACGCCAAACTCATCGGCACGGCGGTGGGTGGTGTGCGAGTCATAATTCGCGATGCTGCCACCAATCGCATTCTGGCCGAGGGCGTGCACTTGGGTGGCACTGGCGATACCAAGCGCATCATGCAGGATCCGCGCAGCCGGAACGACACCATATACACGGCTCAAGGTGGAGCGCGCTATGACGCGTCCATCTCCATTAGCACGCCGACCTTGGTTGATATTTCGGCTGAAGGACCGCTGGACTATCCCGACCAGATGGCGCGGTCGTCCAAACGGCTGATGCTACTGCCGGGACAGGATGTAGGTGGCGATGGCGTGGTGCTTGAGTTGCACGGTTTCATCATTGACCTCATGAGCCCCGACACTACGCAAGCATTATCGTCATCGTCGTCTCTGAAAGTACGGGCCAAGGTTCGCATGCTCTGTTCATGTCCTACGGAGCCGGGCGGCATGTGGGAAGTGAAAGACCTTGTGGCCCGACTGATTCGCGACAGTACGGTGGTGCGCGAGACAAAGCTCACGTATTCCGGCCAGCAGAGCGAGTATACCGGGGAACTGGGCAAGGTTGACGCGGGTGTCTATCGCCTGGAAGTGTTGGCCGCGTCGGCGTCGTCGTCCACGTTTGGCTTTGTTGGGCGACGAATTACGATTGCGAAGTAGGCGCCAATGCGGTTTACCAGAAGCAACCGCTCGTGCTTGTTAGTTTGAAGCACGGAACTACAAAGAAACGAATCGCCCATGACAATCTGGTGAATGTCATGGGCGATTCGTTTCTATCTCGTGATCATCACGACCAATGCGTCATGCATCAGATGCGTCCATCGCCGCGAACTCCGCCGCGAGACTGCATCTATACTGTCACGCGCTCAGCTTTGTTGCCAAGGCTTTACGTCTTGCAGTGATGCCCAGGCCGACCAGTCCGATAACGAGCATGGCCGTGGTCGTAGGCTCCGGAACCGTTGTACTGGCCGACATGTACGCAATGCCCGGGTAGTACTGGTTAATCTCCGGCGCGCCGAAAACGGGCAATAACCCAGTAATGGTGCTGCCAATATTCGCGCCAAGCGTATCTGTCGCACTCAATAACTGGTAGTTCAGTTCCATTCGATCAAAGGTGAAGCCGGTAACCAAACTTACCGTATTCGTGCCGAGATGAATGTAGTTATTCTCGGCGCCGTTAATCGCCTGGCTAAAGACGTCCATTCCATTTCGAAATAGCGACAGCTGATAGTTCCCAGTCCTAATCCCGGCCTCGTTTACTCCAAACGCCATAAAGGGAAAGAAGTCGCCTCCGTCAAACACCGACCAGTATGCCGAATTCTGCGCCGTGATGCTCCAGAAGAAACTGTTACCAGGCATGACAGAGTAGCCGACGGGATTGTCACTGCCTGAGGCAAGCGTAGCGATGCCGCCGCCAAAGTAGTTGACGTTATAGGATTGCTGCGCCTGTAGGTTACCGCCCAACAAGCTTCCAACGGCCAGACTGAGGATAAGCACCCTGTTCCGCAAGATTGTCGCTCCTGGTATAGAGAATGGTTACACCGGCTCGAGAATCGGTGCAGGGGGTGAGGGGCTCGTTGGTTTCCCACCGACGAGTCTGAACGACTCCCACAGGCACAGATCAAACATCAGTTTTCATCAAAAGTTATACCAATCCCAAACCAGCGGAGATGTCCCGCAAATACAGCGACTCCTCCCTCTGCCGCGTGATCTCAATCCGCAAAGGCGGCAAGATCTCGGTCCGTTGTCAGTGTGGCGTCGCAGCCACTGTCGCTGTGGCAAGTATGCAACGAGGTCGCTCGGCGCCTGCACGTTGAGCGTCACCGCGGACATTCAGTCTGGATCAGATCAGGCTCACTTCTTGACACCCTGCGAGCAAGACTGACCACTTGTTAGATGGATGGTCAGACTTGCTCACCTATGCTTAAGGAGATGGCCATGACTGAACGTTATAAGGATTTCCACCTTCAGCCACTGGCCGGCCAATGGCGTGAAGGCAGCGGCGATGCTGTGCGGCCGGTCATCGATCCCTACTCTGGCAAGACGCTGGCTTCGATCCGCAATGCCACCTCGCAAGACCTGGATGCCGCCTATCGGAAAGCAGCCGCGGCCGGGCTTCTATGGGCTGCAACGCCGACGGCGCGGCGTGCGGAGCTGCTGCACGACGTGGTTACCCTGTTCGACCAGCGCAAGGAAGAGATCATCGACTGGCTGATCCAGGAGTCCGGCAGCACTCGGCTGAAGGCCAATATTGAGTGGGCCAGCGCTCGATCCATTACCCAGGAGGCAGCCAGCATGCCTGCAAGGGCGCAGGGCGGCACCTTCGATAGTGAAATCCCCGGCAAGGAAAATCTGGTTTACCGGCGGCCACTGGGTGTGGTCGGTGTCATAAGTCCGTGGAATTTCCCGCTGCACCTGTCGCAGCGCTCTGTTGCTCCCGCCATTGCGCTGGGCAACGCCGTTGTCATAAAGCCGGCCAGTGATACGCCGATCAGCGGGGGGTTGCTCATTGCCAAGCTGTTCGAAGAGGCGGGTCTGCCAGATGGAGTCTTGAGCGTCGTGGTTGGGCCAGGCTCCGAAATCGGCGATCACTTTGTTGCCCACTCCGTTCCGTCGATGATCTCGTTTACCGGCTCGACTCCCGTCGGTAAGAACATCGGAAAGATTGCCACCAGCGGGCAACACATCAAGAAAGTTGCGCTGGAACTGGGCGGCAACAGCCCGTTCGTGGTGCTCGAGGACGCCGACATTGACCAGGCTGTCAAAGCAGCCGTGTTTGGCAAGTTCCTGCACCAGGGTCAGATCTGCATGGCGATCAATCGAATCATTGTTGATCAGGCGCGCTACGACGAGTTCGTGAAGAAATTCGTCACTCACGTCAGGACCCTCAAGGTCGGGGATCCTGCGTCGATGGACACGGCCATTGGACCGATCATTAACCAGTCGCAGCTTCAGGGCCTGCAAGAGAAGATTGCCCAGGCCCGGGAGCAGGGCGCCACTGTGCTGGTGGATGGCAAGGTCGATGGTCAGCTCATGCCGCCGCACGTCTTTGGTGATGTCACAGCCGACATGAACATCAGCAAGGATGAAATCTTTGGCCCTCTGGTCGGCATCCAGAAAGCAAGGGATGAGCAGCATGCTCTGGAACTGGCCAACGATACGGAGTTCGGGTTGTCCAGCGCCGTGTTCAGCGGCGATCAGGCCAGAGGTCTGCGCTTCGCACGTCAGATTCGGGCCGGCATGACTCACGTCAACGACACGCCCGTCAACGATGAAGCACACGTTCCGTTTGGCGGCGAAAAGAACTCTGGCCTGGGACGGTTCAATGGCCAATGGGCGATCGAGGAGTTTTCCACGGTGCAGTGGGTAAGCGTGCAGCGCGAGCCAAGGGACTACCCCTTCTGAGTTATTCGAGCGGGCTTTGAGCGAAGCTCAGCGTTGGGCAGAAAGCTGACCGCTTCCGGACTCCGAACTGATTCAAACGAGGAGAGGCAATTGGAAATCAGAGCAGCTGTGACGCACGGCCTGGGCGAAGCTTTCAAGCTTGAATCCGTCCAGCTTGCAGACCCGAAAGCCGAGGAGATCCGAGTGCGGATCATTGCCACGGGTGTCTGCCACACCGATACGGTCGCCCGGGATCAGGGTATCGCGCCATTTCCGATCGTGCTCGGCCATGAGGGCGCAGGCGTGGTCGATGCCGTAGGTAGCGGGGTCAGGCGCCTGAAAGCCGGAGACCATGTGGTGCTGTCTTTTGCCCACTGTGGTAACTGCGGCCACTGCCTGATCGGTCATCCAACGGTCTGTGACACCTTCAACCTGCTGAACTTTGGCGGTGCGATGGATGACGGCAGCCGGCGTCTGGCGCAGGGTGAGCACGACCTGGCCACCTTTTTTGGGCAATCTTCCTTCGCCACCTACGCGGTGGTCCATCAGCGCAATGTCGTCAAGGTCGATCCCGAGGTTGACATCGCCTTGTTAGGCCCGCTTGGCTGCGGCATTCAGACCGGCGCCGGCACGGTGCTCAATCGTCTCAAGCCGGCATTTGGCTCAAGCATTGTCGTTTATGGCGCCGGTGCCGTTGGCCTCAGTGCGATCATGGCCGCGCGGATTGTTGGCTGCCAGCACATCATCGGCGTCGACATGCACGACCATCGCCTGGAGCTGGCCACGGAGCTGGGAGCAACGCTTGTCCTGAACGGCCGGAATGTTGACGTAGTCAAAGAGATCAGGGAAGCCACTGGCGGCGGCAGCCACTACGCGGTTGAAACCACGGGAGTGCCAAAAGTGGTGAAGCAGTCGCTGAATGCCTTGAGACCGTTGGGCATCTGCGCCATCGTTGGAGTTACGCCTGAAGTGACTCTGGACATCCACAACGACCTGATGGCTGAAGGGAAGAGCATGATCGGGGTGATTGAAGGCGACGCGGTGCCCCGGGTTTTTATCCCTCAGTTGGTTGCTTACTACAAGGCCGGAAGCTTCCCCTTTGACAAGCTGATCAGGTTCTATGAGTTCGATCAGATCAATGCGGCATTTGCCGATTCAGCCAGCGGCGAAACGGTCAAGCCCGTTGTCAGGGTAGGCTGAGAACGAGGGATGCGACACCACGAATCACTCCCCCTGCAGGATCACGCGGCTCTGCTGCTGCGGGTGCTGCCACCAAAACCCCGGGTAAGCAGGGGCTGTGGACTGTGCCGCCCGGTTACCGAGCCTCGCGCGCCCCACCGCCCCTCGCGCCGCCTGGGATTCCACCACATACTCCCACGACCCCAATCGAAAGTCCTGTGCCGGGATGATGGAAGGGTTGGTGTTTCTGGACGTGTTCGTTAGCCGCGACTGAACAAGCATGTGGCCGCGCTGGAACGGCTCCATGGGTCCGCATGAGGGCTGTGCAGGCCCGGCCTCCGGCGAGGCTGGAATATCCCTGGCCGCCATTCCGTGCTATCGTGCGCAGTAATTTCCACGGGGGAGATCGTTCAGTGAATCAACCAGCTCTGCCCAGCTCGCCGCGCCGTGAACTGACGGTCCGCGCCATCATAATCGGCATCGTGATCACGATCGTGTTCACCGCCGCGAATGTGTATTTCGGTCTGAAGGCAGGCCTGACGTTCTCCACCTCGATCCCGGCCGCGGTAATCTCGATGGCCGTGCTGAAGGCGATGCGCGGCTCGACGATTCAGGAGAACAACATCGTGCAGACGGTGGCTTCGGCCGCCGGCACGCTGTCGGCGATCATCTTCGTGCTGCCCGGCCTGGTGATCGTGGGCTTCTGGACCGGGTTCCCGTTCTGGATTTCCGCTACGATCTGCGCTACCGGCGGCATCCTCGGCGTGATGTACACAATCCCATTGCGGCGTGCGCTGGTAACGGATTCAGACCTGCCATATCCGGAAGGTGTGGCCTGCGCCGAGGTGCTCAAGGTCGGGGCTGGCGAGGCGACTGACACGGGTGGCGCAGTCGCCGTCGAGTCCGCAGGTGCCGGGCTCAAGGCGGTGCTGTGGGGCTCGATCGTGTCGGCGGTCTTTTTCGTGATCGTGCAGACGCGCATCTTCGCCAGCAGTGTCGCGTACTATTTCAGGGTCGGCGGCGATAGGGCCGGCACGACCGGCTTCGATTTCGGGCTTTCCTTCGCTCTGTTCGCGATCGGACACCTGGTCGGCTTGTGGGTAGGAGTTGCCATGCTGCTGGGCGCAGCGATCGGCTGGGCCTGGGCAGTTCCGTATTTCACCCATCTACACTGGGTGGCCGGTGATGCCGCCACGGTGGCGCAGGCTGGCTGGAGCAATTATGTGCGTTTCATCGGCGCCGGGGCCATCGGTGTGGCCGCCATCTGGACGCTGGCCAAGCTGATGAAGCCGCTGGCCAACGGCCTGGCCGGCGCTATGCGCGCTTCGCGTGCACGCAAGAGCGGTACGCTGGGCGAACTGCCGCGTACCGAACATGATATTCCGATCGGACAGGTGGGCGTGATTTCGTTGCTATGCCTGATTCCGATCGGCTACCTGTTGTGGCATTTCGCTGTCAACAACGGCCTCGGTGACGTTACCTGGACGCTGGTGATTGGCGGCGTGGTCTTCGTGGTGCTGCTGAGTTTTGTGGTATCGGCGGTGACCGGCTACATGGCCGGCCTCATAGGATCTTCCAACAGCCCGTTGTCCGGCATCGGTATTCTGGTGGTGGTGATCGTGGCCCTGTTGCTGGTGGTCGGTGTGAAATCGTCCCTGCCGCCGGGCGCGGATAAGGCGCTTATTGGCTTTGCCTTGTTCGTCACCTCGATCGTGTTCGCTGTGGCGTCGATCGCCAACAACAACCTTCAGGATCTCAAAACCGGCCAACTGGTCGATGCCACGCCGGCGCTGCAACAGTGGGCGCTGGTGATCGGCGTGCTGGCCGGGGCTGTGGTGATTCCACCGGTGCTGGACCTGCTCCAACACAGCTATGGTTTCCTCGGCGCGCCGGGCGCCGATCCGGCGCGTGCGCTGCCGGCACCACAGGCCGGTCTGATTGCGGCGCTGGCTCAGGGCGTGATCACCGGCGACGTGCCGTGGGACATGATCGGCCTGGGGGCAGGCATTGGCGTAGCGATCATCATCCTGGACGAGATGCTCGGGCTGACGAAGAAGGGTCCGCGGCTGCCGCCGTTGGCGGTTGGCCTCGGCATCTACCTGCCAACCTCAACCACCCTGATGGTCGTCGTCGGTGCGCTGGTTGGAGCGTGGTTCGACCGTCGCGCGGGACGCCGCCCAGCTGAAGAGGCTGCTGCGACCCGCCAACTCGGCGTGCTGCTCGCTTCCGGCCTGATTGTCGGTGAGAGTCTGCTGGCCGTGGTTTTTGCGGCTATCGTCGCGTTCAGCGGCAAGGATTCAGCGATAGCGCTGGTCGGCCCCAGTTTCCAGACGCCGGCGATCTGGATTGGCGGCGTCGTGTTTGCCGCGAGCATTACCGTGCTGTACCGCTGGATCTCGCGGATGGGGCGTTCTGCCGTAACTTCATGAATTGGGGGGCGTCTTAGCGGCTGTTTCTCGCAGCCGGCGATGACGCCGACCCGTATCGAAACCCTAATCAGATGTAGCGCTACGGCAGCCAGTTGTACCATGCCCGGCCATACCCCTTATTCCACGCCTGGTAGCTATCGCACGCTACCGGCAAAGCAGGGCCATCGCAATCGGCCGTCGGAACGGCCGGGCGGCCGGCCGGTTCACGCCACACCGCTGGTCCGGTGGGGATTGTATTTTCAGCTATTTCGTAATAGTGAATTCTCATTCCAGTTTGTTGAGAACCACGCGCAGGCTGGCACGGGAGGCCGAGAGTCTTCGCTTTCATACACCAAGCCACGTCTACAACCCGTTGAGTTACGCGTGGTCGGGTCACCGTGAGTATCTGCAGCGCTATGGGGCAAAGGGCGGGAGGGTGTTGTTGCTGGGCATGAACCCGGGGCCCTGGGGCATGGCTCAGACCGGCGTGCCGTTTGGCGATGTGGTAATGGTGCGCGAATGGTTCGGTATCGAGACGCAACTGGCCGGCGCACTGCCCCAACAGCATCCCAAGTACCCGATCCTCGGCATGGACTGTCACCGCAGCGAAGGCAGCGGGTCGCGGCTCTGGCGTTGGGCCGAAGCGCGTCTCGGTCCGCCGGAGGAGTTCTTCTCGCGCTTCTTCGTATGGAATTACTGTCCACTGCTGTTCCTCAAGGATGGACGCAATCTTACGCCTGAGCGCCTGGACCGAGAGGAGCGGGAGGCCTTGATGGAGGTTTGCGATCGCGCGCTGGCAGCCGCGGTCCAAGCGCTCAAGCCGGCGACTGTGGTTGGCATCGGACACTACGCCGAGCGGCGCGCGACGGCCGTGCTCGGCGCGGACGCCGACGTGCGCTATCTGCACCATCCGAGTCCGGCCAATCCGACGGCAAACCGCGATTGGCCAGCACTGGCCGAGCAGGCTCTCAAACCCTGGTTGCCGCCTCGCAGCCGCTGAACTCAGCGATAGCGACGGTCCTCACTCCCCCCGCATGGCCACCGCTGGATCCACCTGCGACGCACGCCACGCTGGTACCCAGCAGGCTACTGCAGAGACGCCGAGCAGAAGCGCGAAAACGCCGAGGTAGGTGAGCGGATCGAAGCGCGAGACGTCGAAGAGCAGCGTCGTGATTGCCCGCGTCGCAAGTATGGCTGCGCCCGTGCCGATCACGATCCCGATGGCCGCCAGCATCATTCCCTGCTGCAGCACCAGTGAGCGGATTTCCGCAGGCGTTGCGCCGAGCACTGCACGCACGCCCAACTCGCGCATACGCTCGGCGACGCTTCCCGCCAGCACTCCGTAGATACCGATGACGGCCAGCGCGAGCGACGCAAGCGCGAAGGCAGCGAACACCATGAGCACGAACCGGCGTCGCGCCTCCGAGCGGGCGAGGAGGTCGCTCATGGTGGCGACACGGATGATGGGCACGTCGCCGTCTACCGACCAGATTGCGCGCTCGACGGCGGACGTGAGTGCCGCCGCGTCACCCGTCGTCCGTATCACGAGCGACTGCACCTGATCCACCCAGGGCCACTGTCCCATGGCGACGTAGAATGCGTTGTCCCCGCCCACTGCCAGCGATGTCTGTGTCACATCGCCTACCACGCCGACCACCACGTCCCAGTCGCGGCTGCTGTCGCCAATCTCCGGACCGATGCGTAGGCGCTGCCCGACCGCATCGGCGCCAGGGAAGACTTGCCTGGCCAGTGACTCGCTGATGACGACGGCCTGGGGCGCGCCCGGACGATCGGTCGTACTGAGCAATCGGCCGCTACGGAGCGGGATGCGCATGGTGCTGAACCAGTCGGGCGTGACGACGTATCGGAGCGCGCTCGGCAGCTCGGCACGGCTCTCCGGCAGCGACTCCCACTCCACGCCGTAGCCCTCCAGGTCGCCGCTCATCGGCAGCTGACTGGTGAACGCCGCGCTCGTGACTCCCGGTAGCTGGCGTACGCGGTCGAGCGCCTGATCGAAGAAGAGATAGGTGGCCGTATCGTTGTCGTAGCGGTGCCCGGCGGCGGCGAGTTGCATGGTGAGCGTGTGCGACGCGTCGAAGCCTGGTGTCATGGCGAAGAGTTGCTTGATGCTGCGCACCATGAGCCCCGCTCCAACGAGCAGAACTAGCGCCAGCGCTACTTCCACCACCACCAGCGTCTGGCGGAACAGGTGCGACGAGCCACCAATGGCGCGGGCTCCACTCTGCATCCCGCTCCTCAGATTGCGGCTGGTGCTCTGGAGCGCAGGTATGAGCCCCACCACTATTCCCACCAGCGCGGTGAGCGCGATCGTGAACACGAGCGCGGGCACGTTAATGCCAATAGCTCCGGCACGCGGGAGCTCGGCGGGCGCGAGCGCCACGAGCACGCGCACTCCGATCGCGGCAACGAAGAGCCCGAGCACGCCGCCCAAAATGGCGAGAAGGAGCGCCTCGGTAAGGAGCTGTCTCACTATGCGCCCGCGGCCGGCGCCAAGTGCAGCCCGCATGGCCAGCTCATCGCGACGGCGCAGTCCGCGAGCGAGTATAAGATTGGTGACGTTGATGCAGGCAATCGCGAGCACCAGCGCCACCGCGGTCATAATGGCGAGTAGAGCCGGACGCACATCACGCGTGATCGCGTCGCGCAGCAGTTTCGTGTCTAGGCCCTGTTTCATGGACGCCCACATCGGCCGCGGGAATTCGGCGTTCGGGGTCGCGGCGATGGAGGCAAGCTCGCGGCGCGCCCGCTCCACGCTCACACCCGGAGCGAGCCGCCCCACCATGCGCATGTGGTGGCCCCATTCCGCGCTCTGGAACGGCGCGTTCGCCTGATAGCGGCGCGGCGCCCACACGTCAGCAGATGGCGAAAGCACATCCTCGAAGTCCGGCGGCATGACGCCTATAACGCTGTACAGGTCTCCGTCGAACGTGATGGTGCGCCCGATCACGGAGCGCGCATCGCCGAAACGGCGCTGCGCCAACCCGCCGCTCATAATGACCACGCGTGTCGCGCCGGGTTCGTCATCGCTCGCCGTGAAGTTACGTCCCACCGACGGCATCACGCCGAACACGTCGAAGTAGCCTGAGGTTACCAGCGCTCCATCCAGCCGCTCGGGAATATCCACTCCCATCAGCGCCGGCTGCCACTGGTCGGTCGCGGCAAGAGCTGTGAACGATCGGCTCCGCTGCGATAGCTCGAGGAAGCCGCCGTATGTGACGTCTATGGGCTGGCCAGCGGAGCCATAGTTGGACAGCTGCACGATGCGGCTCGCGCCGGGATACGGGAGGGGTTGGAAGAGGACCGGATAGACAGCCCCGAAGATCGCCGTACCGCCGCCTATCCCCAGTGCGAGCGTGAGCACGGAGACCGTGGTGAAGCCTGGGCTGCGGCGCAGTCTGCGGGCCGAGTAGCGGAGGTCGGCCATCAGCTCTTCGACAACGTTCTCCCAGCCTGACGAGCGAACGCGCTCGCGCGCGACCGTAGCGTTGCCTATCTCGAGCCTGGCGGCACGCATTGCTGCCGAGGTCGAGAGACCTCGAGCCACGTGAGCGGCGACGGCCTGATCGAGGTAGTGAGACAGTTCATCGGCGACATCGCGATCAGCGTCCGCCCGGTGTATCAGCGCTCGCAGGCCACGCATGAACTGCCGTCGGAGCGACATCCGTCACCCCTCCGCGTTGAGCAGGCGGGTGACGGCGGCGGTGCGTCGCTTCCAGTCGGCGGTTTCGAGCTCGAGTTGCTTGCGGCCCGCACGCGTGAGCGAGTAGTAACGGGCTCGCCGGGAGTTCTCCGACGTCCGCCATTCGGCGTCGAGCAGGCCCGCGCGCTCCAGCCGCTGGAGCGCGGTGAGGAGCGAACCAGGGTTGACCTTGAAGACATCGCGCGAGATCTGCTCGACGCGCCGAGCGATGCCGTAGCCGTGCATCGGCTGGAGCGAAAGCGTCTTGAGGATGAGCATGTCCAGCGTGCCCTGGATGACATCGGTATTTGACTGGCTCACGGCAGCTCCGGGAGGGTGACGCGGAGGAGAATAACTGACGCTTCTCTTGATTGTCAAGATATGACGATCAGGAGGACCGAGCGATGGTCCGACCGCCACTCACTAATGGAACAGGTGGGAGAGTGCTATGCGGGCGGCGGTGTGAGGCACGGAATGCTCGGGGGGCCCGGCAGCGCCGAGGCTGGATTTCTTCGAGACCCTCGCTATGTTCTGCCGATCCCCTCCACCGTGGCTCCCATGACATTCGATCGTTGCCGCGCTTTGGTGTGTTTCGCCCTTGCCGCCTTGCTGTCGGGCTGTGCGACGGGCGGTGTTAGCGGCGCCGCTCCCCCAGCACAGGGCTGGGTGCGGACGCAATTCACGATGCAGTACATCGACATCGCGAAGGGCACGGGCGTCGAGGCAGAAGCCGAGAAGTGCTTTTATGTCCACTACACCGGCTGGTTGACTGACGGAACCAAGTTCGACTCGTCGCGTGACACCGCCAGCAACGGTCAACCGCGGTCGCCCCTCGCGTTCCAGCAAGGTAAGAAAGCGGTGATTGTCGGCTGGGATCAGGGTTTTGAGGGCATGAAGGTGGGTGGAAAGCGTCGGCTCATCATCCCCTACCAGTTGGGGTACGGCGTGAACGGTCGCCCACCGGTGATCCCGCCCAAAGCGACGCTGATCTTCGACGTCGAACTGATGGATGTTCGGGACGGACCTCCTCCTGCGCCGACCGGGGCTCCTCCAGCGCGCTGTTTGCCATGGTCCTGACTGATATGCGTCGCCGGCTCTTGTTCCCGCTTTTCTTCGTCCTTTGCTGCGCGCTTCCTTCCGTACTCGTGGCGCAGGGACTGCCACGCGTCGTTTTCGAGACGGAACGCGGGGAGATCGAGGTGGAGGTCGATACGGTTCGCGCCCCGAGCACGGGGAATAACTTCCTCCGCTATGTCGACGGTGGTTTCTTCTCTAATGGGAGTTTCTACCGTGTGGTCCGTCCTGACAACCAGCCGACCGACTCGATCCGCATTGAGGTGATCCAGGGAGGTCAGTCGCGGGAGATGCGGGGGCAGGGTTTCTCGCCAATCGAGCTCGAACGCACGACGGTGACTGGTATCAAGCACCTGGATGGGACCATCTCGATGGCCCGGGGTGGGGTGACGAGTGCTACCTCCAGCTTCTTCATAACCCTGGGCGACCAGCCGGCACTGGATTTTGGCGGCATGCGGAATCCGGACGGGCAGGGCTTTGGTGCTTTCGGGCGCGTGGTGCGTGGGCTGGACGTCGCGCGTCTCATCCAGGGAGAGGCAGCGAATGGCCAGAATTTGGTCACCCCAGTAATCATCCTTGGCGCGAGGCGTGCGAAGTAGGCGACAATCAGAGCTCCATCGGCGATTTCGTGCAAGTGAGTTGGAGACCAAAGACGTTGAGGGGAAAGAAGGCGGGAGCGCGATCATTGACATCGCTCCCGTTTAAGATGTGCAATACATGAGTACCGGTTTGAAGGGGTGAGTACTCTGGAGGCTGGCATCATGCTGCCGAGCGCTCCGGGAACGCTGCTCGGAATTAGCCCTTCCCGCGCTGGCGCGACGCAGATCCCGGTCGTCCGCGTGCCGGTTGGGCGATGATTGGTCCCCGACGGAGGCCGCATCAACTCCGTGCTGGCTGATCGTCGCCGAGTGCCGATCAGGAGGGTACCGTGCGCATCGTGATCTCTGGGTCTATACTTAAGTGCCCGCTTCCGCACGAGTTCGCTCACGTTGACGGACTCGTAACTGGTGGTCGGGCAGGCGGGGCGCGAAACGGATGGTCTCTGTTGTAGCTGCTCCACAGGCGATCGTCGTGGCGCATCCGCCCCCAGTTCTGCGCCTTCACCTGCAGGCTAACCGTTACAAGCATCGATGCCTCCTGCTCAGTCTTCGCACCTGCGACCTTCGGAAGCCTCCAGCGAACTCGCTCTCCGGCTGTTTGCAGGACGGCTGCAGGGGAACGAGGGTGACGATGCGCTGGGGCGGGAAGCTGAGAGTGTCTGCGAGAGCGTTGTTGACGGGCTCGCCCGTACGGTCGGGCGGTATGGTGCCATCACGCTTTTCCGACGGGCTCTGACCCGCGCTCAGGTTGAGCACCCGGCGCTTCGCCACATTACGATAAACAGCGGTAACCCGCCGTGCATTCAGGGACTTGCCGCAAGCGTCAGGCTGCATGGTGCGACGGCGGCTAACGAGGGCGTCGTGGCGGTACTCGCCGTGCTTACCGACGTCCTGGCTCGACTGATTGGCGCTGACCTGGCAGTCATGCTCATTGAGCAGATCGCCACGACGGCCTCGACGGGTGATAGGGATGTCGCGTTCCGTACGGCGGCGTCGGATGATGAGACCCGTCCCTACGGCGCTACGTCGGATCAGGGCGTGGAAGGATACGCACAACCGAAGGTGGAAGAACCATGACAGACTGGACGACTCCTGATGCGAAGCCGAAAGACGTGCCCGCGACCGAGGGTGACAGGACGGACGAGAGGCGAGCGGTGAGGCAGCTCTCGACCGGCGTACCAGGGCTCGATGCGGTTCTGGGCGGCGGACTGCCCGAGTTCTCCTTCAACATGCTCGCCGGCGGGCCTGGCGCTGGGAAGACGACACTGGCACAGCAGATCATCTTCGCCAACGCGACGGTCGATCGGCCCGCTATCTACTTCACTGTGCTCGGCGAGCCGACCGTGAAGATGCTCCGCTACCAGCGACAGTTCAGCTTCTTCCGCCCTGAACTCGTTGGATCGGTGGTGCACTACCTGAATCTGAGCGAGGAGGTCCTATCCGGTGATCTGGCCACGGTCCTCACTCGGATCAACGCCGAGGTCGAGCGGCTCACTCCCAGTATCGTTGTCGTCGACTCATTCCGCTCGATCCGATTGGGCGGCGGAGATGGTACGTCAGTGTCTGCGGACGACGAGTCGGACGCGGCCAGGATGGGGCTCGAGATGTTCGTGCAGCGGCTTGCTCTCCATCTCACCTCCTGGGAGGTGACCTCGTTGCTCATTGGTGAGTACACTGAGCAGGAACAGCGCCAGCCGCTATTCACGATAGCTGACGGTATACTGTGGCTCACTCAGGACACCGACCGCAACTCAGTTGTCCGTAAGCTCCAGGCGGTCAAGGTGCGTGGGCAGGCGCACATGCCGGGACTGCATACGTTTCGCATCACTGATGACGGGCTACAGGTGTTCCCGCGGATCCCCGATCAGCAGTGGGGGCGCCGGGAAGGGCGACAGCAGAGCGACCGCCGGCTCTCCACCGGCGTGCCCGGGTTGGATGATCTTATGGGCGGCGGAATTCCGGAGGGTGACGCGGTCATGATCGCCGGCCCGACTGGGACGGGGAAGTCCACCTTCGGGATGCATTTCGCGGCCGACGGGCTGCGACGTGGCGATGCGGTAGTTGTCGCCGTCTTCGAGGAGTATCCGGAGGCCTACCTGGCCCGCCTCCGCGGCTTCGACCTGGACCCGAAGACCCTGATCGCCGCTGACAAGCTGCGCATCACCTATCTGCGCCCGCTCGATCTGTCAGTGGATGAGACGCTCGCCGACATTCGCTCCAGCGTGCCGTCGATCTCGACGTAGCGCTGGACGATGATGTCGTCGGTGATGAACGACACCCGCTCCCCGGTGAAGCTTAACTCGGCCGACGTGGC
>CAJDVF010000077.1_pt1 | contig 17041 bp, 8 predicted proteins | sample 7391391 | NCBI WGS metagenome assembly CAJDVF01 (sample SAMEA7055697, study PRJEB34461) | soil metagenome | biome: terrestrial ecosystem; feature: Peninsula; material: soil | place: Antarctica | collected 2016 | reverse complement strand
CCCAACCCACCAAGCCCAGCTCCGCGAAACGCACCCGACGGCAAGCCGCATGAACCACTTCAGGCCAGAAGCGATCTACACACTTTTATGCACTTGACCTCGCCTGATGCTCGAAGACTGAACCGCCCTGGGATTCCAGGAGGCTCGGTTCTGTGAGAAGTCGGAGCCATGACAGAGTCATCACAACAGCGGTTCAGTCCTGAGGTTCAACCCTTTCAAGGTGTTTCCCGAGTTCCCGAGGGAACTCCCCGCGAAGGAGCGTCCAGGCTGCCCCGTTTCCCGGAGAGAACCTGGAAAGCAGTCGGCGCAATACTCCATTCCGCCGCTGTCGGCCACGACCGACGGCACGACGACAGTCCGGATGTAGAGTATTGAGGGCGTGCAGCGCGACGCCACGGTTGAGCGCGAGCGAGCGTACGAGGTTCACACCCCGGAGCAGGTCGCCCGACTCCGGCAAAGGTATGGGATCCGGCCGCGGCCGCGTAGCTCGAGGTCGTGAAGCGATCTTCACGGGTCGGCGTACGGGGCTCGACCCATTGCCTATCGCATACCGGTCGTGACGCGTGATGATGCCCCCGAACGCGCGCCACAAATAGACGCCCGACGGGCGCCGCCGGCGAGTGAGTGGCTGGGGGCTGGAGGGCCTCAGCCACTCACTCGCTCAGCCGGTGTGCCGTCCCGTGAGCCTGTTCCGGAGACGGGCGATCGTACCGACACCGGGCCCGATGGTCTTATGGAACAGAGGTGAGTGAGGCGCATGGGAGGGCGGGCGGATAGGCGCCAGCTTCTTGGCCCGCTCTACCTTCTCCCCCAGTTCAGCGAGCATCTCGAGCGTGACGTGGGCCCGCAACTGGGGGACCTGTTCCTACTCCTCATCGTGCGCGTGATGCGGAACTACACACGATCGGCTCCCATGCCTAGTTGTTATAACCGCCATATACCTACCGGGTTGCAAAATCGTTGGTTTTGCTCTATACCTGCCGGAACCCAGAGGCTGAAGGCTGGCCAGCTAGTGCAAAACGAAGCGCGGTGATCGGCCTGTAACAGCCAACACCGCGCTCGTAACTCCTTGATTCTACTACCGTTGCAGGGTGCGACAGATGTGAATATAAAAGTGCGACAGTTGTGACTAGAGAAACGCGACAGTTGTGACTAGAAACGAGGATACACTCAACTACTGCACAGCGTTCATCATGTCGAAGATCGGCAGGTACATCGCCACCACCATGCCACCCACCACGACACCCAGAAACACGATCATGATCGGCTCCAACAAACTCATCAGCACCGATACCGCCGCGTCCACTTCCTCGTCGTAGAAGTCGGCGATCTTCGTCAGCATCTCGTCCAACCCACCGGTCTGCTCACCGACCGCGATCATCGAGATCACCATTGGCGGGAAGACCGCGCTCTTCTGTAGCGGTGCGGCGATCGTGTCACCGCCGGCGATCGAGGCTCGCGAGGCCATGATGGCGTCCTGGATCACCCGGTTGCCCGACGTCTTGGCCGTGATCTCCAGACCGTCCAGGATGCTCACGCCGGAGCTGAGCAGCGTGCCTAGTGTCCGCGTGAAGCGCGACACAGCGCTCTTCCGAAGTAGGTCGCCGAGGACGGGGAACTTCAGCAGTATTCGATCGATGACGAGCTGGCCGGCGGAGGTCTTGTAGTAGGCCTTGAGGGCGAACACGGCACCCACCGCGCAAATGATCATCGCCCACCAGTAGGCCTGCAGGAACTGCGATGCGCCGATCACGACCCGGGTCGGCAGCGGCAGCTCCATGCCCACTGAGCCGAACATCTCCTGGAAGACGGGGATGACCTTGATGAGTAGCACGAGGATGGCGATGCCGGCCACGCTCATGATCACCGCTGGGTAGGTCATCGCTCCCTTAACCTTGCGTACCAGGGCGTCGTTCTTTTCCAGGAACGTCGCCAGGCGCATCAGGATGGTGTCCAGGATACCGCCGGCCTCGCCGGCGGCGACCATGTTCACGTAGAGGTCGGTGAACGCTTTCGGATGCTTGCCGAGCGCGTCAGCTACCGTGTGGCCGCTCTCCACGTCGGCAACCACGGCCCGCGTGACGTCGGCCAACGCCTTGTTGTCCGACTGCTTGGCCAGGATGTCCAGCGCCTGCACCAGCGGCAGTCCGGCATTGATCATTGTGCTGAACTGGCGCGTGAAGATAACGATGTCGCGCATCTTGATCCTGCCGCCGACGCTCTTCTTCCGCGTCTCCTGCTCGATCTTGACCACTGACATGCGTTGCCGCCGCAGCTGGGCAACAGCCTCCTCGCGAGAGGGTGCGTCGAGGGTAGCTGACCGGAGGTCGCCGTTTGATGCGCGGGCGGTGTACGCGAAAGTGGGCATGGTGCGGTGCGGGTTGCGGGTGGCTTGATGCGCGGTGTTCGTCTGCTTGGGCCAGTTAGCGGCGGCCACCGCTCGCCGAGGCGAGCTTGCCATTGGCGCCGCTCAGCGGACCGCTCGTCATCGAGCTGTCCCCGTCGGGCATGGTGTGACCGGTCATGCGCAGCAGTTCGTTCGGGTCGCCGCTCACTCTGAGGGCGTCTTCCAGCGTCACCTCGCGGCTCACGAAGAGCGCGTAGAGGGCGTCGTTTAGCGTCTGCATGCCGAACTTCTTGCCCGACTGCATGAGCGAGTAGATCTGGTGGATCTTGTCGTCGCGGATGAGCGCACGAATTGCCGGTGTCACCACCAGCACCTCGGCGGCCATCGCCCGACCGTGGCCGCGTGATCGCGGCAGCAAGGTCTGGGTGATGATCCCCTCGAGCACAAAGGCGAGTTGCGCCCTTACCTGCGACTGCTGATGCGACGGGAAGACGTCAATGATGCGGTTGATGGACTCGGCAGCGGAGTTGGTGTGCAACGTGGCGAAGGCAAGGTGGCCGGTCTCGGCGATCGTGAGCGCCGCCTGGATGGTCTCCAGGTCGCGCATCTCACCGATCAGGATGACGTCGGGGTCTTCGCGCAACGCATACTTGAGCGCGTTGCCGAACGACTTAGTGTCCGTCCCCACCTCGCGCTGGTTCACTATGCAGTTCTGGTGGCGGTGGATGAACTCGATCGGGTCTTCCACCGTGATGATGTGTCCCTTCCGCTCACGGTTGATCTTGTCGATCATGGCCGCCAGCGTCGTGCTCTTACCGCTGCCTGTGGGCCCGGTGACCAGCACCAAACCACGGGGCTTCTCAGCCATCCGCGCCACCACCGCCGGCAGTCCCAGTTCCTCGAACGTCTTTATCTGGAAGGGGATCTGCCTGATCACCATCGACACGCAGCCACGCTGCTTGAAGACGTTGCCGCGGAATCGCGCCAGATTCTGGATGCCGAACGAGAAGTCCAGCTCGTCTTCCATCTCAAATCGCTTCTTCTGCGCCTCTGTGAGCACGCTGTAGGCGAGCTGCAGTGTGTCCTTGGGCGTCAGCACCGTCTCGTTATGGGAGCTGGTGATGGCGCCGTCTATGCGCACCTTCGCGCGCTCGCCGGCCGTTATGTGCAGGTCGGAAGCGTTACGCTCGATCATCTCCTCGAGCAGGGCACGCAGGCTGATTGGCGTCGTCGGTGCGGTCATGACCTGGGATGCGGGGATGCGGGGAGACGCGATGCGCGCGACATGCGGCGCGATGATCTATTGGACGTCATACGCTTGTCTCGCGAATGACCTGTTCCAGTGTCGTGATGCCCTTCAGGACCTTCAGCCAGCCATCCATGCGCAGCGTCAGCATTCCCTCAGCAATCGCACCAGTGGCGATCTCAGCGGCACCGACGTTCTGCAGCACCAGCCGCCTGATCCCCGGCGACATTGTCATGACCTCGTAAAGGCCCTGGCGACCACGGAGGCCGGAGCCACCGCAGTCGTCACAACCCTTGCCGCGGAAGAAGGGGAGTTCCCCAACCGTTGTATCGAGGGACAGGTTGGCCAGGTGAGGCAGTGCTTCTGGCATGGCCCGATTGCGGGCGTTGAGCAACGCCTCTTCGGTGAAGTGCATATCGCCCAACCGCGTCTCACGCTTGACCTTGGCGCCGGCCAGTTCGAGCTCGTCGGGCACGTACTTCGTGCGGCACTTGCCGCAGATGCGCCTCACCAGTCGCTGGGCGAGAATCAGGTTGAGAGCCGACGCAACGTTGAATGGCTCCAGGCCCATATCCAGCAGTCGAGTAACGGTTTCCGGCGCCGAGTTTGTGTGCAACGTGCTGAGCACAAGGTGACCGGTAAGAGCGGCCTTGATGGCGATGCCGCCAGTCTCCAAGTCGCGGATCTCACCGACCATGATGATGTTCGGGTCCTGTCGTAGAAACGCCTTCAGCGCCGCCGCGAAGGTCATCCCGATTTCCGTCCTCACCTGCACCTGGTTGACGCCGAACAGGTTGTACTCGACCGGATCTTCGGCCGTCATGATGTTCGTGTCTATGCCGTTGATCTTGGAGAGCGCCGAGTAGAGTGTGGTGGTTTTTCCGGATCCGGTTGGGCCGGTGACGAGCACCATTCCGTACGGGTTGGAGATGGCCTCCATTAGCTCCTGTTCGGCCCGCGGCTCGATGCCGAATTTCTCCAGGTCGAGCGTGAGGTTCCCCTTGTCGAGGATCCGCAGCACGACCTTCTCGCCGAACAGCGTGGGCAGGGTGGAGACACGGTAGTCCACAACCTTCTTGCCAATCTTTAGCTTGATGCGCCCGTCCTGCGGCACTCGGCGCTCGGCGATGTTGAGCGACGACATGATCTTGAAGCGTGAGATGAGCGCGGCCTTGAGCTTGAGTGGCGGCTTCATGACTTCCAGAAGCGCCCCGTCAATGCGGTAGCGCACTCGCAATTCGTGCTCGAAGCACTCGAAGTGGATGTCCGAAGCGCCGCGCTTAACAGCGTCGGTGAGTATCGCGTTGATGAGCCTGACGACGGGAGCGTCGTCCACCGCTGCGGCCAGCGCCGCGGTTGACATTTCTTCCTGCGTCTCCGCGACGACCTCAATGTCCTGCTCCACATCGGCGACCAGGTCGTCGAGCATCGACTGCATGCCCGAGCTGTCGCCACCGGTGTCGTATGCCTTCTCCAACGCGTGCCGGAGGGCCCCGTCGCCCGCTATGACTGGCACGATGTCGCAGCGCGTGATGAACTTCAGGTCGTCGATCACCCTCAGGTTCGTCGGATCGGTCATCGCGACTGTCAGCGCCCGTCCATCTCGCTTGAGCGGTAGGACATGGTGCTTGAAGGCGACATCGGCAGGGATCAGCCGGGCGATCTTCGGATCCACGGTGAACCGCGACAGGTCCACCGCTGGCATGCGGAAGTGGCGCGCGAGCATGCGCGTCAGGTCCACCTCGTTGACGAAGCCGAGCTTGACGAGCGCGGAGCCGACACGGATGCCATTCTGCTTCTGCTCCGCGAGCGCCTTCTGCATCTGCTCAGGGGTGCACAGCCCCTCGCGGATCAGCATGTCGCCGAGGCGCTCGGCGGTCGCGGCAGCTGGGACGGCCATGTGGCAGGTGGGCGGTCGTGGGTCGGAGTGCTGTTCTGGCGTCGCCGCCGTGTGATGGGGCGACGTGCAGGAGAATGAGGTGCGGAACCGCCGTCAGGAGGTGCCCGGAGAGGCGCACCGGAACGGTTCGGGATCGCTCTCAAGGGACGCGGTGTGCCGGAAAACGTCACGTGCGGGGCAAGGCTGCGGAGCATCGCCGGCCCTATCCCGCGGACGCGTTCCAGGGCTTCCAACGAACCGAAGGGACCGAGGGAATCCCGGTCGGCGATGATGCGCCCCGCCAGCACGGGACCGATCCGTGGTAGAGTGATAAGAGCGGTAGCATCGGCCAGATCCACGTCCACCGGTCCAACGGGCCTGGCCGGCGACGGCGCTTGTGAGGACGCCGCGGCACCGGCCCGACCATGGCTTACGCGTTTTCGCACGAGACCCTGGGCCACCGAGTCGACCGCCGCCCGTTGAGCCTCCAACGCCACCTGCTGTCCCGCCGGTCGATCGGCGCTGGCTCCGGCCGCCCGCACCGCTCTCACCAGGGCACCGAGCAAAGCGACGGCGGCGAGGAAGAGAATGGCGCGGCGTTCGGCGGGCGTCATCCTTCGCGGGGCAAGGGGTCGGGGTGGTCAGCGGCCCCGAACCGTGAAGCGGATCTCAGCCTCCGCCAGGATTAACCCGGTCCTCCTGTTCCACCCCCAAACTCCGGTCCACTGCCGACGCTAAACAGACGGTATTGGCAATCGTTGTTCGGACGCAATTGTACGCCGGCTACCGCGTACGGCCGCCATCATTCCGTCCCCACCCGGAGCCGATCTAGAGTGGCCCGGCAAAGAAGTGAAGAGTGAGCGCGGCGGTCAGGATGGTCTGGACGAGGTGTCGGCCCAGGTTTCGGTCGTAAGTGACGATGCGAGCAGCCTGGACGCCGAACGTCAGGTTGTCCGCCACGTCTGCATCGGCGTCCATGGTAGCGCTCCAGCGACCTGTGTCCAGGAGGCGACTACTGCGGCTGTCGTTATCGAGTGAATTGGCGACGCTCTGCGAGCGGCTGTACTGGTAGCCGACGCGTGTTCGGAGATCACTGTGCAGCCCCCAACTGCTGGGGAACGCAAACGGTCGACTCAGCTCGCCGCTGGCGTCGCGCGAGATGGACTCTATGAGCGTGCCGGGGATGGTATCGGTGCGCTGAGTGTAGGTATAGCCGCCACCAGTGGTCAGTCGGCCGAGAGCCCAGGTTACGGAGCCGCTTACCGGATAGCTGCGAACACGCGTCGTGCGAGTCTCCCTCACGCCGGCGGCAGCGTCGGCAAGGGCCACGTTGTGCTGACGGGTGTGCAGCATTCGGGCGCTGGCCGACGCGTTGGCCACCCATCCGTCGCCCAATTCTGGTTGACGCCAGTTCCAGCGAAGCGTGAGGTCGGGGAAGCCGGTCTGGGAGCCTTCGTCCACCCGCTGGCCATCGTCGTCCAGGTCGTCGGCCGACTGACGGGTCCAGTTACGAGCGCGGCTTTGCGAAAAGCGCCCGATCACGCTGACCCCACCGCCCAGACCGACCACCTGGGTGGCTGAGAGCTGGGTGCCGACTCCAGCGCTGGAAGCCGGGCTGCCGTCCAGCAGTCTGAAGTCCCTGACTCCGCCAAAGCCCAGCTGATAGCCCAGTCCGGGAGTGAACGGCACGGCGTCGTAGGCGGACCGCAATCCACGCGAATATCGCAGATCTAGCGGCTGGACGATGCGCGCCAACCAGTGGCCAACTCCTGCCGCGTCCGGTAGCTCCAGCAGCGCCTTTCCGAGATCGACGCGGAGGCTGGCCGTAGTGGTCCGCTCGTTCCCCAGTCGCCGCGGCAGGCGCAACCGGTCGGCATAGGGCAAGCCGGTGAATGGATCGATGGCCCGTGGGTCGGCGACGAGGATGGAGTCGAGGGCGCCCAGGCCCCGATACTCGTCGTAGCGCATTCCACGGAAGAATGCATCTTCGGCGGCCGACAGGAAAACGGGCTGACGGTTGGGGTCTCGAAGAAGGTCGAAGCGAGCGAGGATGTCCACGCGTGGTTCTATCCACTGAGCCACTACCGGGGCAAAGCTGATGGTGCCGGTCATCGCCCGCTCTCTCTCGAATCCGATGTCCGTACCCAGGAGATCCATGCGGGCTCGGCTTGCGGCGAGCGATGCAGCGCTCGAGTCGCCGTACTGTCGTAGGTCACGGAGCGAGGTGAGTTCCAACCGCGAGGTGAGCGCTCCGAATGGCTGGAAGCCGACGGCGAGTCCGTTCCGCCAGAGATAACTCTCCCCGCGCACCGCGCTCCCTGAATCGAACAGTCCCCGGTCGGGTCGGAGGAAGGTGAGCCGGCGGTCGGACGACCGAACTATGCCGGTGGAGATCCGGAACTCCGCCGGGTTCCACTGCAGAGCCGACGCACGGATCGCGGCGACGCCGGCGGAATGCTCCAGCCAGTCGGGCAGTCTACCGATAACCCCGTCCAGCCAGCCCCCCACAGCCACCTTGCGCGGATCTGCTCGCACTGCATACTCGAGCGTCGAGCTGACATCGCGGGCGGCACCTGTTTGGTACTCGCTTCGCGTACTCGCATCGGTTATCGCAGCGCTGAACGAGAGATGATTGACCAGCGGCGCGAACGGCGAATCGGTGAGCGGGGTCGCTCGTCTTATAGTCGCGCTAACTGACGTCACTCGCGCACTTGGCGTGCGCAGTCCAGGGATGCCGGCAGCCTGATAGTCGGCGTCGGAGACGTAGAGCGGTTCTATGTTGCGGAAGGCGTGACGAATGGTGACCGGTACGGCAAGCCCGAACCGCTCGGGAAGGAACCGGTCCACGCGAACAGTCGCGGCAGCCTCGATGTCGTCGTCGTTCCTGAAGCTGGGTTGCTCAGAAAGCTGGCGGAAATAGGGATCGCGGCGGGTCAAGCTTACAGCCAGATCGGCAACGTCGCTGGCTGTCACTGCGAGGGTCAGTTGGCCGGCATAGCCGGGCTCCGTCTCTACTCGAGACAGGCGCAGGTCGTTCACCCACACCTCAAGCGTATCCCCGGCGAATAGCGGGTCGCCGCCGCGGTCGGGGAATCGGACCATGCCGACTGCCAACTCCTGGACCGCGGCCATGTTCGGCGGGCTCACGGAGGGGCTGGTAGTGTAAACGATGTAACCGTCCTCGCAGACGGCATATCGAGCGCCCGAAGCGCCCGGCGAGGCAGGCGTGTTGGCGACGAGCAGCGAGTCAGCGCCACTGCAGGCCACGGCGCCGTTAGGGTTGGCCAGGTAGAGTTGCTGCAACTGTCCTCGCAGACGGCTGAAGCGGCGCAGATCGACCCGCAACTCGGGCTCCCAGGCAGCGCGCGTAGGGCCGGAGTTGATCGTCGTACGGTACATGTAGAAGTTGTCCGCGTCCCGGCCAATCTTCACGTAGAACTGCATTGGTCCGGTGGTCCCCCACCCTCTGTTACGCCCCCTGGCCCAGAGGCGCAGTTCACGGTAGCCGAGGAAACTTTTCTCCCCCTCCGGGAAGCGCACGTACGCTTCGGCACGATCGTACTCGCCCAGATCGGTGGCGAGCAGTCGGAGCGAGCGTTCGTTGACCTGAGTCCGGTTAGCCTCCAGTCCGGTCTGGCGCTGATCGGGCTGATCGATGACCCCCGGCGGCGACTCATAGACAAGACCGGCCAGCGAGTCTCGGTCGGCGGTACCGATCACTGTTGCGATCACCGTACCCTGCCCCACTCGCTCGCCGGCAATTCCGCGGAGTCCGCGCTCGCTACGCTTGAGCCACGGCGCACCCACCAGCCGAAGTCGGGCGATGGGGATCTGCACCCTGAGCTGGTCGGAGAGTTCGGCCCCGCTCACCATCGTCACGCGCATGGCCTGCACGCGCCTTAGCGGCGGACCATCGTTGAGAGCGTCGTCCGGGGCTCGGAAGGGCACTCGCACCTGTACCCAGCATCTGCTGCGCGCGGGCGCGATCGGCGTCGGCTGGTCGATCAGCACGCCGCAGCGCCCCACCCTGGACCAGCGAGACGGATCGCCGAGGTCAACCACATAACGACGGATGCGCTCCGCTCCCAGGGTCGCGTTGTCGAGGTTGAGGACGCCATCCTCGTTCAGGTCCTCGCTGTCGGCGCGGTTGTTCTGCACCGTGCAGTTCACTCGCGTGTCGCCCAGCCGGAACACCTGGGAGGTGCCACGGGCACAGAGGCGGACATTGGTCGCCTCAAAGGTGCGATTGCCCTCAGTGACGATGACTTGGTCAGCGACGTCGCCGGCCAGGCCACGGTCGTCGCGCGATTGGTTGAAAGTGCGCGAGAATGGGTCCAGTTCACTGTTCAGTGAGTCCACTCCCTGGGCCCGCTTGCCACGGAATGTGGTGTCCAGCACCGCCGTGAGCCCGGGCCCCACGCGTAATGTGTCAGGAGCAAAGGTGAGGCTGTTCTCACTGACCTCGCCGAAGTCTATGACCAGCGTTGGATTCACCCCTACATGGCCGGCGTCGGTGTCAATCAGTGTCCAGAACTCGATCGACTCCACCCGCGACAGGTCGGCGCCAGTGGGACCGAGAGCCGTGTGCAGCGAACGCCAGCGACGCCCGGTGGGCGCGTTGTTAACGCGCCAGCGGGGTTCCTCCAGCCGACCCTCACGAAACTGCCCGCCCACCGACAGCGGGTGGAGGGTAAGCCAGAGCATCTGTTCAGGTAGGAACGCGCCACCTCCTACTGATCGTACTTCTGGGTCGATCTGTTCGATGCTGAAGGTGATGAGCTCGCCGGCAGAGTTTCGACCGTTGTTCTGCCAGGCCATCGACGCCGCGTGGGAGAGGGTGAACAGCCCTGCCCCGCCCAATTTGTTGAGAACGGCTGACGGCGCCGGCACACTGCCAAAATACCAACGGCTGTCCAGGAGCTGAGGGGCCAGCCCGCCCTCGCCCTCGAACGATTCCAGATATGCCTGTCCGCCGGCGGTGAGCTGTGGCCGGCTGGTGGCAAACTCCCCGCTCAGGCTGACCCTGGATGGGGCCGCCGCGCGCACTCCCGGCAGCCGGTCCAGCCACTCGGTGAGTCGAGGCGCGTCCCAGGCAAAGGCTCCGCTCACCCCGGCCACGATCGACGACGCCGCCTCGAACCCCAGTGTCGGGCGATTGAAGATCGTCTTCTGACGCTGGCCGATGGCGGTGACGTTGAGGACGCCGGCGTCCATCTCCACCTGGGATGTGAGGCCGAAGATGGAGGTGGGTACGGCCCCGAACAGCGGACTTTCCTCGAATCGCACGCGTACATCGCGCGGACGCGACAGAAGAGTGTCGGCGTGGAGGAAGCGCAGTCGGCCAAGATCGTAGTCCATCTCGTAGTCGGAGCCGCGGCGGAGCACACGTCCGTCCAGGGTGACGCGCTCCGAGCCCCGACGCAGCTGGACCGCGCCCAGCGCCAGCGTTCCTGGCTCGCCGGCTTCCGCGCTGTAGCGCAACCCGATCCGATAGACTGCCGAAGGCCGCTGGGCCGAGTAGAGGTACTCGCCGGGGGTTCGGTAGAGAGTATCGTTGGAAGGGTTGCCGAGCGAACCGGCCAGACCGCTACGGGCAAACGGTTCGGCCGACGGAAAGACGAGGAAGTGATCGCGGATGATCGGGACCGTCTCACCGCCGCCGATGACGACGTTCGGGTCCGCCGGCCGCGGCCAGAGCCTGTTCTCCACATCGAAGGAACTGCTATTGGTCCGCTCGGCCAGACCGAATCGCTGCAGATAGGTGTCTCCGCGTCCGTCCAGGGGCTTCTCCTGGTCGCCGCCAGCGCCGGTTACCACGCGGACGCTCACCGAGCGGCGGTCCACATCCGGACCGCCCACTCGGTAGACCGAGCGGATCTCGCGACGGAAGGCCGGCGCGTCCGGCTCCAGCCGCGGCTGCCAGATCAGGTTGGCGGCCTGATCGCGCTCCTGGTACTGGACGTCAGGCGTCCCACCGATGTCGGGTAGCACGGTCTCAACGCCGCCCACACGAACGGTGAAGGCCACGACCAATCGCTCGTCGTTCAGACTGAGCGGGCGGACCAGCGCGAGCCAGAGGCGCGACGGGTCCATGTAGTAGTCCACATTCTCGCGCAACAACTCGTAGACCGGGCCGCGACGTGATGTGGGGTCACCGTTCAGGCGGAAGCGCGGGCCGTTCGGGTTGGGTGGCCGCCCCCCCAGCACCAGTCGGTAGAGGGACACCCGGACCGGGCGACGCTCTGGTGAGAGGGCGTTTCGTGCCGCCGTCATCTGCGCCGGATCCAGGATGTCGAGGTTCGGATAGCGCGATCCGAATTCTGCCGGATCCACGGTGAAGAAGAATCGTCGAGGCTCGACCTCGTAGTCGTCAATCTCGCGCTCTACCTCCCTCTTGCTCTGTCCGCCGACCGTGAAGCGCCGTTCCTGAACAACGTTGCCACGTTGCTGGGCGGCGATTGTCTGGACTGACCACGGCCCCACATGCCCCACCGCCTGAACCCCGTAGTTGCCGATCGGGATGCCGGCGGTGATAAAGCGCGACGCAGGCGGGTTGAAGGTTACGTTTCCGACCTCCACACGCTCCACCATGTCGCCCACCAGGCCCTGATAGCGAATGGCGATGTTGTTGGACGCGTCGAACTCGCGCTGCGAGTCGTAGTCGACGTCGACGTGGAATCGACTGGCGACGGTGCCTGAGCTGAGGACGCTGAACTGGACGCCAAAGGTGGGCTGGAAGAGCGTCCGACAGCTGCCCGTGAGATTCAGGAGCTGATTGCTGGAGCGGTGCGGCTCGCGCAGCTCGGCGGCCTGCGTGACCACGCGAGGGTGGTCGGCGATCGCCGCCAGCAGCGCGGTCTCCGTGGGGTCGTCGAGCAGTCCGGGCTCGAATACCGAGCCGGTCACGCTCGGATCGCGCGCCCGGTCGGAGTTCGTCGAAACTATAGAGCTGGGGTTTACGTCGGTGGAGAGGAGGATCGAGCCAGGAACTGCAGTGATGCGGGCGAGGATCTCACGGGTGAGATCGGGTCCGCTGGCGAGCGCGGACCAATCACGACGCCACTCGGCGAGCGGCATGGCCAGCGTCGCCCGGGCGGCGATTCCGATTCGCTCCAGCGGACGGTCAATGAGCGGACCGGGCACGCCAGGGCGATCGCCGCTGTCTGCGGCGATTGGGAAATCGACCTTGGAGAGTCGATGGACCGGGACCTGCGCATACGCGCCAACACTCGCTGCCGCGCCGAGCACGAGGACCAGCGCACCGGCGAGAAGTCCTGGAAAGCAGCGCACCAAATCCCGTTTGCCTGGGTATCAGGAGGCGATGGCGCCGGACGCGGCGGTTACTCTGGCCGCGGCAAGAACGTGTTGTGCACCTTGAATCAGGCGCCGCGCGGGTGGAATATACGTCCGGTCGAAACGTCGACAACCCTGTGGAACACAAGCGGTTCCACGCTGGAGAAGGACGCCCAGAGCGAGTAAGTGAAGATAATAGACAAGTACGTACTTAAAGAACATCTGGGACCGCTCCTGTTCGCGCTGTCCGCGCTGACGTCGCTGTTGCTGCTCAACTATGTCGCCAAGCAGTTCGGTAAGCTGGTAGGCAAGGGGCTCGAGTGGAGCATTATCGGGGAGTTCTTTCTCCTCGCGCTTCCCTTCACTGTGGCGATGACCGTCCCCATGGCGGTCCTCATGTCGACGCTGTACGCGTTCAGCCGGATGGCCGCGGAGAACGAGATCACCGCCTTCAAGGCCAGTGGCGTGAGTATCGGCAGGTTGATGAAGCCGGCCATCTGGGCGTCCATCCTGCTGTCGTTGTCGATGATAGTCTTCAACGACCAGTTGCTGCCGCGCTCCAACCACCGGCTCAGCCAGTTGCAGAGCGACGTCCTGCGAAAGAAGCCGACCTTCGCTCTCAAGGAGCAAGTCACCAACCGGGTGACTGACCGCCTCTGGCTGCGCGCCGGCCACATCACGCCAGGCACGGGCCAGATGCGCGAAGTTATCATCTATGATTTCACTGATCCCGAGCACTCGCGAACCATCCACGCTGATAGTGGCACCCTGGCCATAACGGCAGATCAGCGGGACCTCTCGCTCGACCTGTTCGACGGGGTGATGCAGGAGTTCCCGCGGGCCGCGCCAGGGTTCGCGGCAGCAGGGCGGGCGTCATCAAACAGCGGCTCAGCGGTTTACCAGCAGACCTTTTTCGACCACGCCAGCCGATTCATTCGAGACGTCGGCAACCAACTCGAGCGATCTGATGGCCCGCAGCCGAAGAGCGAGCGCGAGCGAACGGTGTGCGAACTTCAGGACGGCTATGCTACCGCGGCAACTGAGTATGCCGTCGCCCACGCCGACATGGAGCGATTTGCCCGTCTGGCGGCCGAAGAAGGGAAGACATTCGAGGTGCCCCGGCGCCGGACCACCTACGCGAACAATGGGCTTGGTGCGCTCTACTGCCGAGGCCTCGCCTGGCTCGGCGTCAAGACGGCGGCGGCGGCACCAGCGACGGCGTCGTTGGCTCAGGGCCAGATAATGGATACGACTAGCGCGGTTCCAATATCGATGGCCGCTCAGGACAGTCTTGCCGCATCAGCGACAGCGCAGGTGGACACGGCCGTCCGTCGTGGTAGTGGTATAGCGCCGTCCATGGGGGGAGTGGAAGGGGTGTTCGAGGCGGCGTCGCTAAGAGCGCAGATGAACCTGATGGCCGTCAACTCCTACGATGTCGAGATCCACAAGAAGTTCGCTCTCGCCACGGCGTGTACCGTGTTCATCCTGCTGGGCGCCCCGATCGCGCTGCGCTTCCCGCGCGGTGGCGTGGGTGTGGTGATCGGAGTAAGCCTGGCTGTGTTCGCCCTCTACTACATAGGGCTGATTGCCGGCGAGACCGCTTCCAAGGCTGGCTACCTGCCGCCATTCATCGCCATGTGGACGGCCAACATAGTATTCACCCTCCTCGGTTTAGTTCTCTTCATGCGTGCCGGCCGCGAGTCGAGCACCTCCCGTGGCGGAGACATTGCCGAATTGATGGATACAGCGAGGACAGCGTTGGCCCGGTTGGGTCGCAAGCTGGGCTTTCGCGGTGACCGCAGACGGAGGGCCGTTTGAGCAGGCAATCGACGAGTCGGCCCCGCCGTCGGTTCCACCTCCTCCGACCACTAGACCGCTACGTCTTCGGCGAGTTCTTCCGCATCTTCGCCATCACCGCGTTTGGCTTCCCCCTGCTCGTGGTGATCATCGATCTGGTCGATAACCTCGACAAGTACCTGAGTCGGAAGCTGCCAGCCGCCGACATCGCACTCAGCTACGTCTACGCACTTCCCGATACCATCTTCCTCATCTTGCCGGCGGCCGTGCTCTTCGCAGCTGTTTTCTCGGTGGGCAACTTCACCCGTCACAGTGAGATCACGGCGGCCAAGGCGTCGGGCATAAGCTTTTATCGTATGATCGTGCCCATCGTCGTTGGCGCAATGTTGGCGGCGGGATTGGGGCTGGTAGTTGGCGAACTGGCTCCGATAACGAGCAGAAAGAGCAGTGAGCTGCGCGGAGAGCGAGCGACCCGCGGCGATAGCCGAAGTTACTTCGTCCATGCTGGCGACAACGGTGTGGTTTACAAGGTGGGCTATCTGGATGCCGATCGCGGGATGTTGGATCGGGTCGAGATCGAGCGTCGGGGCACGGGCCCTGAGTATCCGACCATTGTCATGACTGCCAACAGCGGACGGTGGACGCCCACCAGTGCCGACAGCCTTTCCGGATTCTGGACGCTCCAGAATGGAGCGGTTCACGTCCTGCCGGATTCCGCTACCGATCTTGTATTCCAGTTCGATTCACTGCATGCCAAAAGGCTTCAGGAGACCCCGCTGGACCTGACCGAGACGGCGCGTGAACCAACCGAGATGGGCTTTCAGGAATTGGGGCGCTACATCACTTCGCTGGAACGGGCTGGTGGAGACGCCAACGAACTCCGCGTGGAGCGCGCGCTCAAGATCGCCATTCCCGCCACCTGTCTGATCATCGTCCTCTTCGGCGCCCCTCTGGCTACTAGCACCCAGCGCGGCGGTGCAGCCTTCGGCATCGCTCTCAGTCTGGGCACCACGATTGTTTTCCTTATCATGATCCAGCTCACCAAGGCGATCGGCGGCAACGGCGTAGTTGCACCGGAGTTGGCCGCATGGCTCCCGAGCATGGTCTTCGGCCTGATGGGATTGATCTTGCTCATCCGGGTGCGGACGTGACGGCACCGGTGCAGACCGTTCAGGTGTCGTACCCACTACGCCGCCTGGTGCGTGGCGCGGCCAACTTGCTGCGGGAGACGGGGCAGCGCGGCTACTTCGCTCTGGACATGGTGCGCGCGCTCCGCGAGCCGGGTACCTGGGGACGACAGACCATCGCCCAGATGTACAGCATCGGCGTGGGCTCGGTCCCGTTTGTCATCGTGGTCGCCAGTTTCCTGGGCGCGGTGACCGCCTTCCAGACTTACTACCAACTCTTCGCTGGGGTGCAGTTGTCGGTTGTCGGGCTCATAGCCCGTCAGAGCATCATCCTGGAGCTGGGTCCCCTGCTTACCGCCCTCACTCTAACCGGACGCGTGGGCGCACGGATGACAGCGGAGATCGGGACAATGCGCGTCACCGAGCAGATAGATGCTCTGGAGACGCTCGCTTTTGATCCCATAGCCTACCTGGCTCTGCCGCGACTGCTGGCGGCGCTCGTGATGATTCCCGCGCTGGTTATGCTGGCCGATGCGGCGGCGGTGTTCTCGGCGTGGATCACTCTCATCCTCGCCACACCCGTTTCGACCAATGACTTTGTGGCCGGCTTGAGGCTCTCGTTCACGCCGTTCCAGGTCATCTACAGCCTCATTAAGGCGTTCGCTTATGGCGCCGCAATCGCCTTTAACTGCTCATACGAGGGGTACCATACGCGGTCCGGCGCCGAGGGTGTCGGACGGGCGACCGCCAAGGCGGTAGTGATTACCTCGATCGTGATACTCGTACTCGACGGGATCATCGCGGCCATGTTCGCCAGTCTCATTCAGGGTTAGACAGGATCAGCATGAAACGCAGAGACGGAATACTCGTCGGCCTCTTCCTCATCATCGCCACTACTGTCGGCGTGCTGGGAACTATCTGGCTTGTGCGCGGCGGCCTTTCTAAAGGCTATCCGCTCTATGCTCGCTTCCCGTGGGGCGTTGGCCTCAAGGTCGGTCAGCCAGTGCAGCTCGCCGGCGTAAGCGTAGGGTACGTGGCCGAGGTTGGGCTGGATCCAAATGGGACGCTTATCGTCCGGATGGCAATCGAGGATAAGTACGGTATCCCGGAGAGCACGACGGCGCAGGTCGTACCGGTGGGCATCTTCGGCGACGCCGCGGTCGCCCTCATCCCGGCCGCGCCCAGCCTGAAATACATTCCGCGCGGCGACACTGTGCCAGTGGGCTCTAACACCACGTCGACCGCCGAACTGCTGGCTCGCGCCGACTCGATCGAGCGCAACGTGAGCGCGATAACCATCGAGTTGCAGCGTCAACTCGTGACCGAGGGCGGTCTGGCCGATCTCCGCGCCA
>CAJDVF010000057.1_pt1 | contig 17198 bp, 11 predicted proteins | sample 7391391 | NCBI WGS metagenome assembly CAJDVF01 (sample SAMEA7055697, study PRJEB34461) | soil metagenome | biome: terrestrial ecosystem; feature: Peninsula; material: soil | place: Antarctica | collected 2016 | reverse complement strand
CGCGGCGTCCTGAGACTCTGGATAGCCTGATCCGGGCGCCGGAGCCCGGTCGCGGAGACAGGTTGCATTCTACACCAGGAAGCGAAAGAGGCAGCAGTGCGTATGTCGGGACGCTTCCCTGCTTGCCTGCCCCAATGTTTCTTCACCTCATGCCACTCTCCGCCTCCCGACCATCTGACCACGCGCTCGATGCTCTCGCCGAACGACTGGGGCACGAGCGGGTGCAACGCGATGCTATGCTCGCTCCGTACACCACCTTCCGTATCGGAGGTCCGGCTGACCTGCTCTACGAGGCAGCGTCGGCCGATGAACTGGCCGACGCCATAACCGCTGCTCGCGAGTTGGGCGTGCCCTGGTTCGTTCTCGGGCTGGGAGCCAACATCCTGGTCGGCGACCGCGGGGTGCGCGGACTGGTCATCCGGAACGTCGCCGCCCACAACCGGTTTGGCGACGATGGCCGGCTCTGGGTGGAGAGCGGTGCGGTGATGGCCGACCTTATCCCGCAAGCGGTGGAGCATGGGTGGAGCGGATTGGAGCACTATGTGGGCATTCCCAGTTCTGTCGGCGGCGCCATCTGGCAGAACCTCCACTTTCTCTCGCCCGCACCAGAGCGGGAGCGGACGATGTTCATCGCCGAGGTGTTCGAGAGCTGCGATATCCTGAGCGAGGAGGGGGAACGACTCACGGTGGGGCCGGACTATGTGAAGTTCGGCTACGATGACAGTGTGTTCCATCACCGGCGCGACATCGTCCTTGCCGCCACCTTCCAGCTCCAGCCGGGCGACCCAGCGACGATGCACCGCATCATCCAGGAGAACCTGAGCTGGCGTGGTGCGCGTCATCCGTGGCTGCAGTTCCATCCCAGCGCGGGCTCCATCTTCCGGAAGATTGAGGGGGTGGGCGCGGGGCGACTGGTGGACCAGTGCGGACTCAAGGGCTACCGGATTGGCGACGCTCAGATCTCGCATATCCATGCGAACATTATGGTCAACCTCGGTCACGCGACGGCGGCGGACGTGCGGGCGTTGATCGCCCACGCGCAGGAGAGTGTGCGGGAGCGGTTCGGGCACGAGTTGACGCCGGAAATCGGGTTTATCGGGGAGTTCTGAGTGGCGGGGCGTGGCGTGGCTTGTGGTGGGGGCGAAGTGCGTTAACGGCTGATTTTTGACAAGGAAGACCGTCGCGGCAGCGACGTGCGGCCCCGCCTGGCTGTGGTCGGGACTGTTGTGGGGACGTGTGGGGACGGGACGGGGTGGGGACGGGGTGGGGCCGGAGTGGGGACGGGGGCGGAGTACGGAGGCGGAGTAATTCATGGTCGGCTGTGACTCTCCTTCTTGCCCTCTCAGTCGACATCGCGCCGGCGGCCACAGCACCTAGGCCCTGACTTAGTCACTGCGTGGCAGCCGACAGCAAAAGCGCACACCAACTTCCCATAGGCGGGCCTGCACCACGAAGAATGCGTGTGTCCGAATGCTCGTCTACGGTTCGGCTGCAGCATGCTCGACAACTGTGATTCGTTTCCGGCTCCGACATGTCTCGCTAGGACCGCAAGCGTCGACTCCCGCAATATCTGGTCATGCAAGCAATGCGACGATCGCCTGCTGGTATGGCGTCGCACTCAGCGTCGGCCGGGCGCGTGGCGCCGTGCGAATCGCATTAGTGAGTGCGGGAGCTGGCGCAATGTCGAAGAGTGCTTGATATGCAGTGCATCGCACGATTCGCTCTGCTCCGAGAGCTATGTACAGCGGATTCGGCGATATCAACAGGTCGTCCACACCGCTGGCATTGTAGCGATAACTCGACCACTCATAGGCACCTGGATCATCCACCAGTCCGGCGCGGAGCGGGTTCGTTTCGATGTAGCGACTACAAGCAAAGAAGTAACCTACCGAGTCGACGATCGTTGAACGATATCTCCCCTCCCAGAGCGTTCCTGTGCGCCTGTAGCGTTCGTTGAAATAGCGGACATAGCGCCTCCCCAGCGACCGCATGAGTGTGGCTGGACCTGACTGGTCATTCGGTGTGAGCAGCAGATGTACATGGTTGGTCATGAGCACGTAGCTGTGAACTGCGCACCCGGCACCGACGCTCGCCTCTCGGAGGGCCCACAAGTAAAAGGCGAAATCTTCGTGCGCTAGGAATGTCGGGCATCGATCGACCCCGCGTTGGGTGATGTGGAGGGGCACATCGGGGATGATCCTGCGAGCGCAACGTGGCATACTGATGCTTGGATTGAGGGTCTGGGACGGCGGTGCGGACGGAAGCGCTGGCTTCGGACTGGCTTCTGTTGGAAGATCGCCGTGCCATTTCTTGTACTGGCCGCCTTTCCAGCGCATGAGCAACCCTGTGAACGCGTCCCCACTCCGTCCCCACCCCGTCCCCACCACGTCCGTCCCCACCCCGTCCCCACCACGTCCTCCGTCCCCACCCCCTGGCCTTCGGGCAGGAGAGCGCTACGGTCTGAGCGCTTCCAATCCGGCGATCACCTGCCCCGCACCGGAGACCTGCGACACGATGACGCCCCCGTTGCCGCAACGATCTTCCTCGTCTAATCAGCTGTTGCAGCTGCCATAACCTGGCTCGCCAGTACCCGAGCCTGCGCCCCAAAGGCTTCGGCTCGTCGCCTTGGTGAACCTCCCGCCTCGCCCGTCGGCCCGCTGGCTCCCATCCTGCTCCACCACTCCCGCGTGAGCGCGCTGCACCAGTTACCGACGCTCAAATCCTTCAAGGCCGACCCACTCCACGTCGGCGACGCGGACAAGTGATGAGCGCCATTAAGGACGACAAAATGACCCCTAGCGACCACTACGATCTCATAGTCATCGGCTCCGGTCAGGGCGGAGGGCCGCTGGCGATAGCCTTCAGCAAAGCCGGCCAACGTGTGGCCCTCGTCGAGCGGCTTCATGTGGGCGGCAGCTGCGTCAACGAGGGCTGTAGCCCCACCAAGACCATCATTGCCAGCGCCCGCGCGGCGTACATGGCTCGGCGTGCGCCAGACTACGGCGTCCATTTCGGCGCTCCCACACGCCCGGCTTCATCAGCAGACGCCGACGTTTGGGTCGACATGGAACGGGTGCGCGAGCGGAAGCAAAAGATCGTCGACAGCTTCCGCACCGGCAACGAGCGCGGCCTTTCCTCGGCGGGCGTCGAGCTGATTCGTGGGCAGGCACGCTTCGTGGCGCCGCTGGTCATCAAGATCTCGCGCACCGACGGCGCCAGTTCGCCGGAGGGTGGGCGGCAGATCACCGCCGACCGTGTCGTCATCAACACCGGACTCCGGCCTACGATGCCGTCGCTGCCGGGGCTTGAGGACGTGGACGCGCTCACCTCTACCTCCATCCAGGAGCTCACCGAACTGCCCGAGCACCTCATCGTGCTCGGTGGCGGCTACGTGGGTGTCGAATTCGCCCAGGCGTACCGTCGATTCGGCAGCGAGGTGACCATCGTGCAGCGCGGCACCCAACTGCTGAAGCACGAGGACGCCGACGTCGCCGGCGCGGTCGCCGAGATACTGCAGGAAGATGGAATCCAGCTGCAACTCGATACGGAAGTAGTTCGCCTTGAACAAGCCGGTATGGGAGTGCGGCTCGTCGTGCGTTCGGGCAGTCAGGGTGACGAACGAACGGTGGTCGGCTCGCACCTTTTGCTGGCCGTCGGTCGCACACCGAACAGCGACGACATGGGGCTCGACGTCGCCGGTATCGACACCGATGATCGGGGCTTCATTCGCGTCAACGAGCGCCTGGAGACCTCCGCCGCCGGAGTCTACGCGCTAGGAGATATCAAGGGCGGGCCGGCGTTCACCCACATCTCGTACGACGACTTCCGCATCCTGCGGGCGAACCTCCTGGACGGCGGCGAGAGGACGACGGTCGGTCGACAGGTTCCCTATACCGTCTTCATGGACCCGCAGCTCGGTGCCATTGGGATGACGGAGAGCGAGGCTCGGAGCGCCGGCCACCGCATCCGAGTCGCACGGCTCCCGATGTCGCGTGTGGCGCGGGCCCTGGAAGTGGACGAGACGCGTGGCCTGATGAAGGCCGTCGTCGACGCCGACACGGAACGCATCCTCGGAGCCCGGATACTCGGAATCGAGGGAGGCGAGGTTGCCGCCGTCATCCAGTTGGCGATGATGGGCGACCTGCCGTACACTGCACTCCGCGACGGCACCTTCTCGCACCCGACGCTCGCCGAGTCTCTGAACAACCTGTTCATGCTGCTGGGGGATGAGGGCGAGAACTGATCGGGCCGCCCGCCAACAGCCCTACCCCGGAATGCCTGACGACTGCTGACGACAGACCTTGGACGCCTCGCGGAGGCCGCCACATCGTTCACATCGTCAATCCGATAATCTCTGGCACGTGACGAATCGGCGGCGACGACGTATCTTCGCCCGGTGACCGCCCCCGATCAGCCCGCCGCGCCACCGGCGCCCGCGGACCGCCGTAAGCTGTTCTTCATAGTAGCCGGACCCATCGCCTGGCTCATCCTCCGTTGGATCGCGCCCGCCACCCTGCCCCACGCCGCCGCCGACGTCCTCGGCATCGCCGGATGGATGGGAGTCTGGTGGCTGTCGGAGGCCGTCCCGCTTGGCGCGACGTCGCTCCTTCCGATTCTCCTCTTCCCGCTCCTCGGCGTCACCACGGGTAAGGACGCGGCAGCGCCATTCGCCAACGAACTAGTCTTCCTCTTCCTGGGCGGCTTCCTGCTAGCCGCAGCACTGGAAAAATGGAACGCCCACGCTCGAATCGCCTACGGCATAGTCTCGGCGATCGGTGTCGGCGCACGACGTACCGTGCTCGGCGTGATGGTGGCGACAGCGTTCATCTCGATGTGGATCTCCAACACCGCCACGGCGGCGATGATGTTCCCCATCGCGATGGCCATCGGCGCCCTGTTCGGGGAGGGCTCCAACGCCCGGCGTACGCGCACCGCGCTAATGCTCGGCGTGGCCTACGCGGCCAGCATCGGCGGCATGGCTACGCTCATCGGGACGCCGCCTAACCTTATCTTCGCCGGAGCGGTGCAGCAACTCGCCGGGGTTCGGGTGGGCTTCGTCCAGTTCATGGCCTTCGGCCTGCCAGTGGCGGTGATACTCCTACCGCTCACATGGGCACTCCTGGTCTTCGTCCTATTCCGTGCGCACGTGGAAAACCGCGATGCGATCAAGGAACTGTTCGCCGAGCGGCGTAAGGCGCTCGGTACGCTTTCCGGTGGCGAACGCCGTGTGATCGTCATATTTGCGCTAACCGCGCTCGCCTGGCTGTTACGCGAGCCCAAGCTCATCGGCTCGCTGTCAATGCCCGGGCTGGCGACGTACTTCCCCGGCATCACCGATTCGACCATCGCTATAGGCGGTGCGATCATGCTGTTCGTGGTTCGGGGCCGTCAGGCTGACGGCCTCGAACGTCCACTACTTACCTGGACCGAAGCACGCTACATATCCTGGGAGACGTTGCTGCTCTTCGGTGGCGGACTGTCACTGGCGGCAGCGATGGAGAGTACTGGATTGGCCGGCTGGCTGGGTGGGCAGATGGCCGGGCTGGCCGGCATGCCGACGCCGGTAATCTATGCCGGGCTCGCCACACTGGTGTTGGTGCTGAGCGAGATTGGCTCGAACACTGCGGTGGCGGCGATGGTGATGCCGGTGGCCGCTTCGCTGGCAATAGCGGTCGGCGAGCCGCCGCTGGCACTGATGCTCGTTGCCACCCTGGCCGCGTCGACCGGCTTCGCGCTTCCCATCGCCACGCCGCCCAACACCATCGTCTTTGGCAGCGGCCAGGTCAGCACCCGCGACATGGCCCGCTCCGGAGTGCTGCTGGACGTCATGGCGGTGGTGCTAATCACGCTGGTTGTCTGGCTTCTCTTCCCGAGAATCATGTAACCTCCGTCGGAGAGCTCCCGCTTTCCCACGCACCCGAACCAACTCGATATGGCCGACGTAATCGCCGATCTCTGGTACAAGAACGCCGTCATCTACTCGCTCGATCTCGAGACGTTCATGGATTCGAATGGCGACGGCGTCGGTGACTTCGAGGGTCTCAGTAGACGGTTGGACTACCTGGAGGCTCTCGGTATTGACGCCATCTGGCTCGCACCGTTCCAGCCGACGCCCAATCGCGACAACGGCTACGACGTCAGCGACTATTACGGTGTGGACCCGCGACATGGCTCCAGCGGCGATTTCGTTGAGTTCATGCACCAGGCGGCCAACCGCGGTATAAAGGTCCTCATCGACCTGGTCGTGAACCACACCAGCGACCAGCATCGTTGGTTCCAGTCAGCACGAAGCGACCCCGAATCGGCTTACAGGCACTGGTACAGCTGGTCGAAGAAGCGGCCGAAAGACTGGGACAAGGGAATGGTCTTTCCCGGTGTGCAGACCCAGACCTGGACGTTCGACGACAAGGCAAAGGAGTGGTATTTCCACCGCTTCTACGATTTCCAGCCCAACCTCAACATGGACAACCCGGACGTCCGTGCGGAGGTGCGGCGTGTCATGGGCTACTGGCTGGAACTGGGAGTCGCCGGCTTCCGTGTCGACGCCCTACCCTTTGTGCTCGAGTCGGTAGTGGACGGCGAGATCCAGGAGAAGCTGGAGTTCGAACACCTCTACGATATGCGCCGCTTCATGCAGTGGCGGCGGGGGGACGGTGTCCTGCTGGGCGAGGCAAACGTGGCACCGGCGGACACCAAGCGCTACTTCGGAGAACACGGCGCGGGAATCCAGATGATGTTCAACTTCTGGGCGAACCAGCGCCTCTTCTACGCGCTTGCCACTGGCGACGCCCGGCCTCTCATAACCGGCCTCCGCCAGACCCAGCACATACCAGCGATGTCGCAATGGGCGCACTTCCTCCGCAATCATGACGAGTTGGACCTGGGCCGACTGAGCGATGAGCAGCGTCAGGAGGTGTTCGATCGCTTCGCCCCTGAGGAGCGCATGCAGCTCTATCACCGCGGCATTCGTCGGCGCCTGGCTCCCATGCTCGGCAACCGTGCGCAACTGGAGTTCTCCCACAGCCTCCTGTTCGCACTGCCTGGTTCGCCGGTTCTCCGCTACGGCGACGAGATAGGCATGGGCGATGACCTCTCGCTCAACGAACGCGACTCGGTTCGCACCCCGATGCAGTGGTCCGAAGAGCGCCACGCCGGATTCTCCATCGCCGACCGCACAGTGTTGCCGGTGGTGGACAGCGGACCGTACGGCTACCGGGCGGTGAACGTGGAGGCGCAACGTCGCGACCCCGCGTCCATTCTCAATTTCACGCGGAAGATGATCAGGCTGCGGCAGGAGACGCCGGAGATCGGCTGGGGCGACTGGACCATCCTCCGCACCGGCTCCCGGCATGTGCTCGCCATTCGCTACGACTGGCGTGGCAACTCAGTGGTGACGGTGCACAACTTCGCCGGCACGCCATGCGAGGTGAGCCTTCGCGTGGGAGGAGAGAACGGCCAGAGACTGACCAACCTACTTGAGGACGAGACGCTCAAGGGTAGCGGAGGCGTGCATCATGTGCGGCTGGATGCGCATGGCTTCAGTTGGTTCCGCGTCGGCGGATTGAACCACGTGATCAGGCGCGCGCGGGCGTGATACGCGCCGGAAGTAAGCCAGCTGACCGGCGGTCGGTAGAACACCGCCGCCGAGGGATGCTCCGACGCCGCCTACGAATGTCAGCATGAGCGGAGAGGGACGCAGCGCGCTGGTTGCGGCGACCGCAATTGGCGGTTGCCGCGAGCGTGCCCGCGACGCATCGTGCGAATGGCTCACCAGTCAGCACTGAGCAGGATTTACCAGCCTCCAATCGCCCATGATCAGTCACGTCAGCCGTCCGTTCCTTGCCGCCGCCGCGTTGTTCGCCGCGCACATCACCCCCATCCAGCCGGTCGTGGCCCAGCCGGGCGGCATGCGCGGCACGCCCATCCAACAGGGAGAGGAGTGTCCGGCCGGTATGACTGAGATCCGACCACGGCTCTGCATGGCGCCGGAGACACCGGCGCCGAGCATCGTCGACTACCGACCGCACTCGACCCTCGTCGTGCCGACACACCTGGTGAGGGCGGCGCGCTATCCCGTTATCGATTTCCATGGCCATCCCCAGGGGCGGCTCGCATCCCGCGCCACGCTCGATACGCTCGTCGCCGCGATGGACACGATCAACGTCCGTCTGATGGTGGCCGCCGACAACATGAGCGGTGACCGTCTGAAGAACGCGGTCGCCACCATCAATGGCTCACCACAGCGGGACCGGGTGCGCGTGCTGGCCGGAATCGACTTCCGGAACGTCGGACCCGGCTGGGCCGAGCGGGCGGTGGCGCAACTGGAGGCCGATGTGGCGGCCGGCGCCGTCGGCGTGGGGGAGATCGGGAAGGGACTGGGGTTGTCGACGCGAAAGGCCGACGGCAGTCGCCTCACCATCGACGATCCAGCGCTCGATCCGATCTGGGAAGCCAGCGCCCGGCTCAGGCTTCCGGTATTCATTCACACCGCCGACCCGCCGGAGTTCTTCAAGCCGATCGACATGAATAACGAGCGGTGGCTCGAGCTCTCGCTCTTTCCGGGACGCCACTATCCGTCGGACAAGTTTCCGAGCTTCGTGACGCTGATGAAGGAGCGCGACAATCTGTTCCGTCGCCACCCGAAGACCACCTTCGTCACCGCCCACATGGGATGGTACACCAACGACCTGGGCCGGCTCGGGAAACTGCTGGACGAGTTGCCGAACGTGTACACCGAGATGGGTGCGGTGCTCTACGATATCGGACGTCAGCCGCGCGCGGCTCACGACTTCTTCGTGAAATACCAGGATCGGATACTGTTCGGCAAGGACTCGTTTCAGCCCGAAGAGTATCCTTACTACTGGCGCGTATTCGAGACGAACGACGACTACTTCGACTACTACCGCGACTACCACGCCTTCTGGAAGCTGTACGGGATCGGACTGCCTGATGCGGTGTTGAAGAAGGTGTATTACAGGAATGCGCTGACGATCACGCCGCGGCTGCCGCAAACGGGGTGGCCGGACTAGTGGCCAGTGTCGTGGTCGTTCGTAGAACGTGAAGAGGACTGCCTGGCGTACCGCCGAACCGGCGCTACCGCGAGCGACTGACCAGCCGATATTTGACCCCACGCTCTTCTTCGCCGGGCGCACGCGCGGCGAGGGGACCCTCGAGATGCGCTTCGGCACTGACCGAGATCTCGCTGTGGAAGGCCATGGCTGGACTCGCCCTGACGGCATCTTCCAGCTCGACCAGACGATCACCTTTGGCGACGGCGCCGTCGAGGCGCGCGACTGGTGCCTCAGTCGACTGGACGCCAGCCGCTTCTCGGCGATACTGAGCGATGCTCGCGGGAAGGTGGCTGCCAGCGCATCGGGCAACCTGTTCCACCTGCGCTACCTCATCCGACATCCGGCGGTCCGGATGGAGCAGTGGCTCTACCTGCAGCCGGACGGACAATCGGTGCTGAACCTGGCGCGGGTAACGGTGCTCGGAGTGCCGTGGGCGCGACTCAGGGAGACGATCACTCGGGTGGATTGAGATGGTGCATAGCCGGTGTTCCGGCAACTCTCGCTACACCGCCACTTCCAGCGATACACTGATCAGTCGGCGTCTTGTGGTTCGCGAGGTTCGGTGAGGCGCAAGAGCGTAGACGGGGGGTGGCGCGACTGCGCCACCCCCCGTCTACATCTGATGATACGAGCCGGCGCTTAACTCGGACTGACGCTTCCAGACCGGATCGCCGTCCTTACCATCGAGCCATCCTTCTGCGGCTGGAAGATCGTCCCGCCTTCCCATCCGGCAGCACTGGTCTGCCAGAAGATGGCGTTTGTCGGGAGCCATGATGCATTCCAGCCGTCCACGGTCATGACGTCCGGAACGGAGAGCTCGATCGTGCTGCTGCCTCCCACATAACCAGCGGTAGCCGCTACGGTAACGGTGTTTCCCGTGGCGCCGCTGGGGCTACGGCTGGCGATGCTCGCGGTCCAGTACTGGGAGTACTCCGGCTGCTTGGTGATCTTGGCGCTGTAGCGGCCGGGGCCGAGCACGGTCAGAGTGGGCATGATGAGGGCCGGCCCGAGCGCGACCGTTTTGTCAGCGGACCCGCTGAACATGGTTATCGCGGTACGCTGCTGGCTGGCTTCAAGGGGGTTCAAGCCACCGGCCGGATAGGCCACCGCAATCAGCATGTGCAGGTCGCCGCTCTTCTGCTTGGCCGCCGGCACTCCATAGAACGTGCGCGTTATGGCCGCGCTCGGCGTGGTCTCGACGTGAAGCAGCGCACCGTGGCCGCTGGTGCTACCCGTCGCGTACAGCTCGGTCAGCAGCAGCGTCTCGCCGTTGCTGCCGTTCACTGTCAGGGACTTCGTTTCCGGGGCGAAAGCTTCGGCGCCTCCGAAGTCCAAGACCGGGAGTGTCGAGTTGGCCGGAGCATCCACATCACGTCGGATGATGATCCGGTCAGGGGCCATCGTTACTCCGCCGCCGCCGATGGTCAGCTTCGTCCGGCTGGCGATGAGGTCGCGCTTGCCTCCCGGAACATTCTGGAGGGTGAACGCCGGCTGGCCACCATTGGCCGACGCGACGCCGCCACCCAGGCTGATGTTCGCCAGATCAGTCATGGCGAGCCCGGCGACGGTCCCATTGACGGTCTTCCGTGTCGGCGAGATGCACTGCTCCTTGCCCAGGAACGTGAGCTCGTCAGCAGTGCCGTACTGCACCATCGTGTTCGCCTTGCCCGAGTCGGTGGTCACGTAGGCGACGCCGCCGCGGCCTGAGGGAAGGTCGAACCGATAGACGTTGTTAGCGGCAGTGACGCGCTTCCAGGGGCCAGAGCCGTCCTGTACCGCCAGCCAGACAGGCGCGTCGGGACCGCAGAACTCCCAGACAATACTCCCGGTCGGGTTGCCGCCAGCGGACGCGGCAACGTTCACAGCGAGCGTGGCGGTGCGACTGCCGGTGACGCCAGTGCCGGTGCCGGTGATGGTGAGGTTAAAGCTTCCGACTGCGGCCGACGCCCCTGCGGCAACGGTTACGCCCACCGACCCCCCGGTGGTACTGGCACTGGCCAGGGTAGCTGTGACGCCGGTGGGCGCGCCGGACACGGCCAGAGCTACGCTACCAGCGAAGCCGCCAGTGCGCGTGATGTTGACCGTGCTGGTCGCGCTCTCTCCCTGCTTCACCGCCACAGTTGACGGGGAGGCGGCGATCGAGAAGTCAGGCGTCGCTACTGCGGTCACGGTGAGAGCGAGCGGCGCGGTGCGCGCGGTGACGCCCTGCCCAGAGGCACGGACGGTAAGCGAGGCCTGGCCCGCTGCCGCCGCCGCGGCCGCATTGAGAGTGAGCGTGCTGCTGGTCTGACCAGCGGCTACCGAGGCCGGTGCGAAGGTGCCGGTCACATTCGCCGGCGCCCCTTCCAGGGTGAGGGTAATCGGGCCGGTGAAGCCGCCGCTGCGGCCGACGGTGACTGTCACGGTGCTACTCGCACCCTGCGCTACCGACGAACTCCCGCCAGACAGGGAGAGAGTGATCGCCGGCGTCGCCGGCGGCCCGGTCACCCCGCCGCCACCTCCGCCGCCATCGCCGCCACCGCCGCACCCGACAACCGCCCCTACCGACGCTGCCATCGCGACGGTCACCGCTCTCCAAAGCCATCTCGTGCTTCTCGGTCGCTGCACGTGCACTCCTGGTTCGACTGGTTACGAATAGTCCTCGCTGGACATTCGGCACAGCATAGCATGAGCACGTTTCCCAGCCGTCCCCTGAGCGTTACCTGAGGCACCCGAGAATCATCCTACCACTGGCCGGTCTGGTGGCGGGGAATACATTCGTTCCTTCCACCCCGCCAACCCACCTCCAAGCCGCAGCAGTCGACAGCGTCTAACGCATGCTCGAGCTCCGCACCCTCGGTCCGATGGACCTGCGCACCGCCGATGGCCGTCCAGTCGGGTCGGTGCTCGCCCAGCCTAAACGGATGGCGCTGCTGAGCTACCTCGTTCTGGAGGGGCGAGGCGGTTTCGTGCGCCGGGACCTGCTGCTGGCCGCCTTCTGGCCGGAAGCGGACGGGGAGCGTGGTAGAGCCTCCCTCAGACGGTCGCTTCACTTTCTGCGCGCCGCCCTCGGTGCGGATGTCATCGTTGCCCGTGGCGATGCGGTTGCGGTGCCGTCTGACGCGCTCTGGTGCGACGCCGTCGCGCTGCAAGTGGAGCTGGACGCCGGCCACCTCACGGAGGGCGTGACCCTCTATCGAGGCGATCTTCTGGCTGGGCTCCATCTTCGCGACGGCGGCGATTTTGAGCGCTGGATGGAGGGCGAGCGCGACCTCTTGCGGTCACGCGTGGGAGAGGCGCTCTGGGCGCTGGCGGGCCAGGCCGTGGAGCGGGGTGACGACAGCGCGGCGGCCAGCTTCAGCGCCCGCGCGGTTGCCCTCGCGCCGTACGACGAGGGTTCCCAGCGCCGTCGGATCGCCCTCCTGCTCGACGGCGGCGACCACGCAGGTGCCCTGCATGCCTACGACGAATTTGCCGCCTGGCTGGCGCGGGAGTACCGGGGGACGCCGTCGGAGGAGACGCGTCGACTGGCCGACAGGCTTCGCTCGGACCCACCTCTCGTCTCGTCGCCACGAGCGTTGCCGGAGTCGGCACGATCTTCTCGGCGGACGGACGGCACCAAGCAAGACGTGACAACAGCAGCCGGGGCGACGAACCCGGAGGCGACACAGCCGGTAACAGCGCGGTCAGAGACAACGCAGACGGAGAGACTTCACTCCATAACAGCTGGGTCCAGAGCGACGGAGGCCAGAGCGACGGAGGCCAGAGCGACGGAGGCCAGAGCGACGGAGGCCAGAGCGACGGAGGCCAGAGCGACGGAATCGAAGGCACCGCCGCCGAAGTCAGTCCAAGATGAAGCGGCAGAGGCCACGCCGCTTGCGCCAGCATCCGCGTCTTCAGCAGCACCGCTGCACCGGTCGACCGTCGCGCCAATCCCCGACCCGTCCCGGAAGGCATTCTCCGAACCGGCATCCAATCCCCGGCCGAAGATTAATCGCCGCCTGGTCTGGAAGATGGTAATCCTGCTTGCGCTGGCTGGTGGGGGGGCCGTGGCACTGCTGCCTCGTCAGTCGCCGCCACCGGCCGCAACGGTGACCCAGAAAGGCGATGTCCGCACCCTCCTCGTGTTGCCGTTTGCGGTGAGGGGCGGGGAGCGGTTCGACTACTTGGAGCAGGGGCTGGTGGACCTCCTGAGCACCCAGCTCGATGGCATCGGCCCGCTCCAGACGATCGACCCCAACGCCCTCCTTGGCAGAATTCCCACCCTCGACGGCTCTCCTGACGATCCGCTGTCGCTGGGTCGCGCTGCCTCTAAGGCTTTCGGCGCCGACTTCTTCGTGGCCGGCAGCGTCGTTCAGGCGGGTGGCGACCGGCTGGAGCTGCGTGCCTCCCTCTACGGGAGCGACGGCGCGCTGATCACCACCGCTGCCGCCGGCGCGGTCGAATCCGAATTGATCCGGGCGGTGGACGAGCTGGGTCGGCAGTTGCTCTTGGGGCGCTACGATGGCCCCGGGCAGGAACTCACTAGACTGGCCGTGCGCACAACCAGCTCGCTGCCCGCGCTACGAGCGCACCTTACTGGTAATCAGTTGCTACGCGAAGGGCGCTTCGGTGACGCCGCCGATTCGCAGCGAGTGGCAGTAGCCACCGACCCTGCGTTTGCGCTGGCTCATTATGGCTTGAGTATGGCTCTGGGATGGCTTAGTGCTGGCGCAGACAGAGAAGCTACAGTGGCTGCCGAGGAAGCTGTGAAACGCGCCGGTAGACTTGGGGAGAGGGTGAGTTCGACCCTTCGGGCCCACCACGCTTCGTGGAACGGAAGCCCCGATGAGGCGGAGCGACTTTACCGGCAGATCCTGAACTCATATCCGGATGACGTGGACGCCCGCAACGGCTTGGCCGAGGTGATCTTCCACGAAGGAGCCGCTAACGGCCGCCCGCTGGGAGACGCTGCCAAAGAGTTCGAGCGGGTGGTGAGCGTGCCGGCGCTTCGAATGAGTGCGCTGCTCCACCTGGCCCGCATCGCCGCCGTTGAGAACGACTCATTGCGGCTGGATTCCATGATAGTCGCAGCCAGGCGAGAACCGTCAGTCAGCGCCGGCGACGGCCGAATGACCGAGATGGAGGCGCTCTGGGCTTTTGCCCGCGGAGATGCCGTCGATCGCCGGACGGCAGGGGCCCGGGTCTCCAGACAGTCGGACGCCCAACGTTGGCAGTTGGCGTGGTCGGTCGCCCGCTTTACCGGTGACTGGAGTGCCGCCGAATCGCTGCTAACCGAACTGGCCAGCCCCGACCGTGCCGCCACCACCCGCGCCGTCGCATGGCTCGGCGTAGCCACGCTGCGCGCTGCTGGAGGGCGCCCGGAGGCGGCTCGCGCGGCGCTCGCCGCGGCCGCCCACGACGATCCTGAATGGGCGGCACTGGCCCGCGCCGAACTCGACGCCCTCCCCTTCTTCCCGGCCTCGGCGGCGGAGGTCGCGGCGGCCCGTCAGGCTGTCTTCCTAACCGCACGGCTCTCTCGCCCCGCGCAGGGTGTGCTCGCCCCGGGCTTTACCGCGTCGTTCCGGGACCTCGCTCACCGCCGTGCTATCCGCGCCCTCGACCAGCGCGGCAGCAGCCTCCCCGAACAACTCGTCCGACCGCTCTCCGCGACCACAACATCCCACCTCTCAGCGCCGATGGCAGATAGCTCGCACCTGGCTGGCGCGCTGGCTTCGCTGGAAAGGCAATGGGCCAACGAGGCCATCGGCCAGCTGCCCTTCCTGCCCGGCGTCACTCTCCAGCGGCTGCGTCGAGGCCACCTGCTTGAAAAGCAGAATCAACGGCCAGCAGCGCGCCGGTGGTACGCCAGTATACCGACAGGTAATGGTTACGACGTACAGTTGATCGCCCCGGCCGTTGCTCACCGTGCCCGTTTGGCAGAAGGTGAGGGCAGCCATGCCGAGGCTGCTCAATTGTATGAAAGGTTCGCTGTCCTATGGGCCGACTGCGAACCGGAGTTGCGGCCGGCGGTCAACGAGGCTCTACGACGCGCGGCACGTCTTAGGGGGATCGTCGAGAGTGGCACTGCGTCACGCAATCCTGTTGCCGGAACTCACTGATAGGCAGCACTGCCGACCGAGTTAGGTCGCGCGGCGGACGCTGGCGCGACGAAGCGGGCAGGTCACCCGTGGTATATGCAGCGAAGACCAGCCGGGCTGCGGCATCTCAGCATCGCGAGCCAGCAAGACGGTTAACTTTCGCCGTCATGCTTTCCTTCTTCACCCGTCGTCGCCGCGCCCGCCTCCAGGCCCAACCAGTACCCACTAACTGGGCGCGCATCGTGGATCGCCACGTTCCGCTGGTGAATCTGCTGCCGCAGAGCGACCACGCCGAGTTGTTCGGCCACGCGCACGTCCTCCTCGACGAGAAGAGCTTCGAGGGCTGCGGCGGCCTGGTCCTGACGGAAGAGCACAGGGTGACGATCGCCGTCCAGGCAGCTTTCCTGCTGCTGCGCCGGGAAACCGATTACTTCCCGCGTCTGATCTCGATCCTCGTCTATCCTGACGCCTACATCGTGGACGGCGAGCATGCGTTGGGTCATGGGATGGTGACCGAAGAGCCCCAGCAATACGCCGGTCATACCCAGACGCATCTGGGAGCGGTAGTGCTCAACTGGCGTGACATAAAGGCTGGCTCCCGCGCCACTGACGACGGCCACAACCTGGTGCTGCACGAATTCGCCCACCAACTCGACTTCGAGGACGGCGAGGCCGACGGCGTGCCGCTGCTCGAGGATGTCGCCTCCGCGCGCACCTGGGGCGAGTTGCTCGCTACCGAGTTCGCGCGCCTGCGTCGCGAGGTCGACAGCGGCGTGCGCACGGTGCTGGATCCGTACGGCGCCGAGAACCCGGTGGAGTTCTTTGCCGTGGCTACCGAGACCTTCTTCGAACTCCCCGGCAGGCTCCGGGCTGTACACCCGGCTCTCTACGATGCTCTCCGACGTTATTACCGCCAGGATCCCGCCGGCTGGGCCACACTGGAGAAGCCGCTTCCATTCTAGGCGGCGGACAATTCCGGAGTGCCGTGGCTGCAACGTTCACTCCGGGGTAGGATCGTTAGATGGCACCGCCAATGAAGGCCAGCAGTACCACCTCAATCCTGTTCACATGTCCGATTTCGTAATCGTCCGCTCGTACGGCAGCGACCTGGAAGCCGAGCTCGCTCGCGCCGTGCTTGAAGCCAGCGGGATCATGGCTGTGGTGAGGCGGGGCGACGCTGCCGGAATCCTTCGTGCAGTCCAGCCAGCCGACCTACTCGTCTCGGAGTCGCAGGCCGCGGAAGCGGTGGCGCTACTGGACAGTTCCGCTGACGATAATGGCGGTGACGACAGGGGCATGGGGGCCGACTGACCGAGCCGCCTCGCCTCTCACCACTTCTCAACCTCCGCATCAGAAGGGCTCGTGAACGCTCCCATTGCAAGCACACTAATACTCCGCGAACTGCGCGCGATGCGCCGCGAGGTGGACGCCTACCCAAATGACGGCGCGCCGTGGCGTATGATGCCGGGCATCCCCAACGCCGGCGGCACGCTGGTCCTACACTGTGCCGGTAATCTTCAGCACTACATCGGCGCCGTGTTGGGACGCACCGGTTACGTTCGCGACCGGGCGGCCGAGTTCAACCGTCGGGACGTGCCGCGGAGCGAATTAGGCGCCGAACTGGAACGCGCTATGAGCGCCGTTGAGGGGACGCTTGCGGCGCTCCCCGCCGCCGAGCTGCAACGCCCCTTCCCGGTGGAGGTAGGCGGTCGTACCCTGGCGACCGACACCTTCCTCGCCCATGCGGCCTCCCACCTTGCATATCACCTGGGCCAACTCGACTACCACCGGCGGCTAGTGACGGGCACCAATGCGCCGGTGGGCGCCATGTCGCTCGACGAACTCCCCGCGGCCGAATGACCCTCCGGTCGACTCGGCCCTGCCCTATCGCAAAATCAGCCCTCTGACCTCCATGATCCGTACTGTCATCATCGCAAGTGCAATCGCTTTTTCTGCCGCCATAACTACAACAGCAACCGCGCAGACAGCCGACAGGAAGGTCATCACCCTCGAGGGTGCGAGCATCATCGCTGCCGGCGCCCAAGCCGAGGCGAAGGCCAATGGGTGG
>CAJDVF010000061.1_pt1 | contig 17471 bp, 15 predicted proteins | sample 7391391 | NCBI WGS metagenome assembly CAJDVF01 (sample SAMEA7055697, study PRJEB34461) | soil metagenome | biome: terrestrial ecosystem; feature: Peninsula; material: soil | place: Antarctica | collected 2016 | reverse complement strand
CGAGGCGAGGTCGTAACGTTCCATCCCCCGCGCCCAGTGGTCCTTCGCCGAGCTAGTGACGAACAAATACCGCCCGTCGCGGCTCCACGATTCGAAGCTCCGGCTGGGGCGGTTGGCGGTGTCGGCCTCGAACGGGTAAGCGACGGTCATTGAATCGGTGCGGGGGTCAAGCAGATGCCACCCGTCCTTGGCGCTTACCAGTAGCGCGCTCCCATCTGGCCGCCAGGCGACGAGAGAAAACGAGGTTTTCGCTGTATCTGTCTTGGACTCGGGCTTCCGGTACTTCTCGGTCAGGTTGTGAGTGCTGTCGGCATCGAGCCAGCGCACAAACACGTTCCCTTTGTCGGCGTACGCGAACGCACTGCCGCTCTCGTTCCACTGCGGCGTTATCCGAGTCTCGGCCGGCTTCACCAGCGTGTCTACCTTGCCGTCGGCCAGCCGCAGGTGGAAGACGCCGTAGTCGGTCCCAACCTTGTTGTCGTACGCTGTCTTCTTGGGCGTGGCGACGGAATAGACGATCGACGCGTCGTCGGGCGTGAACTGAGGGTCGCGCATGTCAGTCTCGCCCGCCACCTCGCGCACTGTGCCATCGGCCAGCGCCACGACCGCCGGAATGAGCCGGTTGCCGACGTTGCGCAGACTGTCCCAGGCGAGGAAGGGGAGCTTGGCGTCCTGCACAACGATCGATCCTTCGGTGAGCTGCAGGAACGACGCACGCGCGCCGGTTGCCCAGCCGTCGAATTTGACGCCAACGGCCTCGTTGTCTTGAGCCTTACGGCGCGAGTACGGTTACCCGCCACGTCGAGCACGTTCAGCGTGTAGTCGTCGCCGTTCCTCTGAAAGAATGCGAGCCTGCTCCCGTCCTTTGAAAAGGTCGCGCCCCGGACGTCCACTTTCCCGGACAGGATCGACTGCGACTTGCCCGTGGTGGCGTCTATGAGTGTAAACTCGGAGAGCACCGGCGCCACGTATGTAGGGTCGCCGAAGCGCCCATGATTGACGCCGAATCCGTCGCGCCGCACGCGCGTGGTGAGCGCGATCCAGCGCCCGTCCCTCGATACGTCCTCGATGCGCGCCGACCGAACGCCGAGCGCATCGTCAAGAGTGAATGCGCGACCCTGAGTCTGCTGGGCGTGGGCTGGTGCCGGTTCGGCAATTATCGGTATCGCGAGAGCGAGGGCGGCGAACCACACCTGGCGGCGGGACATGGGAGGACCTCCTGTGGGTGGAGAGAGCGGTATGGCACCGGAGAGTATGCCGCCTCGCCGCTAGGTCGGCAATTGCGCTGATGCCGAGAGCACCCCCACTGTAGGCATCCGGGCGAGACCGACGAATACGATTCCTGCCGCGCTGACGAGGAGAATCGGCCCTTGGCGCAACCAGAAGCATCAACCGCCCTCCCTGACTCGCGCTCACGTCCTAGGACGACCGCTCCGCTCTCTGGTCAGCAGCTCCTGGCTTGACCGGGCTGACGCGGTTGCCAACACCGCCATCGAGAACGGTCGGCTTCCCGAAAAGAGTCCGCCCGCCTCGAGAAACGTTTCGTCAATCGTGTTCATCGTGATAATCCAGTCGGATTCAACGCGGACAGGATGACCAACGTCACCAATCAGAATTGCCGGTTCGCCGAGGACCGTCGGGGCGCATCCAGTAGTGTCACGCCAATCGTGTGCATCGTCATAATCCAGTCGAATTCGACGCGGACAGGATTAACAGGATTGACAGGATGTCCAACGTCACCAATCGAAATGGTCGGTCTGCCGACGATGGCCGACGGCCGCCAGTAGCGTTCCACCAATCCTGTAAATCCTGTAAAATCAACTTCAGGCAGGCCTGACAGGATTTACGGAGTGCCAACATCATCAACGACAGCAGTCGGTTCCCGAAATGAGTCAGTCAGCGCCGCCAGTCAGGTAGGCGGGATCACCAGTTGAACCTCGTCCCCCTCGCTTACACGAATCTCGTTGCTTATGGGCTGGCGAGAGGCGCCGATGGGGTCGACGATGAACTGTAGCGACGAGATACCGAATATCAGGTTGGATGGAATGGTAAAGATCTTGGTGCTGTTGCCGGTGACCATTCCCAGGCGAATGCGCTGTCCACCACGAAGTACGTAGACGTTGTTGTCGAGAAAGCTACGGTTCTCCACCCTGACCGTGGTGGGCTCTCGCTGCGCAACCGGCTTGGCACCAGCCTCGGCGTTCTTGGATGACGCGCAGCCCGGTGCAGCGAGCAGGAGGGCGGCGACCAGCAGCATCCCGGTTCGGTGAAGACCGCGCACGCCGCGGTGTCCGACGGTTCTCCCTGCACCAGCTCCCGAGTGAACGCAAGGGGGAGCGCAGGCGGGCGCAGCGTCGTGATGCATTGATCGCGACCGTGGTTCGCTGGTGGATTCAGGCATCATGCCTCCGGAAGGCGAGGGCGGTTGGTTGCCCCGCTAAAAGGGGGCTGCTTCGTCTTCTACTCCATGCAACTTACGCGCTCAACTCCAGACGACTAGCGGGCGCCGACGTGTCGTGGTCGTCGGTCGCGACGGAGGGCGCTATGTTGATGGCATGACCGATAAAGTTCCTGGCGCGCTCCACGCCCTCCTCAATGAGATCGTCGACTACGCCGGTCTCTTCCCACCCGCCGGGCTGCCGATGTCCGATGCGGCTCATGACTACGCAGCCCATCGTGCCAGTAGTGAGAACTGGATGCTCGGCCGCTTTATCGTGCCCGCGTCTCGCCTGGACGAGTTCATCGCGGCAATCGGCTCGCTCGAACGGGCTGGCCGGATGGGATCGAAGTGGAGATTGAGCGCTCTCGTCGGACCCGACACGGAGAGCGATCTGGACCGCATCGTCCAGTTCAATGACGGCCGGGGCGGCACATTAGTGGACGCCGTGGAAGCGAAGGCGGTGTCGGTGGCGGGAGTGGAGGGTCTGGCTTCCAGGCTGCCTAAAGGGCTCCACGCCTACGTTGAGCTTCCCATAGCCGACGATCCAGAACCGCTAATTGCGGCCGTTGCAGCGGCCGGATTGCGCGGGAAGGCGCGCACGGGCGGAGTGACACGTAATCTGGTGCCGACGCCTGCCGCCGTGGCGCGCTTTCTGGCCGCCTGCGCACGGCACGAGCTGCCGTTCAAGTTCACCGCCGGTCTACATCACCCGTTCCGAGCCGATTATCCGCTCACCTACGAGCCAGAAAGCGTGAGGGCGACCCTCTTCGGTTTCATAAACGTCTTTATGGCCGCTGTTCTAGCTCACGAGAATGCGCCAGAACCGTTACTACGTGAGCTACTGGAGGAGACCGAGCGAACCGCATTTCACTTCGACGACGATGCGGCACACTGGCGGCAGCACGCTGTGTCAACGGCGACGATCGCTCACGTTCGCGCCAGCTTCGCCATCGCCTTCGGCTCCTGCTCGTTCCGCGAGCCGGTAGAGGAGATGGGTCTAAGTGGACGCCCCCTTCACGCCTGATAGCGGTCGATTTCCTCAATCCCATCATGGCCCGCATGCTGAACGAGACTCACGACCCTGCTCTACGCTCCTGGGTAGTCAGTGCCCAGGAACCCGACACGGATTTTCCGATCCAGAACCTGCCCTTCGGCGTCGCCCGACGTCGCGGCGAGGGTGACAAGCCGCGGGTCGGTGTCCCGATCGGCGACCAACTGCTGGACGTCGTTGCTGCCCTCGATGCCGGTCTCCTTGGCGAGCGCGACGGTGACGCAGCGGCGACCGCCGAGGCCTGCCGGGGCAGCACGCTCAACGGCCTCATGGCGCTGGGCCCCAAACACTGGAGCGCGCTCCGGCTGGCCCTCAGTCGGCTTTTACGAGAGGGGAGCGCCGCGGCCGCGGCGATCGACGCCGATCCGGCTCTCCGCAGTCGCCTGCTCGCTCCGCTGGCCGACGTCCAGCCGATGATGCCGGCCACGGTCGGAGACTACACAGATTTCTATGCTTCCGTTCATCACGCGACGAACGTCGGGGCTCTGTTCCGGCCAGACAATCCGCTGCTGCCGAATTACAAGTGGGTGCCAATAGGTTATCATGGCCGGGCGTCGTCATTGGTGCCATCGGGCACGCCGGTCCACCGCCCCAGCGGCCAGACGAAGAAGCCCGATGCGGCGGCGCCGAGCGTCGGCCCCAGCAAGCTTCTGGACTACGAGCTGGAGATGGGCTTCTTCGTTGGCCCGGGTAACGCGCAGGGCGAAGCGATTCCGATAGGGGAGGCGGAATCGCACATATTCGGGCTCTGTCTCGTTAACGATTGGTCGGCCCGCGACCTTCAGTCTTGGGAGTACCAGCCACTGGGTCCATTCCTGGCAAAGAATTTCCTCACCACGGTGTCGCCCTGGGTGGTGACGCTCGAGGCGCTTGCCCCATTCCGTGTGCCCGCTTATCAGAGACCGGCCGGCGACCCCGCTCCGTTGCCCTATCTGGAGCAGGAAGAAGACGGCGGCATCGGCGCGACGCTAGAAGTGTGGCTGCGCACCGCGAAGATGCATGAAGCCGGCGCTCCGGCGGTGCGGCTGAGCCGCGGCAGCTTTGCCGACATGTACTGGACTATTGGCCAGATGCTCGCCCACCACGCCAGCAATGGCTGCAACATGAGGCCGGGAGATCTTCTGGCCAGCGGCACGGTGAGCGGCGCATCTTCTGGAGCCCGCGGATGCCTGTTGGAGATCACCCGACGGGGAGCTGATCCGGTCCAGTTGCCCAATGGTGAGACGCGCACCTTTCTCGAGGACGGGGACGAGGTGACGCTAAGTGGCTGGTGCGAGCGCGACGGCGCGCGTCGGATCGGCTTTGGTCAGTGCGTCGGGACTTGCGTGGGCTGAGGTACAATCAGTAGCGGTACCATTGCCGTTCGGCCACGCCGCACCGGCGCCTCGTTTTCTGCTATCTTTCATATATGTCCATGCAACCGAATAAGCGTCTCATTGTCGTCGGCGACCGCGTGCTGGTGAAGGCCGAGGACGGCGATGAGCGGACAAAGGTGGGTCTGTACCTGCCGCCAACGGCGGTCGACAGTCAGGCGGTGCAGGGAGGATCCATAGTGGCAACAGGGCCGGGACTGCCAATGCCCGATCTGGCCGGCGGATCCGACGAACCCTGGCGCACCGGGCCGGCAAGGGAGACGCGATTCGTCCCGATGCAGGCTCGCGAGGGCGACTATGCTCTCTTCTTTCGCAAGGCGGCCGTGGAGATCACGTTCGAGCACGAGCGCTATCTCGTCGTGCCGCAGACGGCCATACTGGCGCTCGTTCGCGAGCGCGCCAGCCATCCGGAGAACGACGACGACGAGCCATTCTGAGCTCCCGGCCGCGTTCCGCGGCATGGCGTTGGTTGTTCTTTAATCAGTGACTCTCGATAGGAGTGCCCGATCATGTACGATGAACGCCTGGTAGCCCCAATGCGCTTGGAGTTGACGCAGCTCGGCATTGATGAGCTGAGAACGGCCGAGCAGGTCGATGCCGCGCTGCAGGAGAGCGCCGGAACGACCCTCGTCGTGGTCAACTCCGTTTGTGGATGTGCAGCACGCAACGCCCGGCCGGCGGTGGGTGAAGCGCTCCGTAACGGCGTCCGACCCGACCACCTCACCACTGTCTTCGCCGGTCAGGACGTGGATGCCACGGCGCGCGCGCGAAGCTACTTCACCGGCTACCGCCCGTCTTCCCCTCAGATCGCTCTTCTCAAGGACGGCGACGTCGTCTTCATGCTTGAGCGCCACCAGATCGAGGGTCGGTCGGCCGAGACGATCGCCGGCGACCTGCGCGGCGCATTCGACCGCTGGTGCACGGCTGACGACGCGACGGTAAGCACTCCCGTCTGAGCTCGGCCGCCCGCGTCAACGACCAGGATGAGGTCGCTCCACCGCGCGGTGGAGCGAGCAAGGCACGATAGTATAAAATGACGCGGCCTCCCCTCCATCCGGAGCGGGAGGCCGCGTCGCTTGAGCAGGCGGCACAGGGCCTGCAAGACGACGGGTAAGGTAGAGACGAGCGCCGCCGGGATTTTTTCGCGCAGTTCGCGTGAGGCGGCCACATCAGATGGAGGCAGAGAGCAATGGACCGCGACCCTAACGACCTGAGCACATCATCCACGCCAAATCCCGGCAACAGCGGGACTCATGGCAGCGTAGCTACCGGCAGCGGATTCGGGACCTCCGGCACCGGCCGGGAGCCGGTACGCGGCGCCGATCTGTCGGAATCAGTCGAGAACGCTGTCGGCCGAGCCGGAGAGAAGTTGGAAAGCGCCCGTGAGACGGCTGGCGAGAAGCTGGCGGATGTCCGGCATACTGCGAGCGAGAAGGTTGGCGACGCCCGGGAGGCGGCCAGCGAGAAACTCGAAGAAGTGAAGGATGCGACCAGCGAGAAGATCGACGACGCGCGGGAAGCTGCCGGCGAGAAGTTGGAGCAGGTGAAGGAAACCGCCAAGGTCAAGCTCGGCGAAGCCAGGGAGCAGCTGGCGGATGGAGCCGATAAGGCTCGCGAATGGAAGCGAACGACAGAGCAGAAGCTGGCTGACAAACTTCACGATGGCGCAGCCAAGCTCCGGGACAGGGCGGACAACATGCCGCATACCGCTCACGCCAGCGGCACACCTGCGTATGCCGGCGCGGCAGCAGAAGGAGCCGCCGTAGCGGGCACCGCTGTGGCCGAAAAGGCCCAGTCAGTGGAGCACACCATCGCCCGCGGAATGGATGCCACGGCTGACTGGCTAAAGGACGGGGATATCAAGACGACCGTGGTGGGGCAGGCACGTACCAACCCGGTTCGGACTGTTCTTGTCGCGTTGGGTGTCGGATACCTGATCGGCAAGATTCTCAAGAGGTAAGGGCGAACGATGTCCACCACTCTCCACAAACACTCAGACCGTACGGAGCGCGGCCAGACTTTCCAAGCTGCATCAGCGGGGAAGGACGGAGTTCGCGGGGTGGGTGATTTGCTGCGGGGGTTAGCAACTGACGGGGCCGCACTGATCCGCCATGAGGTTAGGCTCGCCCGGCACGAGATCGCCCAGGTGGGCGGATCTGTGGCCATGGGTACGGCGTGGGCTGGTCTGGGTGGCGTGCTCGTGCTACTCGGCGCGCTGGCTGCCTGCACCGGAGTAATCATGCTGGCCGGTGACCAGTGGCTGCGCGATCGTACCTGGTTGGCAGCGTTGGTAGTGATGGTGGTGGCCGCGGTTGCTGCCGGCGTGGTCGCCCGTATTGGGATGCGGCATCTAGCGCCGTCGAATCTGATGCCCGAAAGTACCGTTGAATCATTGAAGGAGGACAGGGCATGGCTGAAACGACAGCTGACGTCCGACGCGACATAGAGATGACGCGCGAACGGATGTCGCAAACGATTTCCGAGTTGGAACGAAAGCTGAATGTGTTGGAAGTTGTCCGAGAGCACCCGTGGCCGTCGATCGCTGTGGCCGCCAGCGCCGGGTTCCTATTGGCTGGAACTGGCGCTGACATTAAGGCCGCCGGTGCCGCGGCGGCGGCAAGCGTCGCTGCCACCAAGGGAGCCGGTAGCCGTGTAGCACCCCTGTTCGACACTCTGATTGCGCGGGTGCTGAACGGCATCCAGGAAGCGCTGGAGCAGCGAGCGGACTCACTGGTGGGTGACCTGAAGCGGGCGATCGGTTCAGTCGCTACCGCCGCTCCGGTGGCCGCTACTCGGGCCGCGAGCCAACATGATGATCTGCAGCGGCCACCACAGGTATCCCGGCAATCGTCGCAGCCGGTTACAGGCGACCATCGGTCCGCTGTAGGCGTTCCGGCCCCCTCCGACAGGAGTGGAGCGGCTTTCCAGGGTGAGGCTCGGACGGCCAACAACTCCTATGTTACGCGGCCAGCCTCGCATCGAGCCGACTGACCAGTTGGTTTAGGCCGGCCAGCCAGCCGTGGCTGCCAGTCGCGGGCCTTGTCAGCCGACGCACTTGTGGAGTGCTGTCACCCGCTGGCGTGAAGCTGGTGAGTGAGCGAGCTTCGATAAGGCCGCTTACAGGGACCGTGACGTGACCTCACTCCGCGAGCCATCGCTGGACCACCTCGCACCGTCACCCACCCCGCGAGGTGCTCCCAGCCGGCCGGGCGCTACCAGCGCCGCATTCGCTCTCCCGGCGCTCTTCACCGCCGTCATCTTCCTGAACGCGTCGCTGCTCTTCATCGTGCAGCCGCTGTTCAGCAAGCTGGCCCTGCCCCTACTGGGCGGGGCGCCGGCGGTGTGGAACACCTCCATGCTGGTCTTCCAGTCGCTGCTTTTAGGTGGGTATCTCTACGCCCACCTCACGAGCCGCTGGCTGAGGCCACGGCCCCAGTTGGCGCTCCATGCGACGCTCCTTGCCCTGTCGCTGCTGGCGCTCCCCATAGGTATTCGGGCTGGCTGGGCATCGCCTGCAGAAGGGGCGCCGGTGCCCTGGTTGGTCATGCTCATCCTGCTGGGGCTGGGGGCTCCCTTCCTCCTCCTATCCACCGGAGCGCCGCTGCTGCAGCAGTGGTTTGCCCGTACGGATCATCCGGACGCTGCTGATCCGTACTTTCTCTACGCTGCCAGCAATGCCGGCAGTCTGCTCGCCCTGCTCTCCTATCCGTTTCTTGTCGAGCCGCTCATTGGCCTCAAGGTCCAGCGATACGCGTGGAGCGCCGCCTACGCATTCACCACCCTGCTGATAGTTGTGTGCGGCGCTGTCGCACTTCGGTGGGCAGCGCGGCGGCCAACGATCCATGGCGAGCAATCGGTGACGATTTCAGGCCCTGTCGAGGGTCAGCATGAAGCTCCGGTCCGCAATGCAGAAGGTGGGGTGGCCAGGGGCAGAGTAAGTGGTGCGCTGAATGGAGCAGCGAGCAGCGCGACTGATCGAGCCTCAGAGTTAAGCGCGGCGGCCGGAGTGGACGCCGGCGCGCAGGCAGTGCGATGGCGGAGCAGGCTCTGGTGGGTACTGCTTTCCTTTGCACCGTCCAGCCTTCTGCTCGGGGTAACCACCTATCTGAGCACCGACGTGGCCGTTGTGCCGCTCCTCTGGGTAGTGCCGCTCGCTCTATATCTGCTCACCTTTATCATCGCTTTTGCCCGGCGTCGGCTCATTGCTCATGAGTTGGCGCTCCGACTTCAGCCGATGCTGCTGCTGCCGCTAGTAGCCATCATCTTTGCCGGGCGTGCGGGCGATGTGCGGGTGATGGCGCCCATGCACCTGCTGCTCTTCTTCGTAACTGCGCTGGTCTGTCATGGCGAACTGGCCCGGTTGCGTCCTGGCGCTGCACATCTCACCGACTTCTATCTCTGGCTGTCAGTAGGCGGCGTACTGGGCGGCGTGTTCAACGTGCTCATCGCACCGATGCTGTTCGATCGCGTGCTGGAGTACCAGATCATTCTAGCGCTGGCCTGTGCGGTCAGGCCCTGGCCGTCGACTGCCGGTGTTCGCGGCCGGCGCCAGTTGCTCGGTGACCTTCTCTTCCCGCTCGCGCTCGGCGTACTTGTCGTCGCCGCCCTCCGTTACCCCGGTGACTGGCACCCGCTGCTGGCCATGTACGCGGTTCCGGCGATCGGCGCCACGGGAGCGGTGGTCTGCGCGTTGTTCGTGAGACGTCCGCTCAGACTGGGGCTCGGTGTGCTGGCTCTTCTGGTCGCCGGCTGGGTGGGAGGGGCGACCGGCAAACGTCCCATGGTGACAGTGCGCAGCTTCTTCGGCGCATACTCGGTGCAGGATCTGGGGAATGGTTACCACTCACTGAAACACGGCTCCACACTGCACGGCGCCCAGAATTTGCGACCGGAGCACGCTCGAGAACCACTCACCTATTTTGGCCTGCGAGGCCCGTTGGGCGACATCGTTGGTGCGGCCCGTCTTGCCGGGCGGCCACTGGCGATCGGCGTGGTGGGGCTGGGCACCGGATCGGTGGCCTGTTTCGCTCGGCCTGGCGATCACTTCACCTTCTACGAGATAGATCCACTCGTCGCCACGCTGGCCCGTGACAAGAGGCTTTTTACCTATCTGGAAAACTGCACGCCGGATGTGCCGATCATAATCGGCGACGCCAGGCTGTCACTGGAGCGTGACAGCGCCGTGCGATACGACGTGCTCATCCTCGATGCCTTCAGTTCGGATGCCATTCCGGTGCACCTGCTCACGCGCGAGGCGATGAAGCTCTACCTGTCACGCCTGACGCCGTCTGGGGTGCTGGCCATTCACATCAGCAATCGCTACCTCAACCTCCGGCCGGCGGTCGCCAACCTGGCTGCCGATGCCGGAGTGCCGGCACTACTCGGCGAAGACCGTCGCCTACCGCGACAACAGCTTCTACGCATGTACTCGGCGTCGGTATGGATTGCCGTCACACATGATTCTGCCCTCCGGGAGTCGCTCGACATACGTGATCGCTGGGAGCCACTGCTCGCACCCGCGGGGGAGCGCGTCTGGACCGATGATTACTCGAACGTGCTGGGGGCGCTCATCCGTCGATCGCGCGCTCGCTGACCCTGAAGGATGTTGAGTGTCGCTCAGTAATCGTCAGCCGGCGTAACGAAGCCAGCGGACCAGTTCGCGGAGCGAAGGGCGCTTGCCGTACATCAACAGACCCACACGGTAGATGCGCGCGGCAAACCAGATAGATGCTGCCACCGTGATCGCTATGCCGAGCAGTACGAGGCTCAGCTCCCTTGTGCTCACCGACGTGAGGGTAAGGCGCAACGGCATTATCACCGGCGCCGTGAACGGCACCCATGAGACTATCTCCGCCAGCCGGCTATTCGGGTTCTGCATCACCGGCTGGAGGAAGAGAATTGCAGCGACGAGAAGGAAGGTCACCGGCTGGGCGGCCTGCTGGGCTTCCTGGTCACTGTTCACCATTGCTCCCACCGCCGCGAACATGGTGGCGTAGAGCAGGAAGCCGAGGACGAAGAAGAGTAGGAGTACGACCACCATGCCCACCGAGATGTCCGGTAGTTGGAGCGGGATGGGGGGCATTCCGGCCACGGACATAAGACCCTCCCGATACCTGAACAGCAGAGCCGAAGCAAACGTCCATACTAGCATCTGCGTCAGTCCAACCGCGCCAATCCCCAGAACCTTGCCGGCGAGCAGCGTATCGGCGCGGGCGCTGGAGAGCACCATCTCGGCAACGCGAGTCTGCTTCTCCTCCTGTACTCCGCGCATGACGGTGAAGCCGTAAAGGAAGATCGACAGGTAGAGGAGCAAGGCCACCATGATTCCGAATATCAGGCTCACGGTTCCTGAACCTCCACGACCATTCTCGTTCAGCCGCTCGGCGTCCAACGAGAGACGCGAATCGGTAAGGGCACGCGCGCGATCGGGATCCAAACCGGCCGCTTCCAAGCGGTATGCCAGGACGCTCTGCCGCACCGCCGAGCGCAGCTGGTCGAGATCCGAGATGGACGACGCATTGCGCCCCGCGTAGCGCGCCGAGCGACCGGCCACTGTGGCGCTGTCGAGGACGAAGTAACCCTGGAGCCTCTTCGCAACCACGTCGCGGCTGGCGGTCGACTCGGCAGCGGCAAGGTCAACGGGCGAAACCTCCACGACCCGGGTTGTAGCCGTGTCGCCAGCCACACCGCCAGAGAGTTCGAGCGCTACTCGTCTACCAATGTCTGTGCCCGTAACGTCGAGGATGGCGACGTGGTTCACGTCGGCAGACGCTTTGGTGCGCGCCCCGAGCAGTGCCGGAACGAAGATGACGGCGAGCATCAACAACGGTCCGAAGACCGTTGCAAAGACGAACCAACGTGATCGCACCCTTTCCACGTACTCGCGCTTGAAGACCGCGATGAGCTTACGCATTTGCGGTCACCTCATCCCCAGCGTTTGCCGCGGCCACGCGTTGAAGAAATATCTGGTTAAGTGACGGTTGCACGAGCTCGAATCGCCGGATGGGAGCACCCGCTTCCACCAGCTGCGCGAGCAGTTGCTGAGATGTCGCGCCCGGCGCCAATTGAAGCTCGAAGAACCTGCCCGAATCGTCTACCTCCGACACTAAAGTGCGGTCGGCAAGCAAGGCCGAAACTGCGGGTGGGGCGGCGCCATCCAGTCCCAGGGCAACATGATGCTGGCCGTGGGAACTCCGAACCTCGGCGATGGGCCCGTCAACCACCTTCGTGCCGCGGGCGATGATGCAGACATGATCACAGAGCCGCTCGGCACTGTCCATTAAGTGGGTGCTGAAGACGACTGTGCGACCTCGTTGACGAAGATCGACGACTGTATCCTTCAACGCCTGTGTGTTGATCGGGTCCAGGCCGCTGAACGGCTCGTCCAGGATCACCAGTTCCGGATCGTGCAGAACCGTACCGATGAACTGCACTTTCTGCTGCATGCCGCGCGAGAGCTCGTCAATCTTCGCCTTACCCCAGTCCTTCTCGGCCGTGCGAAGCCCCAGCCTTTCAAGCCACTCGTCAATGCGCCGGTCCGCCGTGCGACGATCCACCCCCTTTAACTCAGCAAGGAAGCGCAACACGCGCCTCACCTGCATCTTCCGATAAAGACCACGCTCTTCCGGCAGGTAGCCAACGCGGTCCGTTACCCCCGCCGAGTCGAACGCCTGGCCGAGTATGCTGATCTCGCCGGTGTCGGGGGCTATGATGTTGAGGAGCATCCGAATCGTGGTCGTCTTGCCAGCTCCGTTGGGCCCGAGCAAGCCATAGACAGTGCCCTGCGGCACGGTCAGCGAGAGGTCGCGCACGGCCAGATGGTCTGCGAAGCGCTTGGACACGCCGCGAACTTGGATCGCGGGAACAGTCATGAATGCTGAGCGGAAGGAGAAGGAAGGGTAGCGTCGGGGAATGCTATCGCCGGACACGTCTACGACGCTGGCTGAAGGGAAGTTGCATCTGGTGAAGTGGCCTGTCACATCGCATGTACAGCCGGAGTGTCCCGATGGCTACCGTGTCGGCGCGTTGGGGCGCATGTTCAGGCTCATGTCGTCAACAGCGATCGTATCATCCAGACGCGCGACGAGTCGACTTGGCCACGCACTCGCCATGGTTGTCATCCTTGGCAGTTGTGCCGCTGTCGGCTGTAATCAGGACAGTGAGACATACAGAGGCACCGCGCGAGACCGCGCACCGCTGGAACTGTTCACCGCTGGCGCGCTGGCCCAGCCACTGCGGGTTGCTGCTGACAGCTTCGCCGCCGCCACCGGAGGGCCTGCAGCGCTATTGGAATCGGCCGGCTCGCTGGAGACAGTACGCAAGCTGACTGAATTGCAGCGGATTCCAGATGTCGTCGCCGTTGCCGACGCCGAGCTTATTTCAGAACTGCTGATGCCACGGCTGGCGACCTGGTACGTAGTGGTGGCGAGCGACAGGATGGTGCTGGCGTACACTGAAAGATCGCGCGGCGCGAGCATTATAAACATTTCCAACTGGTCTGACATCGTCACTGGCTTCGACGTGGAGGTCGGCCGGAGCGACCCGGACCTTGACCCTGCCGGTTACCGTGCGCTCCTGGCGATGAAGCTCGCCGAGCGACAGTTGGCCAGTCCTGGGCTGGCGAAGCGCCTGTTGGAGCATGCGCCGGTGACTTTGATGCGTCCAAAGAGCGCCGACCTCGTGGCGCTACTTCAGGCGGGCGAGGTGGACTATACCTGGTCATATGCGTCGACAGCCCGTGCGGCTGGCCTGATGATGCTCGAGCTACCGGCGGCCGTGAATCTGGGCGACGCCACGCTGGCGTCGACCTACGCGGCCGAGAGCGTGGCTGTCGCCGGCAGGAAGCGCGGCGAAGCGCTGGTAATTCACGGCCGCCCGATCCTCTTTGCCATGGCCGTGCCGACAGGCGCACCACACGCCGATCGAGCGGCGGACTTCGTTGCCTGGCTGCTCGGCACCGACGGCCAACGTGTCCTCGGCACGGCCGGGCTCGAGCTGCTGCCGCGGCCGCTGGTTGTGGGCGACGACGTGCCAGAAGTGGTAATGCGTGCCTTGACACCCGTCGCAGCTGGCCCAGGTGGTACGACATGAGGCACCAATCGTGAAAACTGCAGAAGTCTGTCGCGCCATCGGCGAGCCATGATAGAAGCATACATCGGACAGTCAGACGGATTGTCTACATGACTCATCCATTCGGCCGGGTGGCAGTGGCCACTGTGGTTGCTGCCTGTCTCGGTTCGTTGCTTCTGCTCTTCATCGCCGCGCCCCTGCTGAAGCTGACGATGGCGGGCGGAGTGGACGGCCTTCGCGGACTGATCGGAGATGACGCGGAGCTGCGCGGCTCGCTGGTCAGGACCGTCGGCACGGCCACCGCTGCGACCGTTATCGGCGGTCTTATGGGGACACCGGTAGCGTGGCTCCTGGCAAGACGTCGGTTCCGCGGCCGGGCCCTCCTTTCCTCGCTATTTGACCTTCCCCTCCTTCTGCCCCATCCCGTTGCAGGGATTGCACTTCTGCTGGTCCTGGGCCGTGATACCGTAGCCGGAGGAGCCCTCCTCGCTGCCGGACTGCGTCTGGTGGGCAGCCCGCTAGGTATCGTCGCGGCGATGCTGTTTGTCTCCGTGCCGCTCTACGTGAGTGGCGCCACGGAGGCGTTCGTACGCGTGGACCCGCGCCTGGAGGGGGTCGCCCGAACGCTCGGGGACAGCCCCTGGCGCGCCTTCCGACGGATCACCCTTCCACTGGCCGGTCGCGGGCTCATGGCCAGCGCGATCGTCATGTGGGCGCGCGCTGTAAGTGAGTTCGGGGCGATAGTGATTCTCGCATATAATCCGAAGGTCGCCAGCGTGCTTAGCTACGATCGCTTCACTACGTACGGACTGCCCGGTGCACTCCCGGTTGCGGCGGTGCTCGTCCTGCTCGCCCTCGGACCGCTGGTGGCATTGCGCAGCCTGCGGACGACGGCCGGCGGCGAGTACTGAGCGACACCCAACTCGCCGCTTCCAACAGATCACTCGTCACGTGTTGCAACTTCGCGGACTGACTCTCACCGCCGGCGCCTTCAAGCTGGACGACGTCTCGTTCACCGTTCCATCGGGCTCCTACGGTGTCGTGATAGGGCCGGCAGGCGCCGGGAAGACGACCTTGCTCGAGGCTATCGCAGGACTCAGGCGGGTAGTGCGAGGATCGATCGTTATCGGCGGCGAGGATGTTAGTCGGCTGCCGCCTGAGTCGCGCTCCGTTGGACTGGTCTACCAGCACGCGCATCTCTTTCCTCATCTCTCGGTTTCCGCGAACGTGGCGTACGGGACGGCCGGTGAGGCGGGCGTGCATGAGGCAGTATCCCTCCTGTCGCGGTTCGGAGCGTCCGAGTTGGCCGACCGTCGGGTCGGGTCGCTCTCCGGTGGTGAGAGGCAACTGGTTGCGCTGGCGCGGGCGCTCGCCAGTCGGCCGCGGCTACTCCTGCTGGATGAGCCGTTCGGCGCTCTGGATCCTGGCCGTCGACGCGTCGTTCGCGCAGCCGTACGGACTCTGCAGCGCGAGTGGGCGCTCACGACTCTGCACGTGACTCACGATTTCGCCGAGGCCGATGTGCTGGGTGACGTTCTGGTGGTACTCGAGGGCGGTCGGGTGCGGCAGGTGGGAGAGCCAGCAGAGGTCTTCAGGCGACCTGCGTCCGCCGCGCTGGCCGGCTTTCTAGGCGCCGAGAACGTCCTCGCCGGCGTGGTGCGTGGCGGCGACGACGCGTCATTCATGGGCAGCGTCTCATCATCAGCTTCGTCATTATTATTACCCAACCAACAGCCAACCGAGAACCGGTTACTGGGTGTGGATGTCGGCCCGCTGCTGATTCTTGCCGTTGGCGATCGTGCGGCTGGACCGGTGCACGTGGTCATTCGGGCCGGCGACATTGTAATTGAACGGCCTCTCTCGACGGGAGTGGTGCATCCTGCGACATCGGCCCGAAACGTGTTCGCCGGTAGAGTAACGGGTCGGGCGAGTGCTGGTGCAGTGACGGAAGTGATGCTGGACGTGTCTGGCGTGTCGCTGGTAGCGGCCCTCACTACTCGCTCGGCGGACGAGTTAGAGCTGGCCGAGGGTGATGAGGTGGTGGCGAGCGTGAAGGCGCTAGCGGTGCATCTGTGCTGATGTTGCGGTCGGGGCCGCAAGACCGCTCAGTCGGTTGACCTGACGCCAGTCCGTCCCGTCATACATCGTTCAGTCGGATGAATTGATTCATGACCGATGGAGGGATACATGTCCACGGAAGCTGGCAGGTTGGTGAGCAACCATTACGATCGCGGTCTAGCCGCGACGGCAATGCTGGAGGCGATCCTGAACGAGTTGACTGCCACGGGTCACGATCTGGATGCTCTCACCTGGCAGGCGCTGGAGCAGATGGACCAGTTCCACGTCGGCGGCGGGGGAGCGACGCTGGCCATGGCGCGGTTGGCAGGCATCGGTCGTGGCGACCGGATAGTGGACATAGGCGGTGGAGTTGGCGGATCTGCGCGCACGCTCGCGTCCACTTTCGGCTGTCATGTAACGGTGCTCGATCTGAGCGACTCGTACACGAAAGTTGGCCGGGCGCTCACGAGTCGCATGCAGCTGTCCGACCTGGTGGAGTTCCACGTCGGCAACGCTCTCGACATCCCGCTCGGCGATGCAAGCGTCGACGTGGCCTGGACGCAGCACAGCACTATGAACATCGAGGATAAGGAACGGCTCTACGCCGAGCTGTATCGCGTTGTGCGGCCAGGTGGGCGTCTGGCGATGCACGAAATAGTGGCGGTGGACGGTGCACAGCCCATGCACTTCCCGGTACCCTGGGCAGACTCTCCGGAACTGAGTTTCATGCGCTCGGCCGGCGCAATGCGTACCACCATCGCCGCCGCCGGATTCGTTGAGCTAGAATGGGGGGAGACAACTGTCTCCGCACTCGCGTGGATGCGAGAAATGGTGGACGCGGAGGCCTTTCGCACCATCCGACGCAACCTCGAGGAAGGGCGGGCGGCAGTGGTGGAGGGCGTGTTCGGTCGTCCGTGATCTTGACGCGTGACGGCTGCACCCAGTCGCGGGCGCAGGATTTATGGGTTTGTGTACGAGGCGGAGTTGATCTCTTGCGGCAGCTCCGGGATCGGGGACGGCGCCGTCGGAGGTATTTGGAACAGGATTAACAGGATTAACAGGATTAACAGGATGGACGGGAGGCTACGGGAGGCGGGCTGGACCTTTTCGACCGGCCGATTCTAGTGAACGTGGCGGCAATTCTAAGCGATTGTTTTTGTAGTCATGTCAATCGTTAATCCCGTCCTTCATCGTCGGATAACTTGGTCCCCCTGAGTGTCCTCCAGCGGCGCACGACGGAATCGGGGAGGAACAGGTTGTCGGCGATGGACGCAACCTCCTCGGCGTCGCGCCAGGCCATCTCCAGTTCAGCGAGTTCACCTTCCATGGCGGAGCGCTCTGTATCCTCGTGCGCGGCCATCTCGAGTGCCAGTCGTACGGGGTGAGGGAGGTAACGCAGTGCGCCGGTATCGCCCCAGAACTGCTTCCGTCCCCACTCGCGGGTGCGCCTGGCAGCGTCAGCGAAATAGTGCGAGGGATC
>CAJDVF010000074.1_pt1 | contig 17611 bp, 19 predicted proteins | sample 7391391 | NCBI WGS metagenome assembly CAJDVF01 (sample SAMEA7055697, study PRJEB34461) | soil metagenome | biome: terrestrial ecosystem; feature: Peninsula; material: soil | place: Antarctica | collected 2016 | reverse complement strand
GCCTTCGTGCTTGCCGGCCCGATGCTCGTCGTCGCACTCGGAGTTGGACTGCTCGTCTCGATCTTTCAGGCCGTGACGCAGATCCAGGAACAGACGCTGGCCTTCGTACCCAAGCTGATCGCCGTCGCCGTCGTCTTTCTCGTGGCGCTGCCGTGGATGCTCCAACTGAGCGTGAAGTACACCTCGGAGCTTTTCCGCAGCATCCCCACCCTGGCCGGCTGAGCACTCGCCGCCCCCGCTCCGCAAGACGCCGCGACGCCCGTGCTGCAAGCACCTGCCCTCGACCTATTCGCTCCCGGCGCTGGGAGCCTGATCGCCCTCTGCGGCGCTCGGGTGAGTGGACTCATGCTCGTCGCCCCCGTCTTCTCAGCACGCATGGTGCCGCCCATGGTAAAGGCGGGGCTGATCGTGCTCCTCACCATGCTCATGGTGCCGGTAGCCAAAGCGCACCTTTCGGTCGCCCCGTCGCTCACACCGGCCACCGTGCTGGCCGAGACGCTGGTCGGCTTCGTCATCGGCCTGGGCGCGGCGCTGTTGGTCGGCGCCGCCGAGGCAGCTGGTGAGCTGATGGCGATCCAGATCGGGCTCTCCGGAGCATCAATAATGGATCCGGTCAATCAGCATCAGGTGCCGGCGCTCGGTCAGTTCATGCAGCTCACCGCCCTCGCTCTTCTACTCGGCCTCGATCTCCATCTGGTGATGCTTGATGCCGTGGCGGCCAGCACTCGCCTGCTCCCCGTCGGCATGGAGATGGATCTCGCCGGCGGCGCGCGGGCTATGGTCAGCATGGGGAGCACGCTATTCATGCTCGGCCTGCGCTTCGCCGCGCCGGTGGTTGCGTCAGTGCTCATTGCCAACATTGCACTGGCCGTCCTTAGCCGAGCCGCACCGCAGCTGAATGTGCTTTCTGTCGCCTTCCCGCTACAGATCGGTATCGGTCTGTTCGCGCTGGCTGCCGCGATCCCCTTCATCGCCACCTTCTTTACCGGCTGGACTACGCCGTACGACGACATGGTGGGCAGGGTGCTCCGCGTTATGGGAGGCGGCTGACCATGTCCGATAGCGACGCCGAGAAAACCGAAGCCCCGACGCCCAAAAAGCGTGAGGAAGCGAGTACGGAGGGCCGGGTACCACGCAGTCAGGAGCTCAGCACGGCGCTCCTCCTCGTCACTGCGGCGTTAGTGTTGGCGCAGCTCGGACCAGGTCTCGGGCAAACCCTCATCGGCATCTTCGGCTCGTCACTCGCCGGCGCCGGCTCCGAGCTGGACCGCGCGTCCGCCGTGATGCTCATCCAGCACACCGGTTGGCAGGCGTTGCTAGCACTGGGAATACTGCTGGCTTCAATCGGCGGCGCCGCGCTCGTGATTGGCGCTACGCAGGCGCGAGGGACCTGGTCCACCAAGGCGCTCGCTCCCAAGTGGAGCAAGATCAACCCGATGGAGAACGGCAAGCGCATGGTTGGCTCACAGCCGTGGGCTGACCTGGCGAAGTCGCTTCTCAAACTCGGTCTCGTGAGCGGCGTAGTCTACAGCGTGCTCCGTTCTGCCTGGGGTGACATCCTCGCTCTCGCCCAGCAGTCGCCGATAGGTGTGTTGGAAGTTGTGCAGCGCTACGGCGTCAAACTCCTGCTCACGGCGGGTCTCAGCTACCTCGCGCTGGCGGCGATGGACTACGCCTACCAGCTCTGGCAGTTCGAGAAGAGCCTGCGGATGAGCAAGGAAGAAGTGAAGCAGGAAATGAAGCAGAGCGAGGGCGACCCGATGATCAAGGCTCGCCGCCGGAGCGCCGCCCGCCAGCTCGCTCGACGGCAGATGTTCACCGAGGTCCCCAAGGCCGACGTCGTCATCGCCAACCCGACGCACATAGCAATCGCCATCCGCTACGACCCCCGAATAGCACCGGCGCCGATAGTCGTCGCCATGGGCAAGCGGAAGGTGGCTGAACGAATCAAGAAACTGGCCTTCGAATCCGGCGTGCCGGTGATCGAAAACCGCCCCCTCGCCCGCGCGTTGATCGCCAGCGCGAGACTGGGCCAGCTCATTCCCGTTGAACTCTACGCCGCCGTGGCCGAGATCCTCGCCTTCGTTATTCGCCAGCGCGCCGCCCGTGGCTCCACCTGGGAAGGGAGTGCAGTAGCATGACCGCCCCCGCAATAGCCGTCATCCCGGGCCTGAAGGGGAAGCAAAACGCCGAGGTGGGTCTGGCCATCGGCGTCGTCTTCGTCATTGCGCTGCTCGTTGTACCACTGCCGGCGATGCTGCTCGATCTCTTTTTGGCGACGGCCATCGGGCTTTCGGTGGTGGTACTGCTGGTTGCCCTGTACACCACCGACCCGCTGGAATTCAGCTCCTTCCCGGCGCTGCTGCTCCTGCTCACTCTGTTCCGGCTCGCGCTCAACGTTAGCAGTACACGGCTCATCCTGGCCAAGGGGAACGCCGGCGAGGTGATCCAGGCCTTCGGACAGTTCGTCGTCGGCGGCAACTACGCGGTCGGTATCGTGCTCTTCCTGATCCTTATCGGGATCAACTTCATCGTTATCACCAAGGGCGCTGGTCGCGTTGCCGAGGTGGCCGCTCGTTTCACCCTCGACGCCATGCCTGGCAAGCAGATGGCGATCGACGCCGACCTGGGCGCCGGCCTCATAGACGAGGTGCAAGCCCGCAAGCGCCGTGACGAGATCTCCCGCCAGGCGGACTTCTTTGGCGCCATGGACGGCTCGTCCAAGTTCGTGAAGGGCGACGCCATTGCCGGCCTGCTCATCACCGGCATCAACGTTGTTGGCGGCATCTTCATCGGCATGGTGCAGCGCGACATGGCCTTTGCCGAAGCGGCCAGCACGTACACCATCCTGACGGTCGGTGACGGACTGGTGTCGCAGATACCGGCTCTGATCGTGAGCACCGCCGCCGGTCTGATGGTAACCAACGCTGGCGGCGGCACCCGCATGGGTCCGCAGCTCGCCAAGCAGCTCGGCGCGCACCCCAAGGCGATGTGGATCGCCGCCGGCGTGCTCGGCTTCTTTGCGCTTGTACCAGGGCTGCCGAAGTTCCCGTTCGTCGTAATGGCGGTCGCTACCGGTGTCATCGCACGCATGGCTGGCAAGGCCGAGACGCTGCGCGACGACGCGGCAGCGCAGGCCATTGCCGCCGATACCGGCCCGGTGCAGACGCCCGACCCGATGCAGGACCTGCTACAGATCGATCCGATCGAGCTGGAAGTGGGCTACTCGCTCATCCCGCTGGTGGACGAGCGTCAGGGCGGCGACCTGCTGGAGCGCATCTCGCTGCTCCGCAAGCAGGCGGCGCTGGAGCTGGGAATGCTCATCCCACAGATCCGCATCCGCGACGACATCCGCCTTCCCGCCAACGAGTATGTGATCAAGCTACGCGGCGCCGAGATAGCCCGCGCCGAGGTGATGCCGCGCTTCCTCCTTGCGCTCGACACCGGCGGCGTGATCCAGCAGATCGACGGTATGGACACGGTCGACCCGAGCTTTGGTATGCCGGCGAGGTGGATCGCTGCCGCGCGCCGTGCCGAGGCCGAGTCGTACGGCTATGTGGTGGTGGAGCCAAGCACGATGGTGGCGACCCATCTCATGGAGACGCTGAAGGCCAATGCAGCTGAACTACTCGGCCGGCAGGACGTGCAGGAGATGGTGGAGACACTCAAGCGCACGCACCCGGCGCTGGTGGACGAGATCATCCCCGCCAAGCTCTCCCTCGGCGTGCTCCATCGCGTGCTGCAGCGGTTGCTGCGTGAGCGAATCCCCATCCGCGACCTGGTGACAATCCTGGAAGCTGTCGGCGACGCGGCTGATCAGACGAAGGATCCGGAGCTACTGACAGAGTACGTTCGGCGGTCGCTGAGCAACGTCATCGCCCGGCTGTACATGGACGTCACTGGCGGCATCCGCGCGGTGACCATGGGAGCACGCCTGGAGCAGGCGTTGGCCGGACTGTTCGGCCCGCGCGCTGGCCAGGCGGGAATGAGTCTGCTGACGCCGGACACACTGGCCGCGATGCTTCGCGACCTCAACACGATCTCGATGGCGCACTCCAGCGAGGGCCGTCCGTTGCCTCTCGTGGTGCCGCCAAACCTGCGGGTGGGCGTGCGACGACTGGTGGAACCAGTGATGCCGCAGCTTCCGGTGGTCTCGCTCGCCGAGCTACCGCCCACCATCACACTGAGCAGTATCGCCACCTGGGAGATGCCACATGGCAGCTGACACGATGGATCTGGCGCTTGCATCCTTCCGCGGACCCGATACGTCGGTCTGCTTCCGTGCCGCCGCGGCCGAACTGGGCGAGGATGCAGTGGTGCTGCGTACCGTGCTGCACGGCGATGCTGTTCCGGCACAGCGCGCCGAGATTGTTGCTGCTCCAGCGTCGTCGATAGAGCGCTACCGTGCTCGGTTGACGCCGCCACGGCTGATGCGGCCCGACCGCGCGACTCGCCAGCGTCCGCTCATCATCGCCCTTGTTGGCCCAACAGGTTCCGGCAAGAGCACGACGGCGACCAAGTTGGCGCGGCACGATGAGGCGTTTGGCCAGTGGCGAGCTGGCATCATCACGCTGGACACCCGACCAGGCGCACTGGAGCAGATAGATGCCCAGGCGCGGGCGGGCGGCATACCGTTGGAAGTGGTCTATGAGCCGGCGCAGGTCGCCGGCGCGCTCCGTCGGTTGGTGAAGGCACGTTGCGACGTGGTGATCATTGACACGCCGGGCCAGAGTCCGCGCGCCGATGCGCTGGCCCAGCGCTGGTCGGCGGCGCTACGCGCTCTTGCTCCGGACGAGATCCATCTCGTGGTAGCAGCCACCCAGCGCGCCGACCTCGCTGCTGCAATCCGCGTCGACGCAGTAGCAGCTGGCTCCACGCATTCGCTCATCACGAAACACCATCGCCCTAGCCATGCCCGTGCGCTGGGTGTGTGACGGCCAGGACGCCGGCGCCGACATCCGCAATGGCGCGCCGCGGCTGCTCGGAATGCTCGGAGTGGCCAGCACGCTGCCCGAAGGAGGAGTGGCGCCGGTACCGCGCACCGCGGCTGCGCACGCGCCCGCTGGTGCCACAGCTGTCAGGCCTGCCACGCGACGCCCCGGCCTTCTTTCATTCTTCACCCGTCGTGGCGCGGTCGCTGTCGGCCGGTGACAGTGCCGCCACAGTTCACCGCTCCTCTCCCGGCATACGCAGCCACGCGACATATTCGCGTGGCTGTCACGCGTAGGGCAAAGCGCTTCGCGAGTAGGTGCAAACGTGCGTTGCGTGGACGGTCGTTGGAGCGTCCTTGAAGCGTGAATAAGAGCATCGCGGGATCGATCAATTCCACGGTTCTTGTCGTGGCGAGCGGCAAGGGTGGCACCGGCACATCGGTGGTATCCGCGCTACTCGGTCTGGCCGTGGCCGGTGAGGGACGGCAGGTACTGCTCGTGGATGGCACGGAGAGTTATGGCGCTCTCCATCACATGCTCGGTGTCACCCCTCGTCACCCGCTGGCCGCCCTTCGAGGCGATCTGGCGGACGTTGAGGATCTGCTTACGCCGGTGGATGAGAGACTCTCTCTCTTTCCCGGCGGCGCCGACGAGAATTCGGAGTTGACTCCGTTGAGTCAGACCGAACGACAGCTCCTATTCCGCCGTGTTCGGGAACTCTACTCCCACTACGACCTCGTGGTTGTGGATGCCGGATCCAGGTTGGAGGCAGTGCTCACCGCCTGCGACGGCGGCGTGACCCGACTACTGCTGGTAGTGCCGGACGAACGGATAGCAATGGCCGCGTCGCATGGTCTGCTCAAGGCAGTCGACTCTCGCAATCCGGGATTACCGGTCGACATCCTGGCCAACCGTTGCGACGACGAGGAGGGAGCAGCAGTACACAGCCACCTCGCTAACGCAGCCGAACGATTCCTCCAGCGCAGCGTGGGCTACGCGGGGTCGATCCCGTCCGACCAGTGTCTACAGGGCGGAATGGGAGCGGGAATGACGATCCAGGATGCCGCTGCCGGATCACCGGCGGCAATCGCTGCACGCAGTGCCGGGCTGCACATGCTCAGTGAGCGGATCATGCCGGCCGGCCGGTCCGTCGCGTCTGGCCAGACGCTCCTCGTCCGCCACGCGTGACCGTACGCGTTCTCGTACATCGAACTGCACCGTCGAGAGGCAAGACTCCTTTGGACATGTCGGATACCTGGCGCGCCGTAGCCGGCGGCGATGACGCCGCCCGCGAGCGACTCCTTACCGAGCATCTGGGCCTGGTACATTTCGTGGCCCGGCAGATAGCCCGCGGCATCAGCGTTGAGGCGGACTTCGACGAACTGGTGAGCGCTGGCACGATCGGTCTCATGAGCGCGCTCAGCAGCTTCGACAGCGGACGCGGGCTTGCCTTCAGTACCTTCGCGGCACCGCGAATCCGCGGCGCCATACTGGACGAACTCCGTCGTCAGGACCACGTTCCGCGTTCGGTACGCCGCAAGGCACGGGAGCTCGGTAACGCCCGTGATACCCTCACCCGTAAGCTCGGGCGTGTACCCGAAACGAGCGAGATCGCCGAGCACCTGGGCGTGGATTTGGACACGCTATGGCGCTGGCAGGGAGAGGTAGAGTGCAGTGTGCACCTACCGCTCGACCGTCCGGCCACTGACGGAGGCGCACCCAGTCCCGCCGACACTCTCTACAGCGAGGACGAGCGCGGAATCGAGGATCTGATCACGCACGAGCAGGAAGTGGAAGTGCTGCGCGACGCGATCATGGGGCTCAAAGAGCAGGAACGCACTGTCCTCGCCATGTATTATTTCGAGGAGCTCAAACTTCACGAGATCGCGACGGTGCTGGAGCTGACGGAGAGCCGGGTGTCCCAGATTCGCTCGAAGGCGATCCTGCGGCTGCGGGAGAAGATGGCGCCGCTGCGCGCTGAGGTCAGCGCCTGAAGGAGTGCGCCGGACCCCATGCGATCGGTGATTGAGTGCGGGAGTGCGTGGGTGCGCACTTCCGCGCTTTCGCCTGTAAGTCGTTCGTACCTCGGGCGCGCCACGACTTGAGCGCATGAGGGCGTGGCCTTTGAGCACACCTCGCTGCCACTGCTACGCGCTGTACGTGCACAAGTCCGCCATTCCGACCGGCAACTACCGCCGGCCCGGCAGAAAGTGCCGCCTCCGGACAAAGCTAAGAGGTAGCGGCCGGCATGCACTAAGTCGTTATGGCAACTGACGTTGCGACGCGAAGTAGGGGCGTTGCCAGCAGGGCATGGCCGTTGCCAATAGTGGTTCTCGGATACTCACGTACCGCGACCACGAGCCGACTATGGGCATCAGCTTCCGACCGAATGGGATGATCAGTTCTGCGCAGGCGCTCCGCTATCTGGAGCGCAGGCAGGAAGTGGTCTCCAACAATCTGGCAAACGCCTCCACCGACGGCTTCAAAGGCGAGCGCACGTTCGGGCGCCTGCTCGCTGGCTCGGTGCCGGCAATAGAGACGCAGACGGACCTCCGCGCGGGCACTCTACGCCCAACCGGAGCCCCACTCGACATCGCCCTTGGCGGCGAGGGTTTCCTCGTCGTGGACGGACCGGAGGGGGAGCGTCTGACGCGCGGCGGCGCCTTCCGTCTCGACGACATGCAGCGCGTCGTGAATGCCAACGGCATGCCGCTGCTCGGCGAGAGTGGCCCGATAATCGTGGATTCACAGATCGCGCGAAACGCCGCCGACAAGATGCACGGTGCTGACGGCAGCGGCACCAGTGGAGAAAGCATGGTGCAGGTGGACCGCTCGGGGACCGTAATCGTGAACGGTAACTCAGTCGGATCACTGCGCGTGGAGAGCGTGCCTCCCGGAACACTGCTCGAGCACGTTGGCGGCGGCCTCTTCCTGCCGCCTGCCGGCCTCACCCCAATGGCGGCCGACGAGCGCGACGTGCGTCAGGGGTTCCTGGAGGACAGCAACGTGACACCTGTCTCCGCACTCGTGGAGATGATCTCCGTGCAACGCGCCTACGCCAACGTGCAGAAGGTGATGACGACGCTCGACGCCGCACGTGGCACGACCGTCACCGACATAGGCCGACCGGTATAGCGTCACCGTAATCCGTCGACAGCTCCAACTGCATTCATTCTCAAGCCCCACTAAGCCCATGGATCCCGCACTCCGCACAGCCGCCAGTGGTATGATTGCGCAGCAGACGCGCACCGAGGTCATCTCCAACAACCTCGCCAACGTCAACACCACCGGCTTCAAGCGCAGCCGCGCGCATTTCGAGGACCTGCTCTATCAGACCGTGCAGGGCTCCACAGCTGTCGGGTTTTCGAACGCCGCCGTGCTGCCGGCCATCCAGGTGGGACGGGGAGTGCGCCTGGCGTCGGTGCAGCGACTGCACTCGCAGGGACCGGTAGAGCAGACCCAACGTCCGCTGGATGTGGCCATAGAGGGCGAGGGATTCTTCCAGCTCCAGCTCCCCAACGGCAACATTGGTTACACCCGTGATGGCACCTTCCAGATATCCGATTCCGGCACCATTACCACCCAGCAGGGCTACACGCTGGTGCCCGGAATTACGATACCGCAGGACGCCTCAGAGGTCACCATCTCACGCACCGGTGTGGTAACTGCGCTGCGCGGTGGACAGGGTGAGCCGGTGGAACTCGGACGCCTGGAACTGGCCCGCTTCGCCAACCCTGCCGGACTGCTCGCCGCCGGTGAGAACGTCTACACCCAGACAGCTGCCTCCGGCGAGCCTGTACTCGGCTACCCGGAAGACGACGGTATGGGCCGGCTGATGCAGGGTTACCTGGAGAGCAGCAACGTGGAGATTGTGCAGGAGATGGTGGACATGATCACCTCGCTACGCGCCTATGAGATCAACTCCAAGGCGATCAAGAACAGCGAGGAAATGGGTCAGATCGCCAACGGTCTCATTCGCTGACGATGGACGACGGCGGAGCAGCCACGAACGGTTCACGATTCGCGCCGATGGGGCGGCTGACGGCGCTCGCGCTCGCCCTGCCCGCGCTCTTCGGCGCGGTACCGCAGCCGACTGCGGCAGCCACCGCCCGTTCAGCTGTCGAAAGACACGACTATCATGGCGGAAGGCGCGACATCGACCTCGGCATTGGGCATGGAGGTAGTCGCTTCATCCATCGCACCGTCGGCCGTGGCCTCGCTGGTTTCGCCATACCTGCCGCCAGCGACACGATAGTCGTTGCCGCGCGCGATCTGCCGCGCGGTACTGTGCTTCGCGCAGCTGACATCGAGGTGGTGGTCACCGATGGCGAGACTGCTGCCAGTGTGGTCGCCAAATCCGCCAACTCCATCAACGATCTCCCCACTGCTGGCTGGGTCGTGCGCCGGCTCGTCCATAAGGGTGAGCCTCTGCGCGCACCGGCGGTCGCTCCACCTGTCCTGATCCCTGCTGGCTCGCCGGTATCGCTGGTGTGGGAGGTAGGCGAGCTGCGCGTCACCCGCACCGGCACTGCGGTCGGTGCCGCCTACGCCGGCGAGACGGTCACTGTACGCGTGGATGCAAAGCGCCGTTTTACCGGCATCGCCAAGGCAGCGGGCACAGTGGTGGTAAGTCAGCCATGAACAACCCAACAGGATGTCAGGCACCCGTGTCACGCCGTTTCGCACTCCGTCACCAGTCTGAGTCTGTACCAGTCGCGTCGTCGCTCCTCCTGCCTCCCCGCACCGTGCGCCCGATCATGAGCTCCATCATGCCCGCCACTTTCGGCTCCGTTACTCGCTATCTCGTCACACCGCTGGTCATCGTCGGCGCTCTCGCCCTCGGCGGACGTTCCGTTGGTGCCCAGGCGGCCACGGTGGATCCGGCCAGCGCTCCTCCGGCTGCCGCCACCGCTGGCGTCGGCGCTGGGGCTCCAGCTCCTGTCCGCTCGCCGAGACAGTCCTGGACATCAGCGCGTCGGGCCTTCACGATGGGCGACGTCGTGACGGTGCTGGTTGACGAGTACACTCTGGCCTCGGCCAACACCGGTACCAGTGCCACTGATACGCGACGCCGGGACATGGGATTGAACGGCGGCTTCAACAGCGGCGTGACGGGCATGAGCGCGCGTGGCAGCGTGTCGTCGAACAACAATACGAGCTCCAATCAGCGCGGCGAGGCGGTGCGCCAGAGTCGCTTCCAGAGCGAGATGAGCGTGCGCATCGTGGCTGTGGACTCGGTGAGCGGCCTGCTCCAGCTCAAGGGGAGCAAGCTGGTAGACGTGGATAAGAACAAGCAGGAGATCACCTTCACCGGCTGGGTGCGTCCGCAGGACGTCTCGGCACAGAACCAGGTGGAATCCTGGCGGGTGGCCGACGCCCAGTTGCTCTATACGGCCAAGGGTAGCCTCGGCAAGCCCAAGGGTAGCATAATCGGGCGTGTCCTCGGAATGGTGTGGCCGTGATAAACGCCCACGCCAGTACTTTGACCGGCCGACACGCACGACTGATCGCCGTTGCCCTGCTCTCGGCCGCCATGCTGGCGCCGGCGCGCGGAGTGGGGGCACAGGTGAAGATCAAGGATCTCGTCATCGCCGACGCCACCATCCCGGTGCGCCTGCTGGGCTACGGTCTGGTGACAGGCCTGGACGGAACCGGAGACCTCACCATCGGCGGTCGAAGTGGCGGACAGACTGTGCAGAGCGTGGTGAACCTGCTGCGCCGCTTCGACATCGAGGTGCCGCCGGCGCTGCTTCGCACGCGCAACGTGGCCGCGGTTCTGGTCACGGCCGAGGTGTCGCCGTTTCTGCGTGCGGGAGGCCGGTTCGAGGTGCAGGTGTCGTCGATGGGCGATGCACGGTCGCTCCGCGGAGGTGTGCTCTGGATGACGCCGCTGGTGCCGGATGTTGGCGCCGATGCAGTTGGAACGGCACAGGGTCCGATGTTGCTCAGCGATGGCGGAGACGAACGCGATACGCGCCTGACCGCGACCACCGCGCGCATCCCTCAGGGCGGGCTTCTGGAGAGCGACCTGCCCCGCCCGGCGGCAGTGGCGTCGAATGTTCTCCATCTCCGCGAGCCCGACCTCATGACTGCGTCGCGTATTGCGGCAGTGATCGACTCCGCCTTCGGGGCGCAAGTGGCACGCATCGAGGACCCCGGCTCGGTAGCTCTGGCAATCCCTGCCGACGCCGCGGGACCAGCTCTGGCCATGGCCCGCATAGGTGAGCTGAGGGTATTTCCGGATCGCCTGGCTCGGCTGGTCATTGACGGACGCGATGGAACGGTGGTAGCCGGCGGCGACATGACAGTCGGCGCGGCGGTGGTGAGCCATAGCGGCATCACTCTCACCATAGTCGATGCCGCCGATGGCGCGGGCATGGCCGGCGGAGATCCCGGTGGATTCCCCCTTCGCGGCGATGTCCGCCTGACCTCGGGAACATCCGTTCAGCAGGTAGCGGCAGCCCTCCATGCGGCTCAGAGCACACCTCGCGAAATAGCGGCGATCTTTGCCTCCCTGCGTGAAGCTGGCGCGATCGGCGCCGAGGTGATCATTCGATGAGCACGTCCATCCCTCCGGTTGCCGCCGCCATACCGACAGGTGCGGCCGCGCCCACCGACCGTATTACCCGCCTGCAGAAGGCGACGCGCGACCTGGAAGGAGTGTTCGTGGAGCAGATGTTCAAAGCCATGCGTGAGACCGTGCCAAGTGACGGCATGGTGGAGGGCGGATCGGGTGAGGAGATGTTTACCGCGCTACTAGACCAGAAGATGGCAAGCGTGGTTCCGACGCGTTGGGAGAGCTCGCTCTCCGAGGCACTTCTCAGACAGCTCCGCGGTCGCGTGGAACCAGCTGAAGTCACCGTCGCACCACCCTCAAGTCCAGCGGCACTCGCGCCGATACTCAATCTGAACGCCCTCCCTGACGCTTCACGCCCGGAGCCATTCTGATGCAGCTGCAGCTCAACCAACCCGTGGCCACCGCGTATCGAAGCACGTCCGGCTCGGCCGGCACTCTGGCCGCGCTAGTGGACGCGCACCAATCGGAGCGTCGTCTTCTCGACGAGCTGATCGGCACAATGCGCCGTCAGCGTTCGGCGGTCGCCTCTGACGACCTGGAGGGCGTTGACGACAGCGTCTTTGCCACTCACCGCATTCTCGTCACGCTCGGCGAGGCTCGGCGGCGGCGGCGCTCGCTCAACACCATCCTGGGTGGCAGCGATGAGTTGGATACGAGCGCGCTCATGGATGCCTTTGGCGGCTCCATTCCGAAGTTGCTCGAGGAGGCTCGCATTGCTCTCCGTACCGCTGCCTCAATGCTCGCCAACGAGGTTGACGTTAACCGACGCGTGCTGCGCGAGGCGCTGTCGACTGGCGACGAGTACATGCGTCGACTGGTAGGTGTGCCCGATGCCGCACGGTCCGAGTATTCTCCCGCAGTGACCGTTCAGGCCGATGCAGGCGGTGGCGGACTGCTTATAGACCGACGGATCTAGGAACGAGCCATGTCCACCTTCGGCGGCATACTGAGTATCGCCCGGAGCGCCATTAACGCGCACCAGACGGCGATCCAGGTCATATCGCACAATGTCGCCAATGCGGAAACGCCGGGCTACTCGCGGCAGCGCGTGGCGCTCCAGGAGAACTGGCCGGCCCGACTGCCACAGGGGATCCTGGGCACGGGAGTATTCGTCCGTGACGTAACGCAGGTGCGCGACTCGCTCCTCGACGTGTCCTACCGTCGCGACAGCTCCGGCGCCGCCGGCTTCGGACTCCGCCGCGACCTACTGGGCCAGGTGGAACAGGTCTTCCATGAGCCCTCCGAGGATGGTCTCGCCGCCACGCTCGACGTCTTCTGGAACTCCTGGTCCGATCTCGCCAACGCTCCCGACAATCCGGCCGCCCGCCAGGTGGTTCTGCAGCGCGGTGCCCAGGTCGCGGCGGGGCTGAACGCCCAGGCCACGCGGCTGGACGAGGTGAATGCAGATACAGTCGCGAAGCTGAACCGCTCAGTGGGGCTGATTAACGACTACGCCAGTCAGGTGGCGCAGTTGAACGGCCAGATCGTGGCCGCCGAGTCCGGCGGACAGACGGCGGGCGACCTGCGCGATAGCCGCAATCGAATCATCGATGACATGTCGAAGCTGGCGTCGCTGCAGGTGATTCCAGCGCGCGACGGCGGTGTAGCGGTGATCGTCTCGAACCAGACGCTGGTGGATGGCACCGCCGCGAAACAGATCGCATTCAGCGGCAACCCGCCGGCACTCCAGCTCAATTTTAAGGGCAGTGTGGACGCCCTCCCGGCAGTGGGCGGTGAACTGTCGGCGATCACCGAAGTGCTGAACCGCGACCTCGTCCAGACCCGGGCTCGGCTGGACGACCTCGCGCGCGGAGTGGTGAGCGCCGTCAACGACATCCACCGCCAGGGCTGGAGTCAGGCCGCCGAGCCGACACCGCCCGAGCCAGTGGGCTGGGCCGGTTCCAACATCGACTTCTTCACTGGCACCGATGCCGCCTCCATCTCCGTCTCGGCGGCGGTGGCCGGCAATCGCGACATGGTTGCTGCGGGATCGGTCTTTGGCGGAACTGCTGACAACACGATCGCTCTCCGGCTCGGCCAGTTGCGTGACACGGCGGTAACCGTAGGAGCTCCGCCGTCCACGATCTCGCTTGCCAACCACTATCGAGATACGGTCACGACGCTAGCCCTGGACACCAATGCCGCGGCTAACGCGAGCGTCGTCCACGAAACACTCGCCTCCCAGTCGGATGCCCGCCGCCAGAGCGTGAGCGGTGTCTCCACCGACGAGGAACTCGTTCAGTTAATGCGTTCGCAGCAGGCATACGTCGCCGCAACCCGTCTAATAAGCGCGGTTGACGAGATGATGCAGTCGCTGCTCAACATGATCTGAGCCGTGTTGATACTAGGCCGGCGTCCTGGCGACTTCATCCTCATCGATGGCGGCATCCGCATCGTCATCATCTCCAGCGATCGTCGCGGCGTGCGCCTGGGCATCGAGGCGCCCGATCACATCGCCATCGTTCGCGGCGAGATCGCGATTCAGATAGCCGACGAGAACAAGCGCGCTCAGGAGACGGCGGTGGGCAGCGAGTGGTTGGAAGGATTGACCGTGAGGGGCGAGGGATGAGGCAGCTGAGCAAGCCCACTCAACTCCGCGCCTGACCAAACAGACTGCGCTGACCCTCGCGTTTCAGAAACCGTATTTCTTCAGCACCTCGCGCACACGATCGAGCGGTATGGCGTTTACCGTCGTTCCGTTGGACGTGACAGTCGTGGCCATGAAGAGTGAGTTATAAATCGCCTCTTCGGTGGCTTCGACAACCGCCTGAAAGAGCGGCGACATATCGTCATTAGTGACCTCGGTGGTCTGACGTGTGCGCTCCATATTCCCGCGCTCGTCCAGTCGTCGTCGCACTTCCGGTGAAGTGGAGAAGGCGATGACATAGTCACCCGAGCCATTGGACGCCGACGATCCGGTTCGTCCCAGACCCAGCAGGGCACGCGAGGCCAGGCGCTCGAGATTTCGGTCGGAAAGAGGCGCGTCGGTGGCGACAACGATCATGATCGATCCGTCTCCCCGCTCGTCATTCACGGCGTTGCGAAAGGCGTACTGCCCAAGTTCCTTGCCTACCGGCGCACCGAGCACCTGGAGCACGCCGCCGAAGTTGCTCTGGACCAGCACTCCCACGGTCCACCCGCCCAGAGAAGCTGGAATCACGCGCGAGCTCGTACCGATACCGCCCTTCCAGCCGAATGCAACGGTGCCCGCTCCGGCGCCCACACTTCCCTCGGCGACAGGGCCGGTCGACGCGCTCTCCAGCGCCTGGCGGACGTGGGCGTCAGTCACCGGACGTCGGCGGATGGCGTTCAGCGTGCCGTCGTTCGTCTCCCCGACAACTGGATTGATCGAGCGAACCTCTGCCATTCCTGGCCGCTCCAGCATCCACCCTACCATCGCGTCGGCGGCGCGCCAGACGCAGAGAGTACAGGTGAGCAGGATGGGCGTCTCCAGTTCACCCAACTCGCGCAACTGAGTGGTCCCAACGAGCTTGCCGAAACCGTTCCCTACAAAGGCGGCCGCCGGTACGCGGTCGAGAAACGGATTGCCGGCGTGGGGCAGGATGGCAGTGACTCCGGTGCGCACCGAATCACCTTCGGTGATAGTTACCTGGCCCACCCGCACCCCGGCGACATCGGTGATCCCATTCAGCACGCCGGGTTTGAAGATGCCAGGCGCGACCCCCAATTCGCGGGCGCGGACGCGGCCGCCGGGCGTCGTTTGGGCCTCCGCTGGCGCCGGGATTAAGGACATGAGCGCAAGGGCGACGGTGAGGAGTAGGCGAATCGGCTTCAATGGCCTGTTGGACGGAGCGAGGGAAGGGAGACGACGAAAGCGGGACCGTCTATGGTGATGCCGTCTGCGGTGACCTGACCGTCATCGGCGGCGAGGATGGCGGCGGCCACCGCCGCCGCAGCATCGGCCCCCGCTCCCGTGACGGCGTCGCCAGTGACTTTCAGGCGAGTCATTCCATCTGCTTCCTCACCGCGCACCGAGACCGGCCTGCCATCCTCTCCGGCAGCGGCGGCCAGTAGGACCAGCAGAGCGTGGACCAACGCGGACACCCGAACCCGCACCGGTGGAGCCTCCTCCATGTCCACCATCGATACTGGAGTCATACGTCCGCGTTCGTGATGCGCGAAGAGCGCCGCCGCGTCGGCTACCACATCGGCCGGCCTCACCGGCTCCTGATTGCTCTCCAGGTCGCGCGGCATCAGACGGAGCAAACTGAGCAGCGAGTGGAGTCGCTCAGCCTCAACCGCCAGCTCGGCCGCAAAAAGTTGCTTCGGATCTGCCGAAGTCAGTGCCTCGGCGATGGCTCCGATCGTCCCTGTACGGTTGCTCAGCAGATGGGCCAGTCCGCGTAGTACCGCATCATTGGCTTCGATCCACAGATGTGGTGCGCCGATGCCCTGTCGCACGCTGTCGGTATTGTTGTCGCGATTGATCATTCCGAGTCCAGTTTCAACACTCACCGCCGATACTTCATTGAGTGGGGCACTCCGTCCCGCCGTAGCTCTCTTCTCTCGCGACTGCCAGCGTGCTTCTGCTCATCGGTCTTGCCGTCGTCATCGGCAGCGTCCTGCTCGGATACGTTGCCCACCACGGGGAACTTATCGTGCTGTGGCAGTGGACCGAGTTCGTCATCATTGGTGGCGCCGGGCTTGGTGCACTCCTGGTTGGCAACTCGCCGGCAGTGGTGAAGGCTATTGGCCGCGACCTCGTGGCGATGGTCAAGCCAAACCCATTCTCCGAGAAGGCCTACGCCGAACTGCTGCAGGTACTCTACGACATCTTCCAGAAGGCCCGCAAGGATGGTCTGGTAGGGCTTGAGTCGCACATCGAAGAGCCGGAGAAGAGCGACATCTTCTCAGCCTACCCTGATTTCCTGGCCAAGCATCACGCCGTGATGTTCCTCTGCGACACGCTCAAAGTCCTGCTGTCTGGCGCCGTCGAGGACCACCACCTGGCGGAGATCCTGGAGATGGACCTGGAGCAGCAGAACGAAGAGCAGATGGCGGTCGTCCACGCCCTGAACCGGGTAAGCGACGCCATGCCCGGCTTCGGTATCGTTGCCGCAGTGCTCGGCATCATCGTGACCATGGGTAAGATCAACGGAGCAGCGTCCGAGGTCGGGGCCAGCGTAGCCGCCGCCCTCGTCGGCACATTCCTGGGGATCCTGCTCTCCTACGGCGTTATCGGACCCATCGCTGCTGCCGTCGAGGCACGTATCCGTTGCGAGAGCGCCTACATGCTCTGCATCCGCACGGCCCTCCTCAGCTTCGCGCGCGGAGATTCTCCCATGACTGCCGTGGAGTTCGCCCGCCGCAACATCGAACCAGGCGAGCGCCCGTCCTTCTCCGAGCTCGAACAGCTCACGCGCAGAAAGGCTGCCTGACGTGGCGCTCCAGAAGGACAAGCGTCCAATCATCATCGTCAAGAAGAAGAAGGTCGTTGCCGGGGGCCATCACGGGGGTTCGTGGAAGGTGGCTTACGCCGACTTCGTGACGGCCATGATGGCGTTCTTCCTCGTCATGTGGATTATCGGGATGGACGAGCAGACGAAGCAGGCGATCGAGGGCTACTTCTCCAATCCAGTGGGCTACAAGAAGGGCTACTCCGCCGGCTCCAGCCCGCTGTCTTCCGGCTCCTCGCCCAGCTCGGTGCGGCAGCCGCCGGTGAGACTGGTGGTTCGCGCCTACGAACAGAAGCGCTTCGACGAAGTCTCGGAGCGGCTGGAGGAGAAGTTCAGAAATGAGGGCGGCGCACTCGACATCGGGCCGATGGTGGAAGTGACGGTCACCGAATCAGGGCTTCGCATCGAACTCATAGAAGGAGGTCGAGGTGACACCTTCTTTGGCCTGGGCTCGGCGAATCCTACCGAGCGCGCCCGCGGTGCTCTCGCCGTTATTGCCGGTGAGCTGGTCGGGCTGCCCAATCCGGTCGTGCTGGAAGGACACACCGACGCCACCCAGTACGGCGCCAGTGGCCGTTACAGCAACTGGGAACTGAGCGCCGATCGGGCCAACGCGGCTCGCCGGATTCTGGAAACCGCCGGAGTGGCAGTGGACCGCATCGGCGCTGTCCGAGGGCTCGCCGACC
>CAJDVF010000056.1_pt1 | contig 17796 bp, 15 predicted proteins | sample 7391391 | NCBI WGS metagenome assembly CAJDVF01 (sample SAMEA7055697, study PRJEB34461) | soil metagenome | biome: terrestrial ecosystem; feature: Peninsula; material: soil | place: Antarctica | collected 2016 | reverse complement strand
GGCTCAGGAGGCCAAGCCTGAACATGGTCCTGACTGGGCGGATTGGATCTCAAGTCGCGGTTCAGTTAAGGGGACCCACACCAAACCCTGAAGACCCGACGTAACTTCAGCCAGCGCGCCCGAGGCGATCTGCCCGCGGGTACGCCGTCAAGTTTGCGCTGATGGTTAGCACTTTGTTTGCCGCCGTCAAGACAGGTTAGTCAGGATTTTCGTCGCCATGCGCTACAGACTCAAGTTCAACAAACGGAACAGCCATCATGCGAGCCACAGTGATGTACGGTGCGGGCGACGTACGAGTCGAGACGGTACCTGACGCCCGGATAGCGGAACCCACCGACGCCCTCGTACGCGTGACCCACGCCTGCATATGCGGCAGCGATCTCTGGCCATACAGGAAGCTCGAGCAGAGAGAAACCGGGCTGCGGATGGGACATGAGTTCATCGGCGTGGTCGAGGACGTGGGTGCTGAGGTACGCTCGGTGAAGCGGGGCGACGTGGTCGTCGCGCCATTCGTATGGTCCGATGGCACCTGCGAGTTCTGTCAGGAAGGGCTCCAGACGTCCTGTCTCCACGGCGGCTGGTGGGGTGGAACGGAACTGGACGGAGGGCAGGGCGAGGCGGTGCGTGTGCCCCAGGCGGATGGGACGCTGGTTGCGCTCCCGGTAGGTCGCGATGATGCCCTGATGCCGTCGCTGCTGACCCTCTCCGATGTCATGGGTACGGGGCACCACGCGGCGCTCGCTGCCAGGGTCATTCCGGGCAGTCGTGTGGCGGTCGTCGGCGACGGCGCGGTCGGGCTCTGCGGCGTGATTGCGGCACGACGGCTGGGCGCCGAGCAGATCATTCTGCTGGGCCGACATGCAGATCGGACGGCCCTGGGGCGAGAGTTCGGCGCGACGGATGTGGTTAGCGAACGTGGCGAGGAGGCCATCGAGCGAGTGCGTGAGCTGACCGGGGGGCACGGCGCTCACTCGGTTCTCGAGTGCGTTGGCTACGAGGAGTCGACGATCACGGCGCTCGCCATCGTGCGCCCAGGCGGCGCCGTTGGCCGTGTCGGTGTTCCCCAGGATGCGGGGATTCCGGGGGCTCTCTCAACCTTCCGGAACAACGTCACCATAGCCGGTGGCCCGGCGCCGGTGCGCGCCTACATGGAGGAGCTGTTGCCCGATGTGCTGGAGGGGCTAATCGAGCCCGGCCGCGTGCTGGATCGAGTGACGAACCTGGACGGCGTGCCCGATGGTTACCGGGCGATGAACGATCGGGAAGCGATAAAGGTGATGGTAAGCTTCTGAGCGAACAGGCGAGGGATTTCCCTCAACTCCGCAAATGACCGACGTCCAGCCTCAACAGAGGCTGGACGTCGGTCATTTCTCGTCAGGCTGATGGCGCTGTGGCAGCTCTAAAAACCGCGAAGCTCCCCTGAGCGAGTACGTGGTTGGGGTCGGCCACGTCGTAGCGGTGTCGCTCGGCGCCGGCTCTACTTTGCACAGCTATCAGCCGCCGGTGCGCCGCACGGGAATTTCTACGCGCGCGTTCTCCCACTGAACCACGATCTTCCCCGCTGACTCGCTTTCGGGGGCCCAGGTAAGCTCGAATTGCTCGACCTTCGACGGGGCGGGCGTGACGGCAGCAGTGAAGGAGCCGACATCGTCCGCCGCAATCTCGTCTCCGATCGGGATGCCCCAGCGCTCTACCTGTCGGTTGACATGGATCTTCCACTCGGTTGCCCCAGGTACGGCGTAGAGCGAGTAGTTGCCCGGCTGTACCGCGACGTCACCGATCTCGGCGGCGAAGGGGAGGTGGATTGCGGTCGCCTCATTGGCGCCCATCCGCCACTGCTCGCCATAAGGGACGAGCTCGCCCATCACCTTTCGACCATTGGCGGAAGGACGACCGTAGCAGACAAGCGCCTCGTCGCCGCCGAGGGAGAAGCGGAGCTCGCCGAGGGGGCTCGGACGGGCCCGTGCCTCGTCGAGCGAGGCGCCGATTGGAGTGCAACTAAGTGTGCCCTGGGCGCCGGCTCCCGCCATCGCGGCCGAGGCGACCATTCCGCTAGCGCTGTCGGCGTTATTGGCGTCGCTATCGCCGGAGGCGCAGGCGAGAAGCGAGGTCAGGACGACTGCGGCTGCGGCCGAGGCGAAGCGATGAGTGATCATGGTGCGTGACATTTGAGGGTCTCTTCCTGGGTTCTGTGGTGCTTCTCGTTCTGGCCCGGAGCGGGACAAAATTAGACTACCGGCGCGGACGCTGGGTGGCAATCTATGATGCGATGGCGGTTATCCATCATCCCAAGCCGTCCGGCCCGGTTCTGGCTGCGGCTGCTTGAGGAGCGGTGAGGCGCGCGTAAGACACGATACCGGCGATTATTACTGCAAGCCCGGCACGCCCGCTATTGCGGGCTGTGGAACGCCGTTGGCCGGCGGGATGTCGAGTGAGATCGCACTGGCCTCCCGCCGGTTACCTTCAGTGGGCCACGTGACGCGGCCCGTCTGATGACGCAGATTCGTTCAGAGCATGGTTCCCGTCGGTCGCTCCACCATCATCCCTGCGCTCGCATGCCCACTGCCATTCGTTCGCTAGTCGTCGGCGCAATCGTCGTGCTTGGTGCCGCCCCACTTGCTGCCCAGGGCGCAACCCAGGGCACCGCGAAGGTACCCGCCGCGATGTCGGCCATCAGAGAAGTCGACCTCCGCCACGACGTCGGGGAGATGGCCTCGCCCGCGATGCGTGGCCGCGAGGGCGGAACGGTCGACGAACTGCGCGCCTCCATTTGGGTGGCCGAGCAGTACCGCCGCATCGGCCTGCTGCCGATGGGAGACGACGGGAGCTACTTCCAGTGGTTCGACATTGTACGCACCCGTGTGTCCGAGACGGCGAGTAGCGCGAGCATCGACGGGCAGGCAATGACGCTGTACGGCGACCTGATCCCGATCGCCGTCATGCCGGTGGCGGCCGAGGGCTCAGTACTGTGGGTGTCCGACGCCCGGGATTCCACGGTGGACGTCCGCGGACGAATCGTTGCGACGCCACTGCTCGCGCCCGATCCAGCGCGCATCCGTGCTAACAGCTACACGTTCGCCAGTCGGTACGCCGATGCCGCGATCGCCGGCACAGCGGCGCACTTCAACGGTCGAGGCGCGGTCGCCGTCCTCCTCGTCGCCAGCGCGCCGGTGGACAGCGCCTTTGCAGTGGTCTCTGACGCGCGAGTAGGTGGCTCCTACGACGTGGACAACGCCGTGCCGCGCTCAGCCAACGGCTCGGATCGCGTTGCGCCTCCGCCGGCGCTCGGGAGCGGACGGACAGCAGTGTTCCTGGTCCACGCGGCGACGCGGCCGATGCTGGAGCGGCAACCGCGCGCCGAGCTGGATATCCGCCTAACGCGATTCACCGTGCCATCGGTGAATGTCATAGGAGGCGTGCGCGGAACCGATCCAGCACTACGAGACGAATACGTCCTGTTCAGCTCGCACCAGGACGCCAACGGCGTGCGCGCGACCATGGAGGGCGACTCCGTGCATGCTGGCGCCGACGACAATGCCTCAGTGACCGCGGCGATCCTCGCCGCTGGACGGGCCTTCGTGAAGCAGCCCGGTAAGCGGTCGGCGCTCTTCGTCAATCACGGTTCGGAGGAGCGCGGACTTCTCGGCTCGCGCTATCACGCTGCTCATCCGGTGGTGCCGCTGTCCGAAATCGTGGCCGTTCTCAACGGCGACATGATCGGGCGCAACTCGCCCGACTCGGCATCTCTACTGGGCTCGCAGCCGCCGCACCGCAACTCCAGCGAACTGGTCGAGATGGCACTGCGCGCCAACGCGCTCACCGGCCGCTTTGTGCTCGACACGCTATGGGATCGGCCGACTCACCCCGAGGGCTGGTATTTCCGCAGCGACCACCTGCCCTACGCGCGCAAGAATGTGCCGGCACTCATGTACTCCAGCAACCTCCACGACGACTATCACACGCCGCTCGATCGGCCTGATCGCATCGATTACGCGAAGCTCACGCGGATGGCGCAATGGATGTATCTGACTGGGTGGTTCGTCGCCAACGCACCTAAGCGGCCGGCGCTGGACCCTGGATTCCGCCTGGAGCGATGACGGTGGCATCGTCCCTACGCGTATGTCAAGACAGTTAACGTCCCTGCGGGCCCTCTGCCTCAAGCAGTGGACGATCTACTTCATCGTTCGCTATCCGTCGCCCTCGGGGAGCGACAAGGTCTCCATTACTTGATCCTGCCGAATCAGTCTCGCTCGCTTCGTGAATCAGTAGTGGACCGATTTCTCCGCTATGTCCGCATCGACACGCAGTCGGCGGATTACAAGGAGACTACGCCGAGCACGCCAGGTCAGTGGACGCTGGCGCGCCTGCTCGCCGCCGAGCTCGAGCAACTGGGCGCGTGCGATATCCGCGTTAGTGAGCAGTGTATGGTCTACGCGACCATACCGGCCAATGTCTCCAACGCTGACGCGGTGCCAGTAGTGGGCTTCCTCGCTCACGTTGACACGTCGCCCGCCGTCAGCGGCGCTGGCGTGACGCCGGTGATCCACGAGAACTACCAGGGCGGCGACATCGTGCTGCCGAACGATCGATCGCAGGTCATCACGATGACGCAGAACCCCGGCCTGGCCCTCCTGATCGGCGACGACATCATCACCACCGATGGCACCACTCTGCTCGGGTCAGACGACAAGGCCGGCCTGGCCGCGATCATGACGCTGGTCGATGCTCTCATCTCGGATCCGTCCATCCCGCACGGCAAGGTCGTCGTCGGCTTCACTGCGGACGAGGAGGTGGGTACCGGCATCGCGTCGTTCGACCTTAAGTCGTTCGGTGCGAGCTATGCCTACACGGTGGACGGCGGCCCGATCGGGGAGTTGAACGACGAGACGTGGAGCGCCCGCACGGCGACGGTAACTTTCCACGGCCGGAGCACGCACCCCGGCACCGCCAAAGGGGTGATGGTGAACGCCATCCATGCGCTCGCCGCATTCGTCACGCGCCTGCCTGCTGACATGCTCCCCGAGACGACCGACGGGCGATTCGGCTTCGTGCATCCGTACATTGGGGCAGCCGATGTCGAGACATCCACGCTCCAGGTGCTGCTGCGCGACTTCGACGCCGATGCGTTGGAGGCCAAGGAAGCGTTACTGCGCTCGATCGCCGACCACACCGAGCGGGTCTGCCCGGGCGTCACCGTGGAGCTGCGGGTGAAGGACAACTACCGCAACATGCGCGAGATACTGGTGGAGCATCCGCAACTCATGGACAACGCGATGGAGGCGACGCGGCGCGCCGGCGTCGAACCGTTCGTGGAGCCCATTAGGGGCGGCACCGACGGTTCTCAGCTCACGTTCCGCGGGCTGCCGTGCCCAAACATCTTCACCGGTGGGCACAATTTCCACAGCAAGCTGGAGTTCAATTCACGCCGTGGACTCGAGGCCACGACCGAGACGTTGATCCAGCTCGTACGGCTCTTCGCTGAGCGGGCATAGGGACATGAGGTTTTGTGCACGCGATGCCGCCCTGATTCTGGTACGATTATCGGCTGTCTTTCGTGTCTTGCACGTGAGCAACCGATGAACACTGCTGAATGGCTCTTGGAGGTGAGGACGCTGATCCTGACGGTGAGCCACCGATGAATCGCACAGCACTGAACTCCGAGGCGCGGACGCCAATCCTGCCGGTTAGCCACCGATGAAGCCCACCGAACGGCTAGGCGAGGCGCGGACGCCGAGCGGGACGTTAATCACGCTTTACCGCCACGATGGCGCCTACCTGGTCCGCGCCGACGGCGTGGAGCTAATGTCCACGCGACGGCACCTCTCCGAGGACCGGCTGGCCGATATCGCCTGTGAGCCGCTGGCGGCCCGGGCGGGAGCGCGTGTCCTGATCGGCGGACTCGGGCTCGGCTTCACACTGCGCGCGGCGCTGCGACAGCTGCGCAACGACGCCGAGGTCGTGGTGGCGGAGCTGGTGCCCGAGGTGATCGCCTGGAACGCCGACGCGAGCTACGACCTGTCGGCCGAGGCGATGCGCGATCCGCGCGTGCGTATCGTGAACGACGACGTGGTCGCTGTTCTCGAGGCTAACCCTGGCGGCTTCGACGCCATCATGCTGGACACCGACAACGGTCCGGCGGGCATGCTGATCGCGGAGAATGGGCCGCTGTACTCGACGCGCGGTGTCGCGCGTACGGTCGCGGCCCTGCGCCCTGGTGGGAGGATCGTGTACTGGTCGGTGGGCGACGATCCGGGGTTCGTGGCGGCGCTCCGACGGGCGAGGCTACGCGTGGACGCGGTGCGAGTGCGGGCGCACGCTACTGCCGGACCGATGCACACGCTCTATGTGGTGACGCCGGGCTCCTGAGAACTGCGCTTCCAGGCAGCCTGTGTGTTCCGCCAGCACGCCTGAAGTGGGCGATGGTCCTGTGCAGGAGATAGCTGCAAGCCGTCAGTCGTGAACGGCGGACTCACTGCGATTGACCGCCCCGCACCGCGTCGCCGCGATCAATTGGCAACGTGAAAAAGAACGTCGTCCCGCGACCGACCTCACTCTCGACCCAGATTCTGCCACCGTGGCCTTCGGCGATACCCCGGGCGATCGCCAGGCCAAGGCCGGCGCTGCCTCGGCCGTCGCGCGTTCCCTGCCAGAAGCGCTCGAACAGGAACGGCAGCTCGTCTGGCGCTATTCCGGGTCCCGTGTCGGACACCGAGAACTGGACCATTTCTCCGGCGAGCTCCGATCGGACGTCGATTCGGCCGCCGGCCGGAGTGAGCCGGATGGCGTTAGAGAGCAGATTGCCGAGTAGTTGCATGACGCGGCCATGGTCGGCGTACACGGTGAACGTGGCGCCGACGTGGCACTTGAGCTGCAGCGTTTTCGCCGTTGCCTGTTCGTGAAAGGCCTCGCACGCGCTCTCGAGGACCTGGGTCGCATCTATCCGGCGCCGGTCCAGTGCGAGGCGGCCCGAATCAATGCTCGCGGCATCAAGAAGGTCGCGCACCAGACGGTTCATGCTGGCAACCGTCCGCTCCACCACGGCCAGAAGCCGTGGGCGGCTCTCTACCGCCAGCGTCTCGTCGACTAGGAGGGACACGCTCGCCGAGATCCGGTCCAGGGGACTGCGGAGATCGTGGGCGACGATGGCTAGCACGTCTTCGCGGAGGCGGACTGCCGCTTCCTGCACTAGCAACGCTTGGGCGAGTCGAGCGCTCTCCTTGGCCAGTGCCCGTTGTGTGCGAACCAGCTCGGAGTTCGCCGCGGCGAGCTCTTCGTAGAGTGGCTCGAGGCGCAGGTCGCGCCCGTACTCCAGCAGCCACAGGTTCTCGCTCGGTTGCTCCGGCGCCCAGACCGCGGCGAACGTACGGAGATCCAGTCCGTCACGGCTCTGGATGTTGAGCTCCCAGAGTGATCCGTCAGCCGCCGGCTCGCGGGCGAGCAGGCGCCCCCACTTGTTCTGCGAGGTTTCGTCCAGGACGTCGGCGAAGTGCCTACCTATGAGATCGTGCCCCAGTAGCTCCTCGAGCCGGCCGTTCGTATCGGTGACGACGCCGTCGCGCGTGAGCTCGACGACCGCGCCTGGAAATCCCTGCAGGCAGACGTTCAGCCGGCGGGTGGTGGGCAGTTGAGTCATCCAAAGCGCTCGCGTAGGAGCGCGGCGGCAGCGGCCGGGTCACGCGCCATCGCGTCCGCGCCCACCCGGTGACCCAACGTGGGATCATCAAGAAAGGGGCGCCCGCCGACGAGAATGTACGGCACTGCCTGGCCGGTGGCCGCGCGTACGGCCGCGATAAGAGACCGCAGTTGCGGCAGGTGCGGCGCGATGGAAACCGAGAGCGCGAGCACGTCCGGCCGATCCCTCAGGACCATGTCCACGAGGCTGTCCGGCGGCACGGCCGCGCCCAGATAGGTGGCGTCCCAGCCTTCTAGCTCCAGGAGATCGCAGATCATATGGAGCCCGACCTGGTGCTTCTCCGTCTCGGCGCAGGCGGCAAGCAGCGTCCGGCCGTTCCGGCCGGCCGCCACGCAGAAGTCGGGGTAGAGGCGCCCCATCGACATCTGCGTGATCGCCGTTGCCAGATGCTCCTCGGCAACCGTTATCTCGTTCTCCTGCCACAGCCGGCCGATCTCTCGGAGCGCCGGCTGAAAGACGTCGAGATAGAGATCAGGGAGGCCGAGTCCGGCCGAGCGCGCGTCCTCGACGACGGCGAGGGCGCGGCGGCGGTCGCCCGCGCGCAACGCGGCGAGGTACACGCGCCACCACTCAACCGGCGCCTCAACCGGCGCCTCGATCGCAGCCGTGGTTGTCATGGCGCAGGTGGGTCGGAGAGCGAGGTCAGGCCTGCCCGCAGGCAGCGCAGCGCGCCAGCCGACTCGTCAGAATCAAGGCGCTCTCCAAGCACGGCTCGCGTGGCCTCAAGGCTACGGCGCACGTCTTGACTCCCGATTCCGCGCGCGGCCAGGAGATCTTCGAGCCAGGTTACGTAGCGTTCGAAGATCGACGGATCGTCCATGGCGACCGCTGGCGCGAGATGCTCGAGGCAGTAGTGCATGTCTTGCAGGCACTTCGCGCGACCGGCCTCGCCGAACCGCTCCAACAGCGCGGGGTCGTCGGCGTAGAGCGCGTCGGTGATCTCGCGCGCCAGTTCGTCCTTCCGGGCGAGGATCGAGTCCGAGGCTCGCATCTGGATAGCCGCCGTGTTCACGAGCGGGCGCTTCGCGAGTCGAGTAGCACTTCATAAGCCTCGTGCCGCACAGTGGTCCGCGCCATGATGTCGGCCGGCTCGCGCGCATGTGCGACGGCCCGTTCAGCGCTTCCCATGTACCGGCGGAAGGCGTCGGCATCCGTCCAACTCGTCAGGAAGGTGTGAGTCGCTGTTCCCGCCTGCGGCTTCAGAAGCTGGAGATAGAGAAAGCCAGGGAAGTCGTCGACAAGTCGCGACCGTTCGTGAAAATGCTGTTCCAGCCCTGCCTGATCAGCCTTGGGAACTGTCAAGTGCGAGATGAACACGAACACGCGACATCTCCGATGGGATGGTTGGCGATGAGCGTCGTCCGCGTGCGCTGAGCGGCGATGAGCGGCGAGCGCGGGAGACAGTGAACGCTCCACAACCCTCGTGCCGATGAGGTAATGGCACGAGAGAGCACGGCTGAAACATAACGACGCAAGATAGCTGGCGAAAACCGGCGGCGGGCGATGACATCCCATTATGTCCGGGGAGTCGGGTCCAGCCCACGGACGGCCGGAGGACCAGTTTGAAGTGGGAGGCGGTGCTGGCGTCGCGCCGCCGAGCCGACTGATCCGGGGGAAGCCATGCGCTACAATGTCGCATGGACAACGTCACCCATTCCCTCGCCGGCCTGCTACTGGCCGAGTCGGCGGTGCGATTCCGAGCGCGCCGGACGGGTATCGAGCCGTCTGCGCGCTTCGGTGCGTTCGCGGCCATCTCGTCGATGATCGCCGCCAATCTGCCGGACGCGGACCTCTTCTATACCGGCGTAGGAGGCGATCGGCTCGCATACATGCTGCATCATCGCGGCTACACGCACACGGTGTTGATCGCGATACTCGGAGCGGCGCTGGCCTGGGGCGTCGCGTCGCTAATCTGGCGATGGCGCGCGCGAGCGGCGCCAGCAAGTGATGACACCAGGTGGCTCCTCGGGATAATCGTAGTGAGCGCGCTCGGCCACCTCGTGCTCGACTGGACGAACAGCTACGGTGTACACCCCTTCTGGCCGTTTGACGATCGGTGGCTGTACGGCGACGCCGTGTTCATCGTCGAGCCATGGTTCTGGGTTGTAGCGGTACCGACACTCGTCGCGGCGAGCGAGAGTCGCAGTGCGCGCGTGCTGCTGTCGCTTGTGTTGACGATTGGGCTCGTGCTCGCGTGGCGAGTTGAACTCGTGTCCACGGGCGCTGCGTCCGCGCTCACGGCTGGTGCGGCGTTGTCGATCGTACTCGCACGAGTACTTCGACCCGGTGCTCGCGTTGCGACTGCGGCGGTGGGGTGGGTGGCTGTGATCCTCGTCATGGAAACAGGAGCTGCGGTCGCCCGCGACGCGGCAGTTCAAGCCGTGCACGCCGCCGATCCGAAGGCCGATCTGCTCGACCTGGCCGTGACGCCTCTACCAGCGAATCCGCTGTGCATGTCGGTGATCACGGTGGAGCGCTCAGGCGCGACCTATCGGGTGGCCACGGCTCGGGTAAGCGGCGCACCCTCGGTTGTAGATGCGTCAGGATGCGGCGTGCGTGACGGAGTGGGCCCGATATTCCGAGCTTCGTCGCGACCGTCCACGCCCGCCGTGCGGTGGGACGCGGAGTGGACGGCCTCGCACACTGAGCTCGGGACGCTGGCGCGCGAGAGCTGCCCAGCGATGGCGGCGCTGAGATTCATCCGCGTGCCGGTCTGGCGCCCCGTCAGCGACTCGACAGTCATGCTTGGCGACGCACGCTTCGGCAGTGCAGCGGGCAACGGCTTCACCGACGTGCTGGTGCCGCGGCGGTCGGCAGAGTGCCCCAAAGCCATGCCACCGTGGACTCCGCCGCGCGTGGATCTCATCGGGCCGGCGTGAGGGCACAGTTGTGCCGAACGGGTATCAGGTCAGCACAGCAGCACCCGCAAGACCAGCGTGGTCGGCGGTGGGATCGAGCGGATGGAGCAGCAGGCACGCCCGCGAGCGACGTGTTCGCGGGCCAGGCATGACTTCTGACCTTGGAAGAGAAGTTGCGTCGAGCGATGCGAGAGAACGTATCGTGCGGTAGAGTTACGGATATGAGAAGCTCCCCCTTCCTTCTGCTCGCAATCGTGGCCCTGGCCGGCTGTGCCGGCTCGCCTTCGGTCAGGCAATCCTCCGTGCCGAGCGCCGCTCGTCCCTTCTGGCTTGAGCAACGGGCCGGCGTCGAGCACACCATTCTCCCCACGCCCGCCACGGTGGTCTACGGTGGCTATGATCCCCTGGCCACGCCGGTATTGCGCGTGGCATCGGGCGACAGGGTAGAGCTCAGTGCGGTGTCCACCTGCGGCGCGCGCCTACTTCAGCCCGGCTTGGATACGGGGACGATCGAACCAGCCTACAGGGCAATCATCGCGGCGGTTCGCGACTCGACGTTACAACGAGGACCTGGCGGCCACATTCTAACCGGTCCGATCTTCGTGGAGGGTGCGGAGCCGGGCGACGTGCTGGAGGTACGCATTGAGCGGGTAGATCTCGATATCCCGTTCGCCTGCAACTCATTCGGCCCGCGGAGCGGATTCCTGCCGGAGGATTTCCCTGGCACTTCGCGCTCGAAGATCGTTCCGCTCGACCTCAAGCGAATGGTCGGCCACTTCTCCGACTCGCTCGGTATTGAGATACGGCTACGACCATTCTTTGGTAGCATGGGGGTGGCCCCGCCGCCGTCCTATGGCCGCATCAACAGTGGCCCGCCCGGTATCCATGCCGGAAACCTCGACAACAAGGAGTTGGTCGCCGGAACTATCCTCTACATCCCCATCCACGTGAAAGGCGCGCTTTTCGTGGCGGGCGACGGCCATGCCGCCCAGGGCGATGGCGAGGTGGATATCACGGCGCTTGAGACGGCGCTCCGCGGCCGATTCCAGTTGATAGTGCGCAAGGACATGGCACTCGACTGGCCGCGCGGGGAAACCGCAACCCACTGGATCGCGATGGGGACCGACAGCAGCCTCACGACAGCGACAAAGATCGCGGTGCGGGAGGCGATCGCCTTTCTGTCGACCGTTAAGGGTATGTCGCGCGAGGACGCGTACATGCTGGTGAGTACGGGTTGTGACGTGCGCATCACCCAGTTGGTGGACGGGACGAAAGGGGTGCACGTGATGATCCCGAAGGCGCTGTTCACGCGGTGAGCGGGACGGTTTTTCCTCCTCCGCATCACCGATGTCCTCGAGCACAACCGCCGCGTTCCGCTGGGGCCCTCGCATCTTCGCCCGCTTCATTGGCGAGCCCTTGAGCGCGGCGCTGAACTCCTCCTCCGTCATCCCTCACAGCTCGCGAGCGAGAGTGTGCGAGTCCCTATCCTGGGTTCGTCGCTCCACGCGCGATTGCCGTTCGATGGGCGGATAGCGCCCAGGTTCTCAGGCCGCAGCACGAACGACCGCCACCGCGCTCGCGAGGCGTACTGTGCGCTCCTGCCGCCCCTTGCCGGGCGCGCGTCCATGGGCGAGCGTACCGCTCTCGTGCTACTTTCGCTCCAGTGCCCCGACTCGCCGCCATGCTCATCGTCGCTCTCTCCGCCCTCGCGCTTCTGCAGCCCCCCGCGCAGCTCCCGACCGGCGGCCCTCTCGATGCCGACACGCGCGAATGGTGGCAGCGGACGACCGTGCTTTCCGCCGACTCCATGGAGGGGCGCGACACCGGGTCGCCCGGGCACGAGCGCGCCGCGAGCCACGTCGTCCAGTGGCTCGCGGCGGCTGGGGTAAAGCCGCTCGGGGACGACGGGTCGTGGTACCAGTGGGTGCCAATGGAGGAGGTCGCGATCACGGGCGCGCAGCTCGACGTCGGGGGGCGGCCCCTTCGGTTCCTGCACGACTTCACCCTTGGCGCGCAGACCGCACCGGCGACTCTGGAGGGTGCGCTCGCCTATCGCGGCTACTGTGGCGCGGACACACTGGGGGACGTGCGCGGGAAGCTGGTGATCTGCCACGCCGCGCGTCGGCCCGGGCTGCCGACCGACGCGCAGCGGCGCGCCGCGCTGCAGCAGGCGGGGGCGGCCGGGATGATCGCGATCGCCGACCCGGGCTACACGTTGGAACCGCCGCGCTGGCCGGCAGCGTACGCGCGCAGCGTTTCACTCGCCGGCGAGACGCCGACGCGCACGGCGCCGCCAACGCCCGCGCCGGGCCCCGGATTGATCACGCTCTCGCTGCGGGCCAACGCACTCCGGACGGTGCTCGCCGGGAGCGGGCAGGACGCCGACGCGCTCGTCGCTGCGGGGAGCGCCGGGCTGGCGCTACCGGCGTTCGACCTGCGCGACCGGCTGCGGGCGACGTTCACCACCGAGCGGCGTACGCTGCGCTCGCCCAACGTCGTCGGCATCCTCCCGGGGACCGACCCGACGAAAGCCGACGAGGCGATTGTCCTCACCGCGCATCTCGATGGCTACGGCTACGGGGCGGCGGTGGAGGGCGACTCGCTCTACAACGGGACGCTCGACGACGCGGCGTACGTCGCCCTTATCGTCCGCCTCCTCGAGCGGCGCCAGGGGCAGGGATTCCGACGCCCGGTAATCGTCGCGATAGTCACGGGCGAGGAGAAGGGACTGCACGGCTCGCGCTGGTTCCTCGCCCACCCCCCCGTCCCGCGAGCGCGGATCGCGGGGAACATCAACCTCGACCAGCTCCGCCCGCTCTTCCCGCTGGAGCTGCTCACCGTGCACGCCCTGGACGACACGAGCCTGGGCGACGACGCGCGCGCGGTGGCGGAGTCGCTGGGCATCGCCGTGCAGGAGGACCCCGAGCCGGAACGGGGGCTCCTCCGACGCTCGGACCACTGGCCGTTCCTCCAGGCGGGGATCCCGGCGACGAACTTCGTCTTCGGCTATCGCCCGGGGACCGAGAGCGAGCGCATCTACCGACAGTGGTACCGCGAGGGGTATCACACGCCGAAGGACGACCTGCGGCAGCGGATCGACTGGAAGGCGGCGGCGGATTTCAATCGGTTCTTCTACGCGCTCGTAGAGCGGGTGGCGGGGCAGGACGCGGCGCCGGCGTGGAAGGCAGGGAGCCCGTTGCGCCGCTGAGGGCGGCAAGAGACGGCGGTTGGACGGCCAGCGAGCATGGTCCGCGCGCGGTTGTGAGCCGCGCGCACGGCGGCGCCGCTTCGGCTGAGGAGCGGATCAGCGCTTCGCGGCTCGACGCGTGCGGGTTTCCTCCCACTCGACGAACGGGCCGTCGAAGTCGCGGAGCTGCGTACCGTCGAACCACCAGACGCGGGTCGCGACCTCGCGCAGGAACGCCCGGTCGTGGCTCACCAGCAGCACCGAGCCTTCGTAGTCCTCGAGCGCGTCCTCGAGCGCCTCGATGTTCTCGACGTCCAGATGGTTGGTCGGCTCGTCGAGGATGAGGAGGTTGGCGCGCGCGAGCGTCATTATCGCGAGCGCCATGCGCGCCCGCTCGCCGCCGCTGAGCGACCCGATCTCGCGCGTCACTTCGTCGCCGCTGAAGCCGAAGGCGCCCAAGCAGTTCTGCACCTGCCCACGGCTCCAGAGCGGTCGCTGATTCTGGATCGCGTCGTACATCGACGTGCGGAGCGGCAGGTCGGCGAGGTCCTGCCGGAACCAGGCGGGCGTGATCGACCCGCCTATCTTCGCCTCGCCTCTCGCCGGCGCGAGATCGCCGATGATGGTCGAGATGAACGTGGACTTGCCGGCCCCGTTCGGACCGACCAGGGCCACGAAGTCGTTCCGGCGCAATACGGCCGTGAACTCCTCCACGAGGACGCGACCGGGTACCTCCACCGTCAGCGCCTCAATGGCGATCACGCGGTCGCCACCGCGGTCGGAGACCTCGAACTCGAGCGACATCGTCGCCGGATCGCCCGGCGGCGGCGCGAGTCTTGGCAGCCGTTCCAGGCGCTTGCGCTTGCCCTTCGCCTGGAACGAGTTGACGCCCGCGAGGTTGCGCCGGATGTACTCCTCCTCCTTTTTCACGTACGCGCGCTGTCGCTCCATCTCGCGGTCGCGCGTGAGCCGCCGCTCGGCGCGCTGCGGCACGAACTGGCTGTAGTTGCCCTTGTACCACTCGCTCGTGCGCCCCTCCACGTGCAGGGTGTGCGTGCAGATGGCGTCGAGGAATGCACGGTCGTGCGAGACGACGATGACCGTCTCCGCGGCGTCCCGGAGCCATTCCTGCAGCCAGGTCGTGGTATCGAGGTCGAGATGGTTGGTGGGCTCGTCCAGGAGCAGCAGGTCGGCCGGGGCAATCAACTGCGCCGCGAGCCCGACGCGCCCGCGCTCTCCCCCCGAGAGCGACGCCAGGGGACGCGTTTTCGATTCCTCGGCGTCGAACCCGAGCCCCTGCAGCACCGCGTCGACGCGTGCGTGATAGACGTAGCCGCCGAGGTCGGCGAAGCGCTCCTGATCGTGCCCGAACCGGTCGAGAAAATCGTCGGTGACCCGGTTGCCGAGTTCGCCGAGCTCCATGGCCTGCGCCGCGATGCGCTGTTCCAGGGCGATCACGTCACGCCATGCCGCCGCGCCGGCCTCCCACACCGTAGCCGCGCCTTCGAAGGCTCGGTGCTGGTCGAGCAGGGCGTGCCGGAGCCGCGGCTTGCGCGCCACGCTTCCGAACGTCGGCTGGAGCTCCCCTGTGATGAGGTTGAAGATGGACGACTTGCCGGCGCCGTTGCGCCCGATGATGCCCCACCGTTCGCCCTCGGCCACGGTGAAGGTGACGTCCTTGAAGAGTTCCGTCGCGCCGAAGGAGACGCCGACGTTGGAGAGCGAGAGAAGAGTCACGCGGAGACGGGTGGGACGGGCGAGTGGCGGCGGGTGATGAGGAGCGTCAGAGGAAAGCTAGCGGGCGCGGAGCGAATCTAGCGCCCATGCGGCGTGCTCGCTCACGAGCGGCTCGGGGTCGTTGATGGCTTGCTCCAGCACCGCTACATCCTCCGCCGTGCCGATATTCCCGAGCACTACCGCTGCATTGCGCTTCAATCGCCGGAGCTTCGCCCGCTTCATCGGCGACTTGCGGAAGGCCTCAGAGAACTCCTCCTGCGACATCGGTAGGAGCTTGCGGGCAAGCGTAGGCGAGTCCCTGCCGCGCAGCAGCTCACGCGGCGCGAACGTCGAGTCCTCGGGCAACTCTCGCGCGAACCGCACGTTCCAGGGGCACACGTCCTGGCAGACGTGTCGACAAGCCCGTTTTGAAATCCGGCTCGGGACGGGCGCGAGAACCGTTAGAGCAACAAAGAGTTAGCTAGGCCCTCTTGACGAGCAATCCATATTCGCCGCGTTCAATGGATGCTGATAGGAAATCCGATCTCAGCAGGTGCGGGCAGACTACCTTTACTACGGCGACTTCGCGCCCACCTGAGCCATCGAATGCTCTGGATGTACCGGAGGTAGCGGTAGGGTGTTCAGGATGAGGTAGACCTGGCCCGCGAGCGCCGGAAGTACCGGGCCGGCGCGGGCAGGTGCGATCGCAGCGCCCTGCGTATAAGGTGCAATTCGGCCCACGGCACCATGCTCCGCAGTGGCGGTACCGTGATCGCGAACTCGGGGTCGTAGGCTGCGCCGTTTCGCCGCAAACTGATCGGCGCTCCGGCCTGTTAAGCTAGGCGTCTGAGCTACACCGCAGGCCGGTCCCGGAGTCTCAGCGCGGACCGGACTATGAACGCAGCGATCACCGTGGAGAGATCACATATGAAGAGGGTCACAGTTTCCAGACGGACCATTGTCCTCATCGGCGCGATTGCGCTGGGTATCGGCCTCCTTCCTCGCGCTTCGCATGCGCAGCAGCCACAGCCCACCCGGCCAGTAGTGGGCAACCCCGTCGGGCTGCCCGTCATGTCGGCCGACGACCAGCCCTTCCAGCCTATCTCGCCGAACGTGAAGGTTTACGGCGCGATCTACTCCGCAGAGAGCTGCTCCTACGACGCGGAGCGCGGCGTCATCGTGGTGCCCAACCGCGGCGTTCCGCAGAACGTCCAGGCCAACGACGCCTTCGTCTCATTCATCAACCACGACGGGTCGGTGCACACGGCCCGGTGGATTGGCGTGCAGAGTCCGGCGGCGCGTGCCAGGTCGAAGCCGGCGCTGGTGCTGAACGAGCCGTACGGCAGCGACATCGTGAATGGAATGTTGTATGTCGCCGACCGCGATGGGGGCACTTCCGCGTCCGATCCTGACGTAGCCGTCATCCGCTGGTTCGACATGAAGACAGGCGCGCCCATAGGTGAGGCTCCCATTCCGGGCGTCGACTGGATCAACGACATCGAGGTCGCCGCCGACGGTACTGTCTACGCTACACGGACGGGCAGTTTCGGTGACAATCCGGACCCCGCGACGTGGCAGGTGTGGAAGATCGCACCTGACGGTATGGCGACGGTCTTCGCCCAGGGCGCGCCGCTCTTCCAGCCCAATGGAATTGCGTTCGATGCAGAAGGAAACATTGTGGTCGTCAACATGGGCAACAACGCCGTGCTGACCTTTTCCCGCGACGGCCGGCTGTTGAAGACCGAGCACGCAGCCCAGGCGGGAAACGACGGCCTTGTGGTGATGCCGGACGGGACGAAGTACGTGAGTAGTGTCCGTTCTGGCGGTATCTCGCGCATCAGCCCGGACGGTGCAGTCGACCTGATCGCCCAGAACATCCCGAACGCCGCCTCAATGTGCTATGACGCAGGGGCGAATCAGCTCGTGATCCCGTTGAATTCGAACAACGGGCTCGCCTTCGTGCCGCTCGGCAAGTGACCCTTGGCAACCGATCGGCAACTACAAGGGGAATGACTTCATGAAGCTCACGCGAATCACGACCGACGCCAGCGGCCTCGTTAGCGATCTTCCCCTGGGATCGGAGACGGAGGGTTTCCGCCTTCGAGTTCCGCGACGAGGTCCAGCAGCCCGTCCGCCTCCCACAACCGGTATCGCTGTCCCGACGAGAGCGGCAGTAGCACGCCGGCGACCTGAACTCAGCGCGATGCAATTTTACACTCATGGCGATCTTGTATAGTGTCATAATGCAAGCGTTGGTTCCCGGCGCGGGTACTACGGCATCATCGCTGACACCGTGCATGGCCAGATCCATCCCCCACCTTGCGCCTGTCGTCAGCGGATCG
>CAJDVF010000054.1_pt1 | contig 18364 bp, 17 predicted proteins | sample 7391391 | NCBI WGS metagenome assembly CAJDVF01 (sample SAMEA7055697, study PRJEB34461) | soil metagenome | biome: terrestrial ecosystem; feature: Peninsula; material: soil | place: Antarctica | collected 2016 | reverse complement strand
CGCACATCACGAACAACCGGCAGATCCTGATGGATGTCTACGCCGAGCAGTCGGAGTTGCAGATCGTTGGCGGTGACCTCGGCTTCTTCCTGCCCAAGCGGAACGTGAAGACGCAGGTGATCGTGCGAGACGGAGAGACGATGGCGATCGGTGGACTCACGCAGACCCAGGTCACGAAGATTCGCTCGGGCATCCCGATCCTCTCCAGCCTTCCGCTTCTGGGCCGGCTCTTCAGCCAGACCGAGACGCGTGAGGACAAGCAGGACCTTCTCATCCTGATCACTCCGCACATCATTGATGAGGGTGCACCGTCCGACGGTCAGAATTGATCTGACGCGCTACGATAGCAGGTAAACGGGGCGGCTCCACAACGGTGGAGCCGCCCCGTTTACCGATCCGGCCATACCCTGCTCGGCGGTGAGAGTTTGAGACTCGGGATGGGGAACAGGGGACAATGTCGCCGCGCCACTCCACTATCGCCGCACAAAGCTGATAGCATGGACTGGCGCTCGGATGTACTCCCGGGCTGTTCCTCGCCTCCCTCTACCCTCTACTCTGGTATCCATCTTCGTGCTTCGATTCACCACTGCCGGCGAATCCCATGGCCCCGGCCTCGTCAGCATCCTGGAAGGGATTCCGGCCGGGCTACCCCTCAGCACCGAGGATGTGGACCGCGAACTTCGCCGCAGGCAGCAAGGCTACGGTCGTGGTCGTCGGATGCAGATCGAGCAGGATGCGATCGAGCTCTTGAGCGGCGTCCGAGCCGGACAGGCGCTGGGTTCGCCCATCGCCATGCTCATTCGTAACCGCGATTGGCGGAGTTGGCAGGAGATCATGGATCCAGCGTTGCGAGAGGGTGATCCGGCGCCACGTCGTCGGGCCGTGACCCGACCGCGTCCTGGGCACGCCGACTTCGTGGGCATGCTCAAGTACGACCGCTTGGACGGCCGGGACATTCTGGAGCGCGCCTCCGCCCGGGAGACCACAGCACGCGTCGCCGCCGGAGCGATCTGTCGCCGCCTGCTGGAAGAGATTGGCGTGAGTGTCGGAAGCCACCTCGTCCACCTGGGCGGGATCGACGCCGCGACTCCAGCGGAGCTTCCTGTCGACCTCAACGCCGCCTCCGATGCATCACCACTACGAACTCTGGACAGTGCCGCTGAGCGGCAGATGGTGGAGTTGATCGATCGTACAAAGCGGGCCGGCGACACCCTGGGCGGCGTTTGCGAGGTCGTCTGTCGCGGCCTTCCTCTCGGACTCGGCTCACATGTGAGTTGGGATCGAAAGCTGGATGGAAGGCTGGCCGGAGCGCTGATGTCCATCCCAGCGGTTAAGGGTGTGGAGATCGGGATGGGTTTCGGCGCCGCGAGGGTGCCGGGATCGGCAGTACACGATGAACTAGGCGCCGATCCGGAGCGCCTGCGTGCCGGCCATGTGGGTCGCGGTACCAACCGGGCGGGCGGACTGGAAGGCGGGATGACAACCGGCGAGCCATTAGTGCTCCGGGTCGCGATGAAGCCGATCAGCACCCTCATGAAGCCGCTGGGCACTATTGACGTCACCACTGGCGAGCCGGCAGCGGCTACCGCCGAGCGGAGCGACGTGACGGCCGTGCCGGCGATGGGAGTGATCGCCGAGGCGATGGTGGCATTCGTAATGGCGGACGCGGTCGTGGAGAAGTTCGGCGGAGACTCACTCGACGAGTTGCGCCGCAATATGAATGGCTACCTGTCCCAGGTCGCCGCTCGGACCAACTGGTAGCCGGCGCCAACGGTGGAGGCGCAAGCCATGTCCCTCGTCCTTCTCGGCCTTCCCGGTGTCGGCAAGACAACGGTAGGAGCCGCAGTCGCCAGCCGGCTTGGCTGGCCATTTGTCGACTTTGACGTGGAGATTGAGCGGCGGGAGGGAATGACGATCAGCGAACTGTTCGCGAGATTCGGCGAGGCCCACTTTCGGGAGCTGGAATCGTCGCTCACCAACGAGTTTATCGGACGCGCGGGAACGGTTCTCGCGCCCGGGGGAGGCTGGGCTGTGCAGCCGGGCCTGATGGATCGTTTACGACCCTCGGCGAAGCTCGTCTACCTCAGGGCAAGCCCCCGCGTAGTGGTCGCCAGATTGGGAGCAGGGCGTGCTTCTCGCCCTCTGCTGGACGGGTTGGAACCAGTTGCCGCCCTGGAGCATTTGCTCCTCGCGCGCGACCACGCATACGCTCGCGCAGACGCTGTTATTGACACGGAACTTCTTGATCAGGAACAGGTTATACGTACCGTCGCGGCGCTTGCACCGGCCGGGGTGGGAGGCATAGGTTAGGGCCCATGACCGACCGATGGCAACAGGTAGTGCGCTCGCTGAGGCAGCGCTTTGATACAGACGCTGACCCCGACGAGGTGGCCGCCTTTCTGGCCGCCGAAGGGTACGATGGCGGACAGATAGGAGAAATTGTCGCCCACTGGGCAATCGCTGCCGCCAAGTCTCCGGCAGTTACAGGGAGTCTCGTTCCAGCCGGCGGGATGCCGGCCCCGGTGCGTGTATTGGGCCCCCACGAATGGGGGCGTTTTGCTCCCGAGGCATGGGGGCGGCTGGTTTCGCTTCAGGCCAGTGGAGTGCTCTCCATCCTCGATCTGGAACGCGTCATCGAGCATGCACTGGAGCAGGGGCAGGGGCGTGTCGCCCTACCCGAATTGCGGGCGATCCTGGACGGCATTGGCCTCGGCGGCGTTGAGCCCGGGACTGGTGCCGATCCTGTGACCATACACTGACGATCATGGCAGCATCCAAGAAGACAACAGGCAAGACGGCGCGTAAGTCCACCGCGAAGACGGCGCGTAAGTCGACTGCAAAGTCGGCGAGCAAGGCCGCGGCCTCATCCAAGGCGCGCGCGAAGCGCGTCGCAGCGGAAATAGAAGACGAGCTTCCCGCCGAGCCGGGCACTACTTCGCTGGTCATCGTCGAGTCGCCGGCCAAGGCGCGAACCATCGCCAAGTACCTGGGTCGCGGCTACCGCGTGAAGGCAACCGTCGGCCACGTCCGCGACCTTCCGGAGAAGAAGCTAGGCATCGACATCGATGCCGACTTCGAGCCGCAGTACGTGACTATTGCCGGCAAGGAAAAGACGGTCGCCGACATCAAGGCGGCCGCTCGGAACTCTCGCGAAATCTTCCTCGCCACCGACCCTGATCGGGAAGGGGAGGCCATTGCCTGGCACGTCGCTGAGCAGTTGAAGGTGCGCGGAAAGTCACCGGTGCCAATGCGCCGCGTCCTCTTCCATGAGATCACTAAGGAAGCCGTCCAGCGCGCCATCGCCAACGCTGGCGAGATAGACGATCGCAAGGTGGACGCTCAGCAGGCCCGTCGGGTGCTTGATCGCCTGGTGGGGTACAAGGCCAGTCCGCTGCTCTGGAAAACTGTCAAGAAGGGATTGAGTGCTGGACGGGTGCAGACCGTCGCACTCCGCCTCATAGTCGAGCGAGAGCGCGGGATCCGCGCCTTCGATCCGGTGGAGTACTGGACCATCGAAGCGCTGCTCGACAAGGACGGCCAACAGTTCTCGGCCCGTTTGCATCAGGTGGACGGGGCCAAGCCTGAGATCGCCGACGAGGCGCGGGCAACCAAGATTGTTGACGCCGTACGCCGTATCGCCGCCGCTCATGGCGCCGGTACCAGCGTGGACGGCGCAATGCTCGGCGCATTCCCGATCACCGAGGTGAAGCGGCGGGAGCGGCGGAAGAATCCCGCTGCGCCATTCACCACCAGTACGCTGCAGCAGGAAGCAGCCAAGCGTTTGAGCTTCGGTTCCAAGCGCACCATGCGGTTGGCGCAGAACCTCTACGAGGGGATCGAGTTGGGAAGCGAGGAGGGCGCGGTGGGTCTCATCACCTACATGCGTACCGACTCCACTCGCATCTCCGAGACTGCGGCTGGTAGCGCACAGGAGCATTTGCGCGTGCTATTCGGGGAGGAATTCCTGGCCAGCGGGCCGCAGCTTTACGGTGATTCCAAGGCCAAGAAGACCCAGGACGCTCATGAGGGCATCCGTCCCACTGACCCGGCCCGTCGCCCTGAACTCGTCAGACGCTACCTGAAGGAAGACCAGTTCAAGCTCTACCAGCTTGTCTGGCAGCGTTTCATGGCGTCCCAGATGGCGCCGGCTGTGTTCGACACGACTACCGTCGACTACGACCTCTCGGCCACCGGTGCGGCCTCTGGCGTGAGCGCCAACGCGCCAGGGAACTATCTGTTCCGCTCTACCGGCAGCGTGATGAAGTTCGCGGGCTTCCTGACGCTCTATCGTGAGGCGCAGGAGGACGGCGACGCCAAGGCGTTGGAGGATGAGCAGGCGCTACCGGTGCTGGAGCGGGGCGAGGTGGTACCCGCGCGTTCCGTGGAACCATCCCAGCACTTCACGGAGCCACCTCCGCGCTTCTCTGAGGCCAGCCTGGTGAAGGAGCTGGAGCGGTTGGGCATCGGTCGCCCGTCCACCTATGCCTCCATCATCTCCACGCTCGCCGATCGACACTATGTGGAGCTCACTCAGCGTCGGTTCTTCCCGACCCCGCTCGGCGAGTCGGTGGAGAAGGTCATGGTTCGCCAGTTTCCGGCCATCTTTGACGTCGGCTTCACGAGTGAGATGGAGAGCGAGCTAGATAAAGTCGAAGAGGGCTCGCTGCTCTGGCGCAATGTTCTCCGCGATTTCTATGGACCGTTCGCCGCATCGCTAGAGGACGTCGATTTCGAGGCGCTAATCGGGGAGGCGCACGACCTCTCCAAGCTGGCGACGGAGCGCTGTCCCGATTGCGGCGGGAAGTTGATGGCCAAGGCCGGTTTCTTCGGACCATTTGTCGCCTGCGAAAATCACCCCAAGGACTGCAAATTCACGCGTCCCGTTAGCGGTGAGAAGAAGAAGGCCGAGATGACGGATTACATCTGCGATCTTTGCGGGGCACCGATGCTCAAGCGCAGCGGCCGCTCCGGAGAGTTCCTCGGTTGCAGTCGCTTTCCCAAGTGCCGCGGCACGCGGTCCATGCCGACTGGTATCTTTTGTCCCAAGGACGGCGGCGAGCTGGCTGAGAAGCGTGGACTGAAGAGCAAGAAGAAGTTCTACGGCTGCGAAAATCATCCCAACTGTGACTTCGTCTGCTGGGACACGCCGGTGAAGGAGACCTGTCCGGAGTGTGGCTTCGAGGGTGCCGAGGCCAAGTCCAACAAGACTCGTGGTGCCTACCGGAAGTGCCTCAAGTGCGCTAATGAGTGGGAGGCGCCGGAGACCGAGGCCGAGGTAGCCGAGGCGGCAGCCGCGGCGACTGCCGGATGAGTGGTCACGATGTAGAGGTTGTAGGTGGCGGGCTGGCCGGCTCAGAGGCGGCCTGGCAGCTCGCCATACGCGGGGTGCGCGTATTGCTGCGTGAGATGCGCGGCGTGCGCGGAACCGAGGCGCATAAGACCGACCGTCTGGCGGAGTTGGTGTGCTCCAACACCTTCAAGAGCACCGAGGTCACTAACGCACACGGTCTTCTTAAGGCCGAGATGCGCGAACTCGGCTGCATGATCCTGGAGTGTGCCGACGAAGCGCGTGTCGCCGCCGGCACCGCACTCGCCGTCGATCGGGACGTCTTCAGCGCCGCTGTTCAGGAGCGCGTGCTGGGTCATTCGAATATTACGGTGGTTCGTGAGGAGGCCACGTCGCTTCCCTCACCGGGTATTGTCGCCACCGGTCCACTCACCTCCAGTGCGCTGGCCGAATCTATCACGGACCGGTTAGGCGTCGATGGTTTGGCGTTCTATGACGCGATCGCGCCGATAGTCTCCATCGAGTCGATCAATGAGTCGGTGGTTTTCCGCGCGTCGCGTTACGGCAAGGAGACCATGCCGTCGGCTGAGCCCGGCGAACCTTCGGCGGCGGGTGAAGAGAGCGCGTCAGACGGTGCGTACCTGAACTGTCCGATGACGCAGGAGGAATACGAGGCGTTCATCGACGCCCTGAGCGCAGGCGACCAGTTCACGGCGCAAGAGTTCGACAAGGTGCCGTACTTCGAAGGGTGCATGCCCGTCGAAGAGGCGGCGAAGCGAGGACGCGAGACGCTTCGCTTTGGCCCGATGAAGCCAGTCGGTCTGACAGATCCGCGCACCGGCCGGCAGCCATGGGCCGTAGTTCAGCTTCGTCAGGAGGATCGCGGCGGGCGTATGTGGAACCTGGTCGGGTTCCAGACGCGGCTGCGGATTCCTGAGCAGCAACGCGTCTTCCGGCTCATCCCCGGGCTAGCTGACGCGGAGTTCCTGCGCTTCGGCTCGATACACCGTAACTCGTATCTCAACACTCCCGGCGCGCTCACGCCACACCTCTCGTTGCGGGACGATCCCAAGACTCTCTTCGCGGGACAGCTGACGGGTGTGGAGGGCTACACCGAGAGCACGGCGACCGGGCTTGTCGCGGCCATAAACCTGTCCCGTCTGCTGGATGGGGCCGAGCCGCTTATCCCGCCGCCCACCACCATGCTCGGCGCGCTATACCGTTACCTCCGCGAGGCCGATCCGCGTCACTTCCAGCCGATGAACGCCAATTTCGGCCTTCTCGACGAGCTGCCGGAGCGGGTCCGCGACAAGCGTCGGAAGCGGGAGCTATTTGCGGAGCGAGCACTGGCCGACATGCGCGCCTGGCGCGATGAGACCGGCGTCGCGGTGGTCGCCGCGCGTTGACCGCGACACCTGTACCCGCGCCGGCACTCGCGCCCGAGGTCGAGGGTTACCTGGCGCACCTGGCCGGAGAGCGGGATGTCTCGCCGAACACCATAACCGCTTACCGGCGCGATCTAACCGAATTCGGCCTCTATCTCGGTCAATATTACGGGGGCGACGATTGGAGTTGGGGCGGTGTGGACCGACTCGCGATGCGCGGTTTCCTGGCCCACCTGAACCGACGGGGACTGGCCCGGCGTTCTATCGCGCGCTCCCTCAGTGCGGTGCGTGGCCTTTACCGATTCCTGCAGCGGGAGGAGATTGTGGAGACCAATCCCGCGCGCGCGGTCGGCACGCCAAGGGTGGAACGGTACCTTCCCTCCTATCTCGACCGCGGTCAGATGACGCGTCTATTCGACGCCGCCAACTCGCGCGCCACGGACGGTCGCCATTCCGACGTGCGCAACCTGGCCATTCTGGAATTGCTCTACTCGACCGGGATTCGCCTGGCGGAGCTACATGGACTGGATCGGCGCGGCGTGGATCTACTATCGCAACAGATTAAAGTGCGTGGTAAGGGACGGAAGGAGCGCATTGTACCGATAGGCGACCACGCTACGAGTGCGCTGCGGAACTACGAGTCCGCTCGGGACGCCCTCGTCCGTCGTCTGGGAAGCGCGCGGGACCGTGACGCCTTCTTCCTCGCTGAGCGCGGCGGCCGGTTGTCACGGCGAGGTATCCAGCAGGCCGTAGGGAAGCTCCTCAGTGTCGTGGATGAGGATTCTGGGCTCAGCGTTCACTCGCTCCGGCATACCTTTGCCACTCACCTACTCGATGGGGGCGCTGATCTGCGAGCGGTGCAGGAGCTGCTCGGTCATGCCTCAGTGGCGACGACGCAGATCTACACGCACACGAGCGTGGAACGCCTCAAGGCCGTCTACCAACAGGCCCACCCGCGCGCCTGACAGGGCGACGGCGGGTAAATGCGTCACGGTCGGCACGGTCGGCTGACGCACGCTGGTGCTCACCAGCGCTGTTGCGCCGAATCGGGTGAGGCGCTGATTGGATTGAATCCGCTGCGTTGAGCGATGCGCCCCGTTCTTGCATTTCGCAGTAGCGTGCAACTTGAAACGCTTCCTCTCATACTGGCCGTTCTTGTCGGCCTTGCCGGCTTCGCTCTCGTCGTCGATGCCTTCCTCGGCGACCGGAGCAACGCTCCCGCCACCGAGCGCCGTCGTCGTATCCGCGCCGAGCGCCATCGCGTGGGTGAGGCGCTGGTCGGGCTCGGAGTGCTGGCCGCTGCAGCCGGACTGGCTGGCCGTGACAGCTGGGCCTACAGCACCCTGACTATGATGGGCGGGGTTGTCCTGCTTGTTCTAGGTGCCGGGCTCAACTACAGACTTCTGGGCGAGTCCCTCTTCCATCACGGGCCCTCCCGCCGCCAGACGGAGGTCGAACACGGCCACAGCGCACCGCCGAATGCTTCTGCAGCCAGCGACGAGGCTCAGGGTAGAATCACCAACGTTGCCAGAAATGGTGGAGGCGAGCGCGGTTCCTTTCCCCGGTCCGGCGAGAACGCGGAGGGCGTCAGAACGGCTGACAAGACGCCGGACACGGTCGAGACCGATAGAGCGGCCATCGCTGCCGAGGCGGATCGTTCTCCGCCGCTCAGGATCCGCTAACTGGCTGACAGCGCCAGCAGACCGGGCCGCGTGACCATGCGTAGTCTGGTATGGCGGGGCGGGGCCCGCCGGAGCCGCCGTCAGTCCACACGCTACCCATTATCATTCGGGATGTCCGATAATCTTCCGCGCATCCGCGCGACAACGATTCTGGCCGTTCGCCGCGACGGCAAGGTGGCGCTTGGCGGCGACGGTCAGGTGACCGTTGGTGAGACCGTCATGAAGGCCAACGCCCACAAGGTGCGTGCCCTCCGCGGCGGCACCCTGCTCACAGGTTTTGCCGGTGCCGTCGCCGACGCCTTTACCCTCTTCGAGAAGTTCGAGGAGAAACTGGAGCGCTATCCAGGCAACCTTCCAAAGGCTGTGGTGGAACTGGCCAAGGACTGGCGGAGCGATCGCGTGCTCCGTCGGCTGGAGGCGATGCTCATAGTCGTCGACGTCAACCACGGCTTCATTCTTTCCGGCAACGGCGATGTCATCGAGCCCGATGACGGAATTCTGGCAATCGGTTCTGGCGGGTCTTACGCCCTCGCGGCCGCTCGCGCCCTCGCTGGTTCCACCGACCTTCCGCCAGCTGAAATAGTCCGCCGCAGCCTGACGATCGCCGGCGAAATATGCGTATACACGAACACCAACATCACCGTTCTCGAACCGACGGCTTGAGGACGTCGTGATGCCATCAAACCGAACCGCCCAGGCTGTCGCTCGTCTCGCTGACCTCACGCCTCGCCAGATCGTTGCCGAACTGGACCGCTATATCGTTGGCCAGGGAGACGCCAAGAAGGCCGTCGCCATCGCTCTCCGAAATCGCTGGCGCCGCCAGCGGACTCCGGAAGACATCCGCGACGAGATCGCTCCCAACAACATCATCCTCATCGGCCCTACCGGCGTTGGCAAGACGGAGATAGCCCGTCGGCTCGCAAAACTGGCCGGAGCGCCGTTCGTCAAGGTGGAGGCGTCCAAGTTCACCGAGGTCGGATACATTGGCCGGGACGTCGAGTCTATGGTCCGAGACCTTGTGGAGAGCGCCATCGACATGGTGCGCAACGAGCGTGAGGCCGAGGTCGAGGACCTTGCGCAGGAGCGAGTCGACGATCGTCTACTAGACCTCCTATTGCCGATGCCCGTCGATGCTCGCTCGGCCGCCGCAACCGCTGCTCCGTCCGGTGGCGCCGGTAGCGACGCCGCCAACAGCAGCGTCTTCGTCGTCTCCGCTACCGGCGATGTGTCCAGCACGCCGGAGGCCAGCGCGGGTCAGGAACGCTACACGCGAACCAGGGACAAGCTGAAGCAACTCCTTGTGGATGGGCAGTTGGAGCAGCGGGAGATTGAAGTGGAAGTCACTCAGCAGTCGCCGCAGCTGTTCGATATGTTCGCCCAGCAGGGCGCGCCGGAAGGGATGGAGAACTTCACCGACGCGCTCAAGGACATGATGCCGAAGAAAAAGAAGAAGCGTTCGGTGAAAGTGTCCGAGGCGCGTCGCATCCTGCTCGACGAGGAGCTGGAGAAGATGATCGATCTGGACGACGTAACCTCAGACGCGCTGGAGCGGGTGGAGAAGCTTGGAATCATCTTCCTCGATGAGATCGACAAGATCGCCAGCGAGCGGGGGGGACGAGGCTCCGGGCCAGATGTGTCGCGCGAAGGAGTGCAGCGCGACCTCCTGCCGATCGTGGAGGGATCCAACGTCCAGACAAAGCACGGCATGGTGAAGACGGATCACGTTCTCTTCATCGCCGCTGGCGCTTTTCATGTCTCCAAGCCCAGCGATCTCATTCCCGAGTTGCAGGGGCGCTTCCCCATCCGGGTGGAATTGAAGCCGCTCACCGAGGCTGATTTCGTCCGCATCATGACGGAGCCGGAGAATGCTCTCACCAAGCAGTACGCGGCGCTGATAGCGGCGGAGGGAGTCGAGCTCTCCTTCTCGCCGGAAGGGATCGCCGAGATTGCCCGGATTGCGGCTCAGGTCAACGAGCGCATGGAGAATATCGGTGCGCGACGGCTTCACACGGTCATGACGACACTGCTCGAAGAGTTCCTGTTCGAGCTCCCAGATCGCGGCACTGCTCCAATCCAGGTAGATCCAGACATGGTGCGGGATCGTCTGAAGGCGGTGGCCGAGGACGAGGACTTGAGGAAGTATATTCTGTGAGCTGTCACCGCTGATGGGCCGCGCCCAGTCAGCCGCTGCCCTCAGTTGCCACAGCCGCCGGGATCCTGGTAACGTACCTGCCAGCCGCTGATATTCTGTTCCTCCTCCCTGGCCTAATGGAACACAGAGACTTCCTCGCCATCCCCGACTTTTCCGCCGCCGAACTGCAGCGTTTGCTCGAGCTCGCCGAATCAATGCGTACCGGCAGCTATAGCCGTAAGCCGTTGGCGGGTAAGTCTCTGGCGATGATCTTCATGAAGGCCAGCACGCGTACGCGGGTGTCTTTCGAGGTGGGGACCTGGCAGTTGGGTGGGCACGCTCTCTTCCTCTCGCCGCGCGATGTCCAGCTCGGTCGCGGAGAGCCGATCGCCGATACAGCCCGTGTGCTCTCCCGATATGTGGACGGCATCATGATCCGCACTTTCTCGCACTCTGACGTGGAAGAACTGGCCAATTTTGCCAGTGTGCCGGTCATCAATGGACTTACCGACCTCCTCCATCCTTGTCAGATCCTCGCTGACCTGCTTACGGTGCGTCAGCATCTGGGCGGTTGGGAAGGGAAGCGCATCGCCTGGATTGGTGACGGGAACAACATGGCGAACTCGTGGATCAACGCCGCTTTCAGGCTGGGCTTTGAGCTGCGGCTCGCCTGTCCCGAAGGATACGATCCGGACCCGGACCTACTCGCCCGAGCTAAAACGACGGCGGCGGTGAAGGTCTACCGCGATCCGGCTGAGGCGGTCGATGGCGCTCACGTGGTGAACACCGACGTGTGGGCGTCGATGGGGCAGGAGGAAGAACAGGTGCAACGGGAGAAGGCGTTCTCGGGGTATCAGGTGGACGAGTCGCTGATGGCCCGCGCCGCGAGCGACGCGATCTTCCTCCACTGCCTGCCCGCTCATCGGGGCGAGGAGGTGGCCGCGGATGTCATAGACGGTCCTCAGAGCCGCGTCTGGGACGAGGCCGAGAACCGGCTCCATGTGCAGAAGGCGGTCATGGCCGTGCTGATGGGCGGCGAGAAGCTGTCCTGAACCACGCGAGGGATAACCGTTCCCTGATCACACTCCGAACTCTCGACACGACGAGATCAATGCTCACCGAACAGACCACTGCTCCCGACTTCACCCTCCCCGCTGACGACGGCCGCGACGTCACCCTGTCATCGCTACGTGGCAGGTGGGTGGTGCTGTACTTCTATCCAAAGGACGACACGTCTGGCTGCACAACCCAGGCATGCGGCTTCCGGGACAACTTTCCGCGTTTCGGCGACCTGGACGCAGTAATACTTGGCGTGAGCCCGGACAGCGTGAAGTCCCATGAGAAGTTCAGGGAAAAATACGACCTTCCGTTCGCTCTTCTTGCCGACACCGAGCACACCGTTGCCGAGCTCTACGGAGTCTGGAAGGAGAAGTCGATGTATGGGCGGAAGTACATGGGGATCGAGCGAACCACTTTCCTTATCAGCCCCGACGGACAGATCGCGCGAATTTTTGCGAAAGTGAAGCCGGCCGGCCATGCTGAGGCGGTCGCAGAAGCTATCGCAGCGTAGAAGCGCTAAATCGCGGGCTCGGGACTGCTTGAGCCGTCGTCCTGCCGCTGGCCAGTTGCCGCAATTCCGGCACGTCTCCTGCCCAATAGGGGGTCGGTGGCGCGCCGGACCGTCCGGTGCGCCGTGGCTCTTCCTGCCTGCATGGGAGGTACGACGACATGGCGAACAAGGTGACCGAACGGAACAGGGACGATGTGCCCACCGAAAAGAAGCTGGACGATCTGTACAAGCTGATCGACGGCATTGAGGTGGCAATGATGACGACACGGCGGGCCGACGGACAGTTAGTCTCTCGCGCTATGCAGACCCAGGAGCGGCGCGGTCAGGCTGACCTCTGGTTCGTGACCGATATCGAGTCCAGCAAGTTCGACGAACTCGCCAACGATCCGCACGTCAACATTTCCTACTACAAGGATCGCACTCGCGAGTGGGTGTCGGTAAGCGGTACGGCGTTGCTCAGCCGGGACAAGGATCTGATCCACTCCTTCTACCAGCCCAGTTGGAAGATCTGGTTCCCGGAGGACGGTGAGGGACGCGACGGCGGGCCCGACGATCCTCGCATCGCCCTGATCATGGTGGAGGCGACTTCCGTCCACTATTCCCACAAGGACCGGCCCGGCATCGTGGCCCTGTTTGAACTAGCCCGGGCTATGATCACCGGCAAGCCGCCCAAGCTAGCCGATCTGCGCGAACTGGGGGAGAACGAACTCCAGCCGTGACTCTGGCGACTTCAGCTCGCCCGACCGTCGATTGCCTGGAATGAGCTGGGCAAGGCCGGAAGATACGGAAGGCAAAGATTTATTTTCTGGCCGCCTGTCGAGGCTCGATCCGACAGTGGGGGCACGTCCTTTTGGGCGTGCCCCGTTGCCGTTGTCACACTGGAGGCACCCGCATGCGTAAGCGTGTGTCGCTACGAGCTTTGCGACGCCGCTACGGATGACCACGGGCTGTTGCCTCAGCCTGTCATCGCTCGTCTCTGGGTCCGAGCAGCAGTCCGTGCGCTGCGCGTCCGGAGGGGGCATCGGGGCTCCCAACCTGACCGCGGATGGTTCCTTGTCGGAACCCGCACGGCGCCCCACTGCCAACCGGAGGACGGTCGATGCCGTTCGCTGCCTTGATGTGCAGACTCACCGACCGAGCGCGCCGTATACGCGCCGCGGCAACTGTCGCGCCTGAGACTTCCGCCGCTGTCCGCATACCGCCGGGCAGCCGCGCTGGCTATGCCAAAAGAGATCGCCGCGGCTTCGCCCTTGAGGGCACGATCATAGTTCTGGTTCTGGTCGGTGCACTCATCGGTTTCGCCGCTACCTGGGTTGTCACCATCACTCGTGGCGCCGCCACCGATTACCGCGGCTCTCGTGTGTCTTACGCCGCCGAAGCCGGCGCCGATGCGGTGATGGCCCAGCTGGAAGTGGCCATGGAGGACGGCGTCATCAGCTCCGCCGAGCTGGCCGGGCTCACCCTTCCCGAACTGAATGGTTTCACGTTCGAGGATATGGACGTGACCCGTGACCCGCTGGGCGCCGTGGTAAGGCCTATCAACTCCGGCAACCTTGCCGGTCTGTACGCCATCAACCTGCCAATTGACATCGCCATAGCCGCCCGCGACGCCACGAACAATCGAGGCAGCGTGATGGTCTCCGTTACCGCCCAGTCCATCCCCCTCTTCCAGTTCGGTGTCTTCTACGAAGGTGACCTGGAGATCCACAACGGTCCACGGTTGGATTTCGAGGGCTGGGTGCACACCAACGGCAACCTTTATCTCTCGTCCAATAACACCTACTTCGCCAGTCGCATCACCACACCAGGCTCTGTCTTCTGGCAGCGTAAAGCATACAGCGAACGGCTGAACGGTGTCTACATAAACAACGAGGCCGGCACGCCGGTCAAGCTCAACTTCGATAGCCGCAGCCTGCCCGGCGATGCTGCCTTCCGGACAGCCAGCGAGTCCAAGTTCAATAGCAGACTGATGACGCGGGCGCATAACGTTGCGCCTCTCCGCCTTCCTCTCTCCGGCTTGCCAGCGGTAGAGCTGATCAAGCCGCGCGACGGTAGCGACGACAGCCAGACGCGCGATGTGAAGCTCGCCTGGAAGGCCGACTGGTACATCGACCTCCCGATCAATGACCCGGTCGCCCTGAAGAACGGAAACACGCTCTGCAACACGACTAACCTCCGAAGTGCCGCCGTATCAATCCGTCCAGGCGGCAAGACGCTCCCGTCTCTTTCGGACTGCAAGAACATTTTCTCGTTCAAACCGAACGCATTCCGCGATGGGCGTGAAGACATCGGTGTAGATCTGCTGGAAATTGATATTGGAGCTCTCCGAACATGGACAGCTGGCAACACGTCGCGGGAGACGAACATTCTCTACATCACCTTTTCTGGCCTGCCAGCACCCGCTGGTGGCGGCGACTATCCCGCCGTTCGCCTGGTTAATGGCTCTCAGCTACCCAATCGCATAACGATTGCAACCAACACACCCGTCTACGTGAAGGGCGACTTCAACTCGGTTGGCTGGGAGCCATCATCCATCATGGGTGACGCCATCACTTTCCTCTCCCAATCCTTCCTGGAGACGGCGGCGAATAGAAGTTGTGGGTCCGATACCAATGCTTGTTCTGGTTCAACGACCAATCATGCTGCCGGTCCGGCCGGTTATGGCATGAAGGTGTTTGCCGCAGTTGCCGCCGGCCACTCCGCCACTCCTTGTGACTATGCGGATGCGTCATGCGCCGGGTCGCCACCGTACGGCGGCGGGCTGGAGAACTTTCCGCGATTCCTCGAGGACTGGACCAACAGAACGCTGCTCTATCGCGGATCCCTGGTCTCCCTTTTTGAGAGCAGCCAGGCAGCGCGTCATAACTGGGCCTGGCGGACTTACTACAGCGCTCCCATCCGCGACTGGAAGTTCGAGATGCGCTTCCAGCAGCCGGACAACCTGCCCCCGGGCACGCCCACCGTCGGCAACGTCTTCCAGACCGCCTTCCGGCCGGTGTTCTGATGCGATCTAACCGTCGTGGTTTTACTCTGATGGAGATGGTCGTGGTCATGTCCGTGATCGGTCTCATGGCTGCGATTATAGCACCGCGACTGCGCGTCTCGGAGAAGCAGCGGGTGCGGGCGGCGGCTGTGCAACTCGGGCAGGACCTCGATCTCGTACGCACACGAGCTCTTGCCGCGCGCCGGGCCGCCCGTGTCGTCTTCGACATCGACAACAATCGGTACGATGGATACCTCGCCGCCCCCGGCGTCACGACGTTCGCCGAGTCGGCTGCCGAACAGGATTCCCTCGGCTCGCTCCGCGGTCGTGATCTTCCGGGCAACGTCATATTCGGGCGCGGTGAGACCCCTGACGTGCCCGGCTACGCTGGCAGCGGCAGTGTAACCCTCCCGGACGAGCACGCGGAGTTCAACAGCCGAGGGCTGAGCGAGCCCTTCGGCACCAGCGGCGTGGTCTATGTAACTGGCCTGGAAGACAGGACGGCCGTCGCCGCAGTGGTCGTGACGGCTGGCGGCGCGATCCGCGTGCTCACCTACGACGGGGAGAACTGGCGATGAAGCAAAGTTTGCGAGTCGGAAGACGATCATCGTCGACAGTCGGCCCACGACGGCGTGACGGCTTCACCTTGATCTCCGTCATGATGGCCGTCATGCTACTAACCATCGGACTGCTAGCCCTTGGGCGCACTCAGACAGTTCTCCTTGGCGCCCAGGCTACGGCAGCGTCGAGGACGTCGTCGTTGTCCGTTGCCAGGGCATACATGGAAGAGGTACGGGCGCGAGATCCGTGGGTGCTGGCCAGCGAGAGCGCGACGCGAATTTCTCTCGACGGTTTGGTCGATGGCGACGGTCCGCTGCGTCGCGAACTTTCCGTTGATGAGGCGCAGGATAACCTTCTACGCGTGACCGTTACGGTGGCCGGTACCCGAAACGACACGCCGGTGGAGCTGGTGACCTACGTTTACAAGGGGGCCCGATGACCGGTCCTGGACGACGGGAGGGACCGGCCGTAGCGGCAGCCCACAGTCATCGCTGGCGTCGCGACGGACGGACCGTGAAATACACCAGGGATCGCCGTGGATTCACCCTGGTAGAACTGCTGATAGCGCTCGCCATCGGTGTCATCGTGCTAACCACGGCTACATCCGTGGCCAGCTCGATGTTCAAGAACGTCGGCGGAGTGAGAGTGCGCGAGAGCGTGAGTCGGCAGGCGAGGTTCGTTGGCATGTCGCTCGAGCGCGACCTGAGCGAGACAGGCGTCGAACTGGAGAGCGACATCCGCTTCGGATCGTTGGCCACACGGGGGGATACTCTCTCCATCATCAGCGTGCCCTTCACGCCGGACATTGCGCCGGTCTATCGACTCGTGGCTGCTGTCGATACGGCACCCCTGCTTCCTGCGGGCGAGGGTAGTTGCGGCGCGGGATGCCTGAACTTGCGTGCCCCTACCACTGGTGACGAGGTGGAGCTGGAAGCTGGCGACATGGCATTGATTAATGCGGCCGGCTCCCGCCGATTGATGATCGTGGACGAGGTGTCGCCGATCGCGGACTCCACTCGCGTGACGATGTTGGACATCGATTCACTTCTCTTCCGGCCGGCGAACTTTGCCGGTGGGCTGCTGCTTCCTCGCGGGCTCACCTCGGTCCAGCGGCTTCAGGCCGTCACGTACTACGTGGACAACGGCACGCTCATGCGCGCCGAGCGCTTCAAGCCAGACGGGACGCTCGACGGCGCCCCGATGGCCGATGGCGTCGACAGCTTCACGGTGCGACTCGTCTTCACAGACGGCCATGAGGCGTCGGAGGCTAACGGAACCGATGGCGATGACGAGAACGACTACGACGACATTGTGAGCGTGATCGTCCGACTCCGGCTGCGTGCCGACTCGACTGGGGTTAACAAGCCCAAGGATGGAATCCCGCTAACCCGCGCTTATGAATGGCGCTTCTCGCCACGCAATCTGATCTACGAGCGCAACCGACGACGCTAATCACTGCCCTGCCGTGAGTGATTGTACGAGAGAGGGGACGACGGTCGGTGGCCGTCGTCCCCTCTCGCGAATCGTATTGCTCAGGTCTGATGGACCGACCGTGTTCAGACTATTGATACCATAGACATGGTCGGCGTCGGTCTTGAATGCGGCCGCGGCTGCGTGAGCCGGGGCAGGGCTGCGTCGACGGCAGCCCGACCTACGGCCAGGTCAGCCACCATGGCCGCGATCACGCAGCGCGCCCCGCCATCGCGACGTATTTCCAATGGAGTGCGACGAACGTAACGTTGGCAGCTATTGCGGAAGGCACTACCGCTCGGGAAGTCCAGCGCGATCGCCACGGAATCCGCACTACGCTCGGTGTCCTCCAGCATCTGCGCTGCCACTATGAGCCGACCCCACGTTATGAGCCGCTGAGGCGGTGGGAAACCGGCAGCCTCCAGCCGCGCTGCGAGAGCCCGTCGCCGGATGCCCAGGATAGAGGCAAGCTGCTGCGGCGTAAGGCGCTGGTGGGCCCTTGTGACGGCGATCAGTGCGGCATCCCGGGCCGTTGGACGCGATCTTCCCAGCGCTGAGCTCACGAGACCCGTGATACTCCGTGCCTCGGCCTGTTCGATGATGCTGCGCAACTGCGCTGGCTGGTCGTCCTCGTCCACCACAATCAGCCCGTCGACACCGAAGCGACCCAGTTCGAACACAGTCTGGATCGATGTTGGAGGCGAGGCGACATAAAGGACCAGTGTTACCGACGGATTCTGACGACGTAATCTGCGCAGATCGCGGAAGCCCTCGCTTCCGGTGGCGAACAGATCCAGCACGGCCAGCGCTATACCGTCTCGCGCGCAGGCCCGATGTAGCCCTGCCCAGTCCGAACATTCCACCAGGGTAGACCGCTGCCCGATGGCTGAGCGCAGTCGGCCCGTCTGGGTCGGGTTGCTGAGAAGGGAGGCGACGAGTGCCATCGGTGACCTGCTGTCGAACGCTTGGCGCGCCTGGCGAAAGGAGACGAAAACGCCTGGCCACAGGCACGCGGTGATTGCAGTACAGATGGTTGACGCCCGACGCTGTTGGCGGTCACGTCGAGCTCCCGTCGTTGCGTCAAAGGTTCACCCCGACACACTGGCAGCCACCCTGCCAACAAGTCATATTCCGGCCGGACCTCAAGACGGGAGCAAATACCAGATGTCGCAGCCGGATTCCACCTCGCAGGCCCTCAAGCGTACCCCGCTTCACGATATTCACGCCGAATTGGGCGCCCGGATGGTGCCATTCGCAGGCTTCGAGATGCCGGTGCAGTACCCGGCCGGCGTGCT
>CAJDVF010000053.1_pt1 | contig 19424 bp, 13 predicted proteins | sample 7391391 | NCBI WGS metagenome assembly CAJDVF01 (sample SAMEA7055697, study PRJEB34461) | soil metagenome | biome: terrestrial ecosystem; feature: Peninsula; material: soil | place: Antarctica | collected 2016 | reverse complement strand
GATCTGCGGCAGTGATGGTGGTGACGCTCGGCGCCGCGAAGAGCTGCGTTTGAGGATGGTCCGCTAGCGCGAGCTCTGCGGCGACCTCTGGCATTGTCAGTGCCGAGCTGTACAATAAGCGCACCGTGAGAGCCATCAATCCGAAACGGATTGCTGCCTTCCTTCGCCCCTGCCGCGTGCCACCGTTTGCTCAAAAGCCAGTACCGGCCCGGCCAGATCGGGATGTTCACAGTGGTTTGCATGCATTTCGAAATCCTCGGGATGAAGACATCCTGGTGTTTGATGAGGCGCATCCTACTATCGGTGCCCACTATCAACGAGCACCTGAAGGGCATCTTTGCCGACGGTGAGGTGGAATCGGCGTCGACTATTAGGAGTGGCTGGGAGAGTACCTGATCTCTCGCTCTGCCTGGAGAAGCTTCCAAACGACATTCACATAGAGTTGCAGCATGCTCTACGGCGCCCGGTCCTGCCCGGGAGCGTGACGACGCAGGGATTGTGACTGGTCCCAGTCCCGAGTCGGAGTTCGCAGGCGACGAACTCGCTCCTCCCGCAACTATCCGGAAATTCCGGATAGTTCAATGATGGCTTGAGCACTGAACGCCAGATGGCCCTCCGCGCGATCGCCCGCCTGGCTAGCCCACCGGTGGTCCGCAGTCCATCCCGCCTCAAACCTGTAGAATGCACTCCGACCATCGGTGCGTTCGTCGGTGACGGTATTGCCCCTGCGGCGCCGGGGCCGCGGTGTCGGGAGCGCGCGATTGCTCACTGATCTTAAAGCCAAAGCACGATCAGACTGGCTTAAGTCCGATGTGTAAGGCATATACATTGTATATTCGTCAATGTACCGTTCGCGATCGCATCCCATGGATTCGGAGGCATTATGCGCGTCACTGTGAACAGGTGGGGGAACAGCCTTGGCGTACGTATCCCGCGGTCGGTCGCCGAGGATGCCGGCATTCGCGATGGCTCCCTCGTGGACGTTCGCTTCGAGGACGGACGGCTGATCGCCGTGCCGGTGTCGGAGGCCGTCACCCTGGATGAACTGCTCGCTGGCGTGACACCCGAAAATCTGCACGGCGAGCAGTTCGGCGACCTCCCTCGAGGCGCTGAGGAGTGGTGAGCACCGATCGGCCAGTCGTACCAGAGCGCGGCGATGTGGTGTGGCTGGACTTCGATCCGCAGGCGGGACACGAACAGTCAGGCCGCCGGCCAGCGCTGGTGGTCTCCCTGGGCACGTACAACGAGCGTACCGGGTTGGCGTTGTGTTGTCCGATAACCAGTAGGGTGAAGGGCTATCCTTTCGAGGTCGCTCTGCCCGAGGGAGTGGGCGCGGAAGGAGTCGTACTCGCTGACCAGTTGAAGAGCCTTGACTGGCGGGCGCGCAATGCCAGCATCATGGCTCGTCTGCCGGATATAGTGGTTGAGGCGGTGTTGGCCCGGGCCCGCGCACTGCTCTGACGGTCGGACGGGGCGTTGTGATCTCGTGGGTCGGCTTGACACGAGTAGCTGCGTTCCCATCGCCGGCACGCTCGACGTCGGCTCGACTGTAAAGAGATCGGCGATTTCTATACAGATGCTTCGCCGCATGTATAGAGAGGCGGACTTTTCTATATCCCTGCGGGCGGTTATTTGGGCGTGTGGGAGAACATGATGACGCCGATTCCTTACTGTCGAGACATGAGGTGCCCAACCGGCCGTCTACTGCGTCGTATCTAGTCCTCGTACCCGGTTCCCGTCGTGACCCCGACCTCGCCTAAGTTGTCGTCCCCGACTTCCGCGGCCTGTAACCGCTACGACAAGCGCGGGCCGCGATACTCGTGTGGCGCACCCGCGAAGCCTCTGATCTCCGTACCCTCCATTATGTCCAGCGACGACAGACGGCCCCGACCGGCGAACTCATTCTCTACCAGACCGAGGATGGTCGCACAGGCGTTGAGTGCCGCTTCTACGACGAGACGCTCTGGTTAAGTCAGGCGCTGATGGCCGAGCTCTTCCAGGTGTCAGTACCCACCATCAACGAGCACCTGAAGGGCATCTTTGCCGACGGTGAGGTGGAATCGGCGTCAACTATTAGGAGTTTCCGAATAGTCTGGCAGGAGGGTAGTAGGCAGGTCGCACGGAGCATCGAGCACTACAACCTCTACGCCATTCTCGCCGTCGGTTACCGCATCCGTTCTGCCCGCGGCACCCAGTTCCGCCGCTGGGCCACGGAGCGGCTGCGCGAGTACCTGGTGAAGGGGTTCACGATGGACGACGAGCAGCTGAAGAACCCCGATCAGGGGGTCTACTTCGAGCAGCTGCTCGAACGCCTCCGCGACCTCAGGTCGTCGGAGAAGGTGTTCTGGCGCAAGGTGTTGGAGATCTACGCCACCAGCGTGGACTACGACCCACATGCCGATACATCTGGGCAGTTCTTTACTACCATCCAGAACAAGATGCACTGGGCTACGCATGGTCGTACTGCCGCCGAGATGATCGCCGACAGAGCCGACGCCAGGAAAGCTCATATGGGACTCACCAACTTCAGCGTGAGCGTACCGAAGCGTGCCGAGGCCAAGGTGGCGAAGAATTACCTGAGCGCCGAGGAGCTAGATACCCTGAACCGCATTGTCGGCGGTTGATACAATCGCATCCTCGCTCGCAGCCTGTTACTCCCGCACAAACATCCCATCGTTGCGTGGCGGCAAGTTTGCCGATATATTCGTGCACGTTTGCGCCACTTGCAATAGCCGGCCCCCCGGTGGCAACCCCCGGCCCCTCCACATGACCAACGCCGCGATACTCCGACAGTTAGGCGGCACCCAGGTCATCTCGAGGTCGATCAGCACCGACCTCGAACTGGTCGCCGCCGTGCAGGACGGCCTGCCGCCGGCCGCTGCTGACGCCGTCGTCGCGAGCGGCGCCCTGACCGCCGATGAGCTTTACAGCATCATCATCCCGCGCCGCACCCTTGCCTTGCGCAAGCAGTTGGGACAGCCGCTTACCCCTGACGAGTCAGACCGCCTGGCGCGTGTCGCGCGCGTGCTGGCCGCCGCCGAGGACGTTCTCGGGGACGTCGCGAAGGTTCACCGTTGGCTGCGCAAGCCGAACAGGGGTGTTGCCGGCCAGGTGCCGCTCGACCTTCTGGCGACAGAGGCGGGGGCGAGGGTGGTGGAGCAGGCGCTGGGTCGGCTCGCCCATGGAGTGCTGGCCTGACCGGGATTACGGCAGTCGTCCTCCCGATAGGCGTCGCGGGCTCCTGAATGCGGATCTGGCGGATTGCCAGCGCTCGCTACCCGGCCCTTGATGGTGAGGGTGCGCGTCTCTGGGGAGGACGGTGGAATGCGCCGGGGACAGCGGCGATCTACGCATCGAGCACGGTCTCGCTGGCGGCGCTGGAGAAGCTCGTCTGGGCCGACCCGGACGATCTGCCGGACGATCTCATGCTTTACGAGATCCTTCTGCCCAGTGACACAACCATCGCGCGCATTCAGGCGGCCGATCTGCCCGCCGGATGGACGGAGCCCGGATCTCTGGCGTGTATGGAGCTGGGACAGCAGTGGTTGGCGAGCGGGGAGGAGCTGGTTCTCATCGTCCCGTCCGCCGTGCTCCCTGACGCGGCCGAGGAGACGAACGTACTCGTCAACCCTCGCCACGCTCAAGCCGTTCGTGCACAGATGCTCAGCGCTACGCCTTTCCGGTTCGACCTCCGACTGCTCCGCTGAGCACCGGGCCCGCTGCAGGAAGTGACGGTGGGCGGTATGAGCGATACGCCTTTCCGTCGCTCCAGAGACCATCTTGTACGGTCGATCGTCGATCGCGGCGGGCACGTATGGCACGGGAATCACGCATCCAGGAAATACATTCCTGCATGGATTCCGGTGGCTGAGTCCGCCACAGTCTTCCGCCGCCGCTCTGGTGGGCTGTCCACACTTTCGCACACAACATGATCACCCGCGACATCCAGGCGTTCCTCGACTACTCGAACGCCCTGGCCCTGGACTTCGGACCGCCTACGGCCCGCGCTGCCTTCCTTGTTGCCCCCGATGGCTTCACCCGCGCCGAGCAGTCGGCGCGCGATAATCTGTACATGGCCGATGCCGGCGAATACGATGCGGAGCGGGCGTCAGAGCAGCACCGCGCGCTGCATCGAGCACTGGCAACGGAGTTGCCGACGGTCTGCTTTGCCGGCGACCCCGCCACGCCCGACGCGCTCTACCCCAACAACGTCTTCGCGACTGTAGCCGGGCGGAGTATCATCGGGCGCATGAGGCACCCGGTACGTCAACGCGAAGCGTCACGCGCGGATATCCGGGGCTTCTTCAGCGACACGCTGGGTTATCGGGAGATCGACCTGTCAACGCAGGAGCATGTGTGCGAACTGACGGGTGCGGTGGTGATAGATCGTGCGCGCGGGCTGGGATTCTGCGGCCTGTCGGAGCGCTGCGACGAGGCTGGTGCGTCACTCGTGCATGAGGCGCTGGGGCTGCGCGCCACCCTGGTCTTCGACCTCGCGTCGAGTGAGTACCATACCAACGTGGTGCTGGCGGTGCTCGCCGGGCGCGCGGCGTTGATCTGCCCGGAGGGCTTTGCCGATCCAGCGGTAGTTGACGCGATAGCGGGGATCTATGCGCCTCACGGGATCATGCTTTCGTCGGCCGAGCACGCGGCATTCGCCGGCAATTCGATCTCGCTTTCGCCGCATAGAGTCTGGATGAGTACTGGGGCACGTGATTCCCTGGCACCAGCTACCCGGGTCGCGCTCGACGAGGCTGGATTTGCTGTGGCCAGTGTCGAACTGGACGCGATCGAAGCCGGTGGCGGATCGCTGCGTTGCTGCGTGGGGGAAATCTTTTGACGGGCTGACCGTCTTACGCTCTGACCGTCCTCCAGTCTCCGCCCAGTTCCCGTCTTGCGCCTCCGGACGAGCCGTGCGAATCTCAATGCGATGGCTCCCACGTTGCGGGGCCATAGCATGGAGTTGATGCTCTCTTCCATCCATGGCCGTCATGACGCGATCCCACTTTGCCCTTCTCGCGGTAGCACTCGCGGGCGCCGCTATTCTCGCTCCGCCTGCTCAGGCACAATCCCCATCCACCTCCCCCGACGGCGCGAGCTGGATGCGCTATCCGGCCATCTCGCCCGACGGTAGCACGATCGCCTTCGCCTTCCGGGGTGACATCTATAAGGTGCCGAGCGCGGGCGGGGTCGCGGTGCCCCTGACGTCCCATGTCGCCAACGACTTCATGCCGGTGTGGAGTCACGATGGTCGGACGATCGCCTTTGCCTCCGACCGTCATGGCAACTACGACATCCATACCGTCAGCGCAGACGGCGGTGAGGCCACGCGCCTCACCTTCCACTCCGCAGACGAGTTTCCCACCAGCTTCTCGGCTGACGACAAGCAGGTGCTATTCAGCGCCGCCCGACAGGACGCGGCTAGCAACCGGCAGTTCCCCAGTAACGCGCTGCCCGAGCTGTACGAGGTGCCGGCCGCCGGCGGTCGACCGATCCAGATCCTGACCACGCCGGCGGAGTACGCGCGGCCGAGCAAGAACGGGCAGCTGCTCATCTACCAGGACCGGAAGGGCGGCGAGAACGAGTGGCGGAAGCACCATGTGTCGGCCATCGCCCGCGACATCTGGCTTCACGATCGAAAGGCCGGCACGCACCGCCAGCTCACCACCTTCGCTGGCGAGGACCGTGATCCGGTGTTCGCGCCCGATGAGAAGTCCTTCTACTACCTGAGTGAGGAGAGCGGCAGCTTCAACGTCCATCGGATGGGCATGGACGGCGGTAAGTCGGAGCAGCTCACCCGGTTCTCCGGCGTGCCGGTGCGCTTCCTCAGCATGGCCAACAACGGCCTGCTGGCGTTCGGCTTTGACGGTCAGCTCTATACCATGACCGCAGGCCAGAGCCCGCGACGCATTGATGTCACGCTGTCGGCCGGTAACCGTATGAACAGCACCCAGGTTCTCGCGGTCAACAAGGACGCCCAGAACCTCGTAGTGTCGCCCACCGGCAAGGAGGTCGCCTTCACCTATCGTGGCGACGTCTTCGTCAACAGTGTCGAAGGGCGTGATACGAAGCGCATCACGACGACTCCGGAGAACGAGACCGGTGTCGCGTTCTCACCCGACGGCAAGTCGCTCATCTACGCATCGGAGCGCGGCGGGAAGTGGGCGATCTATGAGGCGCGCCGCAGTCGTGAATCGGAGCCGTACTTCTTTGCCTCTACGGTTATCACTGAAACGCCAATCGTCGCCAACGACCACCAGAACATACATCCCAGTTTCTCTCCAGACGGCAAGCAACTCGCCTATCTGGAGGACATGAACAACCTGCGCGTCCTGGATATCGCGACGAAGCAGACGCGCACAATCCTCACCGATAAGCAACTGTTCGGCAGCGATCACTACTTCCAGTGGAGCCCGGACAGCAAGTGGATCCTGTTCGACCTGGATGTACCGGGCATCGCGCCGGGTGAGGTCGGGTTGGTGCGTGCAGACGGTTCGGGCAAGGTGATAAACCTGACCGAGAGCGGGTTCCATGACGCCGGCGCGCAGTGGATCCTGGGTGGTAAGGCCATGCTCTGGTTCAGCAATCGTGACGGTCTCAAGTCGGTCGCCCAGTCGGGACCGGCGCAGCGGGACGCATACGCCATGTTCTTCGACCGCGATGCGTGGGAGCGCTTCCGGCTCAGCAAGGACGACTTCGCGCTGCTCAAGGACGTTGACAGCAGCAGCACCGCGCGGACGAAGGCCGATTCGGCCAAGGCAAAGGCCGACAGCTCACGGCCGCCGAAGGTGCCGCTGGTGCTCGATCTGGATGGTCTCGATTCGCGCACCGCGCGTCTCACCGTGGCGTCGGCGCCGTTGGGCGATGCACTGGTGGCCAAGGACGGCGAGACTCTTTACTATCTGGCGCGCTTCGAGAAGGGGATGAACCTCTGGTCCACGAATCTGCGGACCAAGGAGACCAAGATGCTGCTGACGCTCAACGCTGACCGCGGTAGCATGGTGTGGGATGCCAAGCATGACAACATCTTCCTGCTCACCGATGGGGTGATGTCGCGCTTCGATCCGGTCAAGGCCAAGCGGGACATGATTGCCATGAGCGGCGAGTCGACGGTGGACGTGGATGCTGAGCGCGAGGCCATGTTCGACCACGTGTGGCGTCGCACTCGCGACACCTTCTACTCGAGCGGCTATCACGGCATCGACTGGTTGGGGATGCGTCCCATCTACGCCAAGTATCTACCCCACATTGGCAACGACTTCGAGTTCACCGAGATGCTGGCCGAGATGCTCGGGGAACTCAACATCAGCCACAGCGGGGCGAGGTTGAGCAAGAGTGAGCCAACCGACGACAACACGGCGTCGCTGGGTGTCTTCTTCGACCCGACGTACGCCGGTGCAGGAGCGCGCGTGGTGGAGGTCATCAAGGAAGGACCGCTGGATCGACACGACGTGACGATCACGCCCGGCGCCATCATCAGCGCGGTGGACGGGGTGGCGATAGGCACGCAGATGGACATCGCCGCACTGCTGAACCGGAAGGCGGGGAAGAACGTGCTGCTCACCTTCGCCAGCGGTTCGACAACGCCCGACGTGGTGGTGAAGCCGGTGCCGCGCGCCGATGAGAACCGGCTACTCTATACGCGCTGGGTGAAGCGCAACGCCGACGAGGTCGACCGGGTGAGCGGCGGTCAACTGGGCTACGTGCACATCCCCGGCATGAACGACGGCGCCTATCGCCGGACGTTCGAGGAGATCATGGGCCGCTACGTGACCCGGGATGGGATAGTAGTGGACACCCGCTTCAACGGCGGCGGCGACCTGGTTGCTGACCTGGCGATGTTCCTGAGCGGCAAGCGCTTCTTCGACTACACCACCGATACACGCAGCAACGGCTACGAGCCCAACTTCCGCTGGACCAAGCCCACCGTCGCGATGGCCAACGAGGCGAACTACAGCGATGGCCACTGTTTCGCCTACGTCTACAAGGCGCAGGATCTGGGGCCGTTGGTGGGAATGCCGACGCCGGGCACCTGCACCTTTGCCGGCTGGGAGTCACTGCAGAACAACATTCGCTGGGGCGTGCCCGGGGTCGGCGTGAAGGACGCGGAGACGGGTAAGTACCTGGAGAACCAGCAGACCGAGCCCGACATCCGGGTGATGAACCAGTTCGATGTCGTGAGCAAGGGGCGCGATCAGCAGCTTGAGGCCGCGGTAAAAGCGCTGCGCGAGCTCACAGCTGGTAAGCCGTAGGAAAACAGCAGTCAGGGTCTGACTACCCAATCGCCGCGGCTCGCTCTCACTGTCCGTGCAGGATTATGAGAGCGCGCTGCGGCGATTGCATTGGGGGTTCGCTGTAACGAGCGCCGGCAACCGTGGCGAGCGTTGCTCCGTCTCAGTTCCGACTGGCCACGAGCCGGTCGGCGATCTTCTCCGCAATCCCCTTTGCGTCTACCGAGTCGTCGTTCGTCAACACGATGATGACGGCCTGCCTGTCCGGGATCCGGACGAATGCGACTCGCCTGCCCCCGGCGCCGCCGTATGCTGCGAGCCAGGAGACGTTGCCGTGATTCTCCGCCGTCCATCCTTTGGTGACGTCGACGCCGGGCCAGGTTCGCGGATTCTGCAGCCCCAGCGCAAGGCGGTAGAGCTCATCGACGTTCGAGCTGACCAGGCCACTAATGTCGGCGGTGGTGCGGTGCATACCAACGGGGGTGGATAGCTGTCGCGCCACGCAGCGCTGGAGGGCGGTGGTGGGAGCTGCATCGTGCCGAGCTCCGCCGGGCGCGCTCCCGGCCGGCGGCTCCGGAAGCTGCGCGCAGAGCGCTGCAAAGACTCCTGACAGCTCGCCCAATGCCCACTGGGGGGACGTCGTCGTGGGCGCGTACCGGGGCTGCTGCGCTATGCCGTACGACTGGTCGACGAGCACCGATCCACCCTCGGCTACCAGCACTGTCGCGCCGCCCGACGCCGGGTCGGTATAGCTCGTGAACAGGCCGTCCACGAACTCCATCGTGAGCGGCGAGTCGTCAATCGCTCGGTGAGTGACACGTCGCTCGGCCAGGTTATAGCGATCGCCCGGCCGTAGCGTGAGGAAGGGCACGCCCGGATCATTGGCGTCGCGCCCACCGTAGACGAACGCCTTGTTGCGACCGATTATAGTCGCCGTGTCGCCCTGGACCACCCAGGCAGTGCCCTCGTCCTCCGAAATCCCCAGCAGGTCGGGATACTTGGTCATGATGGAATCGGCCAGGTCGGGCAGCCGGTCTCGGGCGACCACGTGCTGATCGATGGCGACGCCGCGCAGGTAGGCGAAGCCCTTCCGGTAGGCGGGGTGGTCCATGATGCTGTTGTCGTTCGATGGCGCTCCGCGGACCAGAAAGTCGCCGAGGATGGTTGCGCCGGCCGATGAGCCACCAATGACGCCGCCGCGGGCCAGGAGGTCGTTGAACGCCTTCTCCGTGCGGGTACCGGCGTAAGCGTCAACCAGCCGGAACTGGCGCCCGCCGTCGAACCAGATGCCACTCGCCCGGTCGATCAGGGCGACGATCGAGTCGGAGTTGGCGACCGCCGTATCGGTGGTGAAGAGGACTCGGACGTTCCGTGCTCCGGCGTCGCGGAAGCCGCGCGCTCCGGCCGCATTGTCGTCGTAGGAGTCGGCGCCGCCGGCGTTAGGAACATCCAGGATGAGGGCGTCCGGTCCGCCGGCTGCCTGGATGAAGCGGTCGTAGATCTCCGGCCCCATGCGGCCGCCACCAACGACGATCACCGTACCGTTGGCAGGTCCGACCTTCGGGGCGGTTCCGGTCCCGGCCGGCGTGCTGGCGTTCTGCGCGACGAGCAAGGAGGGGAGGAGGAGTGTCGCAAGGACGACCCGGGCGATGACGGACATGGAGCCTCCGGCGGAATGTCAGTACAGAGTGGTACGGAGCACGAACTGTTACAATATTGCGTATAACTCCAAGCTTTACTTGACTAATAGGTGCGCACTAAGCATACTCGGGCTGGCGACGTTCTCGTCGTCACCCCGGACGACCATGGGGCCTTCAGGGGTAGTTCACCCACACTTCTGGAGTTGCAGATGCGGAAAACCACTCTGTCGGTCGGGGTCATGGCAGCGCTAGCCATGGCTGCCGCCGGCGCTATCACCACCCTGACTCCTACGGCGGCCGCTGCCCAGGCGCTGGCGCCAGGAAGCAGCTCGAGCCGGGCGTCGGCGTTCGACAATGCAGGCTTCCCCCTGCAGCCATGCGGGCCCGGCAACCTGATAACTGGCGAGTTCGCCAGTTCTTCCTCCTGCGACGTCCAGATGACTCAGAGTTCCGCCCTCTCGAGCGCGACCTCTGACAACGCCACTCGGAGCCAGTCCAACTCAGCCAGCGTAACGCCCAATAGTGGAACGATACAGGCGAATGGTACGGCCGGAGCCAACTCGACCCAGTACAGCCAGTTGAACGTGTTCGGGACGCCCACGGTCGGTGACAACCTGGTCTTCCACTTCCTTACCAGCCAGTCGGTCATCGGGGTCGGCGGCAACTTCCTGACCGGAACGGACGCCTGGCACCTGCTGTTGCAGGACACCAACGATCCGATGTCGTTCGCCAAGGTGGGTCAGACGTACGGTGCCGGCAATGTGCTGCAACCACTCGCCCTCACCAACGCGACTCAGTTTGCAGGCGGCTTCGATCTGTACCTGCCATTCACGACCGGAAGCACCTTCCTTTATGACTTCCAGTCGCTGATCAGTTGCGCTAACAACCGACAGGCGGCCGGAAACACCGCTACGTGCTCGATGGACGTGATGCTGCAAGGGATTAGCGCTCAGGATTCCAACGGCGGTATGCTCGCCTCGGCGTCGTTCGACCAGACGACCGGCTTTGGCACGATGGATCTCGCGGGCACGACGGCAGTTCCCGAACCGGCTTCGCTGCTCCTGCTCGGCACCGGACTGCTTGGACTGATTCCAGTAGCACGGGCTCGGCGCAAGAATAGGTGAGCTCGTAGCGTCTTGGACTGGCGTGACAGCGGTCCAGGCCGGACGGCTGTCACGACCGGCTCGAGCCGGAGCTGGCGGAAGCGAGGGCAGGAGCCTCGACGTCATCCTCGTCGTCGACTGGCGACTCGGCTCTGCCCGCTGCCCGCTGCCCGCCGTTCCGCCGATGGACGACGGAACGGTTAAGCGAGTATCTGATGAAGGGGTTCGCCCTCGATGACGAGCGCCTGAAGAGTCCCAGAGGCGATGGATCGTGACGCTGCGCTATCGTGTCACCGGCGCGTCCGACGCGGCCCCGTGGCAGTTGGGGCCCCGATCCGGTCCCCGATCCCGAACGTCACCACCCGGCCGAAGAGGGCTGTCTTCCGCCACTCTCGCGTCCGTATGCCCGATCCCGGCTCCCGCGGCACTTCTCGTGACTCCACCAACCCCAGTCCTTCCAGTGGTCGCAGGAACCGTGTCTCAAGAATGATCGCTAGCTCGTCGATGAACAGGCTCGGCGGCAGCTCATCGCGGAGCGCCGGAAGCACCAGCGAGTCAACCAGGTCGGATGCCCTCTTCCAGCGGTGGTCCGTGCGGTGGAGTTGGAAGAACGTGAAGCCGATGGTCTGCTGGAAGCTCGGGGCCGACGCGGCACCATCCAGATAGGCCAGATTCATCCGCCGGAAGAAGGTATGAAGGAGTAGCGCGAACAGCTCACCCGCCCGAGCGACATCGGAGAGATTCTCGCCCCGCTTGGTGCGGCTGAAGACTCCCTTCCTGAGCTTCATGAGGCCGGCCAGTTCCAGCAGAAGGCGCACCGTATGGAGCGACCAGACGTCCTCCTCGTTCAGGGTGCGCGGCCCTGCTTCCGGTCCGTGATTTCGGTTCTCCATCGCGGAACCGCGAGGACGCATCCGCTCGCGGAATGCGACGACAAGGGCACGCGGCAGATTCCTCTTGGACGTGGCCTTCACGCCTCGCTGTCCGGCCAGCAGGTCGAGCAGGAGTCGAGCGTCGTCGAGTGTACGCGACGAGGCCAGATCCTCCAGTTGGAGCGAACCGTCGATCTGGATCGCGCTCTCCGGTGACAGCCAGTCGGCACCGAGCAGTTTGTGGACGTCGTCTGGCGAGAGTCCTCCCAGTTCCGCTTGCCGTCGGGTGTTGTACTCATCGGTGATTCCGGCCAGCGCAGCGTTCAGGTCCACCATCGTCGCCGAGGATGGGAGCGAATCGGCCGCGTTGGCGAGCAACTGCTCGATCATCGCCCGGAAGTCGTCCGGCATGCCGTCATTCTCGCCGGACGGGCCTCCGGCGTCACGCCGCGGCTCTTCCGCTCTCCCGAAGGGCTCATGCACGAAGTCACCCTCGTCGGACGGGTCTCCGGCGTCGCGCCGCGGCTCGTTGACTCTCCTGAAGGCGTCGGGCTCCAGCTCGTCGTCAGTCACGTAGTCCAGCCGATCCAACTTCGGAAGTGTGTCCCCGATAGACGGGATGTAAGGGATGAAGCCGCGCCGTAAAGCCTCTTCCTGGAGCTCCAGCGGCGCGTACCGCATGTCGACCGGTATCCCGTCTACCTCGATCAACCAGGCGAGTGGGTTGTCTGGCATCAAGCTCGGCAGCGTCCAGTCGGGATCGAACTGTGAGAGGTACAACCTTCTACGAATCTTCCGGGAATGGGCGGCGATGTCGCTCGCGCTGATATTGGTGACGGCCGCCAACTGGGCCATGGCCATGTACGGCTTCTCGGCTGGATCGCTGAGGAAGTTGACCCATCCGACCGCGTGGACGATTGCCGCCGCCCACGTGGCCGCAGCGCCGCGGGCGAGTAAGGAGGGTCGCTGCTCAGCCAGCACCGAGGCCATGCGCCGACAGAGTACCGCGTACTCGTCATTGAGGTGCGCGTCAGACAGGGAGCCGGTGAGGGCATCGATCGCCGCGACTTGCGGGCGCAGGCGCAGCGGGATCCGATCGTTGTCCTGGAAGGTCAAGATGTCTCCGGGGGGGAGGTGGAGCGACTTGCGGGGAAGGTGAAACTGGACCCATACAGTGATATTCCCCAGCCTCCGGTTGCGAGATCTCCGACCGAATGTCGCCAGGGTTCCTGCTATGGTCCAGAGGGCCCGAGCGGTCTGAGGAAGATGTCGTAGATCGCGAGCGCCGCCAGTCCAGTCTCCGCGCCATTAACAAGACATTTATGCGGCAGTAACACCTCAGTAGCGTATTGTGGGACGAAAGTGGGACTGGCCTGGATAGTCAGGTTAAGGATGTCCGTGGCGAGTCGAGGGCGGTGGCGTAAGGCGAAGAAGTCGTCGTTAGTGCCGCTATCGCAGAGGTCATTGTGGGTCATGGGGCCGCAGTTTTGGAAAGGATTAACAGGATTTGCGGGATTGAACGACGAAGTTCGATCGGCAGGGATGGCTGTTTGGGAATTCAAAGTCCCTGACTAGTGATTTGTGAGAGGCTCTGCCGGATCCACGACACCCGCGGCAAGCGCTCGACATGCAGGGGGGACCCCAAAAACGAGCCTGATCTTCGACGCGAACACCAACCGAGGCGCCGCCACCGGTCAGCGTCCCGTAAATCCTCTAAATCCTGTCCAAATAACAATTTAAGGCGCTGGCCAGAACTACTCTGCCTGCGGCCGAGTCGTGAAACTGCATTTTGGACAGGATTAACAGGATTTACGGGATTGAACGCGGCGAGCTTCGATCGGCGTGGTTGGTTCCCTGGACCTACCCAGCCTCAGACCGGAGGTTTGTGGCTACGCCCGCCGGGTTTGTTAGCCCATGGTCGAGCGCACGTTCTCGACGCTGAGACCCCAAAACGAAGGATCTGCACCTCGGTGCGCACCAAACTCAGGCACCGCCAAGCACCATCATGTCGTCAATCCTGTAAATCCTGTAAATCCTGTCCAATAATGCAGTTGTCCTACCTCACCCGGATCACAGCTTCAGTACTTGGGAACCGACGGATCCACGTCGTCGCTCCAGCGAAGGATGCCGCCGTCCAAGTTGAGTACTCGCGTGAAGCCAGCCTCCCTCAACTGGCGCACCGCCGTCGCGCTCCTCGCGCCGCTCCTGCAGTGCACTACCAGCTCGGAGTCGGGGTCCAGCGAGTCGAGCGACTCGGCTAGCGACCCCAGCGGTATCAGCCGCGTCCCATCCAAGTGGGCGATGTCCCACTCGTGCTGTTCGCGCACGTCCAACACCGTCAGTTTGTCGCCGCGAGCCAGACGAGCAGCCAGCTCAAGCGGAGTGATCGAGGGCACCGTGAGCTCGCTGTGGACCGCCTGGACGGCCGGGGTGATGCCGCAGAAGTGCTCGTAGTCGATGAGCGCCTGAAGCTCTCGAGTGCCACAGGCCGGGCAGGTCGGGTCGCGGCGCAACTGCAGCGTGCGGAAGGTCGGACCCAAGGTGTCCACCAATAGCAGCCGACCTACCAGTGGCTCACCGATGCCGAGTATGAGCTTCACGACCTCAGTCGCCTGGAGCGTCCCGATCAGGCCGGGAAGCACTCCCAGCACCCCGCCCTCGGCGCAGCTCGGCACCAGGCCGGGCGGAGGGGGCTCCTGGAAGAGGCAGCGGTAACACGGTCCGTCGGCCGTGGCGAAGACGGAGACCTGCCCCTCGAAGCGGAAGATGCTGCCGTAGACGTTCGGGATGCCCAGCAGCACGCAGGCGTCGTTCACCAGGTAGCGGGTCGGGAAGTTATCAGAACCGTCCGCCACAAGGTCATAGTCACGCATAATCTCCAACGCGTTGGCCGAGGTAAGCTTGACCTCGTGTAGCTCCAGCTTCACGTGAGGATTGATCTCCCTCAGTCGGTCGGCCGCCGAGGCTAGCTTGGAGCGGCCAACGTCGCTTGTGCCGTGGAGAACCTGACGCTGGAGATTGGTGACGTCCACGATGTCATGATCGATCAATCCCAGCGTGCCGACGCCGGCGGCGGCGAGGTAGAGGGCGAGCGGTGAGCCGAGCCCGCCCGCACCGACCAGAAGAACCCGGGCAGCCTTGAGCCGGCGTTGACCCTCGACCCCCACTTCGGGGAGGGTGAGGTGGCGGCTGTAGCGCAGCAGCTCATCGCGGTCGAGCACCGGCAGCTCTTCCGCGGTGCCCGGTGGCCGTGTGCCGCCGCTGGCAACCCGATCAGTCGCCGTCGGTAAGTTCACTGGTCAACCTCCGGTAATGGCGAAGACATCATGTGCGACTGCATCTGTTAGTACAGATAGGAGTTTCATGGCGTGCGTATGATGCGTTGCTGAGTCGTTGGTGTCTCAGTTATATCCGTACTGCATGTACGGACACGGTGTATCCTGGCCCTGAGAGTCCGCTCACCAGGGTCTGCGCAGCCACTCCGCAGCCGGCCCACGCGGCGCGCATGGCCTCGGCGACAGCCGGTGCCCGCTCGGCCTGAGCGACGGCGACCAGACTGGAGCCGGAGCCGCTCAAGGTCGCGCCGTAGGCGCCGGCGTCAGCGGCGGCGGTGGTCACCTCGTCGTACCCGCGGATGAGCTGCCGTCGATAGGGTATATGAAGTACGTCGCCGGTGAGGGCGGCGGTGAGGAGAGAGGAGTCGCCAGTGGCCAGCCCCTGCACCAGGGCGGCGCCTAGCGCGGCGGCGCGGGCGGCGTCGGCGTGGGGCAGAGTGGACGGGAGTGCATGCCGGGCGGCGTCCGTACGGGTGGTGAAGTCGGGGATGGCGAGGACGAGAACTAGCGATGACGCCACCCGGAGCGGGGTGACGCTGAGGAGGCCGTCAGCGCCGGACAGCGTGAGCACCGCGCCACCCCAGACCGCCGGAGCGACGTTGTCCGGATGCCCCTCCACGCCTGCCGCGGCGGCGGCGATGGCCAGGTCGCCCAGTCGTAGCTGGAGCAGTGCGTCGATGGCGACCGCCCCGGCCACCAGGGCAGCGGCAGACGAGCCGAGCCCGCTGGCGAGCGGGATATCGGAGCTGGCATGCAGCGACAGGCCACTCGGCAGGTCGCGGCCAGCGGCTGCGCAGGCGGCTCTCATCCCCGTCACCAGCAGGTCATCCTCCGGCAACTCTACGTCGAGGGCGGCGAGCGTGCCCTCGCGCTCGATCGAGAGATCCGCGCCAGACTCAGGGTCGAGTGAGGCCGAGAGCGTAAGGCGAGGGCTGACCGCCACGCCCACGCAATCGAAGCCGGCGCCCAGGTTGGAGCAGGTGGCCGGGACGTGGACCAGAGCTCGCCTGACGCTCACTGCAGCGCTCCCGCTGCGGCCTGCTGGCTTGGTGTAGTCGCGATGGTGTTTGCTTGGGGCACGTCAGGACTCCGGCTGATAGTGGTCGATCACTGATTGTACACCGCGCGCAAGGCGTTGGACGGCGTGTTCGAGGACGGGAAGGGAAGCGGTGAGGGCGAATCACAGATGATGCTCGCCGCGGACTTCGAAGGCGGTTCTGGGGAGCACTGCGACCCCGCCGTCCTCGATCAAAGAGACTCTTCAACCAACGTAGGATGCTTACGCTGGTGAGGTACTCCCAGAGTCTAGAGTTTCATCGCACGGGCGCAAGAATGCCTATGCCGCGAGAGCGCTACAACGGCTTTGTTCTGGCGCTGGCGGGGCGCGCTGGCGTGGCGCTACTATCCAGGAATAGGACCGCGTGACCAGGTCCACGATCCCGAGGCGCTGACATCGGCTACTGAACACTCCGGACTTCCAGAAGGCGCTTCGCCGGCGGCCGATGGAGTCAGGACAGTGGAAAGCAACGACGCCCCGCACCGAATTTCCTGAACAAGCCGTCCGCCTGATGGTGGAGCAGGGCAGGAAATATTTGTCGTTATGGTCGACTATCGTCGTCATGGCTGCGAACCTGCAGGTCGCTCCGGGCGAGGCTGCAGGACGTCGACGGCTGGGAGGTAACTACTCACCCCTGATTGAGACCCGGAAGGGTATGCGCGCGTCTGACATGCAGGCAGAAGCTGCAAAAAATCACTGGCGCCGCGCGACCCGAACGTGCAGACTGTGGTCGTCGGTCAGAGTCGCATCGCCGCCAGTGTCATCCTGCGGAAGTACGGCTGTAGAATTAGAGCAGGCATGCATCACTTTGTAGAGCGGAGGCCGCACGTGGACTCGGTCGCACAATCATCGCTGGAGCACCACGCGTTCTTCGCCGCTCTGGCGAACCTTACCCGGCTGGACGACGAGTGGGCTGAGACGGAGGCGGGGCTGGTCACACTTCGTCTGGTGGACGAGTGGGCCCGTGCCGGTGGGCGAGGGCTCGACACGACAGATCCAGCGGCGCAGGCTGTCTCTCGGGCGATTGACGCCATCAGCGCTGGCAGCGTCCATCGCGGCGTGCTGGGCGGGCTGCTGGATGCACTTTTGACGTCAGAGGACGGTCGCCAGCGGTCGGTACTGGCCTCCCGCCTCGCCGCCTACGCGCGGGCGCTCCAGTTCGACGCTCGGTGGGACCGAGCTGCCGACGTGTACCGGACCATAGTACGAAATGTATGGGTGACTGAAGCGGCGAACAGCGTGGCCGACGCCTACGTGCAGTTGGGCGGCTGCCTGAGGACACTGGGCTCGTCGGACGAGGCGCTGGTCGCTTACGAGGCAGCGGGCTGGATCGCCCGTGACCAGGCGATGCCAGCCATGGTGGTCAGGGCGATGATCGGCGAGGCGAACGTCGCTCTGCAGAAGGGGAATCTGCCAGCCGCCGAAGCGAAGCTCGATCGTGCGATAGCCGATGCCGAGGCCGCCGGCGACGATAACGTGCTCGCCACGGCCCTCCACGACCGCGCCCACGTGGCTTACCGGCGCGGACAGAGCGCGCGTGCGGCAACGCTTGCCTACGACGCCCTCGGGCGGTACACGGACGCGACCAAGCGGGACCGGGCGCTCAGCGACATAGCGTCGTTCCTGTCCGGGATCGGCCTCCGAGATGCTGCGCGCGATGCTTACCTGGTGATCGCCGCGACCGCCCAGGAGCAGTCCGTTCGCTGGGTAGCGACGATCAATCTCCTGGAGCTTTCAGTGCTTGAGCGCCAGGAGGAAGTGTTCGACAGTTATCGGTCGCAGTTGGAGGGAGAACCACTCCCGCCGGAACTGGCCGCGTACTTTCACCTCTACACTGCCCGAGGTTTCAGAACGTTCGGACGCATCGCGCTTGCCGTGGAGGCACGCGACCGCGCGACCAGTGTTGCATCGGCTCACGGCATCAACGAAATCCTGGCCCTGGTGGAAAGCGATCGCTCGACGAGCCAACCCGCCACCGAGCCGAGGGCGCAGGAGACACCCGCCATCGCGGTTGTGGTCAGCGGCCTTCGCGAGCTCCGTGCGTCAGTCATGGGTGTACAAGCATAGCGACTGCGCTAGCGGGAGCCGCGTTCTGCGTCACAGATCCCGCGTGAGGCTCAGGTTCCGCTGCCAGCTATGACAGCAGCGCGGGCGGCGGGCGCATCGTCAGCATTGGGGGCGGTCGGTGACGTGCAGGCCGAGACTAGAGAGACGGTGGCGATGGCGGCGAACAGCAGACGGAGGGTGCGACGGGACATCAGTACCTCGCTGAGTAAGGGGTTGTCGGTTAAGCTAGGGGCGTCCGAGTGGCATATCACGCGCAGTTCCGGCCATCTCTGCATCACTTTCAGCCAGGCAGCGTCAGTGGATGTCCTTGCTTTGCTCCCGGACCCCATGCTGGGGCGACTACGAATAGCGCTCGGTTCCGAGCACACAGTCATTCCGACGGAGGACTTCGAGGCGTTTGAGCGCATGCTCCGGCGCCGGCCCGTCAGTGTGGCTGTGATCCATCCGGAGATGATTGGCGCTGAGGCATTGCCACTGCTGAAAGACGCCGCCGCGCGTCACCCTTCGGTCGCCCTGGTTGCTTACGTGGCTGTCTCGCCAGACGGTATGAGGATGGTGATGGAGCTGGCATCCTGTGGCGTGCGGCACATCGTCCTTAGAGACTACGACGACGACGCGGAGAGATTCAGGACCCGACTGGAATCTCTCCCTGCAGACGCGATGAGCGGCCAGATGATCGACGCACTAGCTCCTCTTCTGGATGGAGTTCCAGCGCAGATCGTGACGGCCATCGAGCAGCTCTTCAGGGAGCCGCACACGGTACTCGATGTGGAAGACTTCGTCCGTCTTGCCGGACTGCCCCGACGGACCTTCGATAGGGCGCTCGAGCGGGCGGGATTTGCGTCGGCGAAGCAGTTGGTACGGAGCGCTCGCGTGGTGCGAGTATACAGCTATCTACGCGAGAGTCACCAGTCGCCGGAGGAGATAGCCGAGCGGCTTGGGTATGCGTCGCAGCAGCAGTGCTGGCGTCACGTGAAGCTCGTGACCGGCTTCGGGTTCAGCGCGTTGCGGGAGCAGCTGGAACCGCGGGCGTTCATCGAGCAGGTGACGGCTCGACTGCGTCGTGGTGGTACTGAGGAGGACAACGGCGCGGACTGTGAACAGGACTACCGTGAGGAT
>CAJDVF010000070.1_pt1 | contig 20071 bp, 14 predicted proteins | sample 7391391 | NCBI WGS metagenome assembly CAJDVF01 (sample SAMEA7055697, study PRJEB34461) | soil metagenome | biome: terrestrial ecosystem; feature: Peninsula; material: soil | place: Antarctica | collected 2016 | reverse complement strand
ACGCAGATCCAGCTCATGCAGAAGGCCCTGATGCAGATGAACGTACAGTTGCACCACGTGGTCACGGACATCACCGGGGTGACGGGCATGAAGATCATTTGACGTATCGCCGAGGGCGTTCATGACCCCGCGGCACTCGCCCGGCATCGCGACATCCGCTGCAAGCAGTCCATCAGGGACCGCGAGGATATCGTCGATACCCATGTCATCTCCCGCGACTACACCTATCCAATACCATCGCTCGAGCGCGACGGCGCATTGCGCGTCATTCACCCCTACCTGGAGTCCCGCGACATCTACTCGCGTGGTCGTTTCAGTGCCTGGCGATATGAGGTTGACAACATGGACCACTCGGTGGCTCAGGGCGTGGAGTGGGTGAACCGCATCGTGGTCAGTGATAGTGACGACGAGCTCATCTATCTGGCCAGGCGCGGCTGTTGAGCCTCTGTCGAGGATCGCTTCTGACGGTGCACGAGGTGCGATTGGTGCGTTGAGCCCACGCGCCTGGCCACCGCGTCGCCGCGGCACGGAGCATCCATGGTCGCCGTTTCGAGACCCGTGAGTCTCTGGCCGTCCGGGCTGATCTTACCCCCTTCCTCATGAGGCCCGTCATGTCGCAACTGTTCTCGCGATTCGCCAAGAAGGCGGCCCGCTACACGGGGCACCCGGCGGCATTCCTGCTGGCCGTTTCGATCGTCGTCATCTGGGCACTCACCGGGCCCATCTTTGATTTCAACGATACCTGGCAACTCGTCATCAATACGGGCACGACCATCATCACCTTCCTGATGGTCTTCCTGATCCAGAACAGCCAGAACCGCGACACCGGGGCGCTTCAGATCAAGATCGACGAACTCGTGCGGGCCACGAAGGGCGCCAGTAACGAGCTACTCGACCTGGAGGAGCTGGAGGAGGATGAGCTCGAGGAGCACCGCCAGCAGTTCCTCGCCATGGCCGAGCATGCGAGGTCGGAAATCGATAGAAGGCGGTCGGGAAGAACTGAGTGAACAGCTGCGGGGCCATAGCTCGTTAAAACACTGGCCGCAGTCCCGATATTCGCCCTCGCCACCGGCACGCCTCGTGCTCATGGGCTTAAAAAGCGCGGCCAAGACGATCAAGCCATCTCGGCTCGCGCCTAACCACAGTCACGAGGTAATCGGAAATGGCGATGGCAACCATACAGGACCTGCTCAAGCACGATCTGGGTGACCTGCTCTACGCTGAGAAGCAGATTCTCAAGGCGCTGCCGAAGATGATCCGCCAGACCAGCGACACCGAGATGAAGGATCGTCTGCAGGAGCACCACGGCGAGACGGAGCAGCACGTCGAGAACCTGGAGAAGGCGTTTGAGGCCATGGGGCTGAAGCCCAAGGCGCAGAAGTGCCCGGGGATCCTCGGCATCATCGAGGAGAAGAAGGAGTTCGAGGAGGACGAGAAGCCCACCCCGCCCGTGCTCGAGTCCTTCAACCTCGGGGCCGGCCTACGCGTGGAGAATTATGAGATCGCCGCCTATCGTTCCGCGCTCGCCCTCGCGAAGTCGCTCGGTCAGCCGGCAGTAGCAGAGTTTTTACAGGCCAACCTGGACCAGGAAGTGGCCATGGCCCGCTTCATTGAGAGTTCCTCGTCCAGGGTCCTGCAGAGCGTCCAGGCAGCGGCGCGCGAGGAGGAGATGTCGGAGACGAGTACAGGCGGTAATAGCCGGAAGCCCACCGGCGCCAAAAGCACCGGCAAGTCGGGCAGCAAGTCGAGCAGCGAGTCGAGCAGCTAGCACTCGCGGGCAGCAACCGGCTCGTGAGCACACCGGGGGCGAGAGCGCGAACTTGGCTCTCACCCTTTCTCGCACCTCCGACTCTCGACGGATACTGCAGACCCGACCTGCGTTCCAGTCGCGTTACTGTGGCCGGCAACGGCGCCACCGCGCCAAGGTGGAGCGACGACAGGGACTGGGGCTCTTCGTGTCACGAGCAAGGGGGTGTCAGGCTCCACCATGCGTGCTGCCTACCGCAGTCTGCCGTAACGTAGCGTGACTCGACGGATTCCTGAGCGATGCCGCTACGGCTGTGACAGTTTTGTCCGCCTTCGTCTTCACGACCATTGGCACGATGGTGAGCATATTCGTGGTGCGAGGCGATCGGGGACGGGGCCGACCCCACCCCGACCCATGCCTCACGGCAGGGGCTCGATGACGATCGGTCGGTGGGTTGCACTGTGGGTGCAGTTCATCCTCGCCTACGCTGGCGCGCGCCCCTGCCCTGCATGCCGCGGTCGCTGACACCGTGCGCCCGCCCGCGAGCTGAGTACCTACCGGATGCGCCCGGATGCCGTAATCTTCGGTGTCTGGTCCGTCTCATCCGCCGGCTCCTCTATGCCGCCACTCGATCTTTGCTACCGCTCGCGCGCCTCCGTCATCGTCACGCGCGCCACTTCGCGCGTGCGTCTCGCCATTACGTCTGTCGCGGTTGCGCTGGCGACATTTGTTCCGAACCCGGCAGGGGCGCAGCCGTATCGCGCTCGAGAACCGGCGCGGAGCGCCGCTGCAGTGTCCTGGGTGCACGAGTCGTGGACCGTCCGCGACGGGCTGCCGGTCAACTCAATCAGCGCCATCCTACAGGATCACGCCGGCTACATCTGGGCAGCGACCTTCGATGGCCTGGTGCGCTTCGACGGCGTCCGCTTCACTGTCTTTAACTCCGCCAACTCCGACGGTCTGCCGAGTAACCGTATCACGAACCTGGCGGAGACAGAGGACGGGGCGCTCTGGCTCACCACCGAGCAGGGGCGGATCGTCCGCTTTCAGACGGGACGTTTCACCGAAATCCCGTTTGACAGTGGACGGGAGGATGGTCCCGCCATCCTGCTCAAAGGTATCGCCGGGACCGTCTCGGTTGGCACGCCGGAAGGGCTATGGGCCGTCAAGGGCGATCGGCTTGAGAGGGTGGGACGGGGCACGCTGGACGCTCCGGTATCGGCCCTCGCTCAGCGACGGGACGGCAGTATCTGGGTCGGCACCGATAGAGCCGGTATCTTCCGGGTGGCCAGCGACGGGCGGGTAGACCGGCTGACCGGCGAGCCCGCCCTCGACTCCGATCTCATCACCAAGATGTTCGAGGACTCCTCGGGCACGCTGTGGGTCGCTGGCTTGCAATCACTCTGGTGGTGGCGCGACGGGCCGCAGCTAGCCCGAGGGCTTCCGACGCCCTTCAGGATCTTCGACTTCGCGCAGGTGCCGGCCACCGGCGAGGTCTTCGCATCGGCCGCTTCCGGCATCTACCGGCTCCGCTCGGATTCGACAGTGCGCCTCCGGCCGCCGCCCCGGAGAGGCGGGCTCACACTCTGGTCTGACTCGAGTGTCCTGTGGACCGTCCACGACCAGGACGTGCTTCGCGATGGTGAACGCGTCTTCACGCTGCCCAGCGATCTCATAGTGTCGACGGTGCTCTTCGATCGCGAGGGGAGCCTCTGGATAGGCACGGATGCGGGAGGGCTACATCGGCTCAAGCCGGCCCTCTTCACCACGTACCGCGTTAACGGACGGAGCGAGTACCCAAAAGTCTACGCTACCTATGTGGACCATTCGGGAGCGGTCTGGCTCGGCATGTGGGGGAACGGCGCGAGCCGCCTCGATCCGGTGACCGGTCGCGCCACGACCCTCCGCACCAGGAAGGCGCTCCGATCGGTGAACTCCTTCTACGAGGACGGCGCCGGCAGGCTGTGGGTGGGCGCCGGGGAGCATGACGGTCTCTACCTCTGCACGCCGCCAGCGATGCAGTGCGACGCCTCGGGACCACCCGAGGTGCGCCACCGGTCGGTGTTCGCGCTGCACGGCGAGGCCGATGGCGATCTGTGGGTAGGCGCGACGTCGCTCCTGCTCCGCTACGACGGGTGGCGCTGGACGAGCTTCCCGCCATCGTCCGGTGCGCCGGCGGCGACGGTCCGCGCCTTTGCCCGCACTCGCGACGGCGCCCTCTGGATGGGGACGAACGGCGGCGGACTGGCGCGCTACCGGGATGGCCGGTTCACGCTCGTCACCAGCGCCGATGGGCTGCCGAGCGACCTGGTCCGGTCGCTGTACCAGGATGCCGACGGGTGGCTGTGGGTCGGCACGGAAGGTCGCGGCCTGGCGCGGCTCGACCCGCTCGCGTGGGCGGAGGGCGACAGCCCAGCCGCGACGGCGCACGCGATCGTCCGGATCGGCACGAGCGATGGCCTGTTCGACGAGGTTATCCACCAGATCCTCGAGGACGACGCCGGGCGACTGTGGATGAACACCAATCGCGGGATCTTCTGGGTGGCGCGCGCGGAACTGAACGCCTTCGCCGAAGGGCGCATCTCGCGGGTCCACTCGACGGCGTACGCCGAGCGCGACGGCATCCGGAATCGCGAGGGGAACGGCGGCGTGCAGCCGGCGGGCGCCAAAGGGCTCGACGGGCGGCTCTGGTTCCCGACGCAGGACGGCGTCGTCGTCGTCGACCCGGCGCGCGTCATCCGCGACCGCCCCGCGCCACCGCTCGTGGTGGAGCAGGTCATTGCGGGGGGACGCGTGCTGCGCCCCAATCTCGACACGATGGCACTCCGCCCCGACCAGCGCGACCTCGAGATCGAGTACACCGCGCTCACCTTTCTTGAGCCGACGAATGTCCGTTTCCGCTACCGACTCGACCCGTACGACCCACGGTGGGTGGACGCCGGGAACCGCCGCACCGCTTTCTATACGAAGGTGCCGCCGGGCCGCTACACCTTCCGCGTCCAGGCGAGCGACGCCGCCGGTGGGTGGTTTGAGCCTGGCGTCGACCTCGCGATCCGGGTGCTCCCGCGGGCGTGGGAGACGGGCGCCTTTCGCTGGATGGCGGCGGCGACTCTCGGCATCTTCCTCCTCCTCGCCGTCCGGCTGCGCGAGGCACGTCTCCGCGCTCGGTCGACGCAACTGGCGCAGGTGGTCGACGAGCGCACGGCAGCGCTGCGCGACCGCGAGCGAGAGCTCGCCGACCGCAATGCGCAGCTGCAGCTCATGGACCGGGCGAAGACCCGCTTTTTCGCCAACGTATCGCACGAGCTGCGGACGCCGCTCACCCTCACCATCGGACCGCTCGAGGACCTGCGCGCGCGGGCCGGCGGCGACCCGCAGGTGGAGCGGTGGCTGGATATTGCCCTCCGCAATGCGCGCCGACTGCTCCGGCTCGTGAACCAGATCCTCGACGTGGCGAAGCTCGAGGCGGGGGCGCTGCGCCTCGTCCCGCGTCCGCTCGATCTCGCCCTGTTCACGCGTGGCGTCGGTTCCGCCTTCACGGCGGTCGCCGAGCGAAAGGGGCTGCGCCTGATGGTGGAGGCGCCTGACACGCTCGTCGGTGCATTCGACGCCGATGCCGTCGAGAAGGTGCTCACCAACCTGCTATCGAACGCCATCAAGTTCACGCCGGACGGTGGCGTGGTGCACGTCGCGCTCTCGAGCGACCGCGGGGCGGCGCGGCTGGTGGTGCGCGACTCCGGCCCCGGCATCCCGCCCGATCAGCTCCGACACGTCTTCGAGCGGTTCTACCAGGTCGACGAGTCGACGACCCGCGCGCAGCCGGGCACCGGCATCGGGCTCTCGCTCGTTAAGGAGCTCGTGGAGCTGCACGGCGGCACGGTTGCGGTGGAGAGCGGCAGCGCCGGGGCGACGTTCACGGTCTGGATCCGGCCGACCGTCGCCGAAGGCAACGGGATGCCCGCCGGCGGCGTGGCCGCGGGCGACCTCGTCGGCGCCTCTTCGATTTCGATGGCGGTGACGGCCGAGCACGCGGACGACGCGGTGCGGACGCCCGACCCCGACGCGCGGGGGGAGGATGTGCCCACGCTCCTCGTGGTGGACGACAGCGCGGATCTTCGCAGCTACATTCGCGACCACTTCGCCCCCCGCTTCCGGGTGCTCGAGGCGGCTGACGGCGCCGACGGAATCGCGCTCGCCCGTCGGCACCTCCCGGACGTCGTGCTCTCGGACGTGATGATGCCCCGCGCCGACGGGCACGAGCTGGTGCGGACGCTGCGGGCGAGCGCCGAGACGGACTTCCTCGCCATCATCCTGCTCACGGCGCAGGCGGGCGACGGGCAGCGGCTGGACGGCCTCGAGCACGGCGCCGACGAGTACCTGGTGAAGCCGTTCGAGATGCGCGAGCTTGACGTTCGCGTGCGCAACCTGATCGCCGCGCGGCGCCGGCTGCGCGACCGATTCTCGAGCTCGCCGGCCGAGGCGCACGCGGCCGCGTCGGCCGGCGCTGCACCAGCCGACACGGTGCCCGCCGACATCGCGCCCGCCGACGCGGCGTACATGGCGCGCGTGCGGGAGGCCATCCGGCAAGGGCTCGGCGATGCTGAGTTCGGCGTTGGCAGTCTGGCGGACGCGGTGGCGCAGGACCGCTCGCACCTCTTCCGCCGCGTCCGCCAGCTTTTCGGCGAGCCGCCGTCGGACCTCCTCCGGCGCATGCGCCTGGACGAAGGGGAGCGGCTTCTACGGGAGGGCTCAGCAACGGTCACCGACGTAGCCTACGCGGTGGGGTTCAACAGCCTCTCCTACTTCTGCCGCTGCTTCCAGGATGCGTACGGAGTGACGCCTGCGACCTACCGGAGCCAGGCAGCGATGGCGCGCGACTGAGCGCGCCCCAGGTTGCCCGGCGGGAGCGACGGACGTTGCGCCGGCCGCCACCCAGGTTGCACGCAACACCGTTCGCCTGAAGTCGCAACGCGAGTGCTCAGTCCCGCCGACGTCCCGCAGTAGCGTGTCCCTGACTCTCACACCTGGAGAAGGACATGCGCAGGGATCGGGGCTTGATGTGGATGATGATGTGGATCATGGCGTGGATCACGACGGTAGTGGTCGGCGTGAGTTGCACGGAGCGAGAGATCGCGGCCCCCGAGGATGGCGGCGGACACGGCGGACACGCAACGGAGCCGACGACGCTCTACGTGTGGGCAAGCGACGTGGCGCACGTCGCGCCGGACTTCCTCGCTGTCATCGACTTCGATCGCGAATCGCCGGGCTACGGCCAGGTCCTCCGGACGGTTCCCCTCCCGCCACCGGGGAACATCGGGAACGAGCCGCACCACTGCCACACGTCCGAGGACCAGACAATCCTCGCCTGCGGTGGGCTGCTGAGCGTGCTCAAGGGTCAGAACGACATCTTCTTCTTCGACATCACCGACGCCCGGCACCCGAAGCTCCTGTCGTCCACGCGGGCCCCCAACTCAAGCGTCACCGACGATTTCCTGGCGCTTCCCGGGGGTGGCTTTCTGGTCACCAACATGGGGTCGGCGACGGGCGGGGCAGGCGGGCGCGTGGTGGAGTTCGATGCGAACCTGAACCTCGTCGCCGAGCATCCAGCAACGCTCCCGGACGATGGCGGGTTCAATCCGCACGGCATGGACGCCGACTTCGCGCGGAGTCGGCTCGTGACGAGCGACTTCGTCAACCCGGCGACGACGCTGAACTCGTTCGCGGGTGCCCCGGAACTGCGCAGCTCGATCCGCTTCTGGGACCTCCAAGCCCGCCGCATCACGCGGTCCGTATTCCTCCCCGACTCGGCGGGGACGATGGACGTGAAGTTCATCCCTGGCGACCCCCGCGGGCGCGCCGTCACGGTCAATATGTTCACCGGGCGTTTCTACACGGTGGACCCGACCGACGGCAGCTACGTGGAATCGTTCGACGCCGCGACTGTCACGCCGCACGTGGAGACGCCGGTGCGGGGCGGCATGCCGGGGCTGCTGGCAGTGCCGCGGACGGGTAACCGGCTAATCTTTGCGACGATCATGGCAGGGCAGGTGGTGATGCTCGACACGTCGGACCCGGAGCGGCTCCGGCAGCTCTCCGTGGTCAGCTTCGGGAAGGACGCCGGGCCCCACTCCGTGCACCTCACGCATGACGGCAAGCGCCTCGTGGTCACCGACTACTTCCTGGATCAGGATGACTCCGGGAAGATCCACCTGGACGGTGACCGCCGGGTGCGCGTGCTCGAGGTAGGGCCGAACGACCTCCGCGTGGATCCGGCGTTCCGCGTGGTGGACTTCAACACCGCCTTCCCCACCGGGCCGGCGCGCCCCCACGGCATCGGTATGAAATGACCGGCCAGACTGACGACGTATGAACACGCCAGGCGCGCACGGCGACGGGGGTGACGACGGCGTGTCGCGCGAACCTGCGCCGTCCCTCTCGCCAAGGGTGCGGCTGGAAGCGGCGCTCCTCGACGCCCACCGGACCACGCCCGCCACGGCGCCCGACGAGCGCGCATGCCTCATAGTGCTCGTCGTCGCCGGGGAGGCGGACCTCCGGCGCTACGTCCGCGAGTGCCTGCGCGACCGGCCGGACCTCTGCCTCATCGAGGCGGCGACGATGACTGCCGCGGTGGCTCTCGCCGCCCGGCACCAGCCGGCGTGCCTCGTCATCGACGGGCCGGAACGCGACGTCCTCGCCGCGCTCGCGTCGCACCGCGCGGTCCTCCTCGTCGATGACCTGCCGCGCGACCCGCCAGCGTTGGCGACGCACCTCCGGCTGCTCGCCCGTCCGTTCTCGGCGAGTGAGCTCGTGGCGGAGATCGACCGTCTGCTCGGCTAGCGGCCGGCGGCCACTTCGAGGCGGACCGGCGCCAGGTGCTCCACAGCTCACCGCGCGGCAATTCGCGAGGTCGCGCTCCCACCCATGTATCAATCTCGAGTGGGTCCATGAACGTACAGTAGAAGATCACACCGTTCATCGCGCCGGCGAACGACCATGTGCTCGGCGTCCACTTCGAGTCGTGGGCGGCCGACGCGACGATGTCGGCCAACCAGATGCTGGCCAATCAGGCCTGGAAGGGCGGGACGCTCAGGCCGATCCTTGCCGGGGGCCCGTTGAAGCAGGTGCGCTGCCCCAGATCCTAGAGCACATGATCAGCATTGCTGGCAGGGCGCTTCGGTTAGCAACGGTGCCGTACGCGGGCGAATCACCCTTGGGGGCACAACGACACACGTCAACAGCTCGGGACAGCGCGTGTTCGGGGGGCGCCAGCTCGCGCACGATCTCCTCCGGAGCAGCGACAACCCCGTGGACCAGCGCCGGGTGCAGGCGCAGGTGACAACGGGGCGCGACGCTGTTCGACCGGGCACGTGAGGTGTGGCCGGGGCCCGGGGTGGCCTTATGATCTGGCCCTTGCCTAGCGATCACGTGTGCCGTGGCGGCGCATCCGAGCAGGAGTGCATCGTGTCCGCTCTCGAGCACGGGCGCGAGAGCGTCGGAGCTCTGCGATGACCGGCGCCACAGTGCACGTGGACGACTCGGTTGTCCCGAAGCTGGCGCGCCTCGGCCAGGACAAGGCGCCGGCATTCGACGCGTGGGTCATCCGCACACGCCGGGAGCGGCGGACGGTGCGCGCTCCGGACGCCGTCTGCCCACGTCCTGACCTGGTGGCTCGCGGCCGACATGGCGTACGTTTGGGACGTGGTGCCCACCAGGGGCGCGCGCACGAGCGCCACGTCCACGCAGTGCGTCGTCGATCTCCGCACCGACCAGCTCCGGGTGAGCACCTTCGAGCCGCCCCTGCACCTCGGCGCAGCGGTCCATGACACGGGGGCGGCCGGCCGCTCGGTCACGACTCGCGTCACCCTTGAAGAACTGCGCCGCATCGGGGTGCCCGATCCCCTGCTCGTGACGCTGCTCGCGGCGCGCACGCCGGCTGAGCTGGAGCACCTCCGCGTCACAATGCCGCAGCACCCGACCACGTATATCGCTCATATGATCCAGAGCTGCGAAATTTATATTCCGTTCTTCAGTGCATTCCTGCGTGCCCGAGGAACGGACGATTTGGCCTATTGTCTGGAGAATTCGTTGAGTCGCGCGAACGTGTACTCGCAAAGCCGCGCTTCAAATATTCGGCCGATCAGCTGGTCAGAGTCGGTTGTCGAGCCAGCCGGATGGTCTACGACGGCCGTGAGAGAGGTTTGGTATCAGAACATGTACAATTCACCTCCCTGAATGTCGCTTAAGCCAAGGTGATCATATGAGCTACCGGCAAGGCCGTTTTTCGAAACTCGGCAGGGTAGGCGCAATTATCGCTCTCGTATTAATTGTCTCTGCATGTTCAGGTGGAGGTCCGACCGGAACAAATGTTGATATCGCGTCAGCCATCGTGTACGGCAGAGCCGTCGATTCCGAAGGTACACCCGTCAGCGGTCTGCGTGTCAGAGCACGTGCCTATCAGGAGACTTGCGGCATCGGCTTTGGGCAGGGCATCAGTCCCATGTCCGTGACAAATGCGGCTGGAGAGTACGGAGTTCAAGTCATCTCAGGTTACTTCGACGAGTGGCAATGCGTGCAGATACTCGTGGCCGTTGAAGGAGATACCAACCTGGTGCCGGTGGTCGCCGATAGTGCTCGATTCAGGATCCTTGGTCAACCGCTGCCTCCGGACAGCACTCGCATCGACATCCTGTTGACCCGCGGCGCTGATCATTGAAGTTTGGAGAGTGAGCGTCTGAGAATGCGTGCGTCGACGTCCTAAGCCCGACCAGCTCCGTGCTCTGAAGTGCCAGAAGTTTGAAAAGCTCGTCAATTCAGTTCTCGAAGATCTCGTTCGCAAGCGTCGTGATGAGCGCCACCGTTGTGAAGGCGACGCGGAGACCCAGCCGGCGTGCTTCCATACTTAGCGCGACGCTAAGTTGCGTCTTGCCCATACCCGGCCGCCAGCGCTTCGACTGTCTCGCGGATGATGGTCAGTCCAAGCCCTGTGCCCTCGATGGTCGGCGTGACCTTGTCGTGGGCGCGAAAGAATCGGGTAAACAGGTGCGCCCGGGCAGCTTCAGGCACCCCGAGTCCGTTGTCCGCCACCTCGACGATGACCTCGTCGGGCCGTACCTCGGGACCTATGATCACCCGCCCTCGGACATCTATTACAGGGGTCGCGTGACTACGGTCGGCGTTCTTGATCGCGTTGGAGATGTAGTTGACCAGACACAGCTCTACCGCAGCCGCTGCCATCTCAATGTCAGGCAGATCGGGCGAGATTTGGAGAGCGATACCAGCGCGTTCGGCACCCGCGCGGAGTTGGCGCGCAGCCTCGGAGGCCGCTGCAGCGAGTCTGTCGTGGCGTTGCTGTCGCTGGGGCTCGTGGATCTCCGCCAGTTCGACCAGATTATCCAGGACCAGCCGCATCCCGTTCGCGTTTCGTACGATCACGCCAGAGAGCGCGTCAAGCCTGTCCGCGGCGAGTCCCGGCAGCGTGAGAAGCTGTCCCGCCCCGAGGGTCGCCCCGATTCGGTTCCTGACCTCATGAGGGAGCGCTCGCTGGAGCGCCCGAAGCCGCTCCTTGCGCTCGGCGATTTCCGCTGTCGTGTGCCGGAGGAACTCCGTCGTCGTCGCCTGCTGAATGATCGCGATCGCCTGGAAGTGTCGGTGCGAACATGTCGAAACCGAGACCGAATCCGGCGTTGGCCGTCCCTCTTCGAAGTTCTGTTCGTCACCAACGAGCCGGGTGAGGAAGTTGAAGAGAACGCCGCCCAGAATCTCTTACTCCTTCTGGAGTTCGTGCTCGGAGAAGCCCTGCGTGAAGCGGAGTGCGCCAAGTTCCAGTGCACGGTCCATCACCGTTGCCTGACCGCCAACAACACGCGTCGGGTCTTCGACGAAGTCCGCGATGTCCTCGATCAATAGCAGCATATGATCGAGCAGGTCGTACGTGGGGAAAACGCGGCTTGGTTCGACCGATACCCGCTGCACGATGCGCTCGAGCCAGCGCGCGGTTAACTCCGTGCGGGCCACGCTTATGCGGGTAGCGAGCGGCAGGGCTCTGCGTTCTCCATCCGGACCGGCACCTCGCTATGTAAGTCAGGTCGCGTACGACGCACAGCTAGCCGAAGCTGAAGTCGCCGCTCAGGTTGATAGGGCAGCCTAAACTTCGTGGCTGTTGAAGCGGGTCAAGTTCAAACAGTTCCTGGTAGTCATGGCTTGCGTACTGGGCGGATTCAATCGGTCGTTGCAACACCTAACCGTGGGAGGTTGCGATGACGATACCAGAGCAGCGCCGATCGGATCGGTCTGGACGAAAGAAGCTGCGCTCGCCGGGTCGCCCGCCGGTCGGGCGGCGTGAGGACCGGCAGCGCTTCTGGGCCGCCATCGCCCGCGGCCTCTACCCCGAGTGGCCGTCGCCGAGGCGCGAGTGTCCTGGGTCGTTGGGGCACGATGGTTCCGACAGGCGGGTGGTATGCCACCGACCCATCTCGCTCCGTCCGCGCCGCCGCTCTCTGGGCGCTATATCTCGTTCGCCGAGCGCGAGCAACTCGCCCTGTTGCGCGCTCAGGGCCACGGCGTGCGCGAGTGCGCCAGTCGGCTCCGGCGTGCACCTTTGAGCATCTCGCGCGAGTTACGCCGCAACGCGTCGACGCGCGGGCGGCACCTTCGACTACCGCGCCACGACCGCGCAGTGGCACGCTGATCGCGCTGCACGCCGTCCGAAGCCGGCCAAGCTGGCGACGCGCGCGCGGCTGCGGCAGTATGTGCGGGATCGGTTGGCCGGCGTGATCGCCACGCCCAAGGGTGCGCCTGTACCTGGGCCCATGGTCGAGTGGAAGGGCCGCCGGCGTGGACGACGACAACACCGGCGCTGGGGCCGCGCGTGGAGTCCCGAGCAGATCAGCCGACGTCTGGCGCTCGACTTTCCCGACGATCTTACGATGCGTATCAGTCACGAAGCGATCTACCAGGCGCTCTACATCCAGGGTCGGGGTGAGCTGACGGCGTGTCTGCGAACTGGGCGTGCGTTGCGGGTTCCACTCGCCCGCACGCGGCGGAGGGGCAAGGGCTTCATCACGCCGGAGGTGATGATCAGCGAGCGTCCACCAGAGGTGGCTGACCGCGCGGTCCCCGGGCACTGGGAGGGGGACTTGATCATCGGTCTTGGGAGCTCCGCCATTGGCACACTTGTCGAGCGCACGACGCGCTTCACGCTCTTGCTGCACCTGCCACCCATGCCGGGGCACGGTCCGGGTGCGCGCGAGAGAAACGGACCGGCGCTCGCCGGGCATGGTGCCGCTTCGGTGCGCGACGCAATCACTCGTGCCGTGCGCACGCTGCCGACCGAGCTGCGGCGCTCTCGGCAGTACTTCCCGAAAGGCACGGACCTGAGCGCACACAGCACGGCCGATCTCGCGGCCGTGGCACTCGCGCTCAATACACGCCCGCGAAAGACACTCGGCTGGCACACCCCTGCCGAAGCATTGAACGACCTTCTACAATCTGAGCAAACCGACACCGTTGCGACGACCGGTTGAACCCAAGCAATACGTATCCATGCGCTACACGGAACGGCTGGCGGTCGCCGGCGTCGCTCCTTTGGTGGGCAGCGTTGGTGATGCGTATGACTGCGATCTTCCGAGTATCAGTTCTCAGGCACTTCCGGGTGGGGTGGTCTGACCCAGCTTATGATCGACCACGGTGTCCTTGCGTTGACGTGTCGATCACCCCGCCCGGGAGCACCTCAATGGCCCGTGGCCCGGAACAGCAGTGACCTCATAGGAGCCTGACGATCAGGAGTCCCTTCGCAGTCCTGTCCGCTCTTCCGTGTCCTGGCCGCGCCTGTCCCCCGAGGAGGAGTGCGACCATGCCCAGTCTGGACCTGCATCGGAATGACATCGTGATCGGCGTCGATACGCATAAGGACGAACACGTGGCCGTGGCGCTCGACGGGATCGGCGGCCGTCGTGGCTCACATGCTCTGCCATCCACTCCTGAGGGGTATGCCGGGATGTTCTCCTGGGCGCAAGAGCAGGGACGTGTGGCGGCCTTCGGCGTCGAGGGCACCGGCAGCTATGGTAGTGGTCTCGCTCGCTTCCTCCGCCGGCATGGGGCGACTGTCTACGAAGTTTCCCGTCCACCCCGTAGGGGAGCACGTCGCGCGTCCGGCAAGTCCGATATCGTAGATGCCGAACATGCCGCGCGGCAAGTCCTCTCGGGAGAGGCCGCCTCCGTGCCCAAGACGTCGGACGGCAACGTCGAGGTGCTCCGCCTGGTAAAGATCGCCCGCGACACAGCCGTGAAGTCCCGCACGCAGGCGGTGATCGCACTGAAGTCTGCCCTCGTGACCGCACCCGACGAGATCCGGGCGGAACTGGAGGGTTTGAGCGACTTCCGCCTCATTACGGCCTGTGCAGCGCTGAGCGAAGCACCGCCTTCGGAGCCCGCGAGCGCCGTGCGTTACGTGCTGCGTTACCTGGCGCTTCGCTGGCTTGCGCTACACGAGGAGATCAAGGCGCATGCGCGTCACCTGACACAGATCACTGACGAGACGGCTCCCCAGCTCACTGCTCAGTTCGGGATCGGCTTTGACTGCGCAGCCGAACTCCTGGTTGCGGCCGGAGACAACGGGGAACGCATCCGGAGCGAGGCCGCCTTCGCCAAGCTCTGTGGTGTGTGCCCGATCCCGGCTTCTTCAGGACGGACCACCGGCCGGCATCGGCTGAATCGCGGGGGCAACCGACAGGCCAACGCAGCTCTGTACCGAATCGTGATCGTTCGCCTTCGCTGGCATCAGCCCACGATCAACTACGTTGCTCGGCGAACGTCGGAAGGGCGCACGAAGAAAGAGATCATCCGGTGCCTGAAGCGGTATGTGGCACGAGAAGTCTTCCATCTCTTGCCCAGGCCCGCCGCCAAGGGTGCTCGAGACCTCGCTCAAGCGGCTTGACATCTATAGGAGCATCAACGCCCTCGCCGAATCGGTGCGCGACGTTGGAGTGGGTCGCGTGGTTCAACCAACAGCGTCTGCTGGAACCCCTGGGCTATGTTCCGCCAGCGGAGTTTGAGGAGCAGTTCTTCCGCACTCACGCCGCTCACGCGGACGTTGGGGTACTCAACTAAACAAGCCTCCTGAATACTCGGGGCGGTTCACCAACCCACGATGGGGTGAGACTGGCGCAATCGCCTCGCGCCAGATCCTCCATGAGCATGCCGATGGCGACACAGCGCTTCTCGGCCGGTCCGACAACGGAACCCGCCGCCGTTCATCACGACGAACGAATCCGGACACAAGTCGGTTTGAATGCGCCCAGTTTCGTCCCGTGATTGAAGACTTCGACCGACACACTCGGCGATCGTGCAAGGCTGGGCAGCCCTCCCAGCTTAGTCTTGCAGTAAAGGACTGACCGTCGCACTCTAACTCCGTAGCTAGGCAGCTTGGATGCGTTGTCCCGTGGAACCCGCTCGCACTCACATCGTTGATTATCCTCCGAATAGGGTGATGTATGTTAAAAGTCATTGCCGTGGTCACTGCTATCCTCCTGGCTGGGGCCAGCGCGCCAGGCCTGACGCAGACCCGGCCGATGGTGGATGTTGCTGCTGGCGTCGCAGGTGGCAGGGGTGGAGAACTGGGAGTCGCTGCCCAGGTAGCGTTCGAACTTCGTCCTATCGCACGACTCCCGATCGGAGTGCGGGTCGATGTGTCCCATCATCAATGGCATGAAGGCTTCCTCACTTCTCACGAAACCATTCGCGGGACAGCAGCGACATTGGACCTTGTCTACAGGCTACCGACCATGCGAGTGCGGCCGTATATCCTTACCGGCATTGGAGCGTATGCTGTGCAGGGCGAAGGCCTCAGTCCAGGCTGGAATCTTGGTGGGGGACTTGAGGTGCCAATCGGTCGCCACAGCCTCTTTGGTGAGATTCGGAGCCATTTCCTCAGCACTGAGTCCAATGCTCGTCTGACTCCATTCGTTGTCGGGGTACGATTCTAGGATTCGAGCTGGCTTGGCCCTTTGATCTGGCGCACGCCACCCCAGCTACCTCCTACTTCGGTGCTTGTGCACCTCTCTGCGACGGCACCTGTCAACGATTGTGAGACACTGTGAACCGCACTAAAGTGCCGGTAGACCTATGGTAGACGGAGAGAACCATGACAAATCTGCCGCCCTACACATTTACGAGTCTAGCGCTCGTGTTCGCGACGGGGTGCGCGATGGACAACGTGCGTGTCGCGCCTCGGAGCAGTGCTCCAGGGTCACTTGTGGCTGCCGGCAACGTGCAGCCGCCAGTGCACGTCGATTCTGGCTGCACCTCAATCATCGTCAACGTTGAACCACGCGGCAGCGCCACGGCACGTCAAGACTTAGCGGACCGGTGCGGTGACGTCGTATTCGAGGTTGATCGTCAGGTAGCTCGTTCGGCTGGTGGAGATACGATAGCCATATCCTTCAGTCTGCACAACGCAAGCCGTGCGGCGTGGCGCGCGCCAATGTGGCTGTTCATAGACGATGAAAACGTAAGCGCCTCCGATTCGCTTGGTGGCGTGCCGATGCGTTCTCCCCTCTTGTTCGGGAGCGACACGACAATGACAGCCAGATTCGGCATGTCAGGTCTACGCCACGGGTGGCAGTTGCGACGGGCCGTGCCAGACTCAATCATGATGCGAGTCTATCCGGGTGGTGAGACTGCACGCGACACCATCCAGCTTGTTGTAGATCCAACGGCCGCCAGCATTACCCTTCCTGTCCGCGCGTATGTCGCACTACTCGATCCTGTCGGACCTGTCGCGCCGCGCGGATTGACGAGCGAAGTACAGCGAGAGTTGTCCTCAGGCAGGACAGTTGTGACTGACAGCAAGCGCATTACGGGCCCGTTCGCGCGCAACTACATACTACTTTACTTCAACGAAGATACAAACATCGGTCTCAAGCAGTTAACTGTCGATATGCTCGGCGGCGACGTGGTTGGTGGGTATCCGATGACACCGGGCGGTTGGTATCTCATCCGTCTGCCAGAAACTACGTCGGAAGACGCTCTGTTTGACGCGATAGAACTCATGGACAGTCTGCCTCAAGTTCGCTGGGTAACACGAATGATCCTGGGCGAAACGCGTCTGCACGTAAGGCCAGATGATGGTTCCAACTGGAGAGTGGCCTCATGGCGGCTCGACAAGACACGTACTTCGGGCCACACGTGTGCGATGGAGCGCATCTGAACCGCACTGTTCTCAGGAGACTCGTTTAGTTGAGCACCCCTATGTCCGCGTGAGCGGCGTAGGCACAAAGAACTGCTCCTTAAACTCCGCTGGCGGAACATAGCCCTGAATTCCAGCAGGCGCCGCTGCCCGCACCGGGCCTCTCGACCATGCTCTCTGGCGCGTTTTGCGCCACCAAGCACGTGCTGCCTCCCGCTCGCGGCTTCATGGAAAATCTATCGATCGGCGTTAATCGTGCCCCATTCGCCGGCGGTCCTGCCGGGTCTTGGTGCCACCGTACCCTGGGGGTGGTATCGCAACGCATGCCCTCCTTCGCATTACGCTCCCCACGGTAGAGCGCCGTCCCGTCCAGCTGGTAGCGCTGGAATACCTCGGCCACCGTGGTACGTGCGGGCCTCCTCGATGATCCTCAGCTCCTCGTCGACCGTGAACTGCCGGCTCTTGCCACGAGTCCGCTTCTGGGTCTGCGTCTGGGTCTGCGTTTGTTCGTTCATGAAACTCTCCGCTGTCGGTGAGGGGCAGGCGATGGTCGAGTCCCGAGCGCGCCGCGGCGATAGCGAGCGTGCGGTCAAGCTCAACCACGTAGCCTGCTGCATCACCGCCACCGCTCGGAGGGCGTCTCCGTTCCCACGCTGCCGGGCCACCACCTTGAACACCTCGAGCACGCACACCGCGGGCACGACGAGCCGCCCCACATAGTCGATGGAGGCGGCGAAGTCGCCTGCGGTTGGCTCTTAACCGAAGTAGGCGAGCCAGGCGGAGGAGTCGACCACGTTGGGTCGGATGCGCCGGGTCATAACGCGTCCCGGAAGCAGCACGGCCCGGTGCTACTCGCGATCCGCATCGCGTTCGACGGTGGTGTCGATGCCGCGGAGGAAGCCGCGCAGTTCGCGCGCCGGGCGGAGCGGGATGAGTTCTATCCGGCCTTCGTGGACGAGGGCCTGTAACTTCTGTCCGGGGGCGATGCCTAGACGCTCGCGCACGGACCGCGGGATGACGATCTGGTACTTGGGTGATACGGTGACGACTTCCATGGCGTGCCTCGATCGATACGGGTTGCGTCATACGCAACATGCATCGACGTGGTGCCCCGCCAGTAGCCGTTTTACGCCGGGACCGGCTCGGCGCTAAAAAGGTTGCGCACGTCACCCTTGCCGGTGATAGCGGCGGAGATGAGGGCGGTGCGGCGTTCCTGAAGGAGGGCAACGAGGCGTGCTACAGCGCCGGTGACAGCTCTTCCACTTCCATTGTCGCGGGTTGGGTACGATCCACAATGGCACTCCGCTCCTCCAAAGTCGGCAGAGCTGAGCGAGTGGCCCGCCGCGCCGAGTTCGTGGACGGACCCAGCTTCAAGTGGGTGCACCGGTACAAACCTTGTCGGTGGCCGGCTGTATCCAAACATGGTAGCGCGCGATCTTCCGGAAGCTCGTCGTCCGGGCGCGCCTCGATCCGAAGGACGCCAGCGGGCACTCCTGCCGGGTAGGTACGGCGCAGGACCCGGCGGAAATCGGGTTGGATTTGCCGGCCGTGAGCGCCGTGTTCAGGAGGGACGGTCGAAGCGCGAGGCGATCCGCTGCCGGAAGCGCTATCTGGCGCGGGAGCTGTGCCGTACGCTCCGTGGGACCTCCACACCCTCGCCTACCGCCAATGAACGCCCACTCGACTCTATAGGAGCATCTCGGGACCAATCCATCCCTGTTTACCTATAGTTGAGAGGCTCAAATAGCGTCGAGATTCTATGGAGCTGACTTCATACCGGCTTCTCGCTCGTAGACCACCTTCCCGCCAACGATGGTCATCAGCACCCGCGCATCCCTGATTTCCACCGCCGGGATTGCCAGGATATCGCGGTCGATAAGCACGATGTCGGCCAGCTTACCGGGCTCGAGCGTCCCTCGGTCAGCCTCGCTGAAGCCGGCGTACGCCGCGCCCGAGGTATAAGCAGCTAGCGCCTCCGCCGCCGTGATCTTCTGCGAAGGCACCCAGCCGTCGGGGTTCCGGTTATCCAACGTGCGCCGAGTCGCTGCCGCGTAGATCCCGTCCAGTGGTAGCGGAGGAGCTACGAACCAGTCGCTACCAAACGCCAACCGCGCTTTCGCATCGAGTAGCGAACGGAAGGCATAAGTGGTCTGACTGCGCTCGGGCCCTATCACGTCCCCGGCCCATCGGCCATCATCGATGGCGTGATACGGTTGCATGCTGGCAATCACTCCCAGCCTGGTAAACCGCTCGATGTCGGCCGGCGCTATGTGTTGCGCGTGCTCGATCCTGAAGCGCCGATCCCGCGGTCCATTCTCCTTTTCGACGCGTTCATAAATGTCGAGCTGCTGCCGGATGGCCCGATCACCGATGGCATGCACCATCACCTGCAAGCCGGCCTTATCTGCTCCGCTGGTCCAGGCGTAGAGATCCTCTGGAGTATTCACAAAGAATCCGGAATCGCGGGGACTGTCGGTGAACGGTTGCAGCATGGCGGCGGTGTGTGAACCCAGCGAGCCGTCCACGAATCCCTTGAGACCACCGATGTGCACCCACTCGTCACCATTGCCGCGGGCGTTCACGGTGTCGCGGAGGCGCTCCCAGGTGGAGAGTGGCACTGCTGCATTGATGCGGGTAATCAGCCGGCCAGCCTTCCGCGCTCGCTCGAAGACGGCCAGTTCTTCCCAGGTGCCCATGTTGTGCACCGAGGTGACGCCCTGCGCCGCGACGTACTTCATGGCCGAGTCGAGAGCCCTGTCTTCCAGCTCCGGGCTGATCGGTGCCACCACTGCGGAGATGGCGTCCATGGCGTTGTCCTTGAAAACGCCAGCGGGGTTGCCCGATGCGTCGCGCACCAGCGTACCACCGTCCACGTCGGCCGTTGCTCGCGTGATGCTAGCAGCGCGCATCGCGGCGCTATTAGCCAACGCCATGTGTCCGTCCAGCCTGTGCAGCCAGACGGGATGATCGGGCGTAACCGAGTCTATCCAGTCAGCCCGTGGCAGTTCTCCGCCCCACAGCGTGTGATCCCAGTCTCCGCCCGTGATCCACGTGCCCGGCGGGACGGTCGCGGCGAATTCCTTGATCCGCCTGATGAACTCCGCTGGCGTTCGGGCGTCGCGCAACTGCACCGACGACAG